>ERZ1049444.294-NODE-294-length-51314-cov-22.174662_pt1 | contig 51314 bp, 46 predicted proteins | sample MGYA00383101_ERZ1049444 | MGnify/ENA primary metagenome ERZ1049444 (study PRJEB29581, sample SAMEA5548371) | metagenome | biome: marine; feature: coastal; material: water | depth 50 m | study: Short-term variability in the microbial, nano- and picoplankton... | reverse complement strand
CGTTAAATTTAATAAAAAATTATCATAGTAAGCCTTGTGCAATATTTTTTATATCTAAAGTAATGAAATACGCATAAATTTCAAAATACCCAAAGGTGCTGTAAATTGCCCAGAATATCTGTATTCCACGGGTCCTTAGACAAATACCAAATTTCCTCGGACGTACTTAAAGATCGTATTTTGTGAAAAACCACTCTACCAAAATTCACTCACGTATCCAAAGCTACGACGATCGCTCTAGACAGCCTCACTGCAGCGACCTACCCTCTCTTAAAAAGGGGTCTGAAAATGGAGTGTAAGGACATGACAAAACTTTTCGCCTTGGCGCTGGCATCGTGCGCGCTGTTTAACACAGCGGCAAATGCCGACGAAAATTGTGCAAATGGCAAGACGCTCACCAATGGCAAGTTTACGATCGCCACCGGCAACCCCGCATATTATCCGTGGGTCATGGACGACGCACCAGAGAGTGGTCAAGGTTTCGAGGCTGCCGTAGCGTACGCATTGGTGAGTGAAATGGGTTTCACGGCGAATGACGTCATTTGGGTCCGGTCTTCTTTCGACGAAGCAATCCAACCCGGCACCAAGAATTTTGATATCAATATGCAGCAGTATTCAATAACACCTGAACGGCAGGAGGTTGTTGACTTTTCGATACCTTACTACTCCGCCCCCATGGCTGTCCTTGTCAGTCCGAGTGCAGTTAACACCCAGCCCACCATGTCCGCACTGAAAGAGTTAAAATGGGGAGCCGTGGGGTCAACCACGGCTGTCACAAAACTTTACGACGTTGTTAAACCTGACAGTGATCTCTTGCTCTATGGAGATAATGCAGACGTCAACGCCGCGATGAGCGCCAACCAAATTGATGCAGCACTATTTGATCTACCTACTGCACTTTTTCTCAGTGCCGTTATGATCGAAGGCTCCAAGGTTATAGGACAATTTCCAGCAGATGGCGGAGACAACCCTGATCAGTTTGGCATGTTGATGGAGAAGGGCAATCCGATCAAAGCATGCATCGATGATGCCCTGTCCAATATGAAAGAAAACGGCACACTAGCGGCAATCGAAGCTAAGTGGCTGCAGGATACGACCGGCGTTCCACTGATTGAATAACGTGGATAAAAACAACGCACCGAAAATGACGCGGCGCGAATACTATGAAAAACAACAACGTAAACGCGCCACTTTAATAGCAACCGCCAGTACAATTTTTGTTGTGCTGGCATTTGTTGTGATCATTCCGCAAACTCCTGGTTGGGAGAAGGTTCAAAAGAGCTTTTTCAATGGTGATGTACTTGCCAAATCATTTCCGAAATTACTGGATGCTTTCACAGTCAATATCATGATCTTTGCTTGGTCCGCGCCGGCTATTGCGGTGCTGGGTTTACTGATCGCGTTGGCACGTGACGCCAAATCACCGGCACTTTTCCCACTTCGGATTTTTGGAGCAGCCTTCACGGACGTATTTCGCGGCGTGCCAGTGATCCTTACTGTTTATCTAATCGGTTTTGGTATTCCGGGACTTGGTCTATCGCGACCGTGGAATTCCCCATACATCTGGGGTTCACTTGCACTGATCCTCACATACTCCGCCTATGTAGCCGAAATCTTTCGCTCGGGGATTGATAGCGTGCATCACTCACAGCGTGCGGCAGCACTATCACTGGGTTTGTCTGAGGGACAAGCAATGCGCGACGTGATCCTTCCCCAGGCTATCCGCAACGTAGTTCCAAGCCAAATGAACATGCTGATCGCACTGCAGAAAGATGTGTCTCTGTTGAGCTTTATCGGACCTGTTGAAATTTTTCGACAGGCCGGCGTCTTCAAATCTTTGCTTGCGAACTTCACACCATACGTCGGAGCAGCAATCATCTTTTTAGTTCTGACAATCCCCGCCACTCGCTACGCCGATTACTTGATGGCACGCCAAACGCGGGAGCGGCGATAATGCTGAAACTGCGACTGCGAGGCGTCGTTAAGCGCTTTGGAAATGTAACTGTATGCGATGGCGTCGACCTTGACGTAGAAGAAGGTCAGTTAGTGTGCCTTATTGGCGCTTCTGGAGCTGGAAAGTCGACGCTTTTGAGATGCATCAATTTGCTTGAACCAATTGATGAAGGTGAAATTCTCCTAGATAAGCAAGATATTGCTGTGCCTGGCCTTGATCCACAATCCGTGCGAACGCGGATCGGCATTGTTTTTCAAAATTTCAATCTTTTTCCGCATATGACTGCACTTCAAAATGCAATGTTGGCTCCACGGCGTGTGCGCGGTTTATCACATGCGCAGATACAGCCAGAGGTGGAGGCACTATTCGAAAGGTTTGATTTGGCCGAGCGTATGCACAACTACCCAGATCAATTATCTGGCGGACAGCAGCAGCGTGCCGCAATTGTTCGTGCGTTGGCAATGCGACCAGAGGTAATGCTGTTTGACGAGATTACCTCAGCACTTGACCCGCAACTGGTTGGCGAAGTTCTGGATGTTCTACTCATGCTTAAAAAACAAGGCATGACGATGGTCATGGCTACGCACGAAATGGGTTTTGCACGGCAAGCAGCAGACAAAGTATGCTTTCTCAAGAACGGACGAATTATAGAGGAAGCACACCCATCCACTCTGTTCCAGGCACCAGTTCAGGACGAAACTCGCCGTTTTCTTTCACGGGCTTTGAAATAATAAAAAAAGCCGCCCGAACACCAGATTCACTCATAGCTCTTCGTGGATTGAAACGAGGCATGCGAAATGGACTGCCATCCCAGCATAGTGCAATTTTCGAACCTCTGGAATGCTGAACATTTGGTTCATAATCGCTTGCCTGCGGGTGTGAGTTTGGCGGATCGCGCGATCTTCCACAAGGTTGAGGTTATAGGCGTTATACTGTTTGTGGCCTACGGTACGCCGCTTCGCCGCGCGGTTGCGTCCGTTTGCATCGCCGCGAAAAATACGCGTGGCGGTGGCAAGATCCTGGCTGCGATGAATGTAATGGTTGATGCACCCCCCCGCCCATGTCTGTGCCGCCTCCGGCACGCGCATGCTGGTCATCCAGCCTACATCGAAGGGTTTGGTGTCTAGCGGGATCATCTGTGTCGTGACCGCACGAATGCTTTCGGATGGCACCTTGAGATCCTTGGGTCGGTGCGGATGTGAACCAGAAAATTTTTCCAGGCGGAAAAAGTTCTTCACGCCAGAGCCTTGGGTGGGATCAGAGGCGGCCATAAGAAAGGTATCGAGCAGATTACCGCCGTGCCAAAATCCATAGCCTGCATCGCCGAAAATTTTCCAGGCCATGCTCACGACATCACATTCCGCGAAGGCCTCTAAAAAGCCGCTCACGTCTTGTCCGGGAGCCTCGAGATGGACAAACTCGTCGAGGTCTATATGTAGCGCCCATGTTTGATCCTGGGCCTCGGTGTGGGCAATGCAGCGGCGAACAGCGCTGGTTTGGACGGTTCTGTCGGCCAGCGGGGCTGGATTGTCGACATGGTAGATAGGAAACACCGCGCCGATCGCCGCAATCAACGCCTCAGTTCCGTCGCTACAATCATTGGTGGCTACGAAGATCTTGTCGAAGCCAAGCGCAAAGTGGTGCGCACACCATTCAACCAAAAAGGGCGCCTCATCTTTGGCGCTTGCAACGATACATGCGCTGTCCATATTACTCGATCCCCGCGCTCATCGTGGATCGGCGTAGGGCAGTTGGTCGATGTAGCGGTGGATCGCCTCGGCATTTAGGTGGCCTGAGTCTTCCAACAAGGTCAGGATCTTCAAGACTACGTCTTGGCTGTCGAAAACCGCTTCCGCCAGGATCGCCAGATGCACCAGGCGCTGCACTTCCAGCTTTTCCAAGGCCAGAAGGCTGCGGATAAACACCGCGTCGCCATCGACGAATTGGCTGCGAAACCGCCGCCGCCGTAGCCGATAGGTGTAGCGCCCCAAGAAGGGATACATTTTCTGTTCGAGGAATTTATGGAAGTCGAAGCCGAGCGCGCGCAGGCTTTGCATCTGTGCATCCATCAAGGGCTGGTCGACATAGATCGGTGTGCCCGCGATCTCGGTGAGGACGGCCACTGCCTGGCCGATCTTGAACGCGCCCGCCTCAAAGACTGCGACTTCGCCGCCCTGGATGTCGATCTTAAGCAGGTCAAACTCGGGGATCTCGTCGATGCGGTCAAGCGCCTTTGTCTCAACTGCCTGGCGTGCCACGACAGCGGCGCCTTTCTTGAATTGTCCAAGTGCCTCGAAGGTGGCTACATTGGGTTCAAGAAGCGAGGTAAACCCTGACGACTCGCAGATTTTCAGCTCCTCTGCACTGCCCGCGCCCACGGCATAGGGCAGATAGTGGGCATTGGGATGAGGGGCTTTTTGCAGTTTCTCAAAGGCGCTAGGGTGCGGTTCGAACCCCCAGATCTCACACTTGCCCAGGTCGCGCAGCCGCGCATAGGGGTTATCGTTGATCGGATTGGCGCCGATGTCGACGATCCGTGTCAGCCGCTCAGGCGCCAGTATTTGGATTAGATAGAGGCAGCGTTCGGGATCAAATCCTATACCCATGGTGCAATGCCCTTTATGTGGGGATGAGAGGGGGCTAACTGTCACATCCCGTGAGTTGGTATGGAATTTTCTTGAACAGCTAGGGTTTGAGTTTGTGCCAGTCTTTCATGGCTTGCAAGGGGAAATATGCCCAAAAGTTGGTGACGGCCTAGGTCGTCGATGATCTAGGCGATCCTGTCATCCAGGTCATAGCCAGCGACATAGCTGAAGAGTGATCTCAGGAAGGGGTTCGATTTGAGCAGGAGTTCGAGCGCCTCTTGGCGGCTGAACGTGTCCAGTGAGAGCCCATGGTGACGGGTGCTGCACTTCGCACGAATGGCGGCACTGCGTCGGAAACAGTTTTCGGACTACGTTATGAACAGACGAAGTCGTACATTCATACCGCCTACTGATTACCGGAGTATTCCTCCGATTAAGCCAAAATCGTCTCTGTGACATCGACCCAAAAGCATTATCTCAAAAGCGATCTGACAACTGTAGTAAGATAAGTTTGTCAGCTTCGTCGGTCACGGCCAGAACTAAACTATTGCCCTCACAAGCAACATTTTCGGTGACACTTGTAAAAAGAAAAATGGGTATATTTTTCCATTATTTGGCAATGGTTATGAGCATAGAAAGGCTCACTTTGGTTGGTTCTCTGCGGCCAGATTTAAATTTTCTACTAACCAATAAACTGCGATATGTACCAGCGCCTGTTACATTATAGATCTATCCATGCCGCATTCCGCGCAGAAGATCGCACACAAGCGTCAATAAATTCGACACCCCTTAATCCATCCAAGACTGTGGGGTACTGAACACTGACGTCCAAACCTCTTCTTTCGCGATGTGCCTCAATGGCATTTGCTGCCTCTCCATAAATGTTAGCGAAAGCTTCGAGATAACCTTCGGGATGACCGGGTGGCAGACGGCTCATCCGGGCGGCAGCATCCCCTGTCCCTGCCCCATTGCGTGTAAGAAGGCGCTTTGGTTCACCAAACGGAGTATGTTGTAAATGATTGGGGTTTTCCTGCGCCCATTCTAACCCGCCTGCTTCGCCATAGACCCTAATGCTTAACGCATTCTCATTACCTGGTGCGACTTGACTACACCAAAGCATACCCTTGGCTCCACCTTCAAAACGAAGCAGGACGTGGCCGTTGTCGTCAACCTTACGGCCTGGCACAAATGCATCAAGGTCAGCGGCGAGGCTAACGACCTCCAATCCTGTGACAAACCGAGCTAGGTTATGTGCGTGGGTACCAATATCACCGGTGGAACCGCCTGCGCCAGAGCGTGCTGGATCTGTGCGCCATTCAGCCTGTTTGAAATCCTGTTCCACTGACAGCCAATCTTGTGCATATTCTACCTGAATGACACGCACTTTTCCAATCTCACCGGCCGCAATCATTTCACGGGCTTGGCGAACCATCGGGTAGCCGGTGTAATTGTGGGTTAGGATGAAAAGACCATCAGAATTCTCAGCAATTTTCACCAATTTTTTTGCATCACCAAGGGTGGACGTCAGAGGTTTATCACAAATAACATGAATGCCACGTTTTAGAAATTCTCGTGCAGCGGCATAATGGACGTGATTAGGCGTAACGATCGAAACAGCTTCGATACCATTTTTTAGACGCGCCTCACGAACCGCCATTTTCTTGAAGTTGTCATAAACACGAGGCAGTCCAAGTTCTTCGCCAGAGGCCCGTGCCTTCTCCGGTGTTGAGGACAATGCTCCCGCAACGAGTTCAAAGCGGTCATCTATACGCGACGCAATACGGTGTACCGAGCCTATAAACGCATCATTTCCACCGCCAACCATACCCAGCCTGATCCGTCCCATATCAAGTAATCCCCAGCATTGTGCGATTTGCAGCTTCGTCAGTACCGGCATCCGCGAAATCGTCAAACGCGCGTTCAGTTACGCGGATGATCTGATCCCGCACAAAGGCAGCTCCTTCACGTGCACCATCTTCCGGATGCTTCAGGCAACATTCCCATTCGACGACAGCCCATCCATCAAAATCGATGGCTGCCAGCTTTGAGAAAATCGCGCCAAAATCAACCTGACCATCACCAAGTGAACGAAACCTCGCTGCCCGATCAATCCATGGCTGATAACCAGAATAAACACCCTGCCGGCCGGTCGGATTGAACTCCGCATCCTTAACGTGGAACATTTTGATCCGATCCTTGTAGATGTCTATATTCTCCAAGTAATCCAAGCATTGCAGCAAATAATGCGATGGATCATAGAGCATATTACACCGCGAGTGATTGTCGACACGCTCAAGAAACATCTCGAACGTAACGCCGTCATGCAAATCTTCACCAGGATGAATTTCGTAGCAAATGTTGACGTCGTTTTCTTCGGCATGATCGAGGATCGGGCGCCAGCGATTTGCCAATTCATCAAAAGCAGTTTCCACCAGCCCAGCGGGGCGTTGAGGCCAAGGATAGACATAAGGCCATGCCAGCGCACCAGAGAAAGAGACGTGATTTTTGATGCCCATCTTGGCAGACGCAGAAATTGCGTTCATTACCTGATCAACCGCCCATTTCTGTCGTGCAGCGGGATTGCCGTGCACGGAGGGGTCGGCAAATCCATCAAAAGAAACATCGTAGGCGGGATGAACAGCCACCAGCTGGCCTTGCAAGTGTGTGGAAAGCTCGGTGACTTCGACACCATTGGCGCGAGCTTGTCCTTGGAAATCGTCGCAGTAAGTTTTGCTCTCTGCAGCTTTGCTAAGGTCAAACAATCTTGCGTCCCAAGTAGGAACTTGTACCCCTTTGTAACCACAGTCAGCTGCCCATTTGGTAATCGCATCCCAACTATTGAAGGGCGCTTCATCTCCGGCGAATTGCGCGAGAAATAGCGCTGGACCTTTAATGGTTTTCATCAGTAATCCTCCCAATACGCTCACTATCTTACGGTGGCATGTTTTCTTTTAAATAGACGTCGATGCGAATACGTTCCTGCGCAACATTGATCGGCAAGCAATCTTTTTGTGCACGCATTACGCGCACCGCACTGCGTATCAAGTGGCCCGGGTCCTGACTGATAATCGCATCAAATATGCCGTTATTCAACGCCCCTCGTGACAATGGTGTTAGTTCGTGAGCGACAACCGCGGGCTTTTGTTTCAGCCCGCTACCCTTGAGTACACGCAACAACCCTTCGTTCCCAGCAGCGGCCGAATAAATACCCATGATATTGCTGGTTTCAGCCAAAACGGTAGACAAAAGACGCTCAACCAAATCAGGATCATCCCAACCTTCCAGCGAAGCTAAAATTTGTAATTTGGGAAAATCACGCGCCATAACCTCGTCAAATCCAAGACGCCGCTCAAGGTGATCACGGGCGAGCAATGAACCGGTAAGAACTACAATTTTCCCATCATTAGGACTGACAAAACGACCCAAAAGCTGCGCTGCCGTCCGACCGGCTGCAACGTTATCAACTCCAATGAAATGGTCTCTACCAGAGCTGGGAATATCCGCCACAAGAGATACAACTGTTATTCCATTTGCTTTTAAATGGGCGATGGAGTCACGAACTGACGGAGTTTCCGGTCCAAAAATTGCCACACCATCGACTTGCGATACATCGATTTGATCAATCGCTTCGGCGAGTACCATTGGGTCAAAAGCAGCAACACGCACAAACGATAACCGTGTACGCTCATGGCGCAGACCCGTCTGAAGTTGCTGAATTTGTAATTCCAAAGAAGCCAAAAATTCATTATCATTGGAAGGTAAAATGAAGACGAAATTATATAACCTACCACGCGCCAAATTGGCGGCCGCAGTGTCTCGCACATAGCCCAATTCAGCAATCGCCCGGTGCACTTTACGCACCGTTTTTTCGCGCACGCCCGGGCGCGAGTTTAGAACCCTGTCAACCGTGGCCAAACTCACCTCAGCGACGCGCGCAATGTCATTAATAGTTGGAGGCAGACTTGTATCTTGGTTTTGCTTCATACGGTCCACATTCGGGCTCAATTAAGTTTAGCCAAGCCTTCAAAAAGACGTGCAACAGCCTCAGCTCCCGGATCGTTGTAGCCTAACAAATTTCCCTCCGGAACGTAGGACGCGCGTCCAACTTTTGCACGACCCATTCTAGCTGTTCCTGCAGCGCCTTCACGCGCATTCTTTGCAGCAACATCCAAGCCTTCCGGAAGAGCGCGGAGTGCCGGTTCAAGAGCATCGATCATCGTACGATCCCCCTTCTTTGCACCACCAACCTGGCTGATGCGTTCAAGCCCGGCAAGTAAAGCTTTAACGACAGGCTTGCCGCTGGCACAGGCGTCTCCAGCAGCACCGAAAAAGATCGCAAGGATAACCCCTGACGACCCACCCATTGTCTGACTTAATTCATCCCCAACGGCCCGAAAAAGTTGGGTTGAATCTGCAAGCGGAAGTTTGTCCAACGATAATTTCATCGCAACAGCAGCCGTGGTCAGGGTGCTACCCGTATCGCCATCCCCGGATTTCGCATCAAGTTCGTTTAGGTCTGTTTCGGCAGCGATCAGTATATCACAACATTTGTCCATCAACGCGCGCGTCACGGCATTATCCGACGGAATTGGCTTTATCGGTGACAATCCGTCAGGCAAGGGATGAACAGGGGGTAAGCAGAGCTTATTCATTCCGGGCCACGCCGGAAGATCGACCGCCATCTCTAGATGCGCTGCGTTACTTCCATCAATTGGTAAAACGGACAAGGAAAAACCGTGCATATCCAATGAGGTCATTAAGGGGGCCGGCCCAACTATATGGCTTATGTTTTTTGCTTTTTCAGAAGTTGCTAGCTCATGGGCGAGCACGCTCATCTCGAGAGGCGTAGTTGAACCAAGATTGTTCAAAATGGCGACGCAAGCGCCACGTTCGAGCGTTGGAGAAAGCTTCTCCAGCACCAAATCCATTGCTTTTGTGGCCCCCTCGAACACAACCTGCTCGACGCCAGCTTCGCCGTGAATACCAAGGCCAAGTTCAGCCATACCCGGCGCGATGCGGTCCTCTTTAGTTGATCCTGGCACGGTACAAGTATCAAGCGATGTTCCAATGGAGGAAATGTTTGCGATGACCTTTTTTGCCGCTTTTGTCACCGCATCGAGACCAGCCCCACCTTCAGCAAGTGCACCGGTGATTTTATGTACAAAAAGTGTCCCCGCAACCCCACGCGGCTGCGGCAGATGCGGAAGCGCGATATCATCGTCAACAACCACCATCTCAACTTTGACGCCGAAAGCCCGCGCACGCTCGGCTGCAAGCCCAAAATTTAGCCGATCACCAGTGTAGTTCTTTACAATTAACAAACACCCCGCATCGCCGGTTACCGCGAGTATACCTGCTAAAACCGCATCGACAGAGGGGGAGGCAAAAATCTCACCACACACAGCTGCTGTTAACATGCCCGCACCAACAAATCCCGCATGAGCGGGTTCGTGGCCTGAACCACCGCCAGAAATAAGCGCAACTTTGGATTTGTCCCAATCAGTACGGCAAATCACCTTAATGTGTGGATACCCATCAAGCCGCGTGAGAGCGCCGTTAGAAGTTTCAAGTAAGCCGTTCAGCGCTTCGGTGACGAGGGTCTCTTTGGCATTAATAAATTGGTTCATTATCAGGTCTCCTCAGCGAATGCGATTGCCGTTGACATCAAAAAAAAGCGGATTTCTGGGGGCGATCTTGATGTGGGCGCCAGGTTTATAATCGTGCGCCGGATCCGCGATTGTTGTGATTTTGTAACCCCTTAAAGTCAGATGTAGGCGAGACTGGTCGCCCAAGTGTTCAACTCGCTGCACTTCTGCGTCCAGCCCATCCCCTTGTTGAACATGTTCTGGGCGCATGCCAATTTTACTCGTCCCAGAAGGTGCATTACCAAACAAGTCAGCAGGAAGAACATTGATCCTAGGCAACCCCAGACGTCCTGCCACGTATAACGAGTTAGGATTTTCATAAATATCACGCGGCGTGCCAAATTGCACAAGGCGCCCCTCATCAAGAACACCAACATGGGTCGCCATGGTCATGGCTTCGATCTGGTCGTGGGTTACGTAGAGCAGCGTCGCTCCCATGCTGGCATGAATACGCTTCAATTCAATCCGCAAGTCGGTGCGTAACTTGGCATCCAGAGAGCTTAATGGTTCATCCATAAGATAAATCGTGGGATCGCGCACTAGCGCACGCCCGATAGAAACACGCTGCATCTCGCCCCCAGAAAGAGCGGTGGCCTTGTTGTCCAACTTATCCCCGATCTGCAAAACTTCAGCAACTTGGGCGACCTTACGATCAATGTCATCGGCGCTGGTGTTTAGGATCGGCGATTTCAATGGAAAGGCTAAGTTGTCGCGCACTGTAAGATGTGGATAAAGCGAGTATTGCTGGAACACCATTGCAACATCACGCTGCGCCGGCGTCTCATTGCCAACATTGCGACCATCGATCCAAACCTCGCCAAAGTCGGCCTTTTCGAGACCTGAAATTAAGCGCAGAGTGGTAGTTTTGCCTGCGCCAGTGGGCCCTAAAAGTACCACGAATGCACCATTGGGAATGGTCATCGATATTTTTTCTACCGCAATTTCTTTGCCAAAAGATTTGCTCAATTCTTTCAGGATGACTTCAGCCATTTCCGAGCACCTCAGTGTTGAGGCTGGATTGTAGGGCGCACCCACTGGCTTCCTCAAATAAAGTGACCTTTGGGGCCTCAAATTTTAGCCCAAACTTTTCGCCTACTTTAATAACTTGACTACTATCGATCCGCGCCTTGAGTTCGCCGTTTGGCGTATCAAGGGTGATGATCTGAGTTGTACCCAGATATTCTGTCGCTAGCACCTCTCCACGATACGACGCACTGTCAGAGGGTGTCACGTGTTCGGGGCGCACACCGAACACCAAGTCCCCCGAGGCATCCTGTAATTGTTGAGGTACATCAAGTGCGTGACCGTCCAAATCAACGCTCTTGGCTCCCCGTGAAATCTCTCCCTTAAAGCGCAAAAAGTTCATTGACGGCGATCCAATAAAGTCAGCAACAAACATGGTCGCCGGGGTATCATAGATTTGCTGAGGGGTGCCAAATTGTTCAACTATTGCGTTGTTCATCACAACTATCTTGTCACCCATCTGCATGGCCTCTAATTGGTCATGTGTAACATAAACCGTGGTCGCCCCCATTCGATCGTGCAACGCACGTAATTCTTCAGCCATATGCTCGCGAAATTCCGCGTCCAAAGCACCAAGAGGTTCGTCCATCATAAAGGCCTTTGGTTCTCGTACGATTGCGCGGCCTAAAGCAACGCGCTGGCGGTCGCCACCTGATAATCCACCTACAGGCCGGTTCAAAATTTCGTTGATACCAAGGATGTCTGCAACCTCTTCAACCTTTGCTTTAATTTGCGCGCGTGGCATGCCTTGCGATGCCAGCGGGTAGCTAAGGTTTTTTCGCACGTTCATATGGGGATAGAGCGCAAACATCTGGAAAACGAAGGCGATGTCGCGCTGAGAAGGAGGCAACTGGCTAATCTCTTCCCCATCAAGGTAGATCTCTCCAGAGGTTGGTAACTCCAGTCCCGCAATCATCCGCAGAGTTGTTGTCTTACCGCAACCAGATGGTCCGAGCAGCATAAAGAACTCACCATCTTCGATTGTAAAACTTGACTCTCTCACGGCGTTAAAATCACCGAAATCCTTGCGGATATTTTTGATTTGGATTTGCGCCACGTGGCTTATTCCTTGAAGTGTGAGACGATGATAAACATCAACGTGCCCACAAGAGTTACAATGAATGAATATGTGTAGAGCCACAGGACAAAAGGCTGCATTAGCATAAATACACCAAGGCCGATGAGAACAGTCGCCAGCATCTCCCATGGCCCGCGTCTGAGGCGCAGAAGTCCTAGGAAAAAACCATTCATTTGCGTACCGCTCCAAATGTTATTCCACGCAATAGGTGCTTGCGCAGCAAGATGGTGAAAATCATTACAGGCAAAAGGAAGAGCGTCGCACCCGCGGCAACAGCAGGCCAATCAAGGCCGCCTACTCCAATGATGGTTGGAATGAATGGGGGTGCCGTTTGTGCCGTGCCAGAGGTTAGCAAAACTGCGAAGGCATATTCATTCCAGGCAAAAATCAAACAAAAAATCGCCGTCGATGCGATTCCAGTAGCGGCCTGTGGCAGTACCACCTTGTAAAAGGCTTGAAACCGCGTGTAACCGTCTATCAAGGCGGCCTCTTCATATTCCAATGGAATCTCGTCTATGAACCCCTTCAGCAGCCAGACCGCGAGGGAAATATTTACGCCCGTGTAGAGTAAGATCATCCCCAAATGCGTGTCGCTTAATCCAAGCTGGCGATACATCAGAAAGATAGGTATTGCGACGGCGATGGGAGGCATCATCCGTGTGCTGAGGATGAAGAACAGCAGATCGTCTGCAAGCGGAATTTTAAACCTGCTGAAGGCATATGCCGCCAATGTGCCTAAGAAAATACTGAGGAAGGTTGATCCAAATCCGATAATGACTGAGTTGAGAAAACGCTCACCAAATTTCGAGGGGCCCGCAATGACCATGTCGTATTCTCGAACAATTTCTTCGTACCATGTCTGAGGCGGATTCGCGTCAAGGTATTCGGGCGTTTGACGCGTGCGTGTAGTGAACAGGTTCACATATCCCTCAAGCGTCGGCTCGAAAACGACTTTAGGAGGATAACTGATAGCATCAGCAGGTGATTTGAACCCGGTTAACATTATCCACGCCAACGGCACCATGGTAATCAAAGCATAGATAATGACCAAGGTACCTGCGAACAATTTGGAGCGCCTGGATGGCTCTGTCACAGAAAAGCTGCTCATCTCTCTTTAACCTTGTTAAGTGCTTTGACGTAGATCGACGCTAGGCCGAAGACCGTTACAAAGAGGATGATCGCGTAAGCAGACGCGTAACCAGTTCGCCACTTCTCAAACGCCTCCCGCTTGAGATTGATGGAAGTGAGTTCAGTTATAGAACCCGGGCCTCCCCCTGTAAGTTGAACGACAAGATCAAACATCTTGAAATTCTCAATCCCGCGGAAAAGCACCGCAAGCATCAAGAAAGGAAGCACCATTGGAATCGTGATCGTAAAGAATTGTCTCAACTTGGAGGCGCGGTCCACCTCGGCAGCCTCATAAATATAATCGGGTATTGACCTCAGTCCCGCCAGACAGATCAACATCACAAAGGGCGTCCACATCCAAGTATCCACGATAACGATCGACCACGGAGCTAAATTGACCGACCCAAGCATTTCAAAACTTGACGGATCTTTGCCGGTAAAAAATGTGATGACGTAGTTAAATAAACCAATCTGCGGCTGGTAGAGAAACTTCCAAAAGTTACCAACTACGGCTGGAGACAACATCATCGGCAGAACGATTATTGTAGTCCACAAGTCGTTACCTTTAAACTTTTTGTTTATTAGATAGGCCAGAGTAAATCCGATTAGCACCTGAAAGAAAATCGTCCAAAATAGAAAGTGCGCAGTAGCCTGCATGTTCAACCAAATATCACTATCAGTCAGAATGCGCTCATAATTGCGCAAGCCTACATTCTTGACCTCGCGCCCAATGCGATTGGCCTTGAAGTTGGTAAAGCTCAAGTTGATCGTCCAGATCAGTGGGAAGATGTTGATCGCGAGAAGCAAAAATATGGTGGGCGCAATAAATATCCACGCTATGGCGCGATCACTTAGGCCTTTAACTTTCCGGGCAACCCGAGCCGGTGTAACGGCAGCAGCGCGTTCGACAGGTGACTTATTCATGAGGCAGACCTTTCAGGGGCGAGGAGAGCGAAAGCCCGATCGCCTATTGGTCAAAGTGTTGGATGGGACCTTTTAGCCCCATCCATAAAGCTGTTAGAGTTTGCCTTCATCCTCAAATACTTCGGTCCAGTCCTCGACCAACTTATCAAGAGCCTCTTGCGCGGTTCCCTGCCCCGCAACCACATAGTCATGCATGCGCTTTTGCATGGCCAACAGCAGTTCGGCGTATGCTGGTTCCTGCCAGAAGTCTTGAACCGATGCCATCGCTTCAAGGAAGTCCCCTGCGAAAGGAGCGCTATCTTTGAACCCTGGATCGTTCAGCACGGAATTGTGAGCAGAGTAACCTCCAAGTGCCCACCACTTAGCCTGAACATCAGGGTTGGCGAACCACTTAATATACTCAAGTGCTGCGTCCTGTTTGTCAGAGTAAGCTACTACAGATATGCCCTGACCGCCCAATGTGGACCCTGCATTGTTCTGCGGTGGATTAACGAAGAAATCTATCTTTTCACCGCCTGTATTTGGATCAGCGTACAGTCCTGGGAAGAAGGCAAACCAGTTCATGGCCATCGCAACTTGGCCAGACTTAAACGCATCCAGGCTTTCCCCCATGTAGCTGTTTGTGTAGCCCGGTGGTGTGGCGGTCTCGTAGAACTCTTTGTAGAATTCAAGCGCTTCAACCGCTTCTGGGGAGTTCACAGCACCATCCATGTCATACTTGCCGGGCGTATTCTCGTATTTGAACCCCCATGGATATAGGGCAGAAGTAATACCCATTGTTATGCCTTCTGATCCACGCTCAGTGAAGATTGAAGCCCCGTACACAGTCTTACCATCAATCTCTCGGCCTTGAAAAAACTGCGCAATTTCAAGCATCTCTTTTTGTGTTTTTGGCTCACCTAATTCTCGGCCAGTGGCATCTTTAAATGCGGCCCGGATATCGTCACGAGCGAACCAATCCTTACGATAAAACCAGCCGTTCGCATCACCCATCGCGGGCAGCGCGTAGTAGTTCGGTGTACCTTTTGGCCAAGTAGAATAAGCATAGACTGTTGCATCAGCAAAATCGGACATAGATATGCCCTCAGCGTCAAAGAAATCATTCAATTTCACGTAGTGACCGTTTTCCGCGCCGCCGCCAATCCATTGGCTATCGCCGATTAACAAGTCGCAGAGCTTACCACCAGAGTTCAACTCATTCAGCATCCGGTCAGCAAAGTTAGGCCAAGGTATGAATTCAAAACTCATTTGATGGCCGGATTGGCTCTCAAATTCCTTTGACAATTCAACCAACGCGTTTGCCGGATCCCAAGCAGCCCAACAAAGTGTCAGATCTTCGGCCTGTGCGGTTGTGGCAAATGAGGCAGCGGCAATGCTCAAAGCACTGACGGACGCCAGCTTAATGGACTTCATGGATATTCCTCCCAGTATGAACGCCGGCGACTGATTTCCGTCCCCGAATCGTCAATTTCACACAGTTGAGCTTATTTGAGGTACGCACCTCAAGTCTATATATTTTTGAGGAACGCACCTCAAAGATGTTTGAAAGAATTTAAGTACATGAAATAATTTGGAATTTTGAAGTATTTTGGAAACTACACTCAATAAACACTCTCAGAATTCGTGTAGACATTCGGTTAAGCACAAGGAAGTATTGTGCAAATATCACCTTTTTTGGTAAATTGCGGGGTTTTTCCAAATGAATGGCGTCATTCAAAAATTGTTCCACTACCCCATCAAAGGCCTCAGCGCACAACCTCTCGCGTCTGTTGTGATGCGCAAAGGGGAAGGTTTCCCGCTGGATCGGGCATTTGGTTTCGCCCGGTCTGGAAGCGGCTTCGATCCCCAAAATCCAAGCCCCTTACCCAAGACTAAATTTATTATGCTTGCTAAAGACGAGAACTTAGCCCGGTTAGACACATTTTATGATGGCGCGGTGGGTATTTTGTCTATCACCCGAAACGGCAAAACAGCTCTTTTTGACATAACAAATTACGATGGGCGCGACGAAGCGTCAAAATATCTGGCAGAGCACCTGAATTTTTCCGACGAATTGCAGCCGACACTTCACTCCGCGGAACCTCATAAATTCACCGACGTTTCTGTCGTCTCCCCAGAGATGATGAACGCCGTCTCATTAATCAATCTAGAGAGCGTTTCGCATCTGTCCGAAGTGCTAGGCCAAAAGGTGGATCCAGCCCGTTTTCGCGGAAATATCATCTTTTCGGGTTTGCCTGCTTTCAGCGAATTAGACTTGATCGGCCAACGATTGATGCTCGGCAACGTACAGGTGAAAGTTGTCCGTAGAACCAAAAGATGTTCAGCAACCGAGGTCAACCTCAAGACCGCAGAGAGAGACTTGAACATTCCAAAAATATTGAGAGACTACTTCGGTCATTCGGATATGGGTGTTTACGCCGAAGTTGTGAGCTGTGGTGATTTGAAGCCCGGAGATGAAATACATTCTTTTTAAAACGAGCGCCAACAATCTTTGCCATCTCTCAGTTACTTATTTGCGCCTTAATTAAAAAATTCCAGCAACTGGTTTAGATGACGAAGCGACCTAAGCCAAACTGAGGATAATTACCAAAATAGTGGAAATGCTGCCGCCAGCTGTGGCAAAAAAAATCCCAAAGCTCAGACTTGAAAGCACAGGTTGGCAACGTCTCCGCAATTCTATTAGTTTTTAAATTCAGAAATTTTATCCTTAACGTACTTCGTAAAGTTCGATAGGCAAACCATCAGGATCAGCAAAGAATGTGAACCTGCAACCAGTGTTTTCGTCGATCCTCATGGGTTCAATTTTGATACCTTTTGACGAAAGTTCATGCATGGAAACGTCAAGATCTAAAACCCGAAAAGCAAGATGCCTCAGTCCGCATGCCTCCGGTTGTGTAGGTCTCTCTGGCGTGTTCGGAAAACTGAAGACCTCCAGTTGCCCGCCGCCCACAAGACCAAGGTCAAGTTTCCACGACTGGCGCTCCTTCCGAAACGTTTCTTGAAGGACCACCAATCCAAGTATCTGTGTATAAAACCATTTCGATGCTTCGTAATCACTAACAATGATCGCCGCATGATGAAATCTCAGATCCATCCAGAACCCATTTGATTATTGTTCACTATATCCATCTGCTGGTCTCTATCGATGAGTTAAAAGTAAATACTCACCCAACTATGCCCTAACAGCAAAGAGTTTTGACTGCGCGCTAAAATCTAATTCCAGCTAGGTCGGTATCTGTCAACAATCGCTTTCGTACAGTGTTTCTAATTGCAGCCAAACATAACCGTGAGTGGAAAGACTTGCTGCATCAGCAAAATTTGAATCTGCATAGGGCGAGCTTATTTAGTCAAGAGAGGGTGGTGAACTGCACGGCAAACATTAAACGAGACGACTTGCCTGGGCACAAAACGGCAAGATTAAATTTCTACTCCGCTTATGTTTGCTGGCGTGAAATTACACCAAAATCTCCAACATTGATACAAGTTATCAAAATTTAAAACATCAAGGACGCCATGATTCTTTCGAGTGACTACGAGCAACACAATTGCTGACAAAGAATACTCACACGCTAGCAGCGAGGGTTTGTTTTGCAAGGTCCCCAGTAACCCAAAGCATTACAAACCGAAAAGTGATGAACAGGATCAATGGTGTCGCGATCAAGAGGCCTGTGTAAACTCCAAATAGCGCATGAAAGCCCGCCCCATTTTCGACCGCCAAGACCTGAACATGAACAAATGCTGCGCTTGGGAACGTAAAGCTCGCCCATGCGGGGGCCCATCCACCCTTTGTCAACCACGGGACTAGAGCCAACATGACCAAGGCAGTCACATTGGCAACCCAGTAAAAAAACACAAATGCGGTATCAAATCCCAGCAAGCTAAAGCTAATGGCAAACAAGCAATTGGGTGCAAGAAAGATGAAGATTGACGGGCGCATGGATATCGGTGGACGTGAATTTATTAATCGCAGGCCACAGCCAATAGTGATAACCAGATAGGCCGCCAGCGCCGCAAATGTGAGAATAATGCTTTCAGTCACATAACCCAAGGGAATACCGGCAACAGGACCAACGATAGGCCCAACAAAAGTCAGATACTGAAAGGGTGTAAACTGTCTTCGTGCCAGTGGGTCATACCAGATTGCGCGAACAACAACCGCACTGGCAGCGATCTGCATGATCACCCCGGTCCACCATATTTGAGGCACCGACATGCCAAACGGCAGCAATGCCGCGGCAAGCAGCATCATCGACATCGCAGCGGCCGCAACACCGGCTCTTGCGGACGGGTTCGTCATGTCCTCGAAAAGAACCTTTGGACGCGCGACAAGCTTTCGGATGTAGAAGGCAAGGAAAAACAGGAAGAACGCAGTCGCCAACCCCAGCAGAATTCCTCCAACCTCCTCAGCTAAGGGCACGATTTCAGAGGCGTTGCGCCAGCCAAGACCGAGACCAAGCATCCCAAGACAAACCGGGAAAACCGCCGGCGGAGTCTGTCGCCACAGGGATGTATTTTTAGCCATTGGAGTCCTCTGCTCGGTTGAACGATTTTCATCTTTCTTGAGGAGAATAAGCTACTTCTGTCCGGCGTTGATCAAAATAGTTTTACTCATGTTTAGCCCACAGCACGGATGGCCTTGTCACTACGCCTTCATCGCAACAAGATCTATGCCCTCAACGCGAGCTTCGCTGACTAATCTCTCAACAAGAGTGTGGGCAGACTTTGCCCAGGCGGCGCGCTCCAATCCTTCAAGAAGTGCCTTGATGGCTTGATCATAGCTCACATCCTTGGCTTCCGACGGTCGTGCTTCATAGACAGCGCGACAATGAGCTTCGGTTACGGGTGGAGGATCGATTTCGCTTTCAAGATAGGCGCGAATTAATGCTTCGTCGGCGCTCTCAAAACGGGAGTCGTCCAATTGAATTGGTGTTGCGTCTGTATCGCTACGCAAAGCAGCCTCGATTAGCAGTTTTCGCACAACCAGTGCCCGAGCAGCGGCCCTCCAGGCTAGACCCGGTTTGCCTGCCGGAGCATTGTGCATCTGAGCCTCGGCAGCAATATTTGCCGCCGAGATTTTTTCACCGTTTACAATAACATCAGGAAAAAGAGGTTTCATCGTAGCCTTACCTTATACTTTACCCTTACGCGAGCGAACGATCTGATAGCCAGGGCGCCATAGATAACGCAATGGGGCAGACAGCATGTGCACAAGCCGGGTGAACGGAAACAATATGAAGATGATCAACCCAAGCAGAATGTGCAACTTGAAGAAAAAATGTGCATCGGCAATGTAAGACGCCGCCGCAGGATCAAAGGTAAAGATCCCGTTAGCCCAGTTCATTAGGTTGACCATCGCGTGACCATCCATGTGGCCAAGGCTGACAATCACCGTCGCCAGACCCAGCACGAGTTGAGCAATTAAGACCAAAATGATCGCGTTATCTGACCTATTGGAGGTTGCGCGCACTCGTGGGTCGGCGAACCGACGGTGGGCCAGCATGCTCCCCCCAATAAGGGCCATAACACCTGCAATACCGCCGCCTATGGCTGCAAGCCCCTGCTTGAAGCCGTGCCCAACGCCCAATGCGTCATAGAGTTCGACCGGAAGCAACAGGCCAAAGAAATGGCCCAGAAAAATGATCAGAACGCCGACGTGAAAAAGGATCGACCCCCAAACCAGCTGTTTGCGCCGCAATAATTGTGAAGATGACGTTTTCCACGTGTAGGGATCACGTTCATAACGTGCGATACTGCCCACTACCATGATAGTAATCGCAATATAGGGAAGAGTTCCAAAGATAAACTGGTGCATATCTGCCTCCTAGTGCCGGGTCACGGCGGCGGGTTCCGGGTTCTGAACCGGATCCATCCGGGCCAGTATGTCACGTGTTGCCGGACACCCGGCATTGGGATCAGGGCCAAATGTCACCTCGGCTTCTTCCCAGACGGCGTCCAGCGCCTCAAGATCGTTAGGATTGTCATCGGCAACGCTGAGTAATTCCTGAACCATGTCGGCCGAAGCCTTGACGCCTGCAAACTCGGCCAAGGCCGCGAGTGCTGCGGCATATGAGGACTCACGCCGAACAAGCCGTTCAGCCAGAGCCGCAATAATGTGACCCGCATCCACCAATAATTCTCGTGCCTCTTCAATCGGTCTTGTCGAAATATACTCAAGCAGGATTGGCAAATGGTCGGGAAGCTCAGTTGCCTCCAACTCCATGCCACCAGCCCTGTAAGTTTCCAACAGATCAACCATCGCACCGCCGCGATCTCGGCTTTCGCCATGCACATGCTCAAAAAGGTTGAGCGACAGCGTACGCGATCGATCAAACAAGAGGACGTAGCGCTCCTGCAACTCGTAGAGGTCCATTTTTGTCAAATCAGTCAGCAAAGGACACAGCGCTTGAATCGCGCACGGCGTCAGTACTTGCTCCTCATGCAATGTCTGGCCAATCACTTCAGCAGCCTTTTTCAGATCAATGCTTGGGTAACTTAGCAACGCCGAGAGAGCTTTAAATGTCTTCATTTCGCCGCCCTCCCACCAGTATCCACGGGAGTTACGATCCGGCGCGAACCAAAGAGTTTTCCACCAGACGCTCCGGATGAGCAACCATTGCCGTCAGTAAAGCCACAGCCACCACGCAGGTCATAGGCATCCTCAACATCTTCGCGATGCGTCGTAGGCACCACGAAACGGTCCTCGTAATTTGCCAGCGCCATGATTTTATACATTTCGTCGATCTGACTGGGCTCCAAACCAACCTTTTTGGCGATGCTGATATCAACGACACCGTCAACAGTTTTAGATCGCATGTATCCGCGCATAGCTAACATTCGCTCCAGCGCCTTCACTACTGGTGCCTCGTCACCTGCTGTGAGCATATTGGCGAGGTATTTCACCGGAATTCGTAGGCTCGACACGTCGGGCATTTCCCGATCAATGCCAATCTTGCCGGCTTCAGCCGCATTTTTGATCGGCGACAGTGGCGGGATGTACCATACCATTGGAAGCGTGCGGTATTCCGGATGCAGCGGGAAGGCCACTTTCCATTCCATCGCCATTTTCCAAACAGGGCTGTTGCGAGCAGAATCCAGCCAGTCCTCAGGGATACCCTCCTTGCGGGCCGCTTCAATCACTTCGGGATCGTTCGGATCAAGGAAAAGACCCAACTGCGCGTCATACAGGTCGGTTTCACCGGCCACAGAGGCCGCCTCTTCAATCTTGTCAGCATCATAGAGCATCACACCCAAATATCGGATGCGGCCCACGCAAGTTTCCGAACAAACCGTTGGCAAACCACTTTCGATCCGCGGATAACAGAAGGTACATTTCTCAGATTTACCACTTTCCCAGTTGTAATAAATCTTTTTGTAAGGACAGCCACTCACGCACATGCGCCAGCCCCGGCATTTTTCCTGATCAATTAGAACAATACCATCTTCTTCGCGCTTATAAATTGCACCAGATGGGCAAGACGCGGCACAAGCTGGGTTGAGGCAGTGCTCGCAAAGCCGAGGTAGATACATCATGAAGGTATTTTCATACTCTCCGTAAATCTCCTTTTGCACACCCTCAAAGTTATAATCTTGCGAACGCTTTTCGAACTCACCACCTAGAATTTCCTCCCAGTTCGGGCCCCACTCAATTTTCTCCATCCGTTCGCCTGTCACTTTTGAACGTGGACGCGCTGTCGGAAATGCCTCCATTTCAGGGGCTGATTTCAAATGGTCATAGTCAAAATCAAACGGTTCATAGAAATCATCGATTTCAGGCAAATCCGGGTTCGCAAAGATGTTGGCCAAAATACGCCATTTGGCGCCCTGTTTTGGCTGAAGCTTGCCAGATTTAGTCCGCACCCAACCGCCATTCCAACGTTTCTGGTTTTCCCAATCCTTGGGATAGCCAATGCCAGGTTTGGTTTCGACATTGTTGAACCAAGCATATTCGACACCGTCGCGGCTGGTCCAAACATTCTTGCAAGTCACCGAACAGGTGTGGCACCCGATACACTTATCGAGATTCAGCACCATTCCTATTTGCGCACGAACTTTCATTCCGCTGCCTCCGTTTTTGCTGGCGCATCAAGCCAGTCGACGTTCTTCATCTTGCGGATGACCACAAACTCATCGCGGTTCGAACCAACGGTTCCATAGTAGTTGAAGCCATAGCTCTGTTGGGCATAGGCCCCGATCATATGGGTTGGCTTGACCACCGCACGGGTTACCGAATTGTGAATGCCACCGCGTTTACCTGTCTTTTCTGACCCAGGCGTGTTCACAATTTTTTCTTGAGCGTGATACATCATAGTCATACCTTCTTTGACTCGCTGCGACACCACTGCACGCGCAGTCAGTGCTCCGTTGACATTGAACGCTTCGACCCAGTCGTTGTCCACGATCCCCGCTTTCTTTGCATCGACCTCAGAGATCCAGATACACGGGCCCCCTCGGTTCAGCGTGAGCATCAAAAGGTTGTCCGAGTAAGTCGAGTGAATGCCCCATTTTTGGTGTGGTGTGATAAAATTGAGCACAACGTGTGGCTCACCCTCGCCATTGACCTCGGCAGTGATGGTCTTGAGGTCGACTGGTGGACGCCAAGTGCAAAACTGTTCGCCAAAAGCACGCATCCACAGGTGATCCTGATAAAGCTGTTGCCGCCCAGAAAGCGTTCGCCACGGGATCAACTCGTGCACGTTGGTGTAGCCCGCATTGTAGCAAACTTCCTCACTTTCGATGCCTGACCATGTCGGTGACGAAATGATTTTTCGTGGCTGTGCGGCGATATCGCGAAAGCGAATTTTTTCGTCTTCTTTCGGTCTTGCCAGGTGGGTATGGTCAATACCAGTATTCTGCGACAACGCCTCCCAAGCCTTCACGGCCACCTCACCATTAGTCTCCGGTGCCAACATCAGCACGACCTCCGCCGCGTCGATACCAGTTTCTATTTTGGCGAAGCCTTTCGAAACTCCTTCTTCAGTCACCACACCATTTAAAGTTTTAAGGTGCTTTACCTCAGTTTCAGTGTTCCAGGAGATTCCCTTTCCGCCATTTCCAATCTCGTCCATGAGTGGTCCAAGCGCGGTGAAGCGTTTGTAAAGATTAGGATAGTCTCGCTCGACAGGCACAAAGCTGGGTGCCGTCTTGCCCGGTATCAACTCACATTCACCTTTCTTCCAATCCTTGACCTGATCCTGTGCAATTTCTGCAGGAGTATCATGCAGGATTGGCAGTGAAACGATGTCTGTTTCCTCTCCCAAGTAACCCGGCACCACTTCAGAAAACTTTTTGGCAATCGCCTTGAAAATTTCCCAGTCAGTTTTTGACTCGTAGGCCGGATCCACGGCGGCTTGCAGAGGGTGGATGAAAGGATGCATATCCGAGGTGTTCAGATCATCCTTTTCGTACCAGCTTGCCGTTGGCAAGACGATATCCGAATACACTGCTGTCGTGGACATGCGAAAATCGATGCAAACTAGAAGGTCAAGTTTGCCCTTGGGTCCTTCATCATGCCACTTCGCCTCGATCGGCTTTTGTCCACCCTCTTCACCAAGATCCTTACCCATGACGCCGTGATCGGTACCTAGCAGGTGCTTGAGGAAGTACTCGTGACCTTTGCCAGATGAACCCAGCAGGTTCGAACGCCAGACGAAGAGGTTACGCGGCCAGTTTTCGGGTGCATCGGGGTCTTCGCAAGACATTTCAAGCTCGCCAGATTTCAGTTTCTCTGCGACGTAGTCAGGAATGACTTTGCCAGCCTCTTTCGCTGCTTTCGCGATTTCAAGTGGGTTGGTGCGCAGGGACGGCGCTGAAGGCAACCAACCCATCCGTTCAGCTCGGATGTTGTAGTCAATGAGGCTCGCATCCTTCCAATCGCCCTCAGGCGCTGTCGGAGAAATAAGTTCATCGGATTTGAGCGTCTCGTAACGCCACTGATCGGTATGGGCGTACCAAGCGGACGTGGAGTTCATGTGACGCGGTGGACGGGCCCAGTCCAGCGCGAAGGCCAGCGGTTGCCAGCCAGTTTGTGGGCGTAATTTTTCCTGACCTACATAGTGGCTCCAGCCACCACCAGACTGACCTATGCAACCACACATGATCAGCATATTAATTACGCCGCGATAGTTCATATCCATGTGGTACCAGTGGTTCATCGCCGCACCGATAATGATCATCGATTTGCCGTTAGTCTTCTCGGCGTTTGTGGCAAACTCGCGCGCCACAGTAATGATTTGATCACGAGGGACACCGGTGATTTTTTCTGCCCAAGCTGGGGTAAACGGCACATCATCGTCAAAGTTTTTTGTGACGTTTTCACCGCCAAAACCGCGATCCAAACTGTAATTAGCACAGAATAAATCGAATACTGTTGCAACATAGGCATCACCATCTGCAAGGGCGAGCCTGCGCACTGGCACGTTCCGAGTCAGTACATCGGGATGATCACATTTAGTGAAGTTTTCACTCGCATCACCACCAAAATACGGAAAGTCGACCCCAACCATCTCGTCATGGTCATCCTCAAGCATCAGCGAAAGGCGTAATTCGACATCATTTTGACCTGCCTTCTCTTGCAGGTTCCATTTGCCCTTTTCACCCCAACGGAAGCCAACCGACCCATTAGGTACAACCGGGTCGCCAGTTTCCATATCAAACCCAATCGTTTTCCATTCTGGGTTGTTGTTCTGTTCAAGTTTGCCTTTGAAGTCATCGGCGCGCAGTTGGCGTCCCGGGACTAACCGGCCGTCTTGTTCATCCAGTCGAACCAAAATTGGCATATCGGTGTACTTGCGCGCGTACTCCTCAAAATAGGAGGCTTGACGGTCCAAGTGATATTCGCGCAGGATCACATGGCCCATAGCCATGGCAAGTGCTGCATCAGTGCCCTGTTTAGGGGCAAGCCAAATATCACCAAACTTGGAGGCTTCCGAATAATCCGGACAAATCACGGCGGATTTAGTACCGCGATAGCGCGCTTCTGTGTAAAAATGCGCATCCGGTGTCCGTGTCTGAGGCACATTTGAACCCCAAAGCATTAGGAAGCCAGCATTATACCAGTCAGCTGACTCTGGCACGTCAGTCTGTTCGCCCCAGGTCATCGGTGAGGCCGGTGGTAAATCGCAGTACCAGTCGTAAAACGACATGCAAGTACCACCTAGTAGGCTCAAATAACGTGATCCTGCAGCGTAACTAATCATCGACATCGCAGGGATCGGCGAAAAGCCGAATACCCGGTCCGGTCCGTGAGTTTTGGCAGTATAGGCATTTGCGGCGGCGATGATTTCGGTTGACTCGTCCCAAGTGGCACGAACAAACCCACCCTTGCCACGAGACGTCACATAATGTGCTCGCAAAATCGGGTCATTTTGCAGCTTGCTCCATGCCTCCGTTGGCGACATCGTTTCGCGCATCTTCCGATATGCTTTAAGCAACTTGGAACGAATTAGCGGCGTTTTTACCCGGTTTGCAGAATAGAGATACCAGCTGTACGACGCCCCTCTCTGGCAACCGCGCGGCTCATGGTTGGGCAGATCATCTCGTGTACGTGGATAGTCGGTTTGCTGGGTTTCCCAAGTTACGATCCCAGATTTCACATAGATCTTCCAGCTGCATGACCCGGTACAGTTAACTCCGTGGGTAGATCTCACGATCTTGTCGTGGCGCCAGCGGTTTCTGTAAGTATCTTCCCAGGCGCGGCTTTCGTCAGTTGTCTGACCGTAGCCATCGGAAAATTGGTCAATCTCCTTAGAGCGGAAGAAATTCAAGCGGTCGAGCAGATGGCTCATGGGTCCGTCTCCTGATGTTTGCATTTACCCCCGGAGAACCATCTCCGGGGAAATATATTGTAGGGTTCAAGGATTTTTTACGTAGGCGCCTGGACGAAGGTAAAACCACCAGTTGATGGCGATGCAGACGGTATAGAAAATCGCAAATCCATAGAGTGCGTACTCCGGCGTTGCCGCCTTGATCTGCTCACCAAACACTTTGGGGATGATGAACGCGCCATATGCCGCCACAGCAGCGGTCCAGCCCAGAACAGGCCCAGCCTGTTCTTTGTCGAACACCACCGCGATCGTGCGAAAGGTCGATCCGTTACCAATCCCTGTCATTGCAAACAGGATCAGGAACAGAACCATGAACGGAAGAAAGTAATCCTCGGGTGTTGCCGATACGTAGGCTTGCTTCAGAAAATACGCCACACCCAGCGCCGAGGCGACCATTACAACCGATATCCACTGCGTAACCCGTGCACCGCCCAGCTTATCAGCAATCATGCCACCAACAGGACGGATCAGCGCGCCAATAAAGGGTCCCATCCAAGCAAACATCAACGCCGACGGACCGTTAGGGTTAGCAGTATTGTGGGTTAGCACTCCATCAACCATTAGATGCTGAAAGCCAAACACAACCTTAATCGCAAGCGCAAAGGCCGCAGCATAGCCGATGAAGCTGCCAAAGGTCATGGTGTAGATCACGGTCATGGCCCAAGTGTGTTTGTTGCCAAAGATTTTGTACTGCCGGCTGAGGTTTTCACCAACCGCACCGGGGATCAATTTCAGTAGGATCACGGTCAACGCAATAACGACGGGTAGAACGATCCACTTCGAGACACCCATGCCTGAAACTGGAAGGCCACCTTCTGTCGCCGGAAGCATCAGCCAAAGTCCAAAGGCCGCGGTGATGAAACCAACCACCAGCATACCAGTGATGACGCCAAAGGCACCAACGGGGTTCGGTATGTCAGGTGAAACATGCTCATCTCGGATGTTATTCATTCCAATCCAGCCGATAATGGCTAACGGAACGAGAGCGATTAGCCAAACAAAGCCCGCATTGTGGATATAAGTTTCGGTACCCGCTGGGATTTTGCCTATCAGCGTGCCCGACGTATTCACTAATGTCCGGCTTTCTCCACCAAACAGCCCAAACGTCATTACCAGAGGGATCAGGATCTGCATGGTTGTCACACCAAAGTTTCCCAAACCAGCGTTCATACCGAGTGCGTAACCCTGGACCTTCTTTGGATAAAAGAAGCTGATGTTGGACATCGAGCTCGAGAAGTTACCACCGCCAATGCCGCTAAGGAAGGCCAGTATCTGAAACTTCCAAAGTGGCGTGTTGGGGTCCTGCAGCGCGTAACCGGCACCAATTGCCGGGATCATGAGTAATGCAGTTGTAAATACGATTGTGTTTCGCCCACCTGCGATCCGAATGAAGAAGGTCGAGGGGATGCGCAATGTCGCCCCAGTCAGGCCTGCGATTGCACCCAGTGTAAAGAGCTGCGATTTCTCAAAGGCAAATCCGAGGTTTATCATCTGTACGGTGATAATGCCCCAATAGAGCCAAACAGCGAAACCGCAAAGTAACGACGGAATCGAAATCCACAGGTTACGAGTGGCAATTTTCTTACCGGTCGAGTTCCAATAACTCTCTTCCTCGACATTCCAGTTTCTTAGGTCTTGTCCCACGTTTTTCTCCTCAGGTGAGGTTGGGACGGGCCGTCATGACCCGTCGATTGTTTACAAGCGACGCGCTACTGCGGCACGTCGGAAAGATGTGTGCGGCCTCGTAATTCTGGGATTTTTTCGCGATCACCTTTACGGATAGCCAAGTGCATCCAGATCGTGCTGACAGCGACAATCAAAAACATCAGCATGAACACCACTGACCAGACATGAAACACATCTAAAAGGATGCCAAAAGCGATAGGTAAAACGAACCCGCCAAGCCCGCCGATCATGCCGACGAGACCGCCGACGGCACCAACATTATCAGGAAAATATACTGGTATGTGTTTGTAGACGGCGGCTTTTCCTAGGCTCATCACAAATCCAAGGATCACCGTCAAAAACACGAAGAAATATAGCGGTATGCCAAAACTAAATGTTATGAGCCGCTCGGCCCCACCCGCATTCGGTATACCCTTCACTGAATAGGAGGTCTCTGGATAGCTCATGATGAAGAGAACGATCAACGACACAATGAAGGTCAAGTACATGACGAAACGTGCACCCCAAACATCAGACATCCATCCGCCAAGAGCGCGGAAGACTGATCCCGGTAGCGAGTACATGCCGGCAAACATACCAGCGGCCGTCAGTGTTACTCCGTAAGCGCCAACATAGTACCTTGGCAGAAACGATGCAAAGGCCACGAATGCACCGAAAACGAAGAAGTAGTAGGTGGCAAAACGCCAGACCTGAATGTTCTTTAAAGGTTCGAGTTGTTTAGCCGCAGAAACTGGTTTTGCCCCAGTTGCTTTCTGCTTAACGCGGATCGGATCCTCTTTGGCAAAAATATAGAACACAATCGCCATGACAATCAGAGCAATGGCGTATATTCGTGCCGTATCCTGCCAACCTACAGCAATGACAAGGAACGGCGCGGCAAAGTTTGTGACAGCAGCGCCAACGTTACCAGCGCCAAAAATACCAAGGGCAGTACCTTGATGCTCTGCTTCGAACCAGCGCGATACGTAGGCAATCCCAATGATGAAAGATCCACCGGCCAGACCAAGGCCCAGAGCGATCATCAAAAAGACCGCATAAGTTTGTACAGACGCCAGCAGCCAGACGGAGACGGCCGTTATCAACATTTGTAGGGGCAACATGAGGCGCCCACCAAACTGGTCGGTCCACACACCTAAGAAAATTCGGCTGAGCGATCCGGTCAAAACTGGTGTCGCAACCAGAAGACCGAATTGGGTTTCACTTAACCCAAGCTCTCCTTTGATCTTAACACCGATGATCGAGAAAATTGTCCAAACAGCGAAACAAACCGTAAACGCCAGCGTACTCAATCCGAGTACACGGTACTGATCGCCTTTGCTAACACCATCAAGTTCATGCATCGTCTTGCCCTCACGAAATTTTTGCAGCTTTGGGGCCGCTAACTCTCGGGGCAATCGATAGCGTCTTGGGCAAGCGAACCTTGATGCACATCAAAAACTAAATTTTTTTGTGTGGAATTAATGTGTTATAAGAATTTGTCATGTGATGCATTTGGTTTAATCAAGACTGCAATTGCGAGAAATTATAAACTCGGTTAACAAGTCGCATGTAGTGACTTGATAAGAATCAAGCGCTGATGATGGGAGAAAAAAGTGTCAACCAAACGCTTTGAAGAGATTCGCGGGCTACCATTATTCGAGCAGATCTCTGATACTTCGTTCCAGACACTCACCAGGGGCGCATATTTACAAAACTTCCCACCCCACACAGAGTTGGTGACAGAAGGCGAGAGCGCCGACTTTCTTCACATTGTTGCTACCGGGATCGTCGAATTGCACAGCACTTGGGAAGATCGCGAAACGACAATGACACTTTTAGAACCTTACGCAACTTTCATTCTTGCCGCGACAATCAAGGATCGGCCTTATTTGATGTCCGCCCGAGCTGTCACCAAAGTTCGGATTATCATGATTCCCAGCGAAGACGTCCGCGGAGTATTCGAAGCTGACAGCGATTTTGCCAAATCAATCGTTACTGAACTGGCTAGTTGCTATCGTGAGTCGATCAAGATTATGAAGACGATCAAACTGCGCACTTCAGTTGAGCGTCTTGCCAATTATCTCGTCAAGCACTCAACCCAACAAGGTACTAGAGACGCTGTCACACTTCCCATCGAAAAGAAAAAGATAGCGTCATATCTAGGTATGACACCTGAAAACCTCTCACGCGCATTTGCAGCATTGAAAATACATGGTGTCGCTGTAAACGGAGAGCTCATCACCCTGACCGATCCGGATGAATTAAGACACTTCTCACGCCCAAATCCGCTCATCGACGATTAGTTAGTGGAGCATAGCTGTGTCACACATGAAGTCAGAGCCGAACATTCACTTAATTTGCGTCGCTCCTGGTTCCAGAATTCTTGACGACGGACAGTTCGGCCAAGGTTTGCTCAGTTGAAAAGTTTTGAAGCGGGGAAAAAGATAACCTGACTGCGCCGACTTTTAAGTGTTACGTCAGGAGCAATTGAGTTTGCCTCGACAAACGTGACGTTTTTCTTGTCATTACCCAAGACGCGCGTGCGCGCGTCATCTGGTTGCAACCCGTGGGTCAGCCAACGTGAAATTAATCGAGCTTCCAACTCTTCACGGTCGACTTTCAGCCAGACGGTCAGATCGAAAAGATTGTTGAGGTCAGACCAGGGGCGAAGGTTCAAGAGGAGGTAGTTTCCTTCAATCAGAACGATCCGGGTGCCCTCATGTATTTGGCCCGAATTTGGGACTATTTTGTCAGCTTCGCGATCAAACGTAGGAAACGGGATTGTGCTTTCGTTGCGCACCCTCCTCAGGAGAGAAACAAATCCTTCCGCATCAAAGGTCTCGGGGGCGCCCTTGCGGTGGAGCAGTCCCATTTCCTGCAATTGGTCATTTTCCAAATGGAACCCGTCCATCGGCAAAACTACCGCAGTGGAACCAAGTGTGCACGCCAAATCCTCAGCCAGAGTAGATTTACCAGAGGCGGGAGGGCCAGCGATGGCGACAAGAATTCGAGGCTGCCCAAACGCGAGGCCTTCGATTTTGCTCTTGAGTTCCGGCAAGGTGGTCACTGTCATGTTGTCCTCGTTCATGGGCGCAGTCTCTTGAGTTCGGCGCCTCAAAAGATGACTTATGAGATGCCATTGTATCATCCAGATCCCCGGAAATAGGTGTGCCGCCATCGACAATCGGCAACCCGCGCAAGCCGGACAATCTGAGATCCATGCTCAGAAATGCCAAAGCCTAACCTGCCAGATAAGCATCCAGCGCGGTGTTCATTCCATCCTCCCAGATCATCCGCAGCCATTTGTCAAATGCCTGGGCAAAGCGGGCCTGCCCTGCCAGACCACCATAGTACCGGGTTTGGCACAGCCAAACGGTGGGGTCGTTCTGGGCCGCTTTCGCGGTTTTCTGCAATTCCTCCCAAACTGGATCGTTCGGCTCGATCTGGGTACCATCCTCCCTGGTGCCATCGCACATGCGCGCCCACACCGCCGACACCAACGCAAGCCCGTCGACAGGCGTTCCAGCCGAAAGGCCATCTCGGACTGACGGGATAATGAACCCCGGATGGCGCGATGATCCGTCAAAAGCCACACGTCGGGTAGTGTCCACGATATGCGGGTTTGAGAACCGTTCAGCGATCACGCCCACATAGGCTTCTGGGGCCATACCGGGTACGGCTTTCACAAGGGGGGCAATCTCTTCTCGGGCAATCTTTCTGAACAGGTTCGCAATCTTTTCATGCGCCATGCAGTCAGCGATCGTGGAGAGTGACAGAACCTCACCAACGCCCGCAATCACCTGATGCCCACCGTTGAGAATTCGAATTTTCATGGCCTCGAAATCATGAACATTATCGGTAAAGGTGGCGCCGGCCTTATCCCAATCCGGGCGGCCAGCGCAGAAATTGTCTTCGATCACCCATTGGCGAAAGCTCTCATGGGTGACTGGAACCGCGTCGTCAATTCCGAGGGCGCGCACCAACTCACGCTCTTTCGGGCCGGTGGCGGGCACGATGCTATCGACCATCGAATTGGGAAAGCTACAATTGGCGTCAATCCAATCGGCCAGATCGGGATCGGACAGCCGCGCCAATGAAACGACAGCCCGCCGCAGAATTGTGCCGTTGCCCTGAATGTTGTCGCAGCTAAGCCCCGTAAAAGGACTGATGCCAGCTTCACGCCGCAGACGTAGCGCGGCGACCATCGCACCATAGGCCGTCTTGGGCGTTGTTGGATGGGCGGCATCGTTAAAAATGTCAGGATGCGCGGCATTAAATTCTTTGCTGACAGGATCGATGTAGTACCCACCTTCAGTGACAGTCAACGCGACTATCCTGATCTCGGGCTGGGCCATCTGCGCAATCAGCGCGGCATTGTCGGGCTGGATCGGGGTGTAATCAATCATCGACCCGATGATCTCGGCCGAGCAACCCTTTGGCGACAATTCGATCAGCGTGGTCAGGTAATCCTGTGCGGCCAGCTTTTGCCTTTGTTGTTCATCATAAGACCTAACGCCCGCGCCAATGATGGCCCAATCCTGCGCCTGCCCCAGCTGCATCAACCTGTGCAAGTACCAGGCCTGATGGGCGCGGTGGAAATTACCGAGGCCAATATGAACAATTCCAGCCGTTAGTTTGCTGCGGTCATAGGCCGGGACTTTGACGCCCTCAGGAATGCACCCAAGTGTCGTATTGGAAAGCTTGGTTGCAGATTGTTCTGTCATCAGCTCATCCAGTTCCCACCATCCACATTATAGGTCTGGCCCACAATGTAGGCCGCGTCATCGCTGGCAAGGAACACGGCCATGCCGGTCAGATCATCCGCTGCGCCCATGCGCCCAAAGGGAACGGCCTCGCCTACTTCTCTTTTCTTCTGGCCCAGTGCTTTGCCTTCGTATTTGGCAAAGAACGCATCGACTCCATCCCAGTGTTCGCCATCCACCACTCCAGGGGCGATGGCATTCACGTTGATACCGTGTTCGATCAGGTTCAGCCCCGCCGATTGGGTCAGGCTAATGACGGCGGCCTTGCTGGCGCAATAGACCGCAACAAGGGCCTCACCGCGCCGTCCTGCCTGAGAGGCCATGTTGATGATCCGACCCTTGATGCCGTGGACGATCATATGACGGGCGACGGCCTGCAGGGTGAACAAGGTGCCGCTGACGTTGATATCCAAGACACGGGCGTAGTCTTCGCGCGTGATCTCATCTATTGGGGCGGCGGTAAAAATGGCGGCATTGTTGATGAGGATGTCGATCTGGCCAAAGGCCTCCACCGAGGCGGCAACGCTTGCGTCAATGCTGGCCTGATCAGTCACATCCACATGCACGGCAATCACCGACTCACCTATTTCAGCGGCGGCTGCGCGCGCACGATCTATATCAATGTCAGCAATCGCCACCCGCGCGCCTTCGGCCACATAGGCTTTGGCAAAGGCCAGCCCAATGCCACGCGCAGCGCCAGTGATCAGCGCAGTTTTACCAGCCAACCGGGTCATACGATCCGCAGACCTTTGGCGGCAAAGCGGTGAATTTCCTTGGCGCGCGGCGTCAAATGGATGGTGTCGCCGTGTGTCAGGCTCACATCACCGATGGCACGGACAGTCAGAGTGCCAACCAGCCCAGTGTTGTGGATGTGAAAGAATGTATCAGAGCCAAGATGTTCGGCAACGCCCACCGTGCCCTGCCACTGACCACCACTTTTGACCACATCAATATGCTCAGGTCGTATGCCAATGGTATGGGCATCGTGTTTTGTGGCCTCTTCACCGGTGATCAGATTCATCTTGGGCGAACCGATAAAGCCAGCAACAAAGGTGTTGCGCGGTGTGCGATACAGCTCTAGCGGAGAGCCAACCTGTTCGATCACACCGGCGTGAAGCACCACGATTTTATCGGCCATGGTCATGGCTTCGACCTGATCATGGGTGACGTAGACCATTGTTGTGGCGAGCTTTTTGTGGAGTTCGGAGATTTCCATCCTCATGCCCACACGCAACGCCGCATCGAGATTGGACAGCGGTTCGTCAAACAAAAATGCCGAGGGTTCCCGGACAATCGCGCGGCCAATGGCGACGCGCTGGCGCTGCCCACCCGAAAGCTGGCCGGGCCGGCGGTCCAGATATTCAGTCAGGTTCAGAACGCTTGCCGCACCCTCAACCCGCTTGGTGATTTCAGCTTGATTCAACTTCGCCATCCGCAGAGGAAAGGCGATATTTTTGCGCACTGTCATATGCGGATAAAGTGCATAGGATTGAAACACCATGGCAAGGCCACGTTTGGCGGGCACCACATCGGTGGCATCCTTGCCGTCGATTTCGATATGGCCGGATGTGATATCCTCAAGCCCCGCGATCAGCCGCAGCAACGTGGATTTTCCGCATCCCGAAGGGCCGACGAAAACGGTAAACTCGCCATCCTGAATGGTCAGGTCCAGCGGTGGAATGACCTCAACATCGCCAAAGCTTTTAGTCACCTGTTTGAGTGTGATTTGTCCCATGGGTCAGGTTCCTTATTTCACAGCGCCAAAAGTCAGGCCGCGGACGAGTTGTTTCTGGCTGAACCAGCCAAGGATTAGGATCGGTGCAATGGCCATGGTCGAGGCCGCGCTGAGTTTTGCGAAGAACAGGCCCTCAGGGCTGGAATAGCTAGCGATAAAGGCCGTCAGCGGGGCCGCGTTGGCCGCCGTGAGGTTTAGCGTCCAGAAGGCTTCGTTCCAGGCAAGGATGAAGTTCAAGAGTAGTGTCGAGGCGATGCCGGGGATCGCCATGGGCGTGAGAACGTAGAGCAGTTCTTCCTTTAGGGTGGCGCCGTCCATACGGGCTGCTTCGAGAATTTCACCGGGAATTTCGCGGAAATAAGTGTAAAGCATCCAGACGATGATCGGCAGGTTGATCAGCATTAGAACAACCATCAGGCCACCACGCGTGTCCAGCAAATTGAACTGCACAAAGACCAGCGAAATCGGGTACAGCACGCCAACAGCCGGCAGCATCTTGGTTGACAGCATCCAAAGCAGAATATCCTTGGTGCGTTTGGAAGGCACAAAGGCCATGGACCAAGCGGCAGGGATCCCAATGAGAATACCCAGAAGCGTGCTACCCCCAGCGATGATCACCGAATTCCACAAAAATTTCATATAGTCAGACCGCTCTTGCACCACTGCGTAATTCTCAAGCGTCCAATCAAAGTTGAATAACAGAGGTGGGTCGTTGATAGCCTGCGCTTCGGTTTTGAAACTGGTCAGGATTGTCCAGTAGATCGGGAAAAAGATGATAAGAGCAATCGTCCAAGCGGCGGCAGTGGTGATGATCTTGTGGTTGGTTGTAACTGCGCGTGCCATGTATTCAGCCCCCTTATGCGTCCAGGTTCTTGCCGACGATGCGCATCAGGAAGATGGCAACGATGTTGGCAAGGATGATGGCATAGACACCGCCGGCAGACCCCAGCCCGATATTCTGGCTGTCGATGACTCGCTGGAAAATCAGATAGGTCAGGGTGCGAGTGCCAAAGGCGCCGCTAGTGGTCACGAAAATCTCGGCAAAGATCGACAGAAGGAAAATTGTCTGGATCAGAACAACGATGGTGATGGCACGGGCCAGATGGGGCAGCACAATATGCCAGAACCGTTTAAAAGCCGACGCGCCATCCATTTCGGCGGCTTCTAGCTGTTCACTGTCGAGCGATTGGATCGCCGTCAGCAAGATCAAAGTCGCGAATGGCAGCCATTGCCAGGACACGAGCGTGACAATCGACCCCAGCGAAGCATCCTGTAGCCATGCCACCGGTTCGGCCCCAAAGAACCGCCAGAGATGAGCTAAAATTCCGTTGACCGGATCCATCATCATGTTCTTCCACACAAGAGCGGAGACCGTCGGCATGACAAAGAACGGAGCGATCACCAGAACGCGGACGACGCCTTGTCCCCAGATCGGCTGGTCCAGCAGTATCGCCAACAGAATGCCCAGCACCACGGTGATCAGCAAGACCCCCCCCACCATAACAAGTGTGGTCTGGACCGAGGGCCAGAACGAACTGGATGAAATGAAGCGGCTATAGTTTGCAAAACCCACCCAATTGAGGCCGCGCTCAATACTGTCGCCACGCATAGGCAGGTATTTGGTAAACGAAAACCAGAGCGTCAGGACCAACGGAACCAACATCCAGCCAAGCAACAGAACCACAGCGGGCGCCATCATGATGCGAGCGGCGGATCGGAATGCTTTGGTGGCCATGGGGAGGTCCTTCCCTGTTGGACAGGAATATGTCCGGAAACTTAGCAGGTCAAAAGGAAAGCAGTGAAATCAAGGGGCGACGCAAACGCCGCCCCTGACGGGAGAACGCTTAGCGGTAGCCAGCTGCTTCCATGGTTTCATTGGTGATCGCCTGAGCTTTCGCAAGCGCTTCTTCGATAGTCTGCTGACCAGCGTAAGCGGCAGAGAATTCCTGGCTTACTTCGGTTGCCATGCCTGCAAATTCAGGGATTGCAACGAACTGGATGCCAACGTAGGGCACTGGATCAACCGTTGGGTCGGTTGGATCAGCCGCATTGATGGAATCCAACGTCATCTGCGCGAATGGCACTTCCAAATATTCAGAGTTCTCATAGAGAGATGTCCGCGCACCCGGAGGTACGTTGGCCCAACCTTCGTTGGCTGCAACCAGTTCGATATAGGCTTTACTTGTGGCCCATTCGATGAACTGTTTGGCTTCGGCTTCTTGCTGGGTACCTGCCGGAATAGCCAGCGCCCAGGCCCAGAGCCAGTTCGCACGCTTTTCAACGCCTTCAGCGTTTGGCGCTAGTGCGAAACCAACGTGGTCGGCGACAGTAGAGTCGTTGCCAGTCACGAAGGACGCAGCCACAGTGGCGTCAATCCACATCCCGCACTTACCCTGATTGAACAGGGACAGGTTCTCATTAAAGCCGTTCGTTGCATAGCCCTCGGGGCCATAGTCGTTCATCAGGCTGACGTAGAAGTTCAAAGCTTCTGCCCATTCAGGCTGATCGAACTGAGCGTTCCATTCTTCATCAAACCAACGCGCGCCAAACGAGTTGCCGGTGACCGTGATGAACGCACCGCCTTCACCCCAACCGGCCTTACCACGTAGGCAGACGCCGTTGATGTCGTTCTCAGGGTCGTCCATTGCAGCAGCGGCTTCAAGGATGAACTGCCATGTTGGACCTGTCGGCATTTCCAGACCTGCAGCTTCCATCAAGTCAGTACGATACATCACCATCGACGATTCACCGTAAAACGGCGCGGCATATAGCGTGCCGTCATGGGACAAACCGCCGCGCATTGCAGGCAAGATGTCGTCCACGTCATATTCAGCTGACAGATCATTCAGAGGCACCAGCCATTCGTTCGCTCCCCAAATCGGGGTCTCGTACATACCGATGGTCATGATATCGAACGCACCACCTTTAGTGGTAATGTCCGTGGTAACACGCTGGCGCAGCACGTTTTCTTCCAAAGTGACCCACTCGACATTAATGCCGGTCGCTTTGGTGAATGTGTCGGTGTAGCCCTGCATGCGGATCATGTCGCCGTTGTTCACGGTGGCAATTGTGATCGTTTTGTCTTCTGCGAATGCGCTTCCTGCTGTCATCAGCGAAAGTGCGGCCGCAGCACAAACTGTGCTCTTTAAAGACATCCTCATTCCTCCCTGGTTGGATGTGATGACCCAAGGCTAGGCGGGGAAGCAACGCGACGTCAACATATATTTAACGCGCGTAAAGATTTTTTATGTCACGCGGAGTCCCTTAGGATGAGCTTACCTTCCAATCGTGTGCTTTTCCAAGGAGATACCTGACCCTCGATCACCACAAACAGCGCTTCGGCAGCAGTCTGAGACACGGCATCGTAATTGTGTGAAATCGTAGTGAGCGGTGGACAGGTATATCGGGAATGCGGGTGCCCATCCTGTCCAGCCACCCGAATCGCGCAGTCTTCTGTACGCCCGACACGAATGTTTTTCTCATAGCAGGCCGTCAGCAACCCAATCGCTAATCGATCGTTGCTGCACAGGATTGTATTGGTCGAAAACCAGCCTTTCTCCAGCGCCTCGTGGCCTCCCAAACGGCCAATTTCTTCAAACCCCCAGCCCTCACCCTCAACCGAAATCACATCGGGCGTATAGTCAAATCTCTCCATCGCATTGAGATAGCTTTGACGGCGGCGGTGCGCATTTGGGTTCGCTGGCGTTTTCATCTCGAAAAAGCAGGGTGGCTCTCCAGTGCGGCACAGGTAGTCGGTGATGTGGGTGGTGAACTGAAAATTATCCGATCCGACAAAGGCCAGACCAATCTCATCTACGCTGCTGTCAAAAACGAGCGTCGGCACATCATCGCAGAACTTCTCCAGTGCAGCCCGATCCGAGGCACGCCCCAAGGGCGCCAATAAGACCCCCGCAGGTTTAATCGACCGCAATGTATCCAGCACCTCGACCTCCAACGCGGGATCACCATGAGAACTAAAAAGCGTTGGCCGATATCCAGCCGCGATACAGCGCTGTTCGAGATTACGGGCGATCTCAGCAAAATAGGGGTCAGACAAAAGCGGCACGACGACACCAACATTCTTTGTCAGCTTCCGGTTCTGGTTCATCGCATAGATGTTGGGGCGGTAATCATGGCTCTCCAACGCCGCCTCAATCTTGGCACGCGTGCTCGACCTGACGCTGCCCGGATCGTTAAAATACTTTGACACAGTCGGACGAGAAATCCCGCTAACGCTAGCAAACTCTTCCATGTTCCGGATTTTTCTACCCGCCATCATCACCCCCGCCTTTGTTTCAGCGTCAAGATATAAAGTTTCAATAAGTCTACAATTTCTTCTCGCGCGCAAAAAATCAATGTTTACTTGAAAATACTAATTTGACAATATTTTCAGGCTCACGCGGAGCTAGCGACTGTTCTGCACGCGGTTTGAATAAGCTGTCCGAGTGACGCCGAATCCACGAATTGCAGCACCTAAATAGCAATTTTTGGAGTTTCAGTTTTGTTGCGTTTTACTCGCACGTCTGGTTTTTCAGCTGTATTGCGGCAAATATGCTTGCGCATTTGCAGAAAAGGTCGTGCTGGGAACGCGCGCGGCAAGAAAATCCAATTCACAGGTTGGCCATTTGTGGTCATTCGCTGCGCGATCATCTAACGGCTACTCCGCGGATAAGCTGCTTTTTGAGCAGTGTTTCTATCAAATTCTAACTTGCTATCTGCTAATCTTCCTGCGCAGATCCGAACTGGGCGGACAAAACGAGGAAGAACCTGTGATCCCCTTAGATGTTGTGCTTGTTTTTACTGGAGTAGCTGCTGTTCTTGCCGCAGTTCCGGGCCCTGACAATATTTTTGTTCTCACACAATCTGTTATGAACGGACGGATTGCTGGTCTGATTGTAACGCTTGGAATTGCCTTGGGCCTTTTTGTTCACACAACCGCAGTGGCGTTTGGTGTGGCCTTCATTTTCCAGACATCTCAGTACGCCTTTGCGGGCCTGAAGTATGCAGGTGCGGCTTATCTAATATTTCTGGCGTGGCAGGCGTTTACAGCATCAAAAAGCAAGTTCGACAACGATAAGGAAAATTCCAAAACAGCCGCAAAGCAATTTCTTCGTGGATTTATCCTCTGCATCTCAAACCCAAAGCTCACGATTTTCTTTCTTGCTTTCTTGCCGCAATTTGTTGTCCCTGAAAACGGTCCGATCATCCTACAGTTTTATCAACTGGGCGCTTTAATGGTTTGCGTAACTCTTACCGTCTTCGGATTAGTAGCTATCACGGCTGGTTCGCTTGGCGCATGGATCAAAGGTTCTCCAACTACTCAAATTTGGCTCAACCGTATTTCTTGTATCGTCTTTGTCTCTCTGGCGTTCAAGCTGGCGACAGCAGAAAAGTAGTTAAATGGTTGATGTAGGTTTGGGCTAATTCTGTTGAAAAACTCTTCCTTGATCGAATGCCCATTCGCTGATTCAATTGCCTTATTGATTTTGGGGTTTGGCGATGATGGGACCACGTCAGGAAGCACAAATCGCTCTATTCTATGACTTCTCGATAGAAGACCACGTCCCTGTCGATCATGTGTTGCGAGCGGATTGTTGGCGTCATTGATCTGTCCAGCGTTCAGATGCATCTGACTGAGTTCTATAGCTCCACAGGCCGCCCGTCGGTCGATCCTGAGTTGATGATACGGATGCTACTGGTTGGATACGTCATGGGCATTCGCTCAGAACTGCGGCTCTGCGAGGAGGTCCACCTGAACCTTGCATATCGTTAGTTCTTGAAGATGGATTTGTCGAACCCAATTCTGGATCACTCGACATTCTCCAAGATCCGACATGGTCGTTTCCGCGACGGCGCTTTGCTGCGTCATGTGTTTGAGACGGTCGTCGCACAATGCATTGAGGCAGATCTGGCAAGCGATCAAAGATATGCGGCCGATGCCAGCATTATTGCTGCTGACGCCAACCGTCAAGAATCCACACCTAAGGCCGACGGGAACCCTCAGGCCATTGACCCAAATGAAGCGCCACGCGCAGTTCGAGAGTACCTCGACACACTGGACCATGCAGCGTCTGGCGCAGCCAGCCCGGTTGTACCCAAGTTCATCTCGCATTCAGATCCAGCATCTCAATGGACAGGAGCGCGTGGTAGCCCTGCATACTTTGCGTATTCCACCAACTATCTCATAGATACGGATAATGCTGCGATCCTGGATGCTGAGCCCACGCGATCCATTCGGCAGGCCGAGGTAGGCGCGGTCCGAACCGTGATTGATCGGGTGCAGGAAAGGCTTGATCTCAAACCTGAGCGCCTGATCGCAGACACCGCTTATGGCTCAGGGCCAATGCCGGATTGGTTGGTCGAGAAGCGTGGGATCGCACCGCATATACCCGTCATAGATAAGTCAGGCCGCAAAGATGGAACATTCGAGAGAGCCGACTTCACCTTTGACGCCGAGAATGATCTATACATCTGTCCGAGCGGCAAATAACTCAAACAATACCGCCGTGCATATAAAACACCGCGAACAGGCGCAAACAAAGACGAGAAAATCCGTTATCGCGCCCGCAAGCCAGATTGTGATTTCTGTCCATTAAATCCCCGCTGCTGCCCAAAAGAACCGCAGCGCAAAGTCACCAGATCAACCTTCGAGAGTTCTCGCGATGTTGCACGCCAACTGGCCCGGACAAAGCAATACAGTGTCTCATGCAAACTGCGCAAAAGATTGAAATGTCCTTTGCCCATCTCAAACGAATTCACGGTCTTGGCAGGCTCAGATTACGTGGTCTTTGCGGCGCACATGACGAATTTATCCTCGCTGCAACCGCCCAGAACCTCAAAAAACTGGCGAAACTGGCTCCATGTCAGAACCACTTTGGGAAAGCCGCATAAAATAGCAACTTAGCCAGATTGCCCAAAGCCTACCAACTCAGAAACCATCAAGTTTTTCAACAGAATAGGCTCAAAAGAGACATTCGCTGCGCATTGCACCAAGGACTGCTTTGTGGACAAGGGTGAATTCGCTGCAACGGCGACATTGATTGCTTGCCGCCTAACATTCAATGGTGTTAGCGCGCAAGATCAGTACTCTTAGTCCAGTCTCAAGCACGCGAGCAATGGTATCATTGGGAGTGCCCTCCGTTTGCATGCGCATTGCGCCGCCGTGCTGTGCATCGAAGAAAAGTGCGGCGATATCCGTTTCAATATCAGCGAACTCACCGCGCGCTTTTGAACGCTCGATCCACGCCTCATATGCGCCAAGCATAGTGCACTGAAGCTCAATGAGTTTTTCGCAAGTGGACTGGCCAAATTGTTGGGACTGCGCACGCATCATCACAAATAAGCACCCGTTGGGAATGCCGAGGGTCGTGCGATCTTGGGTCATGAAACCTATGAGAGCATCTATGGTGTCGGTTGTTGACTGATCACTCTTGAGAATGTCGATCAGAGGTTGAATGGCCAAGCTGTGATAGGTTTCCAAAACGCTTCTCTTAAGTCCGTCATCGCTGCCAAATTCGCGATAAACGCCTGGTTTGGACGCTCTTGTCAAAGTGCAGATGTCGTTGATTGAGACGTTTGCTGGCCCCTTCGACCAGTATTCCATCAAAGCAGCTTTCAAAATCTTATCTCGGTCTAACCTCTTTGGGCGACCACGCGCAGGTGCAGGGTTTTTGCTCATTTTCGTACCTAGAGGTATTTTATTATTGACCAAGCCTTTTCGTACCTTTAAGTACAATTTAAATAAAGCGGATACCAGACCCAAAGGAAAAACGATGCCCAAAGATCCCATTGGTATAATTGGCCGGTTGAATGCAGCGAGCTTGATGGTGCTTACACCAGAATTCTATACGCTCCGCTCAAAACGCGCGAAAAGTGCGGGCAAGATCAAACATGGGTCTGCCAAATTCTCAATCAAACCCACTTTTGTACAGCTGGATGATCTGAAAATCCGTTACGCGACAGGTGGTAATGCAGATGGGCCAACCGTTCTGTTCCTCAGCCCTCTTCCGCAGAGTATTCTGTGTTACGACGCGACGTGGTCAGCGCTATCCGCCACTGCCAACCTTGTCGCATTGGATTTGCCGGGCTTCGGGCAAAGTGAGGGCAACATAAACTACATGACTTTCGCTGCACAAAGTGCCTTTTTGCAAAAGTTCATCGACGAGCGCGGACTAACTGACGTTCATATTGTCGCGCCAGATGTCGGGATGCCTGTTGCGCTTCACTATGTTCTGCATCGTGAGCACAAGGCCAAGAGCATCATGGTGGGCGCTGGCCCGAGTGTTCAATCATCCACAAACGGAAGCCTTGTTAAGAAAATGATCGGTTCCAGATTCTGGCGCTTCATGTTCACTATGACCGGCGCGCCCGCGTTTATCTGTGGTGCTAACCAATTGGCATATCTGCATCATCGTCCTTCCGCCGCTGAGGTCGCAGATTATTTGGCGTCCTATTCAGGTCGGATTGGATTGGTCACTAAATGGTTCAAAGGCTACCCAGACGGGTGCAAAGACATCGATCCGCATCTTGCGACATTGAATGTACCGGTCCACATATTCTGGGGTGAACACGATGCTTTTCTAATGGCAGATAACGCCAAAAAGCTGCACGCACGATTGCCAAACAGCGCATTGACGATATTCAAGAATTGCGGCCACTTTTTTTATCAAGATGACAGCACCGAATTCACTGACCTCGTTCGGTCTTGGGTCAACGGTGGTTACACTCTCGACACGTAACGCGGGCATTGATACTTACTGCAGGCAGCCCCAGCCGGACCTTGGTCAGGCTGCACAGAACTACGTAGCGCCATACTTGATCAAAATTGGAATACTTGAACTATCACATTTTATTGGTCAGGCATTTGATAAGATTCTGTTGAACATTCATTCTTCCAAATTCAGCCAACGGACTTCTTGCTGGGTCAATTCAATTTGAAATGCTGGCAACGTTGTAGCAATTTCTCCAGTTGTGCGCGGGCCGATGAGTGCAAATGATGGAAACGATTGGCTCAGCACCCAAGCTGAAGCGATATGATGGGCAGCCACATTGCGGTCGGCAGCCAGTTCCGTCGCACGTTTTCGGCGTTCTTCGTTTTGAGGGCATGAAAAACAATAATCGGGCGCTGTGTCTTCAGACAATGTTGTCCGGTCTTGTGATGGGAAAAAATAACCGCGCGCTTGAGCCGACCAACTTAGGTGGGCAGTGCCCGATTTCCGGAGAAATTCTAATGTTTTTTGATCGTTTGACGAAATACAGCCGGGCCAGACCGGGCGTTCCATTGTTGCCAGTGAAAGATTGTTGTTAAGTATTGAAAAACCGGCCAATCGTTTTTCTTTGGCGTAATCATTTGCCTCCGAAAATCTTTCTGTTGACCAATTAGATCCCCCGAATATTCCGACTTTCCCATTTTTTTTGAGCCTGTTTAAAACATCGACAAATTCATCAACCGGAACGTCCAGATTGTCACGGTGCATGATGTAGATTGGCGCGTGATCTAGTTGAAGCCGGTCTAAAGATATCTCCAATTGGGCTTCTATAGCGCGCGGCGTGCAATAAGGTGAGTGCGCGCCCTTTACAATGACGACGCAGTCTTTGGATACGCCACGACCAGTCATCCAATCACCCAACACTTTTTCGTGGAGCCCATTCCCATAAACAAAACCTGTGTCAAATGCGTTTCCGCCGGCCTCAATCCAGCAGTCCCAAACAATCGCCCCTTCTTCAAGATTGTCGCGATTATCGCATCCTATAATCATCTGACTAATGTCGCGGTCCAAGCCATCAATCTGTCTGTACGTCATAGGAGGCAATCCGTTTGGCAGGGTCCCATTCAGGCGACGAAGCCCTGACACAGTATCGCCGGGCAGTTGGTAACCGCTTTGCCGTCTCCAGTCATCAAGCACTCGCAATGTGCCGACAGAATCCGCTGCATTTGGCGCTGGATATGCCGGCTCTGTCACCCCACTTGCTATAGCCTTGCTGGCCACTTCGGCTTCATAAGCGAACAGAATTCTAGGGTCATGAATTTCCTCGATCGTAGTATTGTTGCCAACAGTTATTTCGATCGTCGCATCAGACGGCCCTGCGTTTCTGCCAGGGGTCCATGGATCAGGCAAACGAATAGATCCCTTAGTGCCAGTTATAACCGCGTCATTAGCCAGTTCTTGGGTAATGGCCGAGGCAACGTCCGCCGTAATATCACCATCAAACAACAGGTTTGCCCGCGAGACTTCGTCAACGCCAGTCTTACCAATGACTGCAAGACCGGCCACTTTGACGGGATCGACGGGCGATGTTCCAGCATCGGCACCCGCTATCAAACGCGCCAGCGATACTGGGTATATGCCAACGTCCAAAATTGCGCCGCCCGCCAAAGCCGGGTCGTGCAATCGGGATGACGGGTCCACTTTCGCTGCAAAACCAAAACTCGTGCTGATATGCAAAACCTTTCCGATCCGATCTTCGCGCAACAACTCAAGCAACCGTCTGATTTGCGGGTGCATCCGGTACATCAGGCCTTCCATGAAGAATACGCCCTCTTGCTTTGCCGCTTCGGTTACAGCGGTCAATTCACCAGTGCACAGCCCGCCCGGTTTTTCACACAGCACGGATTTTCCTGCGCGGACGGCATCGATCGTAAGTTGGGCGTGCAATGGATGAGGTGTGGAAATGTAAACGGCATCAATCTCTGGATCGGCGAGTAAGTCTTGGTGGTTGGAATACCTTTTGTCATCCGCTACCCCAAACCTATCCCCAAACAAAGCGCAGCGATCGCTCGACCTGCTGGCAATAGCACAGAGTTCACCAGTTTCAATTTCTTTCAATCCCTGCGCGAAATTATGCGCTATCGCACCTGGGCCGATAATGCCCCATTTTACTTTTGTCATTTTTGGCCCCACTCGCTCAAATCTTCAGACGCCAATCCTATTCAACCAATCCAGACTCACAAGGCACTATTTCTGCTTGCCAAAGCGAAGTGCGCAGTGAAGGTTCAAACGGACGGTTATGGAGACTAATGAATTGGCAAAAGGCCCGAAAATTTCGTTCATCGGCGCAGGCTCGACGGTTTTCATGACTAATATCGTCGGTGACCTTCTTGGTCGGCCCGCACTGTCTGGCATGCACATCGCGCTGATGGACATTGATCCATCGCGCCTCGCTGAGTCCGAAATGGTGGCGCAAAAAATTGCAACCCAACTTGATCCAACTGCTACAATTTCAACCCAAACCGACCAACGTGCCGCTCTGGACGGTGCCGACTTTGTGATAGTGGCATTACAAGTTGGGGGGTTTGAGCCTTGCACTATAACTGATTTTGAAATTCCGAAAAAATATGGCCTGCGCCAGACGATTGCTGACACTGTTGGGATTGGCGGGATCATGCGCGGCCTAAGGACCATCCCGCATCTTTGGTCAATTTGCGCAGATATGACCGAGCTGTGTCCGCAAGCGCTGCTGTTGCAATACGTGAACCCAATGGCGATCAATACGTGGGCGATTTCCGCCAAATTTCCGAACATTTCTCAAGTTGGACTTTGTCATTCTGTTCCAATGACTGTCGAGGACATTGCACACGATTTGAGAATTCCACCATCAAAAATTCGATACAAAGTTGCTGGCATCAACCATATGGCGTTCTTCCTTACTTTGGAAGAAAAGCTTGAGGATGGATCATATCGCGATCTTTATCCGGATTTGCACAGCGGGTATGCCAAAGGTGAGATCCCGCTGCCTTCATTGTGGAATGAACGGTGTCCAAATTTGGTTCGTTATGAAATGATGACACGGCTTGGATACTTTGTGACTGAGTCTTCCGAACATTTTGCTGAATACGTTCCGTGGTTCATTAAATCCAGCCACCCAGACCTGATTGAACGTTTTGGAATTCCGCTTGATGAATACCCGACCCGCTGTGTCGAGCAAATTGAGGCTTGGAAAGATCAAGCCAAAGCCTATGGTTCAGCCGAAACTATCGAAATCAAGGAAAGTCACGAATACGCCTCTGACATCGTTAACTCGATTTGGACGGGCGAGCCATCAGTCATTTACGGCAACGTACCAAACGGCAACCTCATCACTTCGCTGCCCCAGAATTGCGCCGTGGAAGTGCCTTGTCTGGTGGATAGAAACGGTATCCAACCAACCCAAATCGGGTCCCTACCCACCCAACTGACGGCCCTTATTCGCACTAATATTAATGTGCAAGAGCTAACCGTCGCCGCGTTGCTCGAAGAAAACCGTGAACATATATATCATGCAGCAATGCTTGATCCGCATACAGGTGCTGAACTTGGCCTGGACCAGATCTGGGCACTTGTTGATGAACTTATCCGCGCCCACGGCCCCTGGTTGCCGGATTGGGTTCACACACAAGGTTGACACTCCCGCCGGCACATACTCTTGTGTGATCGCTAACAGGGGGAAATTATGGCCACAGTCAGCCTGAAAAACATTCATAAGTCTTTTGGCGCAGTAAAGGTTATCAAAGACGCTTCGATTGACATAGAAGATCGCGAATTTGTTGCACTTGTTGGGCCCTCTGGATGCGGAAAGTCAACGCTTTTGCGGATGATCGCTGGGCTAGAAAACATCACGGACGGTGCAATCGAAATTGCGGGGCGGGTCGTCAATGATGTCTTGCCTTCGGATCGACAGGTGGCGATGGTTTTTCAGTCCTATGCTCTTTACCCGCACATGACAGTTCGGCAAAACATGTCTTTTGGGTTAGAAGTCACTGGCCATCCCAAATCTGAAATCGCACCCAAAGTTGATCGCGCCGCAAAAATACTGAGACTTGAAGATCTTTTGGAGCGCAAGCCCAAACAACTTTCGGGTGGGCAGCGCCAACGGGTGGCGATTGGGCGGGCAATCGTTCGCGAACCCGAAGTTTTCCTTTTTGATGAACCACTTTCAAACCTAGATGCCGAACTCAGGGTCCAGATGCGCGTAGAGCTTGCCCTTTTACACCAGCAACTTAACGCAACGATGGTATATGTAACCCACGACCAGATCGAAGCGATGACGCTCGCTGACAAGATTGTCGTACTGCGCGACGGGGTAATCGAGCAGATCGGTCCACCGATGGAGCTTTACAATCGCCCGGCCAATGAATTTGTTGCTGGATTTATAGGCTCGCCGCGAATGAACATGTTCGGGGTGGAAACCGCACGTGTCGCTGGCTGGGTCGGTGCGGATACACCCAACGCGGTCCGGATCGGTGTGCGGCCTGAACATCTGGTTCGCTCGAACACAGGTCTTCAAGGGCAGGTCTATTATGTAGAACACCTTGGCGGACAGACCCTAACACACCTGAAGCTTGCCGATGGGACTGACTACACTTTTGTTGAGCCCGGTGAACATGGGGGAAACCAAGGTGAAACCATGACGCTCGCGCCAGCAACTGGCTGCCTGCACGCATTCGACGCGGATGGCCGCGCAATTCGGAGCTGATTGACATGGGAAAATCCTATCGCCTTGCGCCCTGGCTGTTCCTCGCACCGGCAGCGATCTATTTCTTTGTCTTGGTGATCTATCCGATATTTGGATCGTTCTGGGTCAGTTTCCATGACTGGAACGGAACCACCTTTCAGTGTTCTGATGGACGAAGCATAAAAGAATTGGCTGAGGACGAAACCTGTCGTCGTGTTCCTTTGATGACCTGGGTGGGTTTTGAAAATTATGAACGTTTCTTTGAAAAATCCCCTCGCGATGCAGGCCGAATTCGAGATTATTGGGCCGGGGTATTCTCTGGCGAACAGGTCCGTTGGCCGCGATTAAGCGTGGAAACCAAAGTACTTTTGAACAACATTAAGTGGCTTGTATTGTTCCCAATCGCGATCCCGATCGGATTGGCCTTTGCATTGTTCCTAAATCAGTCCCCAACGTGGGTGAGAATGACCAAATCTATGTTCTTCTTCCCATTTGTGCTGAGTCCCGCCGTATTAGGCTTTGTATTCCAATATTTTTACGACCCGTCCGGCCCGTTGAGGTGGTTCTATGATGCTTTCGGGTGGTCAGCCGGGATAACCGGTGATCAGGGCAAGGCAACCTATGGGATCATAGTCGCCGGATGGTACCCCCAAATTGCTTATTGCATGATCATTTATCTAGCAGGCCTGACCGCAATCGAACCCGAGCAGATCGAAGCCGCACGTCTGGACGGCGCCAAAAGATGGAAACTTCTAAAGCGAATAATATTACCGCAACTTTGGCCCGCGACCTTCATCGCGTTGGTGGTGACCATGATCGGGGCCCTACGCTCTTTCGACCTTGTACAGGTAATGACAGGTGGTGGACCCGGGCGCGGATCATCAGATGTCATGGCGCGGTACATGTACCAAAAAACCCTGTTTGATCAGGACTATGGTTACGGGGCGACGATTGCTGTCATCCTTTTTCTTATCATGTTGATATTCATCGCGGTCTTCATCCGTCAGATGATCCGGCAAAGCGTGGAGGACTAGTAAAATGTTCCCCACCCCAATCGAGACTTGGAAACCTCAGGCGCGCACCGGATATGTGATCTCAGTTGTTATCGTCCTGATTCTATGGCTAATGCCGCTGATCATAATCACGCTCGCCAGCTTTATGACTGCAGATCAGTTAAATTCTGGCGGTCGAGGCCTAAACCTACCACAGCCATTCTCTGTCGACGGATGGAGGACCGCCATTACAAACGACGATTTCCGTGCATCTTTCGTGAATTCCTTCATCATTGTGCCGCCAGTCGTCTTGATCTCAGTTGGGCTTGCCACAATGGCAGGGTTTGCACTTTCAAAGTACAGATTTCCGGGCCAACTAATTATCTTCGCGGTGTTTGTGGGCGGGAATTTTGTGCCTTTCCAGATTCTTATGGTTCCGGTTCTGCGGCTGACTCAAGACCTTGGGATCTACAATACAAAATGGGCACTGATCCTGTTTCATGGGGCATTTCAAACCGGTTTCTGTGTTTTCTTCATGCGCAATTTCATCGCGCAATTGCCATCCGAATTGATTGAGGCCGCCCGCGTCGAAGGCGCCAACGAATGGCAAATTTTCAGACGCATCGTCTTGCCACTTGTACGTCCCGCTATGGCGGCACTTTCGGTGTTGATCTTCACGTTCGTATGGAATGATTTCTTTTGGAGCCTTGTCCTAACTCCTGCAAGCCCAGACGGTATGCTGGCGCCTGCCGGTCTTAACAACATAATCAAAGGGCGGTTTTATAACGCTTGGAACGTAATGGCCGCGGGCTCTTTACTAGTTGCATTACCCCCAGTGCTGATGTTTTTTTTGCTACAAAAACAGTTTATCGCCGGGCTGACACTTGGTGCAAACAAGGGCTAGATTGCATAGGTCTGAGGACACCTATCAAAAAAAAGGGCCCCGCAAAGCAGAGCCCTTTTATACTATCTACTCAGATCAAAGTGCGCCGAATATCCGCTCGCGCTCTTCTTCAAGCTCTTCAAGGATTTCGGCAACTTCATCTGGATTCAACATGAAGTCTTGAAAGCCCTGCATCCCGACCTTTGCCATCTCTGGCGTCGTATCACGGTCATAGAACTGCGCAGTAAGCGAGTTGGAAAGAACTTCCGCACCTACGTTTAGAAATGGATCATCTAAAGGTGTAGCACCGCTGTGTGTTGGCAAAGTCTGTGTTGCAGCAGCAAGCGTTTCAATGTTTTCAGCTTGCGCGGCGAATGCCAGAAACTTTTTGGCGTTTTCTTTATTAACGGCATTGGCCGGCATAAACAGCAAGTCTGTAGGTGCGTCCTCGCCACGTGCCATGCCAGGTTTGATATCCGGAAACTGCCAATACGCCATATTCGCGCTGGTTTCAGTTGGCAGGTTAGGAATAAGGAAGTTCCCCATTAGATACGCGGCGGCCTCGCCGTTGATCAGCGCCGGCTGTGCCTCCTGCCATGAATAGTTCTGGTGGTTTTCAATGAAACATCCCGCATCAAGCGCTTTGCGCCAGTTGGCCATCGTCGCCACAACGCCCGGATCCGTATAAGCGACTTTTCCCAACATCAAGTCGATGTGAAATTCCAGTCCATTGGTGCGCATATTTAAATAGTCAAACCATCCCGCAGCAGTCCACAGGAATTTGGTTCCAATTGTGAACGGCGCGATTCCGGCGCCACGAAGGGTTTCACAGGCTGAAAGAAGTTCATCAAAAGTATTAAACTGGCTGATGCCGTTTACTTCCATGATGTCCGAACGAACATACAGGCCCCACTGATAGTACGAATATGGAAGACCGTACTGTTTGCCACCAAAAGTGATGGATGGTTCGGTCGAGGCCATTGCATCGCCTAGGCCCTCAGCCGCCCAAACATCGGAAATATCGCCGAATAGACCATCTTCTACAAAGCCCGCCATTCGGTTGCCCGCAAACCACATGCCGACGTCTGGTCCAGTGTCAGCGACCAAAAAGTTCCGGATTGCCGTTTTATAAGCTTCGTGTTCGATCGTGTTGAATTCAACATCAATATCTGGGTTAGCTGCTTTAAAGCCTTCGACCAGTGCTTCGAACGCCGCACGTGGCGCTTCGTCGGATTGGTTAGATGAGATAACAAGGCTGCCGTCAGCCATTGCCATAGTCGACAGTGCCGCCAATGATCCTGTTAAGACGGCAGATCTAAATAGTGATTTCATGGTTTTCTCCCAAAATACAATGCGGTGACTCTGACTGATAGCGCTCCCATGTCAAGGTTCGTAAATTGGTTTAGTAATGTGCCCGATTGGTCCATGTAGTATGTTTTTGACGTTTTTGGGCTTACTCTTGGTGTTATTTACGGACCCGACCGCCCTGTCGGTGACCTATATGCAAACGAAGTTTGTAAGGCCAACGCATTTTCTGTGGCGACGCTCAAATTGAAAAAATGATGTGCCCAATGATGCAGAAGTCGTCCTGCGGCGAACGTCAGCTATCTGCGCATTGCACCAAGGTCTGTTATGCGGGACAAAGCTGCCGTTCAGTTTTTATGCTTCGTTGACGCAGCATCTGTT
>ERZ1049444.292-NODE-292-length-51400-cov-8.542565_pt1 | contig 51400 bp, 42 predicted proteins | sample MGYA00383101_ERZ1049444 | MGnify/ENA primary metagenome ERZ1049444 (study PRJEB29581, sample SAMEA5548371) | metagenome | biome: marine; feature: coastal; material: water | depth 50 m | study: Short-term variability in the microbial, nano- and picoplankton... | reverse complement strand
GGGGTACCCAAATACGTATTGCGATAACATTAAATCATACGCGAATATGCAATTTCATGGCACAAATTATCAACCACACCCCATTTACTGGGCACGTAAGTGGAGTTTCTAATGCATCTATTTCTCTCATTCAGAAGAGGTTTGCACGGAGTTTTTGGGGCACTTTGGGTGATTGGTTGCGTAACCAAAATGTTCGTTCATTCAAGATTGGAATTACCAACGATCCAAATGTCCGAGCAAATAAATATGGTAACAATTACCAATTCATGGACGTCATTTATCAAACATCTTCGTATGAGTACTCTCAAGACATGGAGAGATTACTGATTAACGCATTTAGAGACCACCCCGGCAACGAAAATATACGTGGTGGTGGTGCTGGACGTAAGCCAAGATCAGGCCCTTTCTTTGTATACGTCGTCTATAATATAGGTCCAATCCGTTGATTTCCATCGGTAGGGCCCATGCGATTCCCCGCAATCGTCACAATAGACTCAAACACGAGTGTGTACAAGGGGACCTCTCGTAGACGTATACGTCACCGTCGGTACCCATTGAAAGGACGGGTGAGCAACGGGGCCCCCTTTGAAAAGGTGCTAAAAACTCATCCGATTTACCACCGTTATGCGCACTAGAGATTTAGCGAAAGAATTTGCAAAAACTCAAATTTCAGATGGAGAATGGGTGGACTATTTTTCGGTTGTAAAATGGGTTGAAGATGAAGCGATTAGACAGGGGATTGAAGGTAAAGGTGCAAAGCAATCAATCAATTTGTTGACAGTTGATTCTACTAGTCGATCCACTCGTGGAGATAAGTGGAATAATTCAGTGTTGGAAAACCCTTCATCGGTTGATATTTTCATTAGTAACGGGGAGATCAATATTCGAGGGAAAAAGGGTTGCAAGTTACGCCGTTACCAGATTGGCGACACACCGTATGTTAAAATTGGCTGAATTTTGAAATTATGATAAACTCAAGTAGAATATCTGCTTTCGAGAGAATATGCCGACCTTGTATCCTGAAGGAAATTGCACCGAGATTATGATTCGGTATGCGAAAGAAAATCTTAGTATTGGAGAAGATACGAGTATGGAATTGATTCAACAATGGTATACCACACATTATCCCAAGTTCAAGTCAAAGACTGTTGAGAGTCATGTTTACATGAATTCGAAAGGTAGTCAAGTAAGAATGAGCCATCCAAAGGGAAGGTCTGTTGATATTTTTCAGTTCAAAGGAGATGGCATCTTTACAAGGATTATTGGTGATTAGATAAATCATTCTCGGATAAGTTCAGAGGGTCTATCCGAATACCCATTACTCAGGTATTGACGAATCAAAGGGTTTGCAGTCGGTCGCTGCTAACGCTAGCGTATGAAGCGGTTCCATCTCTGAAACCGTTTGCATAATAGCACACGGGGATTTGCCAACAGCATGGACCCATCAGATGAGCAAGCAGGCGCATGGACCGAGGCATTCGACGCCGGAAAATTCGTACGCAAATCGAGTGAATTCCGCGATCACATTGAAACCGACGGAACCTTTGATGTCGAGACCGGCCGCTATCACCTCTATGTCTCCCATGCATGCCCATGGGCCCATCGTACGTTGATCGCAAGAACGCTGCTTGGTTTGGAAGACCACATCACCTTCGATGCCGTGGATTGGCGTATGAATCCGGATGGCTCATGGTCGTTTAACCCAGAAGAAGAAGGGGCGACATCAGACACAGTGAATGGGGAAACCAGCCTTGAAGGTGTGTACAATCGAGCTTTTGCAGGATGGAATGAGGGTCGAAGCATTGGCACTGTCCCCGTTCTTTGGGACCGCCAGCACAGCACGATTGTCAACAATGAAAGCCGTGAAATTGTAAGGATGTTCGACACCTTTTCACAAGCAGGTCTTGGCAACGGGACCTCTCTTTGCCCACCAGAATTGCGACAGGAAATCGATGCGATGATTGATTCTAATTACGAATCTGTGAACAATGGCGTTTACAAATCTGGTTTTGCACGTACGCAATCGGCCTACGAGGAAGCAGTTACGGCTCTTTTTGCCCGACTCGATGCGTTGGAATCTCACCTCGAAGGAAGGGATTGGCTGGTTGGAGAAGGAGCCGGACAGCTCACTGAAGCAGATATCTGTCTCTTCCCTACGCTTGCACGGTTCGATTTGGTTTACGTGGTTCACTTCAAGTGCAACCTACGTCGAATCATCGATTATCCAAATCTACAAGCCTTCGTAGAGCGTATGATCGATTTGCCTGGCGTTAAAGAAACATGCAATTGGCATCACATGAAGGCCCACTATTTCTGGTCGCATCAGAACATCAACACCTTCCGAATCATCCCCTTGGGGCCGCTTGAAGGCGCTCATACAACATGATGCATCCTCCTTCTGCAGGAACAAGCGTGTGATTTCGCTGCCAGTCTGCGTGGCTCTCGCTGAGCCGTAGAGTTGATGGCGGAGTGTTCCCTCGTCTTGGTATGCGAGGTGTTGCGTTGGTGCTTGTGGGCTTGTTGCTCTGTGCACCCGCAGTCGCTGCGTGCGAAACGGAGGCTGCCAACGCACTGGTTGGTAAATTCCCCTCACCGACTGGGATTTCACCTGATAAGGATGATTCCATACGTGAAACGACCCGGCTTGCTGCAATCGGCCATGAAACGGCTCGCTACATGCTTTGGAGGGTCCTCGCTGGTGAACAGTTCACAGAACTTGAAATCGCTCAAGAAATCGATCGTGCGATGGAAGAGAACGGTTCAAACCCAGAGTGGAAGAGTTTCGATACCATTGTCGCAAGCGGTGCGAATGGAGCAATTCCTCACGGCGATCCTGACAACAATGGTGCAGGCCCCACCATCGTACAACCCGGCGACGTGGTCGTAGTTGATCTTGGTGCGAGGGTGAATGATTGGGTCAGTGATGTGACAAGGAGTTACATTGTCGGACCAACGACCAACGAGACCATCATCGAAGTGTACATGGCTGTTTATGATGCACAAAACCTCACCTTCCCAGTCATTGAAGCAGGTACGCCCGCATGGGTGCCTGATGATCTCGCACGAACCCACATTGAAGAACAAGGCTATGGGGAGTATTTCATCCACAGCACCGGCCATGGTTTTGGCGTCTGTGTCCACGAGCCACCGTTGATTTCAGGCGGCACGGACGATCCACTGTTTGGCCTCTCCTACAACGAACAACCGCTTGCGGTGTGGGATGCTATCACCATCGAACCTGGCATCTACCTTGATGGATGGTTTGGCGTGCGCATCGAAGATGATTTCTTAGTGAATCAAGAGGGTCATGAATTTTTGACCGAGTCCTTGCCTCGCGACCTCGACTGGTTCATGATTGACATTGATGATTACGAGCCATTGGACTGGCACAACGAGGCATCTGAAGACGAAAAAGAATCTGGAATCGCAGAGGTACTTCCTGCGCCGATCAGCGGACTACAATCAATGATGTTGTTGACCCTCGTTGCCGTCGCATACCATCGGCGAGAGGAAGCGCTCGAAGTTGAGTTTGAGTGAACTCACAACGGCGTTCGAATGCCCATTGCTCGAACAACGCACCATCCGGCTCGTGCTTCAAAGATTGCGAAAGCGCCCCCGAAGACAGCGCCTGCAGTGGCAAGCCACCAAAACGGTCCGTCAATGAGGCCGGTCACGACCCCGCCTGCTAGAAGCAAGCCTCCTGCGAGTGAAGCAATTCCGCCTTTGAGTCGAGCGGCTTTTCCCGCAGCGTCGATGTTACATTCCAGTGCCATGGCTTACCGTCGGGTACCCGGTTATATGAATGGCTGTTTTTGTACACCCAGAAAAGTCCCAATTCATGCTGAAACCGAAACATCTGAGAGAATGGCATCCACAAGCGGACCAAAGGTAGCCCCGTGTGGATGTGGTGAAACAACGTCCGCAGCCGACTTGACAACTTCGAATGCGCCGCCGACAGCGACCGCCCAATGGGCATACTCGAACATTGGCAAATCGTTAGGTGCATCGCCTACGCAGAGTAAATCCTCAGGTGACCAACCCATTTTTTCGAACATCACCTCAAGTCCGGTGCCTTTGGAGAGGTGGGGTTCCATCAAGTGAATGGCAAAGCCTGTGCGGACAACCGAGAGATGTGACCACTCACTCGATGCGATGTTGCTCTGGACAGTCGCTAAATCTTCGTCTGGAAAGAGGCACCATTCGCTTTCTCGCCAGCGGTTGGTTTGAATTCCATTTGGGTCAAGACCTTCCATTTTTTCGCCGAGCCATTCTGCAGCACGCTTTGCTTCGCTTCCATCGGCTCGAACGATCGGTTCGCCCCACGATTTGTGCCAGAGGACCCCTCCATTTTCACAGCATATTGGGCCACTGAGGTTCAAAAAGCGCCAGAGTCCGTAGGTTATAGCCCGCACGTTACCAGTGGCAAGCACAACAGGAATTCCAGCATCTTCCAACCTCCGAAGCGCTTCAACAGCCCCAGTGTCCAACTGCTTCTTGTCGTCAGTGAGGGTGCCGTCGATGTCAACAGCAACCACTTTTGGTCGCCAACCTTCAGGAAGCCACTGCATATCCTTGCGTAGAAAGATGTTGGCGTAAAGATTGGCTTCCTCATCCTACGCAGTTCTCCCTTCGCACCATGAAGGAGGGCAGGCATTATTTGGGTCGCCGCCCCCCGAAGTTCATGGACAGTGGGGCGGACGACGAAATCTTCCTCTCCCTCGAGGAAGAGGCGCCGGTTGCGAAGCAACCACGAGCGCCAAAGAAAGCCCCTCGAGCAAAAAAAGAGACGCCTAAAAAAACCAAGAAACCGGAACCAGAACCAGCTTTGGATGCTGAGGTTCTCGATACTTCGTTGGTTCAACAGGCCACGGGCACCTACGAGTTGGGTTGGCCTCTGCTGGGAATGGATTGCCCAGACTGCGCCAGCAAGGCCACGCGGGCACTCGACACACTTCACCAAGCGAACGACATCCATGTCTCTGCAACAGCAGGAACGGTTCGGTTCAAAATTGACTTGGAATACGGGCATGTTGCAGAAGTATCCTCAGTCTTGCGCTCACTGGGGCACGCTCCGGATGTTGAACATCAGGAACTTTCTGGAGTCAAAGCTTCTTCAGTTGCTACAAGAAACGGGATCGAACTTCGTAAGGTGTCCAAATTATTCCGTCAACAGCCAGGCGTGCTGGATGTCGAACTAAGCGATGAGGACCGAATTATTCTCCAATTAGCTCCAGATGCTTCAACTGAATTGTTCGAAAAACGCAATGCTGCCCTTGAGCATATTACGGGGGCTCCAGTGAAACTAACCGCCGCAACCTCCAACCGAATACGACCTGACCAATGGCGATTGATTGGTGGCGGCATCGCTCTTCCATTGCTCGGCCTTGTCATTCTCGGTGAACTCCTCAGCTGGCCCGAACTGTTGCTTGGTGTGATTGCCATTCCAGGCTTGGCCATTGGTGGCAGTCAAATGTTCAAAGAAGCGCTTGCTTCGCTTTCAAATCGCCAAATGGGCTTCCAAGTCTTGACCAGTCTCGCTGTGATTGGCGCTGCTGTGTTGGGAATGTGGGAAGAGGCACTGATTGTAGCAATTTTGGTTGCTTTCACGGCTCACCTCGAAGGGGACGCCCTCCTTCAAGCCCGTAATGCCATGCAAGGGGGGCTCGATCGACTTCCACGAAAAGCCCGCAGACTCACGGGTGTCACACCCGCAAAGAAAGGCATCGCCAAAGCTGTGTCTACGGGTACGTTCTCGTTAACCATGGCCTCATCTGGCCCGCTGCTCGGTGCTGACGGATGCGCTCTTCCTGACCCCAATGCCGAATACGAAGAAGTCCCGATTGAACTCGTACGAACCGGCGACCAAATTGAAATTCGAAGCGGTGAACTGATTCCCGCAGATGGTCGAATCGTGGAAGGGTTTGGGGCCTTGGACAAAGCCCCTCTCACCGGGGAATCCGTACCAGTTGAAATCAAAGAAGGCGATGAAATCCAAGCAGGCCTTGTCCTTGCACGTGGCCCCGTTGTAATCGAAGTTTCAGCGGTGGGCGAAGACACTCGATTGTCAGGCCTCATCGATGCAGTTCATACCTTCCGAGAAGAGCCTCCACGATTGCACAGCATCATTGAACGGTTCACCGCCATCTGGGTGCCCATCGTTTTGTTTGGAGCCTTTGCCGTGTGGTGGTTTATGTTCCCTGATGACTGGAAGGTTATCCTCCTTCTGTGGGTTGTCGCCTGTCCGTGCGCGCTGCTTTTGGCCACACCTGTACCTCATGCTGCGGCGCTCGCACGCTCGGCCCACATTGGAGCCATTGCCCGTGGAGGGGATGTGATAGAACGCCTTTCGAACGTCAATCACGTGTTGCTTGACAAAACTGGAACCTTAACCTCAGGAAAACCAAGAATTGGGGAAGTTGTCATCGCAAAGGGACGACGAAGGGATTCAGCCCTGAAATTGGCCGCAGGATTGGAGGCTCGCTCTTCGCACCCCTACGCCATGTCGGTGATGGAGTACGTCCGCAAGGAAGGCTTTGAGGCGACAAAGGTCAATGTCATTGCAGATATTGAGGCTGGTGTCCGTGGGAAAGTAGGTGGCCAAGATGTGGCCTTCATTCGATACGATCGAGCCAAAGGCCTTGGTGTAACGGTGCCGAAAGAAATCAACGATGCGTACGCTGCGGCAGAAACTGAAGGCCATGGCGCTAGCCTGTTAGCACGGGATGGGAAGGCATTGGCGTTGTTCACATTCATTCATGACGACACCCTTGACGGAAGCCACCTGCTTATTCCATCCCTGTTCGAGCGCAACATCACTGTCGAAATTCTCTCTGGGGACAACGAATCAGCGGTCAAGGCGTTTGCCAAGAGCGTTGGTTTGCCCGAAACCTCAGCCCATGGTGAATTATCACCTGAACAAAAGGTCGAGTGGGTTCGAGGCCGTTCACAAACGCACGTGACCATGATGGTCGGCGACGGGTTCAACGATGCAGCAGCGCTTGCCGTCGCAGATGTCGGCGTTGCAGTTGGAAGCGGTGAAACTGTCAACCTCGAAGCAGCTGATGTTCTGGTGCCAGGGGACAATCCTCAGATGTTGACAGAACTGATCGATTTGGCCCGCCGCGCTCAAAACATCCTGATTGGGAACCTTATCATCACCGTGGGCATCACCATGGCACTCGTTGGTGCGGTCATTGCGCAGATGTACGATGAGTTGTGGGTGGGCGTTCTCATTCACGAGGCATCGGTCATTCTTGTGATTCTCAATGGCGCCCGTCTTGCGGGCTCAGAAGGTGCAATCACGTTGCTTCGAAACATCTTCGTCTCTTTGTGGAGGGACACCAAGGATGCCTTCTCAATGCTTACTGCACGCTTGACCTCCTGAGCAAACCTCACGCGGCATCTTCAAACCATAGAGCGGGTTCTTCCCGTATGGTGAGCACATGGCCAGAGTACGAGCAGACCCAGTCACGACAGCCCTCGCCCACCCCACACGCAGAGCGGTTTACCTTGCGCTTTCACACGTTGATGAAATGAGCACGGTTCAAATCGAGACCCAACTGGAAGTCGATCGGTACAACCTCTATCATCACATGAAGAAACTCGCTTCTCTTGGCTTGGTGGAAAACCACCGCGACCAAGGGAGGGCTCGATGGTGGCGAATTGCTGCAAAGGTGGAACTCCCTGAACTCCTCCAAGCCTCAAAGGCGGTGCAGCAACCTGCGCCAGCCGCACAACCTGCTGCCGTAGTTACGACCACAACATTGCCAGCAGGCGTGCTTGAAGCAGTGGACCACGGAGGCGAAGTTCGTGTCATTGAACTGGGTGGTTCAAGGGATCAGGTTGGTGCCAAGAAAATGCTAGAACTTCTCGCAAATCAACATGGAATCCCCCTCGATTTGCCATGGAACTTCTTACCTGAAAGCATTGTCTTGATTGCGAAGAAACGCTGAACAATGAGTGCGTGGAAGACATCAAAAACAAAGACACGGAGGCGGAAACATGAGCGAAGAGTCCACGGTCGAATCTCGAATCTCACCACCTGCATTGAGTTGCCCAAAATGTGAGGGTTTGCTACCGAGCGGCCTTGGAGATCTTCAATGCAAACTGTGTTCTGCAAAAGTCCGAATCGACCATCCAATCACTCGTAAGAAGTGGGAAGAAGAAAAAGTCGGTTGCCCTGAATGTGGCAAGGTTCTGATCGTGGGCGTCAACAAGCGACCAGCCCACCTCAAGTGTGCTTCATGCACCCATCACTTCACGTTGACACCGCACATTCCCAAAGTCGAAATCACCTGTCCAGGGTGTGAACGCCAATTGCGAATGAAGCGAAAACCTGGCGAACGAAGGATCGACTGCCCCGCGTGCAGCACGGCCTTCAATGTCAAATTTTGAAGTGCCTCACATCTCAAAACAAGTCCGAGGATACCACGCCTTTGGAGTTGGAAACACCCCCCCGAAACAGCCTTCCTGTGCCCTACACCCGTCGCGCTCCTTATCTATGATGAGAAGTGCATGAAACAGTGGATGGGATACGATGTTACCGAGCGCAAGCAAGAGTACTGAGGCACTCGATGCTGCCCGTAAGAAGCGTGAAAACGCTGACAAGGTGGCTCTCTCAGCGCTTCGTTCCCAATTCACCTCCACTCCTTCAACATCGCTCGATCAAGCGACCATGACCTCGGCTCGATTTCGCCAAGAAGAACGCCTTCGTGCTGACCTTCGCCGGGAACGCAGGTTGCGACAACAAGCGATTGCAGAGCGAGTATCAGCCATGCAGGATGCGCTTGCCGCAGACCTTGCTGTCCAACACGAGCTGACCCTCGATCAACTGGAAAAGGAAATGCGAGAAGCGATGGAGCAAGACTTGAGCATGCTCGAGCACGATGCTTTGGCCCGTGAAGAATCCCGCATGCGAAACGAACTCGATCTTCGGTTGCATCGGCAACTCGATGCCATGAAAGACCAGTTCGAGGTTGAGCAAGACCGCCGACTGGAAGAGCACAAAACACAACTCAAGGCTCAAATTGAATCCCAGCTCCATGACGAGCACCGTCAACGGCTCGACATTCAAAAAGAACGCCTTTCCCTCGATTTCAACCAACAACTCCAACACCGAATTCGGGACATTGAAGCGAACATTCAGGCTGAGATGGAACGGCGCTTCGAAGACATGGAAGCCAATGAGATCTCACGGCTCGAAGAAGGTCACAACGCTCGCCTCGCAGAACGCGAAGAACAACTCCGACGTGGCATTCGCACGCGGCTGGAGCAGCAACTCCGCACTCGCCTCAAGCAACGAGAGGCGCGTCTCAAGGCAGAGTACGAACGACGAAGCCTCCGTTTGGAAGAGGACATCGCTGAGCAACTCCAATCTGAACTCGAGGGTCGGCTTCGACAAGAAACCGAAGATCTCGAAGAACGAATGCGTGAAGACGTCGAACTTGCGATTGCACGCCGACGCGATGAGGTCCGCGTCGAAATAGAACAACAACTTGAATCACGTCATTCCGAACGCTTGGCGGAGCGAAAGTCACGGCTCCGAGAGAAATACGACATCACGTTCTCCAAGGCCATTGATGACATCTCCCGCACCCTCAAGGCCGATGTGGACGCTGAACTTGAACATCGTATGGATGAAGAGTTTACTTCCTACAGAAGCGCCCGAGAAGCTGAGATTCAAAACCGCCTGGCTCGCTTCCGCTATGAGCGAGAGGCTGAACTTCGTGATCAACTTGAGACGCAATACGACGCCAAGAAGACTGACTGGTCCGAGCGGCTTGAACTTGAATTCCAATCCCGTGAAGCATCTGCACGAAAGGCCATCATGTCGGAAGTCGATGCAGGACTGCGCAATGAGCGTTTGACCTTTGAGACCGACTTGGATTTGCTCAAGGAAGAAACTTCGCTTGAACTCGAAGTGGACATGGAAGAACGCCTCAATACCTTCCGTGAGCGCAAGGAAGAGGAAGTCGCTGTTCAACTTGAACGCCAACTCGACAAGCGTGAAGAGATTATGCGGAACAAAGCACTCATCGACGTTCGAAAGCGTGAGGCTCACATTCGTGCTGAGATCGAGGCACAACTTGGCCTCAAGCGGGCTGAGATTCGCAACCGTCTCCAAGGCTTGACCGAGAAGATGGACGCATTCAAGGAAATGGCAGAGGACAAAATGCGAGACGCTGTGACCAAGCAAGTCCAAGGTGAACTGGACCGAGACGAGGAAACATACCAATCTCGTGAAGCTGAATTCCGAGACCTCCAAACCACCGATACAAGGGCTGAGAAGCGCCAGATGTGGATGCAATCCATCTCTGGACAGAACGCACCGGGCCAAGCAACCGCTGGAATGGACCCAACTACCTTGGGCGCACGCCCTGACGCTTTAGGTGCCGCAGCAGGACGACCAATGCGCGGTATGCTCGGGGGTCAAGCCCCGGCGCAACCGAGGATGGGTCTTGCAGGGATGCGCGCTCCAGCCACCAGCAGCAAGCCACTTGCCATGCCAGGTTCGCCTCTTGTGAAGCCAATCAAGGCACCTCTCGGCGCATCATCTGCTCCAAAACTCGTTCAACCGATCCAGCCAAAGGTCGTCCGCACACCATTGCAGCCGGCTAACCAACTGGTTCAACCGAATGTGACACCTGATGTTCAGGCCATCCCTCTACCGACATCTGAAACCAGTGATGCGTCAGTGGCAGAAGTTCCAGCATCCACTGCAGAACTTGAGCAAGCTGTCGCAGAAGAAATTGCACCAATCGAAACGGAAGTTCAGCCGGTTGTCGAAGCAACGGAAGTACCAGCAGAGGCAGTTGTCGAAGCAATCGAAAGCGAAGTGGAAGACGTTGCAGAAGCAGCCGAGGTTGAATCGGCAATGCTCCGCCCGATCACCACCGTTTTGTCCCCTGCATCAGCACCTGAGCCGGTCAAGACAACGACGCTCAAAGCAGTGCCTCCACAACTCGTTCCAAAGAAGGCGCGAGGCGCACCTCCAACCATCGCACGAGGCAAGCCGGCAGCAACAGAAGGCAAGCCCTCAACGGCCACACTCACCCCTGTCCGTCGCTTGACCCCTCTGAAAATTAACCCAGTGAAGAAGGTAAATTCAGAGGAAGAAGATGAAGATGCTTGAGACCGAACGCTGCTACACCAAGCATCGGCTCCTTCATATTGATTGAGGGCGTGGGTTAGCCATGAACCGATTTCTTACGGTATTCATTGCCTTCACAATGCTTCCTTTGATTGCATTCGCTCCAGCGGTTGCAGCATCAGACGTGGTTTTGATCGATGCAGGCTACACGCACCAAACTTCTGCCAAAATCGTTCATTGGGAAGTGATGAATGATGGCACGGTGTTGACCGTTGATGGGAATGGAAACCTCAGCGTGAATGCGTTCAGCAATGGCATCCTCGTTCCGCTATGGACCCTTGACCTCAACGTCACTGCGAACGGTGCACGCCTCGATGATGCCGAACTTTTGACGGCCGTCGCTCACGATGAGGGCGTGTTTGTTGTTCATATGGAACTCCAAATTGCAAACCGCAATATTTCGACCTCAGAACGAGTCTACGACATGGATTGGGACAGTGAAGGCGACTTGTGGCTTGCATACTTCGGCGGGCGCCGTCGAGCAGAAGAATACGACAATGAAGGAGCGACTGGAATTTACTCTCCACAAATTCAGAGCGGATTCAACTCCTTCATTGTCCTTGCAGATGGTCGCATTGCACTGGGTGGAATCGATTCCAAAGTGACCATTGCCGATAACGGCGGTACAACGCTCACGACCTTGAATGAGCCGGGGGGCATCGTGAATGCCTTGATTGAGGATCATGATGGAAACCTCATCGTAGGCGCGGCAAACGGTGCTGTCTATCGGTACAACACTGATTCATGGGCTGTAGAAACCCTTTCTCTAAGTCATGGTTCATCGGTTGTTCACCTTGAAGAGGTGGACAACAGCACGTACATCGCAGGCACTCAAAACGGCAAAGTCACCATGATTGATGGAGCCAGTTTTACTGAAGAGGAAACATACACCTCGCAAGGTCCAGTAGTTGGAAGCAAAACCGAATACACAGGTCAAGTCTACATTGTCACATCATTCCTTTCGTACTCCAAGATTCGTCTGTACGATTTGGATACGGACGGTGACGGTGTTACCGACACAAACGATGCATTCCCAACTGAAATCACTCAATGGACAGATGCTGACATGGATGGTTACGGTGACAACATCAACGGATTCAACGGGGATCAATTCCCTGAAGATGGAACCCAATACATTGACGCTGACGGTGACGGACACGGTGATAACCCCGCAGGGACAGAAGGCGACTTGTTTCCTAACAACGCCGACCAATGGCAGGATCGGGACGGTGATGGCTATGGCGATAACGCCCAAGGGCAAGATGGAGACATGTTCCCTGACGAACCAACACAGTGGGTCGACACCGATCAAGACGGTTATGGCAACAACCCGAATGGGTTAATGCCTGATGCTTGCCCAACACAAAATGGATTTTCCAAGTACGATCGATACGGTTGCACAGATTCAGATTTAGACGGTTATTCCAATCCTGATGATTCCTTTGGTGTCGGACTTGGCGCCGATGCATTGCCAAATCAGGGCACTCAATGGCTTGACCAAGACGGCGATGGTTTCGGTGACAACACCACTGGTTTGATCCCCGACGCTTGCCCGTGGGAAATCGGCAATTCGACCCGAGCTTGGATACCGAACGCAACCGCAGCCATTGGCTTCATCGAAGTGCCGTCCTATGGATGCGAAGATATCGATGGCGACGGATGGGTTGACCGCACTGAATCAATTGGCATGGACCAAGATCCTTCAGAGCACTTCGACAATGACAAAGATGGTGTCGGTTCAAACGCAGATTACGATGATTCACGCCCACTCGTTCAAACCGAACAAGATCATTGCTTGCTCAACTTCGATGATCTCAGCGATGCATGCATGGGCTGGCGCAGCGATGCGTACCAATCCTACCTCGGCCGCAGCAAGGGAATTAACGAAACAGACTATTCCTACGCAGCATGGAATGCCAGCAAAAACGCAGGCTTGTTGGACAATGGTGGGGAAGTGGACTCAAATACGCTCAAGCAAGTCATCAGCGTCGGACTCGTCGCTTTTGCAGGCCTCTCAGTGGTCATTGTGGCCATTGCTGCACTCAGCAAACGTCGTCAAGCACAGAAGAACATGAAAATCTACGGCACACCGTTTGCACCAAATAACAAATCCAATTCAGCATCGGCAGAGGCACTCGAAGGAACGGCCGGATTGTCAGCCCAAGGTGGCGTTGAATCGGATTCGGCGTGGGATGATGACGTGGCAAGCCTCGACTTCACTGTTCAAGAGGAAGACCTTGATGCTACAGACGAGCCATCCACAACCATTGACGCCTCATCGCTGTATGGAGAAGAGGACAGCCTTGAGGACATTGCAGGCATGCCAGCCCAACCAAAGGCCAAGCCAGAAGCACCAGCAGAAGAAGTGGCTGAGAAACCAAGTGAGGCTCCACCCGTGCCCGCCTCAGGACTTCCTGATGGATGGACGATGGATCAATGGAAATGGTACGGCCAAGAATGGCTCGATAAGCAAAAGTGATTCGAGCGTTGAACTCTAACGCCAGACGATTGGCAATGATTCACGCAAGGCGCCCAATTCTTCACCAGAGTAAACAGGCTTTCCATCCTGCTTGAGCGTGTTCATAATCAGCCATAGGACGCCGTTCCAAGCGGTTGAACGAGCGAAGATTTCCACATGCCCGCAAGCAGCAGCCTCCAACAGTTTTCCTTCGTCGGTGTTTTCGCTGAACAGGGCACGGACCAAATTACGAGCATCAAACTCGTAGCCAGGAGGTCGCCATTCCATCATGTGATCACACCTTGAATGGAGCCAAGTTGAGTCGGTCGACGAGGTGTTCAACCTCGACATCAGCAACCGCCTTCATTCGCTCACGGAGGGTTTCAATCTCACCGTTCATTTTAGCGATTTTGTGGGCCCGGACCATGTCCAAAAGCAATTCATTGACGCTCTTATGCCCACTCGTGCTGCGCATGGTGTTCAGTTGTCGTCGGACTTCGTAACTGACGCTCACAGACGTCATTCCTTCACCAGTCATTGCAATCCCTGCTCGTGACTGCATTGTCAAGGCTACTTAACCCCCGCGAAGGATGCAAACCTGAAAGTGTGGTTTTCAGACCTCTTTACGAGGACTCAGCACGCTGGAATCAGCGGTTTTTTCGGGACCTGAGAAGGCGTGGTTCTTCATTGACGCCAAACTCCCTGCGCATTTCCTGCACACGCTTGTGGAATTCCTTTGCCAAGGTCCAATATTCGAGGGAACCGGCACCAGCGCCAGAGTTGGTTGGCTTGTTGAGCAGCACGGTTGGTGCGCCACTCCATGGTGCTTCAGCCACCTTGACAAGCCTGCGAATTGTGGTTTTGAACAATTTGTTTGGCATCTTCTTGTTGACTTCATCGCACACGTGGCGACTCAGTTTGGAACGCGCATCGACCATGGTCATAGCAATACCAAAGATTTTCAAATTTCGATTGATCCTGCGTTGAATCATCTTGATTGAATTCATCAGCATGCTGAACCCTTCGAGGGCATAGTATTCAGCTTGAACCGGAACCATCACCCAATTGGCTGCACACATTGCGTTGATGGATAACAAACCGAGGGAAGGCGGTGTATCGATGATGATGTAATCGAATTCGTCGATGATTGGCATGAGCGCCTCTCTTAACCGTGTTTCACGACCAATTTTGTGGCTCAACTCAATTTCTGCACCCGAGAGGTGAATGTCGCTGGGCAACAGCCAGAGGTGGCCAACGGAAACACTGTCTGGTGCTTTCTTGTTGTTATTACGCAAACTCCAGGCGTCTTGCATTGATTCAGTCAATTCTTTTGGACCAATGAGGTACTCTTCCATGAGCGGCAATTCTTCTCCGGAATCATTGGTGAGCAAGTCATATGAGGTCTTCTTGACGTTCTTTTTCTCAACACCGAACGAGGTCGCACAGTTTCCTTGTGGGTCCAAGTCGATCAGCAACACCTTGGCTTTTGGAAGGCCTTGGCGCTTCGAACCTTTTGCGAGAGCAGCTGCAAGATTGACTGCAGTCGTTGTTTTGGCACAACCGCCTTTTTGATTCGCTACGGCGATGACCATCTTGTACGGATTCAACTCTTCACCTCCTCTGACATGTAAAGGAGAGACGCTCTCCCCTTTGAATGCAACCACAACGGTCCAAACATCAAGCCGGTTGGATGACCGGGACTGGAACTTCCGAGAGGATTTTTCGCACGATGTGCATTCCAGTGATTCCACGAATCTTTGCTTCTGGCTTCATGTTGATACGGTGGGAGATGACTTGCAATGCAATGCCCTTGATGTCGTCAGGAATGACGTAGTTTCGTCCAGCGATTGCAGCAGCGGCACGCCCAGTCTTGAACAGCGACTGGGAGGCACGAGGCGATGCTCCGTTGGTGACACGGTGATCTTCACGTGTTCGTTGAACGATTTCGACGATGTAGGAGAGGATTGCTGGATCGACGTGAACGGTCTCCAGTGCCTTTTGCATGGCGACGACCTTCTTTGGCGAGGTAATCTGTTGAACATCGTGGCCATCCTTTCCTCGCAACTTGCGTCGGGCGAGGATCGCCTTTTCTTCAGCACGGTCTGGGTAACCCATGCTCATCTTCATCAAGAAACGGTCCATTTGCGCCTCTGGAAGCGGGTATGTTCCTTCTTGCTCGATTGGGTTTTGTGTTGCGATGACAACGAAAGGAGCCGGGAGTTTGTGGGTAATACCCTCAATGGTCACTTGCTTTTCTTCCATTGCTTCGAGAAGAGCAGCCTGTGTCTTTGGCGGGGCACGGTTAATTTCGTCCGCAAGGAGGATGTTGGAGAACAGAGGTCCTGCACGGAGTTTGAATTCTCCAGCCTTTTGGTCGTACATGTAGGTCCCCATGATGTCCGAAGGGAGCAAATCCGGAGTAAATTGCACACGCTTGAACTTGCAGCCGAGTGCTTGAGCGAAGGTGTTTGCAAGCAATGTCTTCGCCAATCCAGGGAAATCTTCGAGAAGGATGTTTCCGTTGGAGAGAATTCCCACGGTGACACGGCGTAGGTTCTCATTCTTTCCAATGATCACCTTGCTGACTTCGTTCATGAGGCTGTTTGAGATGGCGGAAACTGTGCCAATCAAATCTTGAGCGCCGGGGTTTTGACCCATTGCGGGTGCTGCTGTGAATCCTGCTTCCATGGTAAGGCCTCCAAAGGACAAGTTCGCAACCGCGCCCTTCCATATATGAATGTGAGGGGGTGACAAGTCAACAATGTGTCAGCCCAAGCAAGGGCGTGTCGTTCGACTTAACGTCCCCAGAAGTGGTTTTCTTTCCTGTGCAAGCGAATCAATTCATCCAAGATTTCTTGTTCCACTGGATTGAGTTCAATTTTCTTCAGTCGCTTTGCATGGGATTCGGGAACATCCACATAGAATTCATCGAGTTCCTCAATGTGCCTTCCAACGGTCGGTCCATTGATGGCTACAGCAACTTCGTCCCCTTGATTTGCTTCCTTGACGTCTTCTGATGCTCGTGTTCGCAAGCTCTTGATTTGACCAACGGAGGTGCCATCAAGTTTCATCAAACGCTGACCAATGTGCACACGGCCGCCGAGGACGCGCATGCCAACAATGGCTGGGCCTTTTGCTCTGAAGGTGTGATCCTTGAGGTAGAGCAATCGTCCTGGATAAACGAGCGATTCACGAAGTTCAGCGGCCATTTTCTCAGCCGTTTCTTCTCGCCATGCTTCGTAAGCATCCAAGATGTGGTAAATGATGCTGCCACTGAAGAATCTGATTTCGGAATCACCATCGTTTAACGAATCAGCAACCTCTGAATTTCCTTTGACAGAAAATCCGAGAATGACCTTGTTGAGTGGATCTTGTGCTGACTTCGCCATGAGAATGTCTCGCTTGTTGACAGGGCCTACGGTTGCTTGGCGCACAGGGATTTTCAATTTAGCCAATTCAAACCCGAGGGCTTCCAAACCGCCAACGGTGTCTGCCTTGATGACCACACCCTTACGTTCTTCCTCGGCCCCTCGGCAAGGTCCCTTCTTTGAGTGTGCTTTGAAATCCACGCGAGGAAAGACCTCGCTGCACTTCGAGCACATGATTGGCATGGAGTCAAAGATAGCTCGCCATTCCTGACGTATTGCGTTCTCAGCCTCTTCCTTTTGTTCTGGTGTGTTGGCTAGATACAGCGTGGTTCCAGCAATTGTGTTTTCGAGTTTTGGTGCGACGATCTTAACGCCACATGCCGCCTCAACGCTGTCGAAGTTGACCCATCGTTTGCCAGCATCTCGCATTTCAGCCATGCCCTTTGGACGCTTTAGTCCCTTGATGTGGGTCTCGAATGGACCGTCGTTTGCTGCGACCATGATTCTGTCGCCAACCTTGAGTTCGCCCCGGCAGAGAATAACGTCGATCGTCTTGCCCATACCAACTTCGTCGCGCATCTCAAGCACGGTTCCCTCAGCTGCGCCGAGCGTGTCTGTCAATCGGTCTTCGAGGAACCGCTCTGCAAGACCAACGGTGACTGCCAACAGGTCTTGGAGGCCTTCGCCATCCTTTGCAGACATTGGCACAAGGGCGACATTTTGACGGAAGTCACGAATCTGGTCGTACCGTTCAATGTTGAATCCATGTTCAGAGAATTGCCCAAGAAGTTTCCAGTAGCGATCCTCAAACAAAGAGCGTACGTCTTCGCGCTGTTCATTGAAAGATTCCATGAACGAGCGTCCATGCTGTGTGCGCCATCCATGGATTCTGTCCACTTTATTGCACGCAATGACAAACGGGGTACGGGTTTCCTTCAGCGTGTGCAAACTTTCGATGGTTTGTGGCTGAAGTCCTTCCATGACGTCGATGACAAGCACGGCAATGTCCGCAACTGAACCGCCACGGTTTCGCAAACTGACGAACGAGTGGTGGCCAGGGGTGTCGATGAACAACAATCCTGGTGACTTGAATTTCTTCCCACCCATCATGGCTTCGCATGTCTTGTTGAGGACATCTGCAGGAACTTCAGTTGCACCAATGTGTTGCGTGATTCCGCCAGCCTCACGGTCCATGACGCTGGCTTGCCGTTCGCTGCCAATGGAACGAACCAAATCCAATACGCTGGTTTTACCGTGATCTACGTGGCCGAGAACGGACACGATCGGTTGCCGATTATGGCCTCGCTCAACAGCAGGTGCTTCAGGCGAATCCTGTTCGGTTTCGTCCATGATATCACCTCAGCCCCTTCTTGGGGTCGCACTCACTCGTAGACCCAAGTGGTGATTGTTTGGTCCCATTCCATGAGACCTTCTGGGAACCAGAGGCCCAGTTCGAACGCAGCGGTTTCAGCAGCGTCAGAGCCGTGAATCATGTTGAAGCCCATGTCCATGCCGAAGTCGCCTCGGATGGTTCCCGGGGTTGCTTCACGGCCGTTGGTTGAACCGATGAGGGTTCGAGCCACAGTGATGGCGTCTTTGCCAGACCATGCCATGCAGACAACAGGTCCAGATGTGACGAATTTGATGAGTCCTGGGTAGAACGGACGTTCACTGTGGACTTCGTAGTGTGCTTCTGCAGTTTCTTGGCTAGGAACGACGGACTTCAATCCGACGAGTTTCAAGCCCTTGCGCTCGAATCGACCCAAAATTTCAGCAATAAGTCCGCGTTGTACGCCGTCAGGCTTGATCATAACATAGGTTGTTTCCATGGTGTTCACCAAACCGTCCGACTGGACCCCCCTTTATGAGCCATACGGCCGCACAGGGTAAAAGAAAAACACCGATGGTGCCTATTGGTTGCTGGCGATCAGGGATTCAGGATCACTGAATGCCGCCCTTGACGAAGTGGCGAGTCCACTTGACACGGCGAGAGTTTCGCTTGAGCTTCACCATGTTCTTGCGGGCCTTGGAGTTCTTGAACCACATGACGCTACCGTCACGGCGGACGAACATCATGCCCGTGCCAGGTTCAATTTCTTCACCGGAAAAAGTACAGATTCTACGTTCTGGCATTCACTTCACCTCGAGTTGAGCTTACGGGCTTCACGACCGGTGTCCTTGAGCATCAAAATGTCGCCGACACGAATTGGACCGAGGACGTTACGGGAGATGATTCTTCCAACGTCTCGTGGATTGGGGGCATCGTTTACACGGACCTTGACTTGAGTTGCTTCACCGGTCATACCGGTGCGGCCGACGATTTCGACGACTTCAGCAGGCCATCCGTTGAGTTCTTCGCTCATGATTTTCGCCTCCTAATTTCAGGTTCAAGCCTTGAGTGCGTTGATCATGTCAACGACTTGGGTGAACTTTTCTTGTGCGCCTTTGGTGATTTCCATGACTGCAATGGATGCGGTCTTGACACCGTCAGGAAGTCCAGCTTCCTTGGCGAGGTATTCTTGAGATGGGACGTATCCGTATGGGATGCCTTTCTCTTCACAGATCAAAGGGATGTGAGCGAGGAGTTCAGGTGGGTTCACATCAACTGCGAGAACAATGAATTGAGCAGTGCCGCGCTCTGCGGTCTTGGTCACTTCATTGCTGCCCTTCTTCAGGCGGCCATTGGAGTTGGCTTGCAGCATGTCATAGATCTTGTCAGATACTTCTTCGGGGGTTTCAAATCGCACGTGTACACTCATTGGATTCACTTCTTCCTCATGTTAAGGCAATCCTTGCGCAGAACCTCGCGGATATAAACACGACGGAAGGAAGATGCAGGTGAGAAGGACCTGAAACCCCCATAATCTTAGTCAATATGTCGGAAAAAACGGGTCACTGCTCTCGAATCAGTTCCATTCCAAGGTCTCAAACAGTTCATTCACGCCGCGAGCAAGGGCGGGGCCTCCGGAGATGACATCGCGAGGGTTTGCGAGCGAACCAGTCGCGTGCACTCCATCCACATACCGAATCAATCTGGCGATGGCGCCACCTGTGAACAAACCGTGAGAACATGCAGCATGAACTTCGACGGCCCCTTGACTTCGCAGGGCTTCTGCTGCTCTGCAAATTGTACCGCCAGTAGCGATCATGTCGTCAACAATGGCGACGATTTTCCCATCGACGTCCAAATCCTTCGCTTTGTGGACGATCGTATGGGCATCGATTCTTGTCTTCTCTAAGTAAGAGAATTCACAATTGATTGTCTCAGCCACGGCAGAGGCTCGATCGATGGCACCCTTGTCAGGTGAAAGAATGAAGTCTGGGTTCACGGTTTCTTGGAGGTGCTTTGCCAACTCTGGCATGGCTGAAGTAAATGCAACAGGCACCGGCAAATCTTCCAGTACCTTAGGGGCGTGCAAATCGAACACGATAATTCCGTCACATCGTGATGCAAGCAGGTGGCCAATGGCCCGGGCTGAGATTGCTTCACCTGGCTTGAACCGTTTGTCCTGTCGAGAATATCCGAAATATGGGATGGCAAGCAGGGTTCCGGGGCCTACATCTTCCAATTGTTGAGGTCCAATTTCCCGCAAATTCTCCAAATTGCCTCTTCGTACATCATTTATGGCCTCGAGCATAAGCAGCGTTTCGACAATACCTGAATCAGGAAATGTGTTGGACACGAGAACAACGGGCTCTTTCCGAACAGCGTCGATCACTTCACTGGGGATTCGAATGTAACCTTCAGAGTCTGGAAACCTTCGGGTTTCGAGCGAATGATGTTCCCATCCGAGGGATTCTGCGAGTTGAGTCGCCAGCAGGCGCGCGTTGCTTCCAGACAAGACGACCATGTTCTCCCCGTAGTGAGTCCCAGCGCCGGACCTTCATGTTCTTTGCGAGTGAAGCAGGGCGTGCTTTACTTCCGAGAATTCACTGGTTCCGATCCTTAAACGGCGTTCAGTACCACAAAACGAACTGGTTGGTATGGTAAGAGTGCGCGAGGCAGGACTTGAACCTGCGACCTCCCGGTTATCAGCCGGGTGCTCCAACCGACTAAGCTACCCGCGCAACTGCAAACCGGCCGACAGACCTCCCCGTCATAAGATTGACGGAGCGGCAAAGGGCCGAGTTGAGTGGGTGAACACTCACTCGCTTTCGTCGTCCATCTCGTTAATTGTGATGTAGGACGGTAATGAAAGGACCTTGTCAAAGGTACGCGAAAGCACGACTTCATCCAGGCGCTCACGGGTACGTGAGAACGCAGTAATTGGGACGCGCAACGTTGCTTCGACGCCGAATTCCTTTTGGATACTCACTCGTGTCTTGACGATGACGCCCTTGTAGGTGCGCTTAACTTTGAACAGATCTGTGATAACGCCGATTTCTCGGCCTTGGTTGTCAAGAACCGCTCGGTCGAGCATTTCATCAGGTGCGTACAGTTTCTCATCAATTCGGACGGTGTCTCTCCATCGTCGCTGCAATTCACGCATGGACTTCGAAAGTTTGACTGTACCATCGGTTCGGATGCTGTGCACCAGTTCCTTCGGCAGTGGTGCGAGCTCGGCTGGCTTGCGCATGAATTCATCAGCGACGCCAGCATCCACTTGAATTCGCATCGATCGAACTCGAGCTTCATTCGGGTGGTGTCGTTCACCCACGATTGTTCCTACTTTCTTGTCATTCACGTAAACATCCCTTTGGAGTAACTCCTGGATGTCATATTTGTCGTTCGGCATTTTTCCCATCTCCTTGTGTCGGGGTCCACCCGACTTATTCCCTCGTTTCCTTGAAGGGCTATATACTCTTTCCCGATTTCAAAGTGAAATCCAATTGCATTTGTCGTATAATTCATGTGAAAGCCAATTGAAAATCGTCTAAAATCGAAATTTTAGGCGATGTCGTATAATTTTATTTTCAATAGGGATTGCATTCCAAAACCTTCGTTTACACCATTCGATCTGAAGGTCACTGTAAGGAGTCGCTCCAGGGCTCAAAAAATCTATATTTCAATTGAAGAGGTAGAAATTATCCATTCTGCGATCTGCATCCATCGAAGATCAACCTCGAGAGAGGGTATGCTCAAGCTCGTATCCCTCCTCCAGATTCTGTGCTTTTTGTTAGAATTGAATTTGTATTGAAAATAACATTTTTCAATTGGAATTATGCTATATTTTCAGTCTTCGAATGGCGCATAATTCTGTCTTCTTTGATTTGTTAATTCTCACCCCCACCTCGATTGATTGATGTGGGGGTGGGGGTTGGGATTGGCATGGCTCATCGCCCCGTTGTGCATCTTCGAGGCGAACCCTCGTCGCTGATGTCTGGATTGATCGAGCGCTTGCTGCGGTCGGCAACCGATATTGTACTCGACATCCCAATTCATGACATGGTCGTTGTACGGTATGCCAACGACCTTGCCTTCGGAGAGGCTTCAATCTTCACGCCTGAGGGCAAACCCCTCTCCTTCGGCCATCGTGTGGTCATGGTCGGCCTGGGACCGTTCACAACAGAAGACAATGATCCGGTTGGCCTCGATGTCGATGGCGTCGAATTGATTCTCGTCACGCCCGCTGGACACACTGCAGAGGTAAGTTCTGATTGGGTGGACGCCCATGTGGTGGTTCACGATTTGATTCCCATGCATTCTGGGGGAGGTTGGATGCCTCCTGCTTTGACCCGATGGTTTAGTGGACTGATGGCGGGCCAATCCACTGAATTGGCCAATGGACCTGAACATTGGTGGGTTGGTGAGATTGACGTCGCTGATGCGCTCGTTCGATTGTTGATCAGCGAGCAACCTTTCCCTGCGATTTGCAAAATGTCTGGCCGTCGGGGCTGGGGAGAGGACCAGACCCTCGAAGAATTCCAGATGTTGTATCGACGCACGACAGCAGGTAAAACCGGCTCATTTGGAATTGAAGAACTCACTGCAGCTCCAACTCCAAAAATTGAGTTGCAACCCCTCATGGTTTCAGATTCACCCCCACTTACCGTCGAAGCCAACCGACAACAACGACCAGACCTCTCAGCAATCCATGATGCCCTTCATGCCGCAGATGGTGATGGCTGGCGCCCGCTCGTTCCTGTGCGCACAGCGCTCATGCACTGCTTAGCCCAGATGCTTGAGCATTCAAGCTAAGGTTTGAGCCCCGCCGATTGGGAGCGGCGTAAGATTCGTGACGTTGCCGAGCAATGTTGGTCCATTGGCAAAGGTTGCCATGATGCCTGTATCGCCGCTTGGGTTGTGCGATAGAGAAAGCCAAGGTCGTCCGTAGGCGTCAATTTGCATGTCGATGAAATCACCGAATCCTCCACATCGCTCATAGCCACATGTTGGGCTTGCGTTGTCAAGTGGGTCTCCCGGTGCGTTGACTTGCACGGTTGTGATCAGCGGGGATGGGCTGAATGCATCGGTAATGACTGAGATGTAGCCGTGCCAAACACCGTCACCTTCCGTTCCGACGTAGCCAAAGGCAACCTTTCCAGGATCACCAGCGATGACCACAGGGAAGCCTGTTCCCTCAAGGTGGCCCGGTCCAACCATGATGGCGTCTGACCATGTGTTCCCATCGTCAACTGAGTACGAGAAGTAAGGCATGTTGTCATTGCCCATCCACATTGCGTAGACGTTGCTTTCACTGTCGGTGTCGACTTGGGCTTCTTCAGCGTTCCATGTGTCTGCAGTCCCTGAGACCTCGGTTGGAAGCACGTGTTCAGTCCATGTGAGCGCACCATCGTCCGTTTTGTACATTGAATACCCTGTACCATCGCATCCTATTTGACCTCGGTAGAAATTGCCGTTTTCTGCTCCGATGATGTGGGCAGAGAGACCGCCGCTTTGGCAATCAACAGGGGCGCCAGGGAGTTCTGGCCCCCACGTCAGGCCTCCATCCTGGCTGGCTGAGCACAATGGTGCAGGGTAGTTTCCGTTGATACAGAACACCCAGAGCGTTTCGTGCAGGATGCCTCCGTAAGGAGAGGACGCAATGGTTTGGTGATCTTGTACAGAGTATCCGGTGGCAATGGATGGTCCAACCCACGAGTCACCTTCGTCATCGGACCATTCAACGGTCATGCCCCCCAGTGCGTGCATGTCGAATTTCATAATGCGGTCGGTCCATGGGTCAACATACACATATGGGTCGTTTGAGTTCGCAACTGGGAGGAATGGCCCGTACACATTTTGGCAGGAAAAGTCAGCGAGGCTTGTCATCTCGATCATGTCTGTGCATTGGACAATGGCGGTGGAGCCCTGAGGCCCGTTGCCGTAACTGGTGAAGTAGATGTTGTCTGTTGATGTGATGCCCATCGTTGGTTCAAAGGTTGAATAGCCAGTCGCATAGTACGTGCCTTGGCTGTAGAATGGAATGTTTTCGCCGGTAAGGGCAGATGTGTTGTTCATGGCGTTGATACCACCAGGATAGTGGTACCATGTGGTGCCGTTGAGCCATTCCTCAAATGGGAAGAATTCATCTCCTTCAACCATTGAGTCAGTGGTTTCATTGGCGCCGAAACATCCAGCGAGGGGCATGAGACCCATCAGTGCGACAAGAAGCAACGCCATTGGTTTGTTTCTCATTGTTCGTCGCCTCCTTGAAACAAGTCAGAGCCTAACAACGGCAACAGGACGCTTGCATCCCCTTCCACGCAGACGTTTGGGGCCTCCGGTCGCATTTTACCCCAAGAGATCGCTTCTCTGAGTCGGGCGCCACTGAGGCTTCCGTCATGTTCTGGAGCAGTTGTGATGTAGACGGCAGCGTCGAGGCCACCTCGGTATTGATTCCACCAAATGACGTGGTGCTTGGAGATGCCTCCGCCAATCATCAACGCATTCGATACATCGACGTCCCATGTCATGTCACTCATGACTTGTTCATCGGCAAGTGTGTCGATGTGGAAATCACGGTGTTTTTGGCGCAGCATGAACAATTGTGCTCCAATGGAGCCGTCGGTAATGCCTGGGATCACGATTGGGATTTGGTGCTTATAGGCCCAGTAAATCAACGAATCCGGGGTGCCAATGCGCTTGCCAAGTTCCCAAACAAGATGGATGGAGCCGAAGCCAAGCCATGCGTCAGCGCCGGTTTTCCCAGTCTCTTTCAAGCGATCTTGATACATTTCTTCAAGCACCGGTGTGAGCACTTCTTCGATGATTTCTCCGTACGAGGAATTTGGAACAATCACGTTGCCAAGGCGCATCAATGAATGTTCTCCGAGTTCGATATCGTCGAGTTCGAAGGCGCCATGGTAGTAGTGCTTGTGTGAACGGGCGATGTCGTGGTCAAGCATGCCGCATGTGGTTGAAACGACATTGAACATTTGACGCTTGATGGCCTCGACAAAGAATCCTCGGGTTCCAGTGGCGCAGAGGCAAGCGGGGAAGGAAAGCCAGTTGCACACCTTCGCAGCATCGCCATCAACCGCATCAAGTTCTGCTTTCATGTCTCGGAGGATATCACGTGCCATGGCCAGTTTTGTTGCGGTAAATCCGCCTGCAGTCGCCATCTGGTCAATCAGGGACCGTGGCGTCGTTACATCATGGAAGGCATAGTCCACGACGGGGATATTGAATTCATCTGGGTGAATCGCCATGCTGTATCCACCTGCCACCTGCACATGAACCTGCCCACACTCGTTCGATGCACACCCGTAGGGTGTGTTCACAATTGTTCAAGCTCGAAAATTCGATCTCTGAGCCTCGCTGCTTCTTCGAAATCCAAGTTCTTCGCAGCAACCTGCATGGCAGATTTGAGTTCCTTGAGTAAATCGTCAATTTGGGCCGGTGAGAGGTTTCGAGCGTCAGACGGTTCGTCATATGCCAATTGAATATTTGAATTTCCAATTGAGTTATTTGATTGTGCACCACTGGTGCCGTCTTGTCCGGCCCCTGATGCCCATGCCCCTGCGCCCAGGTTGAGACGTTGCGCCCAATCGCCTTCCTTGCGACCGCCCTTTTTGGCCACGAGTCGGCGTGAACCATCCTTGGAACTCGAGGTGCCTGCGATAAGATCGTCCAAATCCGAATTCATCTTTGGGAGCTCTTTGACGATGCTTCTCGGTGTGATGTTGTTAGCATCGTTGTGTGCTTGCTGCCGTTCACGACGTTCCAGTGTTTGGGTGATGGCCGCTTTCATGGCTTGCGACATGCTGTCGGCATAGAGGATGACGTGCCCGTTGAGATTACGAGCAGCACGGCCGATGGTCTGGAGAAGGCTTCGTTCGTTTCTCAAAAAGCCTTGACGGTCTGCATCAAAGATGGCAACAAGGCTCACTTCTGGCAAGTCAAGTCCTTCTCGGAGCAAATTGATGCCCACAATCACATCGATGTGGCCAATTCGCAAGGCATTGATAATTTCGGTTCGTTCAATCGTGTCAATTTCCGAGTGAAGGTGGTGCGCTTTGACGCCCATACGGTTGAGGTACGCTGCAACCTCTTCAGCGAACTTGATGGTGAGCACGGTCACCAAGGTTCGCTCGCCATTTTCGACGCCTGCGTTGATTTCACTCAACAAATCTGCCATCTGACCACTTGTGGGGCGAACTTCGATTTCTGGATCGAGCAACCCTGTTGGCCGGATTTCCATTTTTGCAATGCCGTCGAGGTGCTGAACCATGTGGTACAGGGATTCACTGTCTGGGTGTTTCTTTTCGATATCCCTCGGACCAGCGCCACCACCGGACTGAGCATGAAGAAGGCCCTTTGGGAGCGGTTGATTGGTCAATTCACACAGATGGCGTAATTCCCGTTCGCCAGGTGTCGCTGAAACATAGACCATCTGTGGCACTAACTTTTGAAATTCAGGAATTTTCAGTGGTCGGTTGTCAGCAGCTGTCGGCAATCGGAATCCAAAATCAATGAGGCTTTCTTTCCGAGATCGGTCGCCGTAATACATGCCTCCTACTTGTGGCAGTGTGACGTGAGATTCGTCCATGATGACCAAGAATTTCGATGGGTCGCCATGAAACTGCTTTGCACATGCCGCAAAGAAGTCCAACAGGCAATGGGGCCGTTGCCCACGTTCCCTGCCATCAAAGTGGAGTGAATAATTCTCAATCGATTGACAGTGTCCGATTTCGCGAATCATTTCCAAGTCGTAGCGTGTCCGTTGGTCGATTCTGTGCCGCTCAAGTTCCTTTCCTTGGCTTGCAAAGTGGGCAACACGGTCATCCAATTCATCTTCAATAGAAACAAGCGCTGCTTCGAGCCGTTCAGGGCTCGTCATGTAGAATTCCTTCGGATGGATCCAAGCCTCGTCCAATTCATCGAGCACATCCCAACTTACTGGGTCACAGACTGAGACCTTGGTGATGCCATTGAAATCAAACTGAATTCGCAATGGGTCGTCCCTGCTCGGCATCCACACATCGACAACCTCGCCGCGCACCCTGCAGTCGCCTCTTGACAAATCGGTGGTTGTGCGCTTGTATTGCAGCGTGATTAATTCGCGAAGGAGATCGCTTGTTTCGATTTCTTGGCCAACGTGAACCCTCACGTGGTATTCCAGGAATGTTTCTGGTGGATTCAATCCATAGATACAGGAAACCGAAGACACGATCACGCAGTCTGGGCGGGTGACCAATGAGGCGATGGTGGCGAACCGTTCTTGTTCGATTCTTTCGTTCACAGACAGTTCCTTTTCGATGTACATGTCTCGTTTGGCAAGGTAGGCTTCTGGTTGGTAGTAGTCGTAGTGTGAGACATAGTAATCAACCGCATTTTCGGGAAAATACCCGGCCATTTCATGGTACAATTGTCTTGCCAGCGTCTTGTTGTGGCTGATGATGAGTGTTGGGATGTTGAGCTTTTGGATCACTTGGGCCATGGCGTATGTCTTGCCACTGCCGGTCACGCCGAGAAGGACACATCGTTCTTGTCCATTTTCCAATTGAGAAATCAATTTTTCAATTGCTTTAGGTTGGTCGCCTGAAGGCTCGAATTTGGAGTGCAACACCATCCGCTTAACATCTGGATGTAGGTGTTCAAGCGCAGCGCCTTCGAGGGCACGTGAGAGATCGAATGGGTCTCGCTCTTCGAGATCGGCATCCTCGACGGGGATGTTGGCGAGGTCCTCAAACGCGCCATCATCGTCCCAATCGTTCACCATGCTCAACGCCTCCTTCGGTAGCCGCTCGTGAGGACCCTATACAAGGCTGTTGAAATGGTCTACGGAAGGTAGAGTCCACCGTTCACATGGATGATAGCGCCAGTGATGTAACTCGAGTCGTTGCTTACCAAGAACGAAATTGTCTGTGCCATGTCCTCAGGCGTCCCAACGCGTTTGAGCGGAACTTGAAATTCACGTTCTTTCCTCTTTTCAGGCGTGTCATTGGCAAGAATATCCGTGTCGACAAAGCCCGGTGCGAGGATGTTGACTCGTTTCCCCTCTGGCCCCACGGCTTGAGCCAGCGACCGAGCCCAGGTAGCAAGAGCTGCCTTTGATGCTGAATAATCCGCTCCATGAGGCGAGCCACGGGTGCCCAGTTGTGAACTAACCACAACCATTCGAGCGTGCGCAGTGAGGTGGGCTTGCACCGCTTTCCACACCCCGACAGCGCCTTCAAAATTGACCAACATGGTCCTGCGCAAGTCCTCCATGGTCATGTTCGGGGCGGCCACTCGATCGTAGGCCCCGTGGTTGAGGACCAGCACATCGATGCCGCGGGCCATCCATGGGTGGATGCCAAGCAAACCAACTTCGCCGATGTTGGCACAATCAACCTTCACTGCCAGTGCGTCATCACCTCGTTCACGAATTTCGTCAACAACCATTTCTGCTGGTTTGGAAGAGGTGTTGTACGTCAAAAGAACATCATAGCCATCTGCGGCAAGTCGTTTGGCAGTGGCAGCACCAATGCCTCGACCTCCGCCAGTAATGAGTGCCACGGGACGCGCCATAGTCCGTGGAGAAGGCTCACCCAAATAACCTCACTCATCGAAATTAACTATCGATAGCAGTGACCCTTTCAGCCTCGTCCGCCGGGTTAACCTTCATAGGGGACGAAGTCTACGATGGGTCCATGAAGGTACAAACCCTCTTACTGACTTTGATGCTGTTGCTCTCCGGATGCCTCGGTATGGCCGATGAAGACGTTGTAATCGACAAGAACGATATGTTCCCTGACGACGACGCAGCGTACTTCGACACCGATGGCGATGGATTGCCAGACCAACTTGACGGCGAATCGACGTCCACTCCACCGCTCGTAGCGGACATGGACGACGACAACGATGGTTTCCTCGACTCGATGGAAACCACCTGTGGTACAGACCCGCTCAACGCAACCTCTGTTCCTGATGATTTGGACGGCGATTTCGAATGCGACGAGTACGACTTCGATGTTGACGGCGACACAGTGTTCAACGATGCTGATGCCTTCCCACGAGATGTCAGCGCATCCACTGACACCGACGGTGACGGCATGCCAGACACGCTCACGGGCGAATCAACCCTCACCGAGGATCTTGACGACGACAACGACGGCTGGTCCGATCTTGACGAAGCCGCGTGTGGCAGCAACTCTCTTGTTGCGAGCCTCATGCCGGTCGATGAGAACGGCGATGGTGTCTGCGACGCAGTCTCCACCGATGACGACGGCGACACATACTCAGACGAAGAAGAGGCACAATGTGGCTCGGACCCGCTCGATGCAACAAGCATCCCTGCTGACCTCGACAACGACACAATCTGTGACGCTCTCGATGACGACATGGATGGCGACGGAACTGCAAACGCCGATGACATGTACCCACGTGACCCAAGCAAGCACGAAGATGTCCCCGGCTGCACCGACACCGCATCGTTCAACTTTGATGCCGAGGCAAACCTCGATGATGGATCGTGTTTGGATGCTGAAGGTATCTTTGACATGATGATGAATTTCATGACAAACGAGACATGGCACATGCAGGAAACATCCGAAGAAGACATGGATGGTGATGGTGCCGTCGATCTCTACGTCACTATGACCTACATCTCGGCCCCAGCCGAAGACTCTGTCCTTATCAATCAAGTGATTACCGATACAGATGGCGAAACGATGGCCGACATCGCATATCTCTACACCAACGGAACGGTTCAGTTGAACCAATACGTCGTTTTGGAAGAAGATGAAGACACTGGCGAGCAATACATCACGGACGAACAAGTCCTCATCCACCACCAGTACATGGCAAACCCAATCATGGTTCAACCAGAATGGATGCACTGCGAACAACTCGCCGACAACTCATGGGTCTGCTCCGACTCGGACTACTTCACTGAAGGCAACCCTGACAGTGCCACAGAAACGCTCCACCAGTACACATGCGCTGACGGAACAACAGTTATGAGCAGCCAAATCAACGACGGAGATGAAGACTGTGATGATGGTTCCGACGAACCACAATACACAGAAACCCACTCTTACACCTGCTTGAGCGGCGAAACAATCGGCCTCATGCTTGTCAACGACGGAGAGGATGATTGCGCTGATGGGTCAGACGAGGCTAAAATTTTCCAGTGCGCTGATGGTTCCTATGTGACCTTCTTGTATGCAAACGATGGCGGCGCAGACTGCAACGACGAATCAGACGAGCCAATGTACGATGTTACTGAACTTTCAACCTTTGACTGCATGGATGGCGATCAAATTTACCTCTCTCAAGTCAATGACGGGGTTGAAGACTGCATGGATGCAGATGATGAGCCAACCTACGAAGAAGCTGAACAGACTTACTTCGACTGCGCCGATGGAATGTCATACATTTACCTTTCACAAGTCAACGACGGCACAGATGATTGCGGTGATGGGTCAGACGAGGCAACCTTTGACGAAAATGGTGACGAAACTTCCACCTACGAATGCGATTACACGGGGGACATTATACCACTCTCATACGTCAACGACGGTGCGGAAGATTGCTCTTACGGCGAGGACGAGCCATACTTCGGGGAAGAAGAGACTTCCACCTTCGATTGCGCTGATGGCACCGATACGATTGATCTCTCAGAAGTCAACAATGATTACCAAGACTGCGAGGACGCATCTGACGAACCAGTCTACGACATGACGGAAACTTCAATGTTTGACTGTGAGGACGGCAGTCAAATTTACTTCTCACTCGCCAATGATGGCGCAGAAGACTGTGCAAATGGTGAAGACGAACCATCTGATGAATACGTCGAATACAGCACTTTTGATTGCGCTGATGGCGAAATCATTGAACTATCCTTGGTTAACGATGGCACAGAAGACTGCCGAGACGGCGATGATGAGCCTTCATACGAACCTGCCACAGGCACAGAACTTACCACCTATCAATGCCCATCTTCAGGGGAGTCAATCGCTCTTTCGTTGGTGAACGATGGAAGTTATGATTGTGAAGATTATGAAGACGAGCCTTATGGAGACTATGAAGAAACTTCGCTCTTCACATGTGACGACGGCGAAGAGATTTACATGAGCTGGCTCAATGATGACTACAACGATTGTCAAGGCGGTGAAGACGAAGCACAGTACGACATGGGTGAAGAAATCAGTGTCTTTACCTGCGATGACGGAACTGAAGTGGCCTTCTCGATGGTTAACAACGGTGATAATGACTGCGATGGCGGTGAAGACGAATCATACACATACGAGTGTGCTGATGGAAGCGACACAATCCCGCTCCGATATGTCAACATTGGTTATTATTTCTGCCAGGATTACTCCGATGAATCCGACGCTGATGAATCGAGCGAATTCACATGCCTTGATGGTGAAACAATCCCACTCAGCTACCACCTTGACGACGAAGCAGACTGTACTGATGCCTCTGATGAAATTGATTGGGATGCAGACTACACAGATTGTGTCTTTGATGATGCTGGATTCTGGGCCTGTGTTGATGCAATGCCTGAAGGTACCTGGTCAAGTGAAATGCAAGATGATGGAAGCATGATCGTTACGATCATGGATGAAGAAGAGGGCAACATGGCGATCACAATCACTCCTGATATGTCGATTGCCTCGATTCAGTTCGAGGATGAGGAAGACACCATGATATACACGGCCGGAACCGGCGATCATGACCTTACGATGGACATGACCCTCGAAGAGGCTGCACCACCATTCGCTGTCGGATTTGATGGCGAACCAATCCTAGCAGCTACCTTTGAGTGCAACGATGGAACAATCATCGAGTTTGCTCTTCTCAACGACGGTGCCTATGATTGCGCTGATGAAGAAGATGAGCCAGATTACGAGGAAGAAGAAATGAGCTATTGGATGTGTGCCGATGGGATGGAAGAAATTCCTCTTTCATGGGTCTCTGATGGATACGCAGACTGTGAAGATGGATCTGACGAAGCCCTCACATCAGCCTTTGATTGCAATGATGGAACGACGATCACCCTTGATATGGTGAGTGATGACAACATGGATTGCGCAGATGGAGAAGATGAACCTGAATTCGAAGAAGGAGAAGACATGAATGAATTCTTCTGCTATGACGGCTATGGCTCTGTCCCTATGGAATGGGTCAATGACGACTACGATGATTGTGACGACGGATCAGACGAAGGTCTTGGCGAAGGTCACGGCTACGGCGACTACATGGTTGGATCATTCGGTTTGGCTGCTGGCGAACTCATTGAATGGAATGGAGGCTCAGTCACTGACGCAACAAGCGCAGACGGTATGGACCTCGTTCTTTCGATGTGCGACTCCTTCAACACAATTGATGCCAATGAAGGCGAACTTAGCGTTGGCGAAGACTGTGGCGACGATGTTGAACGCTGGTCGTTTGTTGACATTGCAGCAGGTAATGTTGTTGGCGTTGAGTTCTTTGACGCTGATGAAAGCGGTACACTCACCAATGGGGACATGTTCATGATCACTGAGGACCTTGAAACCACGGAAGACTGGAACGCAGTTCGACTGGCAAAGGGCATGGCCTACGCCGACGAGAACCCTGAAGTCGTTCTTCCAGGATTTACAGCAGCACTCGGTATCATCTCGATGCTCGGTGCAGCACTCCTTGTTCGCAAGAACGAGTGAACCTGTTTGACGGTGAACACATCGTAGTACGTTGGCCTTGCGCAAGCAGGGTCAACGTGTTCCGGTTTCGACGACAAGTGCCGAAAGGCTGAAGCTCACTCTTCGAGGAACTGGGCGAGTTGCGGTGCCTGCCATCCTTCAGGCTTGAGCACCTTTCCGTCTTCCCTGCGGATGACCTTTCCATCGACCAATTTCGCCATGTTTGAACGGTGAACCTCGTTGAACGCATCATCGTAGATGTGTTGCATGCCGTGGTTGATGATCGTCCCGGCAAGAATGTAACCGATGTCTGCAAGTGCGTCAAGCACTTCGACCATATCGCCCGCTCTTGCCGCTTCAGCGTATTCTTCAACTTCTTCTCGAAGGAGTTTGATTCGCAACTCAATCATGTCTTCGGGGCTTAGCCCTGGAGTGTCAAGTTTCGGTATTTCGAAGGCTTCGTTGAATTCAAGCAGGGAGGCAACCATTGGGTTCATGGCTCTCTCTCAAGCCACCCGGCCTTTGAACATTGCAGGGCGTCAGCATCTGCACTCATGCAACTGCTTGTGACGGGTCCATGCCAATGATTGCAGCCAATAGAACCCACCCGGTGAGCATTGAAGCCCGAAACAGGGTTGTTTGAAAATCAGCCCATCGTTCCATGCGAAGGATCACAACAATGTTCACAATCGCCATTGCGCCAGCAGCCGCTAAAAAGTAGGCCTCAGACATTGGATTGGAAATGGCAAAGCATGCGAACCATGCAAGCGTGAGTTGAACCGACGTACGTGTGGTAACGGCACCGCCGAAACGAGACGGGAACGACTTGATGCCGTTCGCCCGGTCGCTTTCTATGTCCATGCGGGCGTAGTTGAGGTCAAACGCTGCAATCCATAAGGCGACCCCCAAAGCGATGAAGAAAATCCCTGGGTACCATCCAGCGTCTGTAATAGCGGCCCACCCTAGGCTGTCTGCTGCGATCGCCACCCATGCGCCTGCTGGCGCAAGCCCGAGGCATAGGCCAAGCCAGAAATGGCAGAGCCACGTGTACCGCTTGAGGAATGGATAGACGACGAATACGGACACAGGAAGCCATGCCATGAACAATGCGACTTCGTTGAGCATCGCAGCGCTGCCAAGGAGCATGACAAGAAACACTCCACACAGCGACCACGCCGTCCGCATTGACATGGAGCCTGAGGCCAAGTGACGTCCTGCGGTGCGTGGATTGTCCGCATCCACCTTGCGATCAATGATCCGGTTGAGGCCCATGGCGAGCCCTCTTGCACCGATGGCAGCGAGAAGAATCCACAGTAAATCAACTGCAATCCACGAAAATACACCGCTTGTATCTGTGGCGACGAACTGATTGTGAGCGAGAATGTAACCGATGAGAACAAACGGGAGGGAGAACAACGTATGCTCGATTTTGATGAAAGAAAGAATTTGTTTTACATCCATCAAGCCTTGCCTCCAAAGGAAAGATGGGGCGGCCATTGGTACTTAGCAAGTTCCGGATGCTTCGCCACCTTTTCCAGTGTTTCTTGGCTATGGAGCGTGATTGACGGCCACCTTCGGACGCCGTGTTCCTCAGACGGAATGGGCGTTGTTGCGTCCCAGCACAACCGCGCTCTTTGTTCGTCAAAAGTGAGGCCGCGGCCGACATCGAATCGAGAGGTGAGTTGCCACAACAAGCGACGACGGGCTTTTTCACAGTGCAAATCCATGTCGTTGTTGGTGATGAAAAGCCATCGGAGTGAAGAATCGTTGTCCAATTGCCAAATTAAATTTCGCAATTGATTAATCTTCTCTTGGCGCTTCCCTTCTGCCTTGTCATTCGAGGTCTCGGAACCGTCTTCTGGCGTGGGGGTTCCCTCGACATCGATGGTGACCACCATGATGCTGCCCCGGAGCATGCGAGCGTCGACGACCTCATCGAGGGCCAGAACTTGGTCCAGTCCTTGGAATGAAGGGGCCTCGCCTTCACCTTGGCGCCAGGCTGGGACCTCTTGTCGAAACGAGCCTTCGAGTGGCGGGTTAGGAGAACGGGGGTCTGCAGCAGCCAGCGTTGTTGCATCGATGAGCACCTTACTATGCACATTTTCGTACGGGCTTGCGGCTTCAAGTGAATCAGCAACCATCCCGTCGAGAACAATGACATCGGTTTTGATGTCGACTTTGTTGTTCAAGGAGTCAAGGAGGCGTTCAAGGTCCTTTGGATTTTGATCTGGGTCGACCGCAATCATTGTCTTCAGGAACATCATTTGTCCTGCACCCAGCAAACCAATGGCTGTTTTTCTGCCTTGGCGGGGGTAGCGTTGCTTGGAGGCAACAATGGCGAGGTTGTGGAATCCGGTTTCCATCGGGAGGTGAACGCTGTTCACATCGCGGTGTTGGAAGTTGAGCACGGGGGAGAATTGCCGGCCAATCGCTTCGCCGAGGTGCCCGTCTTCCATTGGTGGCAGGCCTACAATGGTGGCTGCAAGCATCGCGTCTTTTCTGCAGGTGATGGCCGTTACGTGCATAACGGGGTATTGTCCAGTGAGTGAATAGAATCCGAAGTGGTCGCCAAATGGCCCTTCAAGCCGTGTTTCGCCAGGTATACAATAGCCTTCGATGACGATGTCAGCTTCTGCGGGAACCATGAGGTCCTGCGTGAGCGCTTTGGTAATTGGGAGCGACTTTCGACCGAGGATGCCAGCGAACTGGTATTCGCTGAGATTGTCTGGGAGTGGTGAGATTGCAGAGAAAATCAATTCAGGAGGGCCGCCCATGCAGATTGCAACGGGCATACGGACTTCTTTTCCAGACGCCTTTGCCGCCTCGGCGTGTTCAGCGCCGTGCTTGTGAATCTGCCAATGGAGTCCGATTTCTTTCGGACCGAACACCTGTGCACGGTACATGCCAAGGTTGTGCTCTCCGTTTTTGGGATTCTTCGTGACAACGAGGGGTAGGGTGACAAACGGCCCTCCATCCTTCGGCCAAGTGGTGGGAATAGGAAGTCGGGTCAAATCGGTCGGCAGTCGAACACGTTGGGAGTTTCCTTTCCGCTTCTTTTTCGGAGGCATGGCGAGTGCATCCCGCAGGAGAGGCAAGGCTTTCCATGGCTTTCTCATGTAAAGTCCGATGTCAGGCTTCATCATCGCAACCATGCGATCGCCGATTTCCGTTTCATGAGTGGCGCCGAGGGCGCGCATGGTTCTGTCTTGGTCGCCGAAGAGGTTCATGGCGAGTGGTATGTCAGAGATGGTTCCGTCCGGAAGGCGAGGCTGCTCAAAGACAACGGCTGGGCCGTCGTTCTTGACGAGGAGGTCAGCAATGGCCCCTGCTTCAAATTGCACGTCCACAGGTCGAGCGATGCGGAGCACTTCCCCTCGTTGCTCGAGATGATCGAGCCATCGCTTCGATGTACGCCACGCCACGCTTGACGCTGGAGCGGCCTTCATTTGAACCGTCGTATTTTCCTGTGTTGTTTGCTACCTCTTTCCTGTTGGCCCGATACATGCATTCAAAGGGAGTATGCCTCACCTTTAGCCATGCAAAAAGCACTAATGCTTCTCTTGGTAACAGCGCTTCTTGCGTTCTCATCCCAAACCGTTGCCGCAGAAGATTCCGATGTCATCGTGACAGTGGACAGCACAAGTCTACGATTTAGCCCCTCAGAAATCACGATCACCGAAGGTCAAGCAGTTCGGTTCATGTGGGCAGGACAAGCCCTTGCTCACAACGCAGTGGCCGACGACGGGTTGTTTGATTCCGGTGAACCCGAACGCGATGTTGATTACAGGTTCGTCTTTGAAAATGGTACAGCAGGAACTCACACATTCGTCTGTGAACCGCACGCCAGCGTGGGCATGGTTGGCACAGTGACCGTGGAGGCCGCTCCGGTGGAAGAGGTCGAAGAAGAAACAGAGGTGTTTGCCTCTGAAGATACCCCTGCAGTTTCTCTTGTCAGCAGCATTCTGGTGACCGCTTTTGCTGCAGTTTTCGTTGCTCGGTACGCCGATGATGAGCAAGTGGAATGACCGCTTGCTTCATGTGCTTCCATCGATTGAAGTTGTCCATGGGCGAAGCAGCACAACAGTGTGATGTCCTCATCATCGGCGCAGGTCCCGGTGGTGGCTCTGCAGGATTGCATACCTCGCGAGCCGGATTGAAAACAATCATCGTCGAGGCAGATCCCGAAGTTGGCACGCCTGTGCACTGCGGTGAATGCTTGAGTCACATGGCGATTGAAAACCTCGATTTGGAAATTCCCGACCATGTCAAAGCCCTCGATGTAACTGGGATTCGTGTCATTTTCCCCGACGGGACTGAGAAGCTGCTCACCGAGAAAGGATATGTTCTGGAGAAGCACCTCTTTGAGCGATGGCTCTGTGATGAAGCTGGAAAGGAAGGAGCAACGCTTTTGTTGCACCACAAAGTCACTTCCATGGAGCGAATCTACAATAGCGAAAATGAATTTTCCTATTGGAAAATTGACGGTAAGGGTGACGGCTTCCCAATCGAATGCAAAGCCGTCATTGATGCCTCTGGTGTGACCGGAGCAGCTTCGAAACTCTTGGACATGGGTACAGAGGTCGAAGTGATCGCAGGATTCCAGTACGAGATGCTCGATGTACCAAATGATGGGTATCTTGATTTTTACTTGTGGCCGAAGTATTCGCCTCATGGCTACGTTTGGATGATTCCTAAGGAAGGAGGACGGGCAAATGTAGGTCTTGTCACCACGGATAAAAAAGGTGCAATCAAGTACCTTAATTCGTTCATCCAAGACACCTACCTTGACGGCAAACCAACAGTAAATCCGCCGTGGCGTGCCGAGGGAGTCAAAGTCCGACCCTTTGGTGGCACCATACCGATTTCCGGCCCACGCACACGGACTGTAGCGGACGGCGTCATCCTTGTTGGCGATGCAGCTGGTTTCACCTCTCCGTTGTTCGAAGGTGGATCTCATCTCGCTCTCTGGTCGGGGCGTGAAGCAGCACAAACCATCGCAAAGGCACTCGCAGAAGGAAACATGTCCGAGGCAAGGCTTCAGGCGTACGAAAAAGCCTGGAGGAAGCGGTTCCCGCCTTACAATAAAATCCTCAAAGGAAAAACAGCCTTGTATGACTTGACCGATGAGGAAATGTCGATCATGGCCAAGTGCCTACCAGAGGAACTTGGAAACATGTCACCGTTCCAAAAACTCGGTATTGGTTTGAAAATTCTCGTCAGAAAACCAATCCTGCTAACCAAGCGTGTCATCCCAATCTTGCTCTCCTTTGGGTATTCACGAGCAAAGCATTTCGGTTGGTGAAGCGCTTCCAGAATCAGCAATGTCCTTGAAGGATGTGCGCTGGTCAGCAACCATGTGGGGGGCGACGCTCTGGTTTGCCCTCCTCGCAGCGACGGTGCTTCTTTTCCGTCCACGATTGCATGAGCAGTCGAAACTTGCGTCTGTCGGGCTTCATGCGCTGATGGTTCTTCCGTTCGTTGCGTTGGCAAGCCGCTTCCTCGTCAATGACACAAGCATTCACCACGTGGTGGCGTATGGTGGCGCTGCTCTTCCTCTCAAGTACCGATTTGCCGCCACATGGGCTGCACGTGAAGGCCCTCTTCTGCTCTGGGTGATGTGGATGGCCCTGCTTGCATACATTTGGCGTCGTCCAATGAAGGGTGAGGCCTCCGAGACCCATGCACTTCGATTGCGACTTATTCACGGCTTCAGTTTGCTTTTGTTGCTCAACGCTCAGACCCTCGATCCGTTCAAAGAAGCCTCGCCGTACTTTGTAGGTCGGGGCCTCAATGAATTGCTTCAAACAGATTTGATGGTTATTCACCCCCCACTGATTTTCTTGGCCTATTCTTTTTGTTTGCATTCAGCCGCCGTTGCTCTTTCTTCGATGTTTGAATCCTCTTCGAGCATCAAGGATCGAATGCTGACAACGGTTCGTCCCGGTCTCTTCGTCGCAACCCTTGGCATCGGCTTGGGTGGGTTGTGGGCGTACCTCATCCTTGATTGGGGAGGCTATTGGGCGTGGGACCCGGTTGAAACAGGGTCGTTTCTGCCTTGGCTTGCGCTCGTGTTTCTTTCTCACATGCGCACCCGCCCCGGTGCTGCTAAGGACGCAGCATGGATTGGCGGGGGGCTTGCTGCGGGCGGTTTGGCTTTATTCGCCACGCTTGTCACTCGAGCGGGCGGCGTTTGGGCTTCCTCTGTCCACACCTTTGTTGCAGCTGACGAAGGGAAGGCCCCCACGGATGCTTTCTCTCGGATGGTGTTGCTCAAATCAGATGGATTTGCTGGCGTCGAGGTCATGACATACCTCGTTCTTCTCTTGTTATTCGTTGGCCTTTGGGTTCAATACCAACGAACTTCATCCCACGAATCCTCCTTCACAGGCGGCGCATGGTGGTTCCTAATTCCAGCCGTTGGTGCCTTGATTGGCATGCTTGGCAGCCTCGAGGGTCTTGAAGGCCTGGTGCCGGGCGCGGATGTTTACGCCGTTGTACCGAGTGCTGCGTTCCCGATGCTCATGCTCCTTCCGTTGGCCATCGATGTGCTGACCAACCCAGCCTCAAACGATGCAACAGATGAGGGATGGCGTTACCAGTCGTTGTTCGATCGGCTTGGTGAAACGTCACCTCTCCGTCAGTATGCTCCATTTTTCACCCTCTTCCTGTTTTATCTCGGGATTGCACTTCTCTCAGAAAACGCATTTTATGGTGGACTGGCGTTGTTGTTCTTTGCGCCGCTTTTCTTCGCCCCGGATGCCACGAAAGCTTGGCCATGGGCGGCAGGTGGCGTTATGTTGGCGCTCGCAGGTGCATGGGCAGAACTGGTCAGTGTGCTTGCTGCAGGTGTCACGATGCTGTTGTTCGTGGTACCTTGGCTGTTTGCACCAGAGGCTGAATCCAAGTCCAAGGGTATGTTACTGTTTGAACGCAAAACTCAGGTTCAAATCGCGCTTTGGGCTTCAGTCATCCTCGTGGGGCTCTATCTTGTCCTCACCCTTGTCCTCCTTTTGGCGAGCATCGATGCGGTGAACTTTGATGCGCACGAAGTGTACGGTGCTCCCTTTGTCCTAGCGTTCGCTGCAGCGATGGTGATGTACACCGGTCGGAAAGGGGACTCAAACAGAAACGCATGGTTGGTGATCGGAACTCTTGCGCTCTCGTTGTTGTTTGCCTTGTGGAAACCAGAGGCGTTTGGAATGGATTCGAACACCATTGTCTCCTCTTTCTTAGTTCGTGGCACATTAGCGTGGCTCGTGCTTCCAATGCTCTTTTTGGTCTGTCTTCCAGTTGCTCGAGAGGCTTTGGTTGTTCAACGAAAAGGTCGCAGTTTGAGGGATTTAATGCGGCGAATTCCATTTGGGGCGCACCTTGTCCATCTTGGCCTGATTGTGCTCCTCATTGGGCACGTGTACACCACTGTTCTCGTTGACCGAGGTGATGCCAGTCATCGAATCACGATGATCAAGGATGAAATTATCATCGATGGAAACTATGGGTACGAATTCAACGATTTAGTCACCCAGTCGGAGGATTTGGAAGTCGGCGATGGCTACATCGGTGTTCAAATCACGGTCTATGAAATCGAAAACGGTGTGCCAACTGAATCTATTGGCACCGTTGAACCGGGTATGTTGAGGTTTGATTCAACAGGCACCGCTCGTTCAGAAGTCGACACACTGACGAGATGGAGCGGTGATATCGTGTTCATTTTTGATGGCAGCCAAGCCTCAGGTCTCATGAGCCAGACGACCGGGGGTGACCTCTCTTCAGTGGAAATGGTTCGAGTCACGGTTTACGATCTTCCAGCATCCCACACAGTGTGGCTCGGCTGGGCGACGATGTTAATCGGCATGGCGATTGTCGTCGCTGGCGATGTCAGCAAAAACAAGAGCCTGCGCCACCATGGTGTAGAAAAAGAGGCTGAAGAGTGAAGGCTTGCCTCGCCAATGGAATTATCAAGGGGGCGACGGTCGCCGGACTACCCGAAAGGGAGGTATTACCATGGAAGATGGAACAATTGTCCACGTTGATTATGAACTCTACAACAATGAAACAGGTGACCTCATCGAGACCACCCGTGAAGCAGTCGCAAAAGAACACGATGCCCATCAAGAGAACCGCACCTACGAACCAATGGTGTGCGTTGTTGGTGGCGGTCAACTCATTCCAGGCTTCGAAGAAGCACTTGGTGAAGCAAAGAAAGGCAAGGAAACCGAAGTTGTCATCGCACCTGCGGACGCTTACGGCGAAAAAGACGCCTCACAAATTGAAACCATCAGCATCGACAAACTCATCCGTGCTGTTCAAGACCCAAACTCCCTCTACATCGGTGCACCAGTCACCATCGGTAACCGGCAAGGTCACCTCTCCTACCTCGCAGCAGGACGGGCTCGAATCGACTACAACCACCCAATGGCTGGCAAGTCGCTCAAGTATTCCTTCAACGTGGTCGATGTTGTCGAAGGAAAGGAAGACCAAGTGGTCGCTCTCCTCCAAGCAAACACCGGTCACAGTGGCTTCGAAGTCAGCTTCGAAGGCGATGACTTGATGATCGTCCTCCCACAGACAATGCTCTTCGACACCAACGCTGCAATGCTCAAGTTCCGTTTGGTGACCACCATCCGTGACGCAGTTGAATGCGGTAAGGTTTCGTTCATCGAAGTCCACGAACCTCGTGGTTTCGGCGCAACCGACGACGACGAAGATGTCCAAGACGCTGGAGAAGACCTCTCCTCCCTCTCAGTTGCTGAGTTGAAAGAGCGATGCAAGGCGGCTGGCCTGCCTGTTGGCGGAAAGAAAGCAGACCTCGTTGCTCGACTCTCTCAAGAAGAAGAGTGAAGCGAAGGGCTTTGAGCCTGAATTTGCTTCATCCCAAAGCATATTGAGGGCGATTCGTAGCGACCACTGAGGCTCACCTATGTCGACCAATGCGTTGGAAGAACATCTTGAAAACGCTGAGCCTGCGTTGCCGGATTCAGAGTACTCCGTGTATGAGAAAATCGCCATTTGGGCCGTTCTTGTGCTCATTGCAGCAGTGGCGGGTGGACTTGTTCTTGCAAACGAAGCCGTTTGGGACGAGGGACTCAAGCCGATTGTTTGGGATCCAGTGACGAAAGACGCAGGCGCTGCCGGCGATGCTGGTTATTCGCCCGAAAACACAACCATCTACACTGGATCCATGCTTGTGAGCGTCATCATTCTCCAGGCACTGTTTCGAAGGGCTGACGTGCCGTGTGATGACAGAATGACCTTGGCACTCGTTGTCTGGGTTTGCCTTGCTCCTGTGATGCGCGTTTTGGAAGACGCAGACTTCTTCTCGGCAGAGATGGATGTGCTCTTCATCTCTCCATTGATTCACCTCCATCTTGCTGCTTGGCTTATTGGAATCGCCATCCTTTCACAATGGCTGGCAGGTAAATGGGATGGGGCGACAACCGATCGAGATGAGCAAAAAGTGAGGTTGGCGCTTCTTCCTTCGCTTATGATTGCCCTGATGTTCTATTGGGGTCTTTTGTATCAGCCAGCCTACATCGTTCATGATGAAATGGGACAGATATGGGCCATGAGTGGCCTGTTGGCAGCCTTTGTGATGCTTCTTTGGTCGTTCATCAAGACTCGACATTGGCCGGCAATCACGCGTGGGCTGATCTCCTTTGGAGCCGCCTCGGTCGTTCTCGGTTTGGGTCACTGGGCTCAATTCTTGGCCACGCCATGGGCACAAGAGAGCGGACGGGTTCTCGAATCAACGCCAATATGGCCGCTCTTCGTCGTGCTGGGGATCCCTGCTGTGGTGTGTTTCTTCATGTACAGGGCCGGTGTCGAAGATTTGCATCAATTGAAACTTACAGGCCACGAGGCAGGTGTGCTTCCTGTTGGTGTTCGTTTGGACACATGGGAAAATGCGGGCGATCTCACAACACATCATCCCGTTCAATTGCTTTCAAAGAAAGGGCTGCTTGCTACGCCAATGGTGCTTGCCATGGTGTTTGGACAACTCTGCGATGGGTTCGCAACCATGGTTGGGATCGATTCCTTTGGATACGGTGAAAAACATCCTGTCAGCGACGCAGTCATCCAATTCGGTGGCGGCTTGAATGACTCCTTGGGGATTGAATACGGCGAGGGTGCATGGCTCTTCACACTCGTGAAGGCTGGACTGATTGGGGCCATTGTGTGGTTGTTCTCTGAGATGAAGGTCGAACAACGGCAACGGCATCTCCGACTTTTGATTGTGCTCGCTGTGTTGATTGTCGGCCTTGCGCCCGGTCTTCGTGACATTGGGCGATTGACCCTTGGTGTATGACGGGGCTTTGACGCCTTGTAATAGGGTTAAATGTCGCCTCCACCTGCCAGTGAACGAGGGGTGTACATGGACCGATTACCAACACGAGTGAATCGAGCAGACCCTGAGTTTTCAGAACGCAAATCATTCAACCTTGAGTTGATTGAAACCTTGCGTGAACGTCTCAATGTCGCTTCAATGGGTGGCGGTGGAAAGTACGTCGAACGCCACCGCAGCAGGGGCAAAATGCTCGCACGGGAGCGCATTGAACGAATCATCGATCCGGGCACTGCCTTCCTCGAATTCTCACCCCTCGCTGCATACGAGTTGTATGACGGGCGCGCCCACTCAGCAGGCATCGTAACCGGTGTCGGCATGGTGCACGGAAGAGAATGCCTCTTTGTCGCCAATGATGCAACCGTCAAAGGTGGCTCATATTACCCAATGACCGTGAAGAAGCACATTCGTGCTCAAACGATTGCTCATGAAAACAACCTTCCATGCATCTACCTGGTGGACTCTGGGGGGGCCTTCTTGCCAATGCAAGACGAAGTATTCCCAGATATTGGCCATTTTGGGCGTATCTTCCGAAACCAAGCTCGAATGTCTGGCGATAAGATTCCTCAAATTGCAGCCGTTCTTGGTTCGTGCACGGCTGGAGGCGCCTATGTACCTGCTATGTCAGACGAATCAATCATCGTCAAAGGAAACGGGACCATCTTCCTTGCAGGGCCTCCGCTGGTGAAGGCAGCAACAGGCGAAGAGGTCTCTGCGGAAGACCTCGGTGGCGCAGAAGTCCATACGGTGCAATCAGGTGTGGCCGATCATTTCGCTGAAGATGAACCAGAAGCGTTGCGCATGGTTCGAAACGTCGTAGAGAACATTGGGCCACAGGAACTCGCACCAATGCCAACCGTCCCCGTTGAGGCGCCAGCGCACGAGGTAGAAGACCTGCTCGGCCTTATTCCAAGCGACAACAGAACGCCTGTTGACATCAAGGAAATCATTGCCCGAATCGTCGATGGCTCAAGGTTCCATGAATTCAAGGCTCGATACGGGACAACCCTCGTGTGTGGTTTTGCCCACATTCATGGGCAAAAAGTAGGCATTGTCGCAAACAACGGCATTCTTTTCTCGGAATCTTCGCTCAAGGGTGCGCACTTTGTCGAATTATGCGGCCAGCGTGGCATTCCTTTGGTGTTCCTTCAGAACATCACTGGATTCATGGTTGGCAAAGCATACGAGGCTGGTGGCATTGCAAAGGATGGTGCCAAACTCGTGACGGCTGTCTCCTGTGTCAACGTGCCAAAATTCACCGTGATCATCGGTGGGTCCCACGGTGCTGGGAATTACGGAATGTGCGGACGTGCTTACGATCCTCGCTTCCTCTTCATGTGGCCAAACAGCCGAATCTCTGTCATGGGCGGTCCGCAAGCTGCGGATGTACTCACCACCGTCAAGCAAGACCAACGCGCCCGAGAGGGCCTTGAGCCAATGGTTGGCGATGAATTGGATGCGTTCAGGGCCCCAATTCTCGAACAATACGAGACGGAAGGAAGCCCATACTACTCGACCGCTCGACTATGGGACGATGGCATCATCGACCCACGGGACACACGAGACGTCCTTGGATTGTGCATTCGGGCGGCTCGAAACGCACCGTTACCAACCGATCGCTTCGGCGTCTTCCGGATGTGAGAAGTGCAATTGAAAAATCAAAAATGCAATTGGAGATTTTCGTATGATAACAATGGAGAACCCCCCCCAAACTGAACTTGTGACCATGACCCTCGATGGTTCAAGGGCGAACCTTCGATTGAATCGAGAGGACAAATTCAACGCACTCAATGTCCAACTCATCACCGAACTGTGCGACTTACTCGATTGGACGGCAGCACGCAGCGCAGGTACCCTCGACGCATTGCACGACGAAAACGGAGCACCCTACCTCAGAAGCATTGTTCTCTCCGGCTCAGGTCGCCACTTCTGTGCTGGGGCCGACATCAACATGATGCGTGATGCTGGAGCGAACACGCCGGAAGAAAACCGAGCGGACTCCAAGCGCCTCGATCGACTGTTCAACAGCCTCTGGGCTCACCCGTGCTTCACTGTTGGAGCCATTCAAGGCGTGGCACTCGGCGGTGGAGCAGGGCTTGTCGCTTGCCTTGATCACGTCATTGGTACCCAGAACATCAAACTCGCCCTTTCTGAGGGGAAATTAGGCATCCTCCCTGCAGTGATTGGCCCCTATGTCTACCGCCGTCTTGGCTCAGCATGCTTCCGAAGGCTCGCCATGCAAGCCAGTCGAGTTGGCGCTGAAGAGGCGCTCCGAACCGGCTTCATCGAACAAGTGGTGGCTGATGTGGATTCGCTTGAACCAGCAGTTCAGTCGTTGCTTGATGAGGTCCTCACCACGGGGCCTTGTGCTGTGACCTTGGCCAAACAACTCACCCTCAACTTCGACCGTTGGACCGAATCAGACGAGGCCTTGAGGGATTGGACCCTCGATTTCACCAGCAAGATGCGAGGCTCGAAAGAGGGGCAAGAAGGCCTTTCTTCGTTCTTGGAAAAGCGTTCGGCAAATTGGAAACCAGAATGAGGGGCGTTGTTTCAATGGTTCGGAAGGTCTTGGTCGCTAACCGTGGGGAAATCGCTTGCCGAATCCTCCGGGCATGCAACGAAGCAGGCCTACCAAGCGTTGCGATTTACGCCGAAAACGACGCATCCTCGATGTTTGTTGAACTCGCTGACGAAGCAGTTCTCCTCACCGGTGACACCATCGGTGAAACCTACCTCGACCAAGATCAAATTTTAGCGATTGCAAAATCCACAGGGGCCGACGCAATCCACCCTGGCTTTGGTTTTCTTTCAGAGCGAGCAGATTTTGCACGTGCCGTCGGTAATGCGGGCCTGCAATGGGTCGGGCCAAGTCCAGAAGCCATCGAACAGATGGGTGACAAGATGACCGCTCGAATCACCATGCGTGCAGCAGGTGTTCCTGTGATCCCTGGTGAAGAAATTGAACATGAGGATGAGGCTGATGCCCTTGCAGCCATCGAGGCAGCTTCACACCGCGTTGGATACCCACTGCTCCTGAAAGCGTCCTCTGGTGGTGGCGGAAAAGGCATGCGTGCCGTCCACGCTCCTGAGGACCTGATTGAATCTGCAAAAGGCGCTCGCCGTGAAGCCATTGCTGCATTCGGCGACGGGCGTGTTTACCTCGAGCGTCTTTTGACTGGCTCGAAGCACGTAGAGATCCAAGTGCTGGCTGACCGACACGGTCGAACCATCCACCTCGGAGAGCGGGAGTGCAGCGTCCAACGAAGGCATCAGAAAGTGTTCGAAGAGGCCCCATGCGCCACGATGACACCTGAACTGCGTGAAGCGATGGGTCAAGCTGCGGTCGCTGCGGCAGAAGCTGTGAACTACGAAGGTGCAGGAACGGTTGAATTCCTTTTGGCCCCGACTGGAGAATTCTTCTTCTTAGAAATGAACACCAGAATTCAGGTTGAACATCCGGTCACCGAATTGGTCACAGGCGTCGATTTGGTGCGTGAACAACTCCGCATCGCTGCGGGTGAACCGATGTCGTGTGGCCCTCTGATGATGCGAGGTCATGCCATTGAAGTTCGATTGTATGCAGAAGATGCTGCAAACAACTTCTTGCCAGCAATTGGACCACTCGCCGTCTTCCGTCCGCCAGAAGGTCCGGGCGTCCGTCTTGACACAGGCGTACGAGAAGGCGATGAGGTCACACCAAATTATGACCCAATGCTCGCCAAACTGATTGTATGGGCTCCATCACGTCCAGAAGCGTTGCAACGAATGCGCAGGGCTCTCGACGAATTTGTCGTGCTGGGCACCACTACGAACATTCGCTTCTTGAGGGAACTCTGCGATGAACACGAGGTCATCACCGGGGCGACCGACACAACCACCATCGATCGAGTCTGGCCAAATGGCTGGCAACCAACAGTGCCTCGTGCTGTAGAAGACATGGCACTGATGGCAGCAGCAGTTGCAGAAAGCGCCGGTCTTCATCGCAAGCAATCCATGGCGTCTACAAGCGGCCAAGGTGCGCCAAGTCCATTCGAGACCATCGGACGGAGGTTTCCCTGATGCATCATCAGTTCCGCAGTCCAGAAGGCCCAATTGAGGTCACAGTGGCAAAGCAAGGTGGTGAATGGTCGCTTGGTGGTCTATCGACAACCGTCATGGCCGACGGTCGCTTGAAGATTGTATCTTCTGATGGACGGGTTTCGTTTGGTCACGTTGCTAAGGTTGGCGATGTGTGGTGGGTTCACACTCAAGGCCACACCTTCAAACTCGAACGGATTGAGCCTGGTGCAACAGACACCGATGATGGTGGCGGGCTCACAGCGCCAATGCCAGGGAAGGTGCTCGATGTCCTTGTCGCTGCAGGTGAAGTTGTTTCAGCTGGCACCACCCTCATGGTGTTAGAGGCAATGAAGATGGAACATCGAATTGTTGCAGCGACCGACGGCGTTGTAATGGCCGTTCACTTTGCAGCAGGCGATCAAGTGGAACAAGGCGTGGCCTTGCTCACATTGGACGAATCATGAGTCCAACGATCGCCAATCTCCTGATTGAATCCTGTGTTCTTCATCGATGCTTACGGCGTACATGTAGGTCCATGCCCAGACCTTTCCTTCCTCTGTCTCAACCTCGACGAGTGTACGCTTGAAAAGCGAATCATTCGCCCCGAACCCATAGAACCCCTCGACTCTGTCCAGCGATTGGAGGCCAAGAAATACATCGTTGAGTCGGTAGAGTTCACCAACCACATGTTCCTCTTCTGAAGGTCGCATGCCGGGGTAGTTGCCTAAATTGTACAGTTTTCCCTTTACTTGAGCGGATACGCCGGGTTGGAAGGTATGCTGCTCAAGGGTTGCACCTCGGTATTCGCCAGCCATGAGGGTGCCATAGACAAAGAGGTAAGGAACTGGAAAAGATTCGTCTGAGTTTTCAATTGCCATTTTTAAATCTGCAATTGGAAGATTGCGTCGTTCCAGTCCCGTTCTCACCAACCCAGCATAATGCGTTGTTGGCGCCACATACTCGCCCTTTCGATGTTCGACGAGCGTGTACGTCACGGCTTCGGTCGATGTCCCATTCGGCAACAGAACATTCACGATGCATCGTTCGTAGTAATTTGGATGCCCTTCCTTGCGATCCATGTTGGCAAACGCCTCATTACTCAAAGCAAACAAAACACCTGGGACAGCATGCCCGCATCCTGCTGGCACCACATCAGCAGCTCCACCTCGTCTTCGTGTGGACCTGTAATGGAACTTCAATCGATAATCAGGGAGCCAGCATGGTGTGATTTCTTCAATTCCAGACGGGTTCACGCCCTTTTCTTCACACCACTCAAGCCAATCGTTGCGGTCAAGGTTTGACCCGTAGCCGAAATAGAGGGTTCGTGCTTCCTCAGTCATGGCTGCCAATCATTTCGACAATATATCAAATCGATTGATTAGCCCCAAGTGCACGGTTCCAGCACTTCTTGACCACCCATAAGCGGTTGCAGCACTTCAGGGATGCGCACCCGTCCGTCTTCCATCTGATTTTGCTCCATAATGGCAACGAGTGCCCGAGACGTAGCCACGGCGGTGGAATTGAGCGTGTGGGCGATTGGTTGGCCAGCGTGGCCAGGTTGTCCGTAGCGGATTTGGAGGCGGTTCGCCTGATAGTCAGTGCAATTTGAGCATGACACGATTTCCTTGTATTGATCTGCTCCTGGAATCCATGCCTCAAGATCGTACTTCTTTGCGGCGACTGTTCCCATGTCACCGGTGCAAATGTTGACCACTTCGTAGTGCATGCCCAAAGCATCCCACAAATCAACGCAGTTTTGGAGCAACTCCTCTTGGAGTTCCCATGACTGGTCTGGGCTTGCGATGATGATTTGTTCAATCTTGGTGAACTGGTGCACGCGCCAGATGCCCAAGTCGGATTGTCCGTGGGAACCAACCTCACGTCGGAAACAAGGCGAAACGCCGACAATGCGGAGTGGGAGGTCTGCTTCTGGTATGGTTTCGCCCATGAACATGGCCGTAAGAGGGTGTTCAGCGGTTGCAATCATGTAGTACTTGTCGGGTTCAACCCCGTACATAACGGTCTCGAAATCAGAAAGATCAGTCACGCCTTCGTAGGCGTCCTTATTCATCATCACAGGTGGTTGAACGAAGGTATAGCCCCGCTCTCGAATGAAATTCACAGCGTACTGCTGCAATGCAAATTCCATCCTTGCAAGGTCCCCTTTCAGGAAAAAGAAACGACTGCCAACGATTTTTGCTGCTCGTTTCAAATCAACCCACTTGTTCATTTCAATCAATTCGTTGTGGGTCCGTGCATCAAAGTCGAACGTTGGCTTTGTCCCATGAACGCTGTGAAGGGTGTTCCCCGATTCGTCTGGGCCTTTTGGCACATCATCATGAAGGATGTTTGGAATGCTCATTCTGATTTGATCCCGTTGTGCAACAGCGTCATCGGTTTTCTTTTCCAATTCTGTGATTTGAGCGCCAAGGTCGGCGACTTCAGCGAGAATTCGTTTTGCTTCAGCCTCATCGCCAGCCTTCTTTGCTGCGCCGATTCCTCGAGCCGCTGTGTTTTTGGTAGCTCTCAATTGATTTGTTTGGTGTTGGAGATTCACCCAAGCTTGGTCCAATTCGATGACCTTCTCGATGTTGTCGTGAGGGATGCCACGTTTGTCGTGGTCCTTTCGAATGATGTCGGGGTTGTTTCTGAAGAGATTAATTTCAAGCATCGTGCATCACCTCAAAATGATATTCCGAAATCGAAGATGGCAGAACCGATAAAGATGAGTCCGCCAACAATATAGCCAAGAATCGAGCCACCGTTAAGCAGAGGAAGGCCTGCTTGAGCCCTTCCCCGTGCCACATAGGTCATGAGTGCAAAGTAGCCAACAAGGCCGCCGATAAGGGTGGAGATTGCCACGAGGATTGCATCGCTGTGGTCGAGCCACTGCGCCGCAGAAACAACAAGCATTCCAGGGAAAATCACATCGCCAAGACCCATGAACATGGCATCTTTGCTCTTCTTCTTTTTCGGTTGGCCGACAGGTGGTGAGGCGACCGCTGGTTGGTTTTTCTGCTTCATCGATGTGGTTTCTTCGACAAAGGAGTACCCCTTCTCTTGAGGGGCCACAAGCAAAATTGGAAGCCGTAGACCAATCATCGTGTCGGCCAGATCAAGCATGTGCTTCGATTTGTACACCGCCCATGCATCATAGATTGCTGCAGCGATCATGAACACAATGATGAGTGTTGGAACAAAGGCCACACCCAGCATCACAACAACACCGGACCCAACCAAGACACCAACCGTGTTCACCACGTACCATTCGCTGTGGACATAGAGCAACACCATCAGCACAAGAGCAACAAGAACACCGATGACAAGCGGTACATCGTACAATTGCAGGCCACTGATGACTTCCATTTCAGAGGTGACGACACCGCTTTCCACTGCAGTTGATGCATTGGAATACATTGCATTGAATTGGTGATCTCCTTCAGCGTCTGTTGAAAACCAACCTGTGGAGAAGCCTTCCTCGATGTCGATGCTAAGTTTCTGGACGAGGTTGCCTCCATAGAGCCAATGCGCTTGAGTGTTGGTGGTGACCAAGAGTTCTGTGTACCCCGTGACATCCTTGTCGACCAACCGAACGGATTGGATGGAGGCTCCAAATCCTTCGAGCATCATTCCTTCTTCTTTGGTAAATTCGGGGGTGGCAGATGCGTTCCATGCAAACCCAATGACGTCACCGTTCTCCTCACCGAGGATCATGATTTCTTCACTTGCATCTAGGCCGTTGTAGATACTTGCATCTGGGCCGTTGTAGACCGCTGGGGACCAAGGCGATGGTCCGAAATCTGCGGATGTGATGGTGCTGGTTGCGTTGTATTGGAACACAACTTTGGCAAAATTGCTTGCTTCAGGGGTGGTTGGGTCGTTGGCGTCTGAAAATTCTTCGAGTTCAATGACGACCGCCATTGTTGGTGATGCAATCAAGACTTTGTCGTCAGCAAGAGATTCGGCATAGACGGTTTCGATGTGGGCATCAAGGCCAACAGGAAGGCGCCATGTCGCTTGCATTA
>ERZ1049444.289-NODE-289-length-51490-cov-7.907203_pt1 | contig 51490 bp, 37 predicted proteins | sample MGYA00383101_ERZ1049444 | MGnify/ENA primary metagenome ERZ1049444 (study PRJEB29581, sample SAMEA5548371) | metagenome | biome: marine; feature: coastal; material: water | depth 50 m | study: Short-term variability in the microbial, nano- and picoplankton... | reverse complement strand
GCATCGAGAACGCTGTCATCATCGTCATCGGTGTCTTCACTGCTGTCTTGACAGCCATCAGAATCGTAATCAGTACCGGCGTTGGAAGTCCAACCTTTGTCTCCTGGTGTGCAAGCATCAAGGCCATCATCAACCCCATCATTGTCATCATCCGTGTCTTCGCTGCTGTCTTGACAACCATCGTCATCGTAATCCGTTGCAGTCGAGGAAATCCAATTCAGTTCACCCGTTTGACAATCATCAAAGGCATCTGGCTGTCCATCGTTGTCGTCATCAATGTCTTCATTGGTGTCGTCTTTGCACCCATCCGAGTCATAGTCTGTCGAGGTCGTCGGAGTCCATCCGATTTCACCCATTGGGCAATCATCATTGGCATCTGAAATCGAATCGTTATCATCATCATCATCTTCAGGCGCAGTGTCTCGGCAACCATCAGAATCGTGGTCGGTGGATGTCGAAGACGTCCAACCGAGCACACCAATCGGACAGTCGTCAATCCCATCAGCCAATCCGTCATTGTCGTCGTCTGAGTCCTCATCTGAGTCCCGGCAGCCATCTGAATCGTGGTCGGTGAGGGATGTGGAATTCCATCCGGTTGCCCCGTTTGGGCAGGAATCGTCAACGTCACTCACGTTGTCGCCATCCGTATCCGTGCTTCGACTGCTTTCGAGAGAGGTAAATGGATCCTCTAATTCAACGATTGAGGGGTGAATGGCAACCGAAAGAGCACTGAAAAGGAATAAGGCGAGGGAACAGAAAACTGCAAACTTCTTGCGAGTCGCCTCCCCATCCATGCTAAAAGGTAGGGGAGTGGTCTTTTTATCCTTCCGTTTTGCATTGTAAAGCATAAATCCACCAATACTTCTTCGTTTCTGCTCTCACTTAGTGGTATTGGCCCCAGGGTTGCTCAATGAAAAGAACTTCATGCCACAAGAGAAAACCACAAACATGGACGGAGTGCGAGTCTTTGGCGATGTCGCCTCGCACCAAGGCTGGGTGAAGCGATCTGGGTTCGATGTTTCTTCGGAGAACGAGGGCCCTTATCGGGTGCTGATTTGCACATATGACAACCGAGCAGAAGACCCCTTGCTTCGACTCGAAGGGACGATTACTCCGATGCGCGAAGCCATGACGTTTGTTCAACTGAATGAAGTAAAATGCGTCGTTTTAGTCACCGATGGCGCAGGGTACGCTGGTACGAGAAAGATTCCAAACGCACCGTCGAGCGCAACTTTCGTTGACGTCCACGGCATGGGAAGCCTCACCTCCGAAGTGCTTGCCAACATTGCAATCAAGGCTGGCGCTCAAGTAACGATTATCCAGGGCAACCCACTGACGCAGGAAGATACACGAACTGCGATCATTGATGCACTCAAGAAAATCTGAGAATCTAGTGGTCCGTTCAGTGCGTTCAAGTAGGTTCGTCGTTTCGATGAGGCATGAGCGAATCAGTGGTGTTGAACGACGCTGCAAATGCAGGCACAGACTTCCTTCTCTACACTGGTAACTTCTGCGGCTACTGCACCGCTGCCAAGCGGCTATTAGAGCGAAAAGGACTTGCATTCACTGAATTGAATTTCGATGCAGGCGATGCAGATCGACATGAAATTGTTGAGGCAACCGGGCACCGCACCGTGCCAGTCATCCTCGACCTACGACAGGAACAACCTGTGTTCATCGGTGGCTTCACCGAATTACAGTCATACTTGTCCTAAGGCAGTGAGCCACTCTTTGAGCGCATCATGGTGCTCCATTGGGATCATATGGCCCTTTTTGTGTTCAATCAATTCAAGCGCCCAACCTGCTGCTTCAAAGGTGTGAGCAACAGCCCATCCATCCTGTATCGACACTCGAACGTCTCGCTCACCGTGCATCCAGAACAGGTGTTTTGGATCAAGTTCTGACAAACGAAGCCCCAGTTCCATTCCGCGTACCAATCGTGTCCCAATGGCCACCACGCCGATGATTCGATCTGCCATTGGCAGTTGTAACATTTCTTGAGCCATCGCACCGCCTTGCGAGAAACCACCAACAACAAGAGGCCCCATTGGTGCCTGTTCTGAGATCAATTGCTCGAGTTGTGAAAGGCTTGAATCAACATCGATAAGTTCCCTTCTCGAGAGGTTCATCCGTCGTGTTGCATCGGCGTCCTCCTTCTCGTAACGCCACCATGTGCGACCCCTTCGAGGATGCATGTACCGTGCCTCGGGAACAAGTAACGTCCAACCTTCGGGGAGAACCTTTTCGGCAAATGGACGCATCATGCTGGCATCACCAGTCATTCCGTGCATCATCACCAAGGTCGGCATGAGAACGCCTCAGAGGGTGTATTCGAAGACTTGAGCGCCCGCTACCCGGAGATGAATGAACGACTCTGGCCCACGGACTGTGATGGTGAGCGAGTATTCACCTGAGTTTGAAGGGATTGTTCCAATAGCTCCTTTCTCTGTTGCTCCCGAGCCCCATGCTCTGGTGAGAGGGGACGCGCCTGCGTGATCTTTCATGCTCAACGAACCCGAGGATGCACCCATGGATGCAATTTCGACATCGAGGTACCACACAAGTGTATCCCAATCTCCATCGTTAGGATGCCCCTCATCGAGGAATGTGTCGTAGACTTCTTGGTCGTTCTCTTCATACAGTGAGTCGAGTAAATCACGAGCACGGTAAAAGTACACATCGCCAGTGTAGCCACTTCGAGCCAGATTGAGGTCCATTCGCAACTGACGAACGCCTTCAGCATCCGTCCATACAAAGCTCTCCATGAACCCCTTGCTGCCGCTGAATGTGTACTTCAGTTCGTGCCCTTCTGCTGAAACTGCGGTCACACGTGCGTTGCCGTTGGTGATGGAATCAGTGGTTGCGGTCCACTCTTGGCCGAGCAGCGTGAACGTCCAACTGTCACCAACAGTCCATGGGAAGGAAAAGACAGATTGTGCCTCTCCGTTTTCATACACAGACAAACCATCCATGGTGACACGACCCAAAAACGGATTGTGGTTGATCACGGCATGGCGTTGCGCTTCTCGTTCGGATGAGATGCCCAGTTGGTACAGGCCCTCGCCTTCATCGATTTCAGCGACCACCAAGCGAGCGCTGTCTTCACCAAACTGTGGCGTGATGAATGTGTAGAGCCACTGGTCGCCGATTTCCCACTCGGGAAGCGCCTTCTGGGCATCTGTTGTGGTGTCTTCAGATGAGCCTGCCATTGTACCGTCTGTGCAGCCTGCGAGTGTGGTCGAGCAGACGAACAGCGCCACGAGGACGAGTGCACGTAGGCTTCCCTTCATGCTCTTGCGTACCGTGAGGCCTTCAAGAGCCTAACGCTTGGCAAGGGTATCAAAGAAGACCAGTTTCTGTGAGCTTTCCAGTTCCAGCCATCACGACTGCAACAATGGACATCAACTTGATGAGAATGTTGAGCGAAGGACCGGAGGTGTCCTTGAATGGATCGCCGACAGTGTCGCCAATGATGGCGGCATCGTGAGCAGCATCGCCTTTCTTAGCACCTTCAATGTGGCCTTGTTCGATGGCTTTCTTGGCGTTGTCCCATGCGCCACCGGCGTTGGCCATGAAGAGCGCCATGAGCACACCTGTGACGAGGGAACCGGCAAGAAGACCGCCAAGGGCGTTGAATCCGAGGATGACACCAACAATGACTGGAGCCACGATAGCGACGACACCCGGGCCGACCATTTCACGGAGAGCAGCCTTGGTCGAGATATCAACACAGGTTTGGGAATCTGGCTTCACGCCTTCCTTGCCTTCGAGAAGACCAGGGATTTCCCTGAATTGGCGTCGGATTTCGACGACCATGTCACCTGCAGCCTTACCGACTGAAGTCATGGTCATTGCAGCCACCACGAATGGAAGACCGCCACCAATCAGAAGTCCAATGACAACCATAGGTTCTGTGAGTTCGAGGTTTAGTTTGTCAGCACCAATGGCTGCAGTGTATGCTGCAAAGAGTGCGAGAGCAGTGAGTGCAGCAGATCCGATGGCGAATCCTTTGCCGACCGCAGCAGTTGTGTTTCCAATTGAATCGAGTTCGTCGGTGATTGCCCGAACATCGTCGCCGAGAGCGCACATCTCTGCAATACCACCAGCGTTGTCTGCAACAGGCCCGTAGGCGTCAACAGTCATTGTGACACCCACTGTTCCGAGCATACCCATTGCGGCCATTGCGATGCAGTAAAGACCGTATTCGTCGCCACCAAACTTGTTGGCTCCAAGAATACCAAGAGAGATGAGAAGCACTGGGATGAACGTCGACATCATTCCAACAGACAATCCTGCGATTGCGTTGGTTGCTGGACCGGTCTTGGACATTTCACCAATGTGAGGGATTGCCTTTGGCTTGATACCGAACACTGGTTCAATTCCAGTGTAGTATTCGGTGACAAGGCCAATCAAGATACCGATGACGCTTCCGAGAACAACGGAGTGCATGATGCCGTACTCGACATCAATGAGGCCTTGGTTGATAGCGAGGTAGCCACCTGCCCAGAACAAAACCGCAGCGATGAATGTGGTGTTTCGAAGCGCTGCTGCTGGGTCTTTGCCGTTCTTGAGGAACGACATGGAGAACACACCGATGATGGAAGCCGTGTATCCTATGAATCCGAGAAGGATAGGAAGAAGGACGTAATCGCCAGCCTTGGCGACATCGTAATCATTAGCGATGATCATTGCAGCAATAATCGAGCCAACAAAGGATTCGAAGATATCTGCACCCATTCCAGCGACATCGCCGACGTTGTCACCGACGTTGTCTGCAATAACACCCGGGTTTCGTGGGTCGTCTTCAGGAATACCTGCTTCGACCTTACCAACGAGGTCTGCGCCGACGTCAGCAGCCTTGGTGTAAATACCGCCACCAACACGAGCGAAGAGCGCAATGGATGAAGCACCCATACCGAATCCTGCTGCAGCACTGACTGGGTTCATTGTTCCGTCTGTTGCTGTCTCTCCTGCACTTAGCCAGAAAGCGACGAGCGAGATGCCGAGAAGCCCAAGTCCACCAACGGAAAGGCCCATGACGGCTCCACCGTTGTATGAAACAGCGAGAGCACCGGCTTGTCCATCGTTCTTAGCAGCCATTGCGGTTCGACCGTTTGCAGAGGTTGCAGCACGCATCCCAGAGAATCCGGCGACCACGGATGCAATCGCACCTGCGAAGAAGGCAATTGCTGTATTGATGTCGTTCAACAATGCGAGGACCGCACCGACGACGACGACGAACACAGTGAGCACTTTGTATTCTGCAAAGAGGAACGCCATGGCTCCATCTTGGATTTCTTGAGTGATTTCGGCAACTTTGTCATTGTCGATCTTTATTTTGTTTACTTGTTGATACAGCATAAACGCAATAACAAGTCCTACAAGACCTGCGGCTGCGGCAATCATTGGTATATTTTCCATCATAATAGAACACCTGTGCCCCGTCGACCCGAGAACCCCTCATAAGTGGTTCCCCCTGTAAAACACCTTGTTCCGTACTTTTTCAGACCGTTCTGCGTTCACCACGAGGCTTTTCTGAATCACACAACCAAGCAATCGTTGAAAGGGGAGAAACCCGAGGCATCGCTATGACCATCACTGCTGAGGAGGTGCTTGCCGAAATTGGGCCGGTGCAAGAAATCCTTGACGAACACGATGGTGTCGTGACAGTGCTCGACACCAGCGATGGGAACATCATGCTTTCACTGGATGGGGGTTGCAATGGTTGCTCCTCAACCCCAATGACGGCCATGCAAATCTATTACTCGCTCAAAAAACTCGACGCGATTAACGACGTCATCTTTGTCAACGGCGAGTTACCGGAGTACATGCGAACCTTCATCGACCAAAAAATGGCCAAGGAAGCCATGGCAGGAAACTCTACCGCAGAGGATGAAGGTCCACAGCCCAAGGGCGAAATCGTTTGATCATTCTTCGCCTTTGTCTTTGCCAATGGTGTGAGGGTTTGCACCGAAGGACACATTTTCGCCTTTGATGTTCATTCGAGCTGAGATTGCAAGTACGATGCACACAACGGAGAGCGGTTTCGGCAGGTAGTTGGAACCCCACAACGTACCACCCGAAAGAGAAAGCCACCACAATACGCCCGCTGCTGTCACGAGGGTGAGTGCGATGATGTTCTGAACGACTTGCTCCACTGATGGAGAACGAGAGAAGGTCGCAATGAAGGTGAACAATATTGCAGAAAGGCCACAAAGCCCTTCCGCCAATCGTTCGATGGTTGCTGGGTCGACCATAGCAAAGGCTCGAGACCGCAGTTCTTCAATGTGAAGGCCACATTCCTTCAAACGCAATCTTTGACAAGGGTCGCCGGTTCAGCAGAACCATGGCAGGCAACGGTTTCTCACTTCCAAAACCACGACCGAGTGGCCCACCCTACTTTTCCCGCAATCAGGTGGCCAATGCGTTGCACCAAGTTGCTGTACTTTTGGAACTCCAGGGTGCGAATGTGTTTAGAGTTCGATCCTACCAGAATGCAAGCCGTATGCTCGGTTCTTTGACCGAGGATTTGGGCGAACTGGTTGCCACAGGCCGACTTCTCGAGATGAAGGGCATCGGAAAGGGACTTGGTTCTGCATTGACCCAAGTCGTTGGCGAAGGCCGTTGGCCCAGTGATTGGATTGATCTCCATGCCTCCACACCTGAGGGACTGATCGAAATGCTGGGCATACCCGGTCTTGGACCGAAGCGGATCAAACTGATGCACCAAGAACTCGGCGTCGATTCGGTGGCAGCGCTCAAGGAAGCCGCAGAAGCCGACAAAATCGCCCCGATGAAAGGATTTGGGAAAAAATCCCAAGCCAGAATGTTGGATGGCATCGATTTGCTTGCTCGCTTCCGTGCTCGACGAAGGCTCGACATTGGTCTGATGTACGGCGAAGCCTTCGAAGCGCGCGTCAGCCAAATTGAAGGCGTTGTGAAAGCCCAACTTGCAGGCAGTGCTCGACGTCGGAAGGAGACCATTGGCGACCTTGACTTGGTCGTAGCCGTCGAAAGAGAACACCATGAACGGGTCGCAAATGCAATTCTCAGCCTCCCCGGAATCGCCGATGTCAAAGGTGCTGGCGATTCCAAAATCAGTTTAATCCTCGACACCACCATTTTCGAAGAAGGCTTCACTGTTGGCCATATTGACCCGAATGTACTCGATGCGATTGGCGGTGACGATTACGAACAATTGGAAAGCGGTGGAACCATTGATGCACAAGTACGATTGGTGCCGCCTGGTGTGTTCCCGTTCACCTTGGCGTACTTCACCGGCAGCAAAGAGCACAACATTGCCATGCGCCAACGAGCCATCGATCGTGGCCTACGATTGAACGAATTTGGTTTGATACCCGAAGCCAAAGCAGGGGACCTGAAAGGCATGGCAGCAGCACAATATTCGCTTGACGCCCTTGATGAAGCCGCCATTTACAAGCACCTCGATTTGGAATGGGTCACCCCGGAACTGAGGGAAGACACCGGTGAAATTGATGCTGCACAGCACAATGGATTGCCAAAGCTGGTGACAAACGCCGACATGCGTGGGGCGTGGCACAACCACACCACGCTATCTGACGGTGAAGCAAGCCTCGAAGAAATGGCAGATACCGCCCAAAAACTCGGGTGGAATTGGTTGGGCATTGCCGACCATTCACCAACGCTCAAGGTAGCGAATGGTGCAAGCGCAGATGACCTCCTTCAGCAAGGTGCGACCATCCGAGCCTACAACAAAGCATGGGCCGACGACGGTGTTGACTTCAGGTTGTACCACGGTGTTGAATCTGACATCCTGCCGGGTGGAAAGCTTGACCATCCTGATGATGTCCTCGCCCAACTCGATTACACTGTGGCTTCTGTGCACGCCATTTCCAAATGGCGAGCACGTGATGAAATAGAGAACACTGAGGAATTACTGAAGTGCATTGATCATCCAGCGACAACCGTATTGGGCCACCCGACGGGGCGAATTCTTCAGGGACGAGATGGCTACGAAGTGGATTTGTTTGCAGTGCTGGAGCACATGGCCGACCATAACAACGAGGGGCGCCTCAAGGCAGTCGAACTCAACGCAAGCCCATACCGCTTGGATTTGGACTGGCGATTGTGCAAGCATGCAAAGGGTCTTGGCGTCCCAGTCATCATCAACCCCGATGCGCATTCCCTGCGTGGGCTTGCCGACATCAGTTACGGCGTGATGGCAGCGCGTAAGGGTTGGTTAGAAGCACCTGATGTGCTCAATTCACTCGATGCGAAGGCCCTCTCTGCCCTTCTTTGAGCCTGTTGTGCGATGCACACCTTCTTGACTCGCCGCCTCTTCCTTACACCATGCGCATGTTGCGGACACTGATTATGGGGGGCGTCATGCTCATCCCCGGTATTCTTCTCGGCTTCGTCATCTGGTACCTCGCTGGCGGGGAAGCGGTCACCGAGCCAGTTGAGAGCATCGTCTGCAACGGCATCCCAATGCTGTCAGTCATCTCAGGTCTCATCTTTGGATGGAAGACGGGTGAGGCCTACTCGATCAAGATGGATCCAAACTGAGCGTGAAAAGCCATGAAGCGTTCAGAGAAAGCCGAACGCATTGTGGAGATGCTGGAGGAACTCTATCCCGAGACACCGGTTCCTCTCGACCACACAAACCACTTCGAACTCTTGGTTGCAGTGCTCATGAGCGCCCAAACAACTGACCTCAAAGTCAATGAGGTCACCCCTGCGCTTTTTGCGAAGGCAAACACGCCTCAGACCATGGCAGAACTCCCTGTGGAAACCATCCTTAGGGACATACGCCAAGTTGGGTTGGCTCCCACGAAAGCAAAAAACATCAAGCGACTTTCTGAATTACTTGTCGAGCACCATGATGGCATCATTCCTGATTCTTTTGAGGCGCTTGAGGCCCTTCCTGGCGTCGGCCATAAAACTGCAGGCGTCGTATTGGCCCAAGCATTTGGCATCCCCGCTTTTCCCGTTGACACCCACATCCATCGCCTCGGCGCTCGTTGGGGTCTTTCCAACGGCACCACGGTTGAACGAACAGAACGGGACTTGAAGGCGATTTTTCCAAAAGAACTCTGGAATAAACTCCATCTCCAAATCATCTTCTTTGGAAGAGAATACTGTCCAGCACGCCGGCATGATCTGACACAGTGCCCAATTTGTTCTTGGGCAGCGACCAAAAAGCGAATCGCCGAAGAAGCACGACGTTGATCACAGAATGTTGAGGCTTCGAGCTGCTAGGTTCGCAACGACCAACACACCGAGGATTAGACCAGTGACACGAAGCGCTGTGTGATGACTTGTTGCAGTGTGTGATTCTCGAAGGAGCGCATACCCAATGAGACCCATTCCTACAGTTTGAAGGATGACACCAATGGACGAGACGACCCTGTTGAGATCCGTGTAACCGTCCACGTCTTCGAGGTATTGACTCAATTCCTCGAGGTCAGCATCAACGGCCGGTTCGTCGGGAGGGCCCCACATCGTCACGACTTGAACAAACAACGTTGCTGCAATGATGAGAATGATTCCAATCATGAGCCAGCGCTCAAATGAATAGGCTAACTTGGTCTTGTCGAACCCTTTCGCTGGCTGGTAAGGAGACACTGGAGCGGGTTGAGGTTGGGCGGATGGAGCAGGGGGTTGGGGCAATCCTTGCATGGCCCTCCATCTCGATGGAAGTTATTGTGTTTCGGTTGTAAAAGAGTCAGACTCCGAAGATTCCCGAGGCGCTTTCGAGGACAACCGAGGTGAGGAAGGAGGTGATTCCTGCAACCCACAGCAATTGAATCGCTTGGCCTAGAGCCGTTGTTTTACCGCCACCTCGCAGGCGGTTCGAGATCATGGATACCGCCGCTACTTGGAAGAGGATGAGAATTGAAACGATGATTTTGAACATCCGTATGTTCTCGCCAACAGCCGAAGCATCTTCCATCACAGGGAGTGCCAAATCAGAACCAAACCGTGAGAGGGCGGACACATCGGTTTCAACGAATCCTTCAGCGACACCGGCAATCGAATCGCCAAGTTTCAAGACAATGGCGATGGTTACGTTGAGGCTTGTTACGGTCGCAATAAGCAAACCAAGTGCCACACCTCGCATTGTGTTAGCAGAGAGCGCACGTCGTCGTCGCAGGGACAGAAGGTTTCCAACTGAACGGGAGACCATTTCTGCTGTTGCTGCAGGCTGACCAGACGATTGGGACCCTTCGATGTAGATACGGGTGTATCTTGAGATGACTGCGGAATTGGTATCAGCCGTGAAATAATCCCAGGCCCGGTCAGAATCAATGCGCGTGGACAAGCGCTTTTCCAACCGGTCAATGGAGTTGTCAAGCACACCGAAGTCGATGCCACGAAGGGCCTTGATGGTCGCTGATGGCTCGGCAGACCGTGCTTGAGCGGTTCCACCCAAGGCACGGATGAAATCCGGATATGTTTCATCCCGACGAAGGACTTGGCTTTCCTCACGTCCAACCATGAAGGCTGGAATCAGCATCGGAGAGAGTGGAGCCACGATCAGCAACAGACCATAGCGATCCCACTGGGCACTCACTTCTTGCCATGAAGCCAAGATGACAATGACGGTGATTGCAAAGAGAACCATTGTGATGAGGCTGGCGCCAACCAACGCACGAAGGAAGTTGACCCTGAACGGCGTATCCATTTCGTCACGAGCAAAGGTAGGATCTTCCGGAATGGTCGAATTAAATGACATCACGCCACCGATTTGAACGATTGTGAACAACAAACTCGCAAGGAGAAGGAAGCGCAATCGGCTTGCGATTTCGATTGGTGCATCCGTGGGTGAACCCGTTTCGAACAGCACGAGATGGATGCCGGCAATCACCAAACCAAACAAACCCGCAGAAACCAGCGAGACATAGATCTCTTTCATTGTGTCAACGGATTCCAAACGTGTGTCGTACAGAGTGGTGTATTGCTCTGCAATCGTCTCTTGTTCGGAACGCATGAACTCATCGATTGGTTGACCTGCTTCAATGGAAAACGCCATTCGATCGAGGAAATCAGCCCACAGTGGACTTGGACTTTGTTGAGCTACAATTCGTGAAGCTTCAGGCAGTGAAGTGTGCCATTTATCGACAAGAGTTTCGATCCGTTGAACCTCAGTTGCCAATTCACCGTAGTCCCGCATCTGCTTGAGAATATCGAAGATGGATTGCGCACCGACTTCACCAAGCGAAAGAATACCCATTCGAGTGATGAACATGTGCATCTCTTTTTCGATGAGTGTTGCGGAACGTTGCACATCGAGAATAGGAAACACAATCGCTGCCCCACCGGACAACAGAGGAAGAAGTGCCAGTAAGAGTACACCAGAAAGGCCGGAAAACAATGCACCTTCTGCTAATCCACCTGTGGCGATAATGATGAGGATCGCCATGAAGAAACCTGCGGCTGCCGCTCCACCGACAAACAAGGCGAGGAAACGCAGCACCGGCATTTCAAGCCGCCGCAAAGCGATTTGCCACATCGACATTCGCTGCATACATCATCCCTCAATCGTGGTTAATGCCCTTCCATGAATCGATGGCACGGTCAAAGTGGTCCCAGCCGCTGTTGTAGTAAATTCCCAACAGATCGAACACATCGTCGTAGTGCGTCAAGTCACGATCGACCATCTTCTGGAGCGCAGCGGCTCGGTTGAGCATCTCGTCGTAAATGTCACGCTTGTTTGCAAAACCAGCCATTGCAGCGATTTTATTCTCAAGCAGATGGCTTTGGAACATACCACGGAAGTAATGCTTGTCCTTGACTGGGTCCCACTCGAACATACCACGGGTGAGAACACCATCGCTGTGCTTGTTGTATCCAATGACTTCGTCAATTCCTGTGACACGTCGGGCAATACCGCCACCGGGCGCTTCCACCACTTCCTGGAAAATCGCAAAGTTGAGGTTGTCGAAGAAACGAATCGGGACATTGATTGGGTCGCCCGTGAATCGTTGAATCATCTTGACAATGGACGATGCGTGGAAGGTTGCAATAACTGGGTGACCTGTCTGCATTGCTTGGAAAGCAGTCGCACCCTCAACACCACGAATTTCACCGATGATGATGTAACGCGGACGGCTACGAAGCGCTGCTTTGAGCAAATCGAACATCTCGACACGAGATTCTTCATTCTTAGAAGAACGTGTGACAAGGCGTTGCCAAATCTTGTGGCGAACCTTCACTTCAGGGGTGTCTTCCGCCGAGTAAATCTTGACGTTGTGGTCAATGAAGGGAAGAATTGCGTTGAGCGGCGTGGTCTGACCTGAAGCGGTTTCTCCAGAGACAAGAACCGACATACCGTATTCTAAGCAAATCCAAATGTATGCAGCCACTTGTGATGAAATGGTGCCCCAAGCGATGAGTTGGGTGATGGAGATTGTTTCTTCAGCGAACTTACGAATCGTGAACGATGGACCGAGCATCGAAACGTCGTCCGAGAAAATGATGTTGATACGAGAACCATCGAGGAGTGCACCGTCGATGATCGGTTTGTTATCCGATACCGGCCTTCCAATACGTTCGGACATAGCACGGAGGAACCGAGAAAGCATCTCTCGCTCACGGAATCGTATGTTCGAGGTGACCATTCCAAACACCTTGTGATCCATGTGGATGTGCTTGAGACCAATCGAGTGAATATCTTCCAGCATCTCGTCAGAGAGAAGAGGTTCGAGTGGTCCATTGCGAATCAAATCTCGAATCACGATGTACTCGAGGCGAGTGCGTTGCTCTTGATTGACAACAATTCGTTTGTCATCCATCCCAAGCATTTCCCAAAGACGTCCTTGGCGCCTTGGGCTCACGCCGAGTTCGGTATCCAAAACCGTGTACCGTTCAACCATTTGGCGAAGGATGTTTTCGAATTCATTATCAGTTGTAAATGAAGGAGCAGTTGGTGCTTCTTGGAGAAGGGTTTCAGTGAGTTCACGTCGGATGTTTTCTTCTTCTTCGGTGAGTTGTGGTTCGAGTCCAAACCACAGCACTTGGCCACCGCCTTCTTCGTCAGCAGGTGGCTCGTAAATGTGAATAAAGATTGGCTCCTTGGCCAAATAAATGAGATTGAGTGGGCGTTCTTTCTTGGCATCCCGGTCGAGTTCCCCGTAGTAAATTGGCCTTGTACCGTAGCGTGCTTCGAAGTCACGCACCCAATCTGCTACGTGAGCATGGGCTGCCATGACCCCGTTGAGGTCGCCTTTTGCAAATCGAGGTTCGTCAGCCATTCAGATCCCTCCTCAGCTCACCGCAGTGATGTCGACAATGAAGCCCATGCTTGGTTCAACACGCCATCCAATGGATGTCTGTGTTGGACCTGCTGCCCTCAAAAATCGAGTGACGACAATGTTTCTTTTGATTTCGCCACCAATCATGGTGGTTTGTAGGTCGAGCACAACTTCGGCAGATGCTCGCATGTTGTGCATCAGTTTGTGGTCCATTTCTTCGGGGTCCACGCAGAGCATGAGCGAGCGCCCATCAGCACAAATTCGACGAAGTCGCTGCATCATCGAAAATCGCTCATTTTCATCCAATGAATCTGGCATCAACGAACTTGCTGCGTCAATAATGACGACATCGGCTAAAGCGATGGCGTCGGATTCCAATAATTCTTCCAAGCCCACATTTGGGAGCGCTTCAGCGATTGTTCCGAAACGAGAGAACACCATGAGTTGCCCTTCACGAATTGCATCAGTGATGCCATACCCAATGGACTCCATTTGTTCAATCCATCCTCGCGTGGTGAGTTCTGTGGTGATGACAAGCACTTTCACGCCGTTTTCGACCATCCCATACGCAAGGCGCTGAGAGATGAGTGATTTTCCGCCACCGACTGCACCCTGCAACACATACAGGGAACGATTCGGCATGCGCAACCCCATCGAGTCGGCCAGGGAATCAGTTTCCAAATCATATGGGAAACCATCTTCCATTGGCTTGTGTGCTTTCAAAAATGGATCTTCTGTCATGAGAGCCTCACCTCGGTGTTGAGCGATGCGCTTGACGAGAGTCCGCCAATTGTTTCAGATGTTGCCACCGCATACAAGGCAACATCGTCCCCCTCTGCATAGCCGGATACACCCGTGTATTGCAATTCAATTTCCAAGAGGACATTTGAGTTCCATTCTGTGGCCGTTCCGACCAAAGAGACTGATATTGCGGTCGGAGAGCGACCGTCAACAAACACGCTCAGTTGAGTCTCATCCATAGGGTGTTGACCCGTGTTCAATGCATAGAAGGTAATCGTTTCAGTGGAGGTCGAATTATCAAAATCAACCATCATCGGATCGCCAGCAAACTCAATGCCCAGTTCCGAAGAAAGTTGAGCACCACGCTGTTGGACTTGTGCGACCTTAGCCGTATTCGTCCACTCTGTAATCAACAAAGCGCTCACAGCGCTTGATATCAACAGCCCCGTGATGAGCATGATGAATGTTGAAGCGCCGCCGTCTGCCATGTTCCAACCTCAGATTGCTTCTGCTGCAACAAACCCTGCAGAGGTGGTTACGAAACGTGAGGTGAGCGCTGGTGGAGAGGGGAGGATTAGATCCACCGTTTCTCCAACATACCAATTCTCTGATGCAAGACCAGGAGTGGCTTGGTTTTGCGCCCAACCTTCGAGATGGATGGTGCTGAACTGTGTCGGGGAATCCCCGTCAAAGAACATCCAAACATTCTCGGTTTCGATCGTCATATCGCCCGTATTTGTGAGGTTCGCGTAAAATATGTCACCTGACGTGAAGCTGAACGTTGGTGTGGGTGTCAGTGTGCCCTGACCACTTACAGTGATGCTTGTAGGGGGGGTTGTGTACGAACCGTGGCTGGTGATCACCACAGAATTTACATCGATTTCCCCAGAAGTCACAGTAAAGGTAGCGGCAAAGCCACCCAAACCAGCGCCGCCATTTGCGACAAGTGTTCCATTTACGACACCGGAACCGGAACCGGTTCCAGTCACCGCGACGGTAAGAATTGCTCCTTCGACGAGGGAAGCATCGTCAATGACAAACCTCGGCACGGGATCGGCTGCTGCATCAAGAAGCTCCATAGAGGTCTCCATTTGATACGACATTGTTTGAACGGCCATGGAAAACACAACCAACAATGAGACCCCAATAATGAGGCCACCGATTCCGACCGAGCCAGCCATATCAGGCTTCACCTCGGAGGGATCTCACACTTCGCCATGAACTGACGAGGGATGAGAACGTAAGCAATTCTTTGTGCGGCAAATGATCGTCAAGCGCAGCCTCGGATTCCCCGGGCTCTGCAAGTTGAACAATTGCCATGACTGATCGTCCTTCTTCGTCGCTCAGCATACCTGAGGCCATGGCCTTCTGAGTAAAACTGACCGCTGCCATGCCCGACATGTGGTCGAGCAAGAGCGCGGAGACGGTTGGTGCACCAACGTTGTTTGCGTCAGCTGTCGCACCACGGGATGGAGCATGCAAGAATGGATTCGCTGCGAGGGCTTGAGCCTCGTAGAGTTCCACCAATGGTGCTTCGTCCACTTCTTTGAGACGATTGTTTCCGGCGACAGGTATGACTTCACCGCTTGCAGTGACGATTGTATCGCCACTGAGCGCTGCTTCATCCATGTCAACACCGTCAGGAGAACCGGCTTCAGCAGATGCTTGCGGGGTCTCTTCGAGACGGACTTCAACCATGCGAAGCACATCCTCGACCATGTCGAGGCGGCTGCTGATCAAACGTTCGAGTCCGGACGTGTCAACGGTCGTGTTCACCGGTGCGACAGGTGTTGGAGCGAGGCTAGCCGCCACGCTCGGCACACTGCCGATGCTGTTGAGTCGTGCCTTTGTAGGACCGGGGGAGATGGTCCACGCGTCTTCTTCACCGAGTTCGCCTTCCTCTGGGAGAGGGACTTGCTCAATGGCGATGTTCGCCATGATCTTGAGACGATCTTCGGTTAATGCTGCGTCTTCATCTTGGTCCTTGTTTGCACTGCCACCAAATGGCCAGGCCATCATAATTCCTCCTCTAAGGGGGTGCTCTCTCGAGCGCCACCCTCAGAAGACATCAAACGACCTTTGACCCAGTTGCGGTATCTTGGATTGAGAGGGTTTCGAAGGTTGTACCTCCGGACCCGACGTGGATGTACATTTGCACGCTTGCGCCAGTTCCAACAGTTCCAGCTTCACAGTCGCTACCACCGGCACTGCCAGCGATGAGCATTGTGTAACCAGTTGCAGGAGTCATTTCCGCAGCGTTTCCACCAGTGCCGTCCATGAGAACAGTGTTTCCAACGTTTCCTTCAACGACTGCTGCGCCGCCACACATCAACTGGTAGCTGATGCTTGCGACTGGAGCAGGTTCGCTGCCAGGAGCGAGGCGAACGAACAACTTGTATCCGTTTGCGTCAACGTAAGCGGAGTTGATCATGACCTTTCCAGCCATGTTGTCTGCTGTGTCGTCACCTGTTTGCTGAGCGTTTTGTTGCAATGCTTCAGCAGTTTGGATGATCACGGCTGCTGCGACTGCTGCAACGAGGATCAAGGCAATGAAGACAATCATTGCACCAATACCAATTGCTGCAACCTTGTCGTCTTGGAGTTCAGTTGTGTGAGTGTTCGACTTCATACAACCACCAATCCTCGGTCGACGCTTCCGCCGTAGCTCAACAGTTCGTAGGTGAATCCACCAGAACCGGATTGAATCATGAATTCGTGAGCAGCGTTCACTGCTGGAGGGCATTCAGTAGCGCCTGCAAGAGCGAGCGTGATGCTGTAGGTCGCCCCGGTTTCGAGGGTCGCTGATGCACCGGCTTGTCCGACTTCGCTTGCGCCAGTGAAGTCGCCTTCACTGCCTTGAGCGCCGCAGACAATTGCCCACATGACATCGGCAGCCTGAATTTCATCAGAACCTGGAGCAAGTTCGAAGGTCACCAAGATGGATGTTGCTGGATCAGTTGCACCAGTCGTAATCACGCTCTTGATGAAGATCTTCGAAGCCAACAAATCAGTTGTTTCTTCTCCGGTCGTCTGTGCGTTTTGTTGCAATTGCTCTGCAGTCTGAATAATGACCGCTGCTGCAACCGCCGCAACAAGGATCAGTGCAATGAACACAATCATTGCACCAATACCAATTGCAGCGATGTTATCGCTGTTTTCGTTCGTATTTTCTTTCATATTTTTTCACCATTTTTGTTTTTGTATCCCCCATTCAGGGTGGACTGTGAGCGGTTCAGGCGTTGCCTCCTGAACCAATGTTGATGCGCAAAGGCATGCGAATAAGAGCGACTTCATCAGGTGCCAGTCGGTTGATGAATGGCACTGAGTCGGTGGTGAAGCCAGGAGGAATCCATGGCGAGAGAACGATGTCTTGCAACGGTTCCATCGAGCGGTTTTGGGCGCGGATGGTGGCGGTGATGTCGCCGGTGCGCATTTCGTAGGAGGTGGCGATGGCCAATTTACGTGACAATGGGATTTCATCCGCTCCGTAACGGCGGTTGGCCTTCACTTCGAATCGAAGTGGGAGGTTCCCTCCCGGAGCGATGATTGGAAGATCGACTGAGGAGGGAACACACGTCCATCCATCAGGCACTGGTGGTGAAAGTCGCATGCCGGGCATGGCGACAGGACCGTCGTTGATGATTCGGACGATGAGGACGCCTTCATCGCCGCCAGCAGGCCATCGCGTGTCAAGACCGAGCCAAAAATGACGGAACAAGAACGGGTTAAGTGTTGCAGTGTTGCCGCCGATGAGGTCGTCGACAAGATGCTCAACTTCGCCTGCAGCCACGCCGACATCACCAATTTCTGCTGCGCCAGTCGCTGAATGGAGGCGGAGGAGGATCGTTTCTACTTCCTCCTCATTGATCTTCTTCTCGTTAAGGAGCCTGTGAAGCATGGCGATGTTTCGTCGAAGATGAAGAACATCCTCTTCCAACAGGGCGAGGGATTGTTCGGCTTTCTTCACCGATTTACGCGCTGCTTTCAACTTGTGTCGAGTAAGGAAGACCTTTGCATCAGCAATATCGACTTCAGTTCCAGCCAGAGAGTTGGATTCATCCTGAACCACTCCAAAGACAAGCGATTCGAGTTCCCTCGATGCTGCAATCAAGCGGTCTGCGGAATCTTTGCTGGCTGCGATGGCTGCACGTGCTTCTTCGACTTCCCCTTCAGACATGTCCGACGTGGCCGTTAGACCCTCGTTCAATTCAGAGGATTCGAGATCGAACTGGGCGTCAACTTCATCCAGAAGCATGTTTGGGTCATCAATGACATCAACATCGCCCTTAGACATCCTCATTCACCTCCTCAGTAGGAACTTCTGGGTCGAGAATGGCCCCCACGGTTGCTGTGGAGGAGATGTCTCCAAAGATTTCGTCAAGGTTCAATCCGTCCCCGGCTAATTCGTTGAACAAGCGGGCTGGGTCACCAAGGTCTCGCTCGATACGAGTGGCCTTGACTTCAACATCAGTGAGGCGTCCGTACAAGTTGCCATAAGCACGGTCTGCGCGCAGAATAATGAACCAAACACCAAGCATGACAATCGTGATGTAAACGACCAACGAGACCATGTTGTTCTGGTCATTGTAGAGTTGCGGTGGCAGTCCAAGCACGACCGCAACGAAACCGAGAACAGGGACCGCCAGGATGACACTCAGTTGCCGTCGGCTGTCTTTGAGAGCGTCAAAGTGGTCTGCGTAGAGGGTTGAGACGCCTCGGCGAGCCCGCTGATAATCTTCGTGAATCAGTTTGAATTCCTCTGCACTCGCCCAACTCATGCGCCAGATCCACAATGCTGTTGCAACCAAAACACCGAGGCCCCAGTACGGGACATCGAGCAGGTGGAAAGAGAAACCGAAGCCGAGCACGCCAGCATAGACAGCCATAAGGCGGAACTTCTCATTTTGGCCTGTAAGCCTCAAGAGAATGATGGATGTGATGAGGCAGACCATGAGCGCAACAAAGCTTGTTGAAACACCCGGAGAGGTGGATTCAACATTGATTTCAATGGTACGCACGTCGTTTCCAACAACGTTCTTGTCCATGTAGAATGCATCGACCGTTGCCGTACAGTCGGTCATTTCTGACTGCTCCCACCAATCGATGGAGTCAGGTTCGATTCGCCAGTCAAGAACAACTGAATCACCAGGTCCGAGAATACCGATCATAGGTATGGCTTCAGGACCTGAAAGAATCGTTGCTGAAGGGCATACAAGGGCCACTTCCACGCCGAGGGCGGTGGCGGTGCCTGCATTGGTCACGGTGAGGAGGAGGTCGAATTCCTCGCCTTCTTCAAGATTCAGGATCTCAAGGGATTCAACCAATGGGTCGGCGAAGACATCCAATTCGAAATTGAAGGTTTCTTCATCGTACACAGTGTAGGAATTGTTCTCCGTCGGGTGGTAAAGACGGAACGTCATCTCAAAGCCATCGCCGGAGAGAATCTTTCCTCGGTCTGGTGCGTTGACAGAGATTCGGAGAGGCGAGGACGTGTCCCAAGCACCTCGTTCCGGCAAGCTGATCCGCGAAAGTTCACCTTGGCTACCAGAAGCGCAGGAGGCAGAAGAGAGTGGAAGAACAATCTCAGTGTTGTTCGCATCTGGGAGAATGATCTTGAATTCCCATGGATAATCTGCTTCGTTGAGGTTGAGGGCGGCAAAGTCGAGGATACGGACCGCACTGCACAATTCGATTTCGTAGGCAGCACTCAATGCTTGACCATTTGGAATGTGAGAGTATATGATGTCGACATCAATTGGAGCATCGCCCACTTCTGGCCTGAGCACAATATCGCCTGTGCTGAAGAACCTCGACATCTTGAGGTTGGTTGCATACGATGCGTTGCCCTGAACCGTTTCATCAACCGGCTCGTAATAGATTTTGAAATCTGCTTGAAGCGAAAGGTCGGGCTCAAAGTTCAAAGCCTTCACGCTGAAAATATGTGTGATTGGGACTCCGACTGGGAGATACAGCGTTGAAGGAGCACCTGTTTCCATGGCCCAATCACTCGAGCCGACTTCGAGACCAGCCCGGTTCACAGAATAGCCGACATTGACTTCGACATCTCGGTTACCGGTGTTGGTGAGTGAAACTTCCCAGGTGCGAGTTCCTTGACGGTAGAATTCCATCACAGCCGGCCATGCTTCTGCTTCGAGCGCAAAGAGGGCTCCCACCCGAAGTTGGATCGTGAAGCTGGTCTTGAAGCCTGTAGTCGAAGCATCGTAGACGGAGAGCGTTAGATTGTGGACTGAACCATCGGCAAGCGACTGTTCACCACCAAGGCTTGGTACGCTCACTACAATCTGACCTGTAACGGTCTGATTGATTTGGAGAGTCATACCAATTTCGTTGACATCTGTCGACCAATTTCCTTCGACAGCGGGTGTGATAAGGATCGATTCCTCTAAGTTACCGATGTTCGTTACATTGAATTCGATGTTGGTCATTTGACCCGGTGTCACGCCAATCACGAGCGGAGCATCGATTCGAATATCCGAACTCTTGGTGATGTTTGCAGTAATGTTCGCAGACATGTTAACTGCGCCCGTTTCGTCTTCGACCCAAATAACGGCCTCATACAGTTGGTCAGCACTTGCTGAGGCTGTTGGAATCACGTTCACCTTGATGATTTCCTCATAGCCCGGAGCCACCAACAACGATGGGTTTGATTCGAGTTCGAAGATGACATCACCGGCAAGACTGTCATCAATCCAAACATAATACGTGGTTGGAGCGTTCCCTGTGTTTTTGACCTTGATAGTTTTGAACTCGTCGTAATCCGTTGGATCAACCGAGATATGCTGGGTGAGAGGGAACAAAGTGCCGTTTCTCAATTCACCAACTCGCACAGGTAGAATGTGCTCGCCGATGTAAGCGCCAGTATCCCGTTCTTCGATGGTGATGGTCAGCGGAACAATCGAATTCGCAGGGACGAATGGGTCTGTTTCGATGAGCAGTTCGACGATGGTTTGGTGAGCCGAACCAGATGCAGGGAAATCAGCGACATCCGCAGAGAGGTTGTCGACAACATCCGTGGTTCCGTTGAACTGAACAATCCAGTCGTCAGGGACATCAGAGATTCGGAGGCGGAACGATGCGAGATCGTTCCCGATGTTAGCGAATGGGAAGGCGACGGCGGTTTCAACGCCGACTTCCACATCAACTGGGCCATCTTCGAGGATTTCCGCCCCGAGGACTGTTGGCACGATGATGGAGAGGTTTCGTGTGACAGGGTTGGCTGTGACGCCGCTTCCAGCATGCACACCACCCAAGGTAGGCGATACGGTCACGGAGAGCGTCAACGTTCCAGAGAGGGGATAATCGTCATCTGGTCCTTGAATTGCCAGAATCGCAGGGGAGATGTCGCCTGGTTTCAATCCAGTAAGTTGTGGCGGAGAGACCACAGCACTCCAGCGACTGGCTTCGGAAAAGCCACCGGTGTTGGCTGCAAGGAAGGACAGCCCACTTACTTCAATATCCGCAGTAAGGGTTTCGTCGATATCGGAAAACAAGTTGTGTCGAACCTCGACGTTCAGGCCAAGCACATCTTCGAGCCCCTGTCCGTTTCGGGCTGCGATGACCTCTGCTTGAGTCAGTTCGAGTTCAAGGGTTGGCAAGCCAGGGTCGACAACAATGGTTGGGAGGACTTCGATGCCCGCAGATGCTTGCGTAGGGATTCCGCCGCCTGCAGCACGGGCTTGAAGCCAAACTTGCAAGGGCTGGCCTGCAAGGTTGAATTCACCAGGGTCGAGTGGGCTCTTGATTGGAGGCACCTTCACATTGATTGGAATTTGAACCGTTGCTGATCTGTTGATGAACGTCGACCATTGATCGCATTCTTGACCTTGGATGTCAAGTTCCCAGTTGATTGCTGAAACGGAGAGCCCGCAATCAAAAGCAAATTCAGCACCGACGTTTCCAGCATTGGTGACGTTCGCCAGAATGGTGCTGCTATCACCGGGCAAAAGTTCGGTGGTGCTTGTCGGCATTTCGATTGATGCGATGTATGATTCGCCGGCTTGAACGACTGCTGTGGTGACAAGTTCGTATCCGTCTTGAATGGAGAGAAGTGTGAGCGTGATCGCAGAGGCATTGGAACGGTTTTCACCGAGTGGGACCGTCACTGGAATGCCGATGGAAGTCGTAGCGCCTGGCGAGAGGGCTGCAGTGGAACTACCGACGGCGCTGGTGGAAGCCCAGTTACGGTTTGTAGGATTGGTTGTGATCGAAGAAATTTGGAAGGAGTCTTGAACCCCACCTGTGTTTTTCAACAGGAAAGTAAGGGTTCCTGTTTGGCCAGGTTCAATGGAGCGGTCGCCAAGTGAGGAGAGGGATGCTGTGTAATTGGAAAGGCGCACGGTGACGCTGGCAATGCTCGAGACATCGTTCCAAAGGGTCCCGTTGTAGAGGATCTTTGCATCGAGCGTCCATAGGCCTGAAAGTGCCGAGGGGTCGTAGGAGAGAGTGAGATCTTCTGGACTGGCCGGAGCGTAAAGCGATCCAGAACGAAGGGTTTGGGTGTTTGAGTAATACACAAAGGAGTTCGATGGAGTAGATTGCTCGGTCAATGTGACCTCCATTACTGCGGAGATGTTCTTCACGCCGTTGTTCCGCACTGAGGCGTTGATGGTTTGCACTGTTCGTGTCAAGCCAACGTTTGTCTCGCCGGGGGCGAGGGTTGGAACTGTGTCTGAAACTGAGATGCCGCTGTGGTTGTTTTTGACATCGAAGTCCTTTCGTTGTTCGTTGTTGGCAGGATTGCTATCCCCGTTGCCCGAGACACGAGCAAAGAGAGTTTGGTCATCGCCTGTGGTGGCAGTCCATGGAATAATGATCGGGTTTGAAGTTGTCAGGGCCGGGATGGAACCCAACGAAATTGTGGTTACAATGTATTCGCCTGCTGTTGGCGAGCCTTTGTGGACAAGTTGCAATGATGCCGGGCCACCAACGTCGCCTGCGTTTTTAACAACAACGCGAATGTCATGCTCTGCTGGCTCAACAGTGATGCCGTCGCCACGGTCGACTGAACCTGCGCCGCTCATGGTCATGAGGATGACGCCAAAGTCTGGAGCTGCCCGGCCAGATGTATCGGCACCAGTCGAGCCGATGAGAGGCGTAGCGGTTGGAATCAAGAACAGAAGAATCAACGCCATAGCGAGTTTCGTCGAGGCACGTTGTGGATTACGCAGAGGCTCCACCTCCGTTTGGCTTATCGAAACGATCGATGGTGACTCGCTTGCCTTGAGACTTCCATTGGGCGAGGAGTTGGTGGAGAAGTCGCTCGTGTTCCTGCTCGGAGATGCCCAAGCGGCGACGCTCCTCCCAAAGGAGAAGTTGTTCTGTGCGCGTCAACAATGCGTCACGGAGGTACAACTCAAGGGTTCGACGGTATGCGTCCCTGTCTGAGATGGCGTAGACGATTGTATCCCCTGGCAATTGATCCGAGCGGTGTTGAATGAGGTTGCCGAGCGTCAGTGCTTCGTCGTAGGAAACATTGCGCTTGTCGAGGTCGGTTTGAATGGCGCTTGCGATGGCCTGTAAATCGAACTTGGTCGTGACGCGCTGAATACGCTTGGAGTACCGACGAGAACGTCGAGACATACGCGATGCGACCATACCTCCTCGTTTACCTGCCGGTTATTGAAAGAATCGGTCCCCCTCTGGCAATATACGCAGAATGAATAGTTATCCATTCAAAACGCATAAACGGTATATAGAGGCTCTCTTTTCAGGACATAAACTCAAATTCCATCGCAAAATGGCACAAATCCCGCTCAAAGCAACCCTTCTTGGACTACGGGCAGGTGGAACGGGCATGAGCGAAGCAATAACCTACGAAAATGGGGCACAAGCCCCACGGTTTTCGGCGCATGACTCAGCAGGAACCCTCCATGAGCTTGAACGGTACATGGCGGACGGAAAAACAGTCATTGTCTACTTCTATCCACGTGACTCCACACCAGGCTGCACAAAACAAGCATGTGACTTCAGGGACAACATGGCGTTGTTACAGTCAGAGAACACCGTCGTCCTCGGCGTGTCCAAAGACTCGGAAGCATCCCACGAACGATTCATCGCCAAGCAGGAACTCAATTTCCCGCTCCTTCTCGACACAGGAGGCGATCTTCACGAATCGTTCGGTACATGGCGAATGAAGAAAAATTATGGAAGGGAATACATGGGTTGTGTGCGCTCGACGTTCGTCATCAGCCCTGATGGAACCTTCAAGTGGCTCAGGTACAATGTAAGGGCCAAGGGCCACGTTTCGATGTTGATGCGTGAACTCGGTTTGACAGAATGAAGGTGTTCCGATGGCGAACAACCAACGCCAAACGCTCCCCCACGAAAGCGTGGCATGGAACCCCTGTCACATCGGTGAAGGGCTCGTGAATGGCGAAAAGTGTTCCATCGGCGCCCTTGCCCACATCGGTAGAAGCGTCACACTTGGCGACGGTTGTCGAATCCAAGGCGGCGCTTACATCGCAGACGGGTGTGTCCTCGGCGACGGCGTCTTTGTCGGACCGAATGCAACCATGCTCAATGATAAGTATCCCCCTTCAAGAAACGCAGACCACTGGACGCCTGTGAAGATTGAATCAAACGCCGTCCTCGGCGGTGGCGCCACGGTGTTACCCGGCGTCACGGTTGGCGAGAACGCTGTCCTCGCTGCGGGCTCAACCCTCACCAAGGACCTACCAGCAAACGAAGTGTGGGCGGGTAACCCGGCCACATTGTTGATGACTCGGGCCGAGTACGAACAAAAAGGCGGACGTTGAACTTCAAGGAGGATGGACCATGGACGAGAAAGGAATCATTGCCGATTATTTGCGAAAGTGCAACGCCTACGCTGAAGCATCGATTGCCCGGAAGGAAGCCCGAGGCGAATCAGAAGGGACAGTTGCATGGAAATCCTATATTGAATTCAATGAGCACGCCATCACCGAATTGGGTAATGGAAAACTCGACGCTTGGTTTACACCTTCCCCAACGCAGAGCATGACCGGTGCACTGCGTATGGATGCAGAGGAAATGGAACACCCGGTTCGCGCTGGGTGGCTCTCAGGTTTGCTTTCACCGCGACCCCTCGTGATCGCCTCAACCCAAGATGAGGATGGAAACCTCAACTTAGCCCCCTACACCTCCGTCATGGCCGTTTCCACAGGACCACCGTTGCTGATCGCTTCCTTCAGTTGCAATCGTGAAGGGAAATACCGAGACACCCTCCTCAACTTACGAAGCACCAAGCGAGCTATTCTTCACATGATGCCATCCAACCTCGAGACTGTGAAAGCCATCGATGAAACCGCAGCACCCCTCCCCAAGGATGAGAGTGAGTGGAACATGGCTGGATTCACCCACCATCCCGATGAGCCACTTCTCATCAACGAGTCAGTAGCAGCGATTGAAGTTGAATTCCTTGAGGACCGACCGTTGCCCGACGCAGTAGCACGCCTGGCCGTGTTCCGAGTCAAAGCCCTGTGGACCACAAGCGAAACAATGCCGGCTGAAGGCCTCAACATCCTCTGCCAGCATGGCCATGACCGACTGACCCCTGCTCCTGCACAATGGGGCGAAAAGGTCGCAAAGCACTACCGCCGTTGAGCATCAGCGCAAGGCAGCCCACGTGAGCCCCAAACCGTGCCTCAAATCAGTGAGCGCACGCCACTCAAGGTGGGTCTCCGCCAATGAAGTGTCAGGCCAACGCCTTGCTGCATCGCCATGGTAGCCCTCAGAAAATCCAACAGTTGGAAGTGATTGGTTCCAAGAAGCATCAGCTTGGACAGTTTCGAAGAGACGTTTCTGTAATTCTAAAATGCTCACTTCCTCGGTTGACCCAATGTTGAAGGCCATGCCCGAAAGGGAGCCACCCGAGACACTGCGGTCCATCAAGCCAGCTTTGAGAAAGCCGCTCGTGATGTCGTCAATGTACGTGAACGAGCGAGTTTGGGTGCCTTGATTGTGGATTTGAAGCGGTGAAGAGGACAGAACTGATTTGAAAAACATCGCAACAACTTGCCCGTAATCACCACCGTTCAATCGTGGACCATAGGCGTTGAATGGACGCACAATTCGAACATCCAATCCATCCCGTGCAGCGTGCTGTGCTGCAACCTCGTCAAGGTACTTGCTTGCCCCATAGGAGTGCCGTTGGTGCTGTTGGGGATCACTGAATTGCATTGGATTGCCATTCCTAATTGGCTGTACCTCGGCGTCCCCAAATGCTTCTGGCGAAGAGGCGAGTACATACCGTGCATCGTTCGCCATGGCGAGTTCCAAGGTTCGCAGGGTCCCGTTGATGTTGACATCAATCACCGAATGCGCTGCTTCATGAAACCATTTCGTGCCGTTGATCGCAGCGAGGTGGTACACAAGATCGAGGCCACCAAGAGCCTCAACGCATGCATCCAAGGCCTCAACATTTCGCACGTCGTCGTTTTGAAATTGGAACGCGGAATGCGGTGTGAGGTGCTCGATGTTGGCAAGCGAACCTCTGAACAGTGAATCCAACGCAAGGACTTCGTGGCCCTCTTCAAGAAGTGCTTCGCACAACGAAGAGCCAAGGAACCCCGCTCCGCCTGTGACTAAAATTTTCAGAGGCATCGGGTTCAACTCGCTCGTTCGAGAACCGTGATGGTCACCACGCCATCTTCCGAGGTCATCTCAACCAGATCACCATCGTTAATTTCCATGCAAGGGTCACCGTCGAACGCATGACCGTATGGCAGATTGAGAAGGGAACACGCAGGTAAGGTGAGTGGACACACATCACTGTTTACGATGGCCTTGGGTCCTTTTCCAGTGTACAAAAGCCCCATCAATACATACGGAGCAACCGTTGAACCAGAGCCTTTTGGATAAATCAAAATGGTGTCTTCAAGGGCACGGCCATCGAGTGGGTGGCCAAATTCTTCGACCACACCTGTATCCCTATTGACATAGCCAAGGTAAGTGATCGGCACATCCGTGACCATGGCTTTCCCTCGGACGGAAAAGGATGCTTGACTGAGAAGCCCTTCACCAACAAGGGTCGCTGAACCCGTTTGCATGGTCTTGTTGCTCGCATGTTGAGGCTGAGCCTTTGAGGCGAGCGTTGGTCGTTCACCTGCAGAAAGACTTGCATCGAACGCATGAGCCACACAGTCTTCAATCGAAAGAACGCTTGTTGGCAATCGGTTCAGCCCGCTTGTGAGGTAGTGTTCTGCTTTCAGTGAATTTGTCAGCAAGTGATTGTACTTTGAGCGATTGTAAGGCGTGACTTCTGGGCATGTATCCTTGAGGATCACAGCACCTGCTTGCTCAAGCACATCGATGCTTCCATCGGCAAGAGCCAGTTCGAAATTTTCCCCACTGGTGAACACCCAGAGCCTTTGGTCAGGAATCTTGGAACCCATTTCAGCATACGAGCGGACGGCGGATGCGGTGATGCGAATTTCTTCTAAACTCGCTTGAGGGCAGCCAATCACCACGAGATCCACTTGGCCCTGAGGCGCTAAGTCTGCGTATCGAGCAGCCAAATCATCGGCTGTAAAGGTGAGGATTCCTTGCCAGTCACCTTCAGGTGCAGACCATTCATCATCCGAAATGCGGTCGAGTGGAGGGTCTGCAGACAAACCTTCTGCCCACAGCATTGGCGTTCCATAATTTGCCGCTGCAGCAGTCAGTGCCTTCTTTCTGGCAAAGCTTGCTCGCTCGGGCAGCCCTCGAATGAACGGCATTGGACCCCATGGGAGGCGCCATCCTGGACGAACCTGCTTGCCAATCCAATCGCCCAACACAGACCAATCTGAGAGGGTAACCAATTCGCATTCGACATTGACGAGAATGTTTGGCGTTCGGTTTGATTCCAAATGAAGACCCCATTTTGGAGCATAGCCCGTCAGAGCGGTCGCGAGGGCAGAAAGACCTGACTCTCTGTTTGTAATCAGCGAAGTCCATGTGTTGGAAAAGCAGACTGCATTTGATTCAGCCCACGAGGCGATGCCAGAAGTATCCTCGATGCCTCGGTCGTAAGGAGTGCAGGAAAGAGTCGCATCAAGGCCAAGTGCCTCGTATGCTTGAACAATCTCAAACTGCTGCTCCAAGAATTCAGGCCATTCAATGTCCATTTCCTTCATCTTCTCTTTGTCACAACCTGCGGAATTCAGCGTTGTCGGGATGACAACTGTTCCATCACCAGAACTGGAGAGGTCAGCCAAAAAGCGGCGAAGTCCATGCCCGCCGGTGATCACCGATACGCCAGAAACGTGAGCATGGTCCACTTCGATGAAGCCTTCTGCACCAGCAGTGATGGCCAAATCCACAACCAAGCGTGCTGCTTTTTGGCGCGTTGGCCCTTCCTCACCATCAAGTTGGGCAGCGAGTCGCTGGGGCAAGTCCATGCTTGAGCGAGGCCGACCACGCTCATGAACTCACCCCTTCAGCGATGAAGGCTGCACTGAGCCGTTGAATCGCTAAAACCCCCAAAAAGAGCCAGAACCGAAGCATTTGATACCATTGAGGTTCTTCTGCAATCATATGTCACCCCCCAATGAACAGGATGGTCCGACCCTTATCGCAGGTGAACCTGCCCAGACAGAAACCAACAAACCTGTGCCTGCACTTCCGGGTTCCACAGATGCTGAACAACCGATTCAAAGTGGGTCAACACGCCGAAGAAAAATCCTTGCCGTTCTGCAAGTGCTCTTGCTTGTTGGCGCCCTAGGCATCTCCAGCTACGCCATGTACACTGTTGCCACGTTTTCTAACGACGGTCCAGACGCCGACCCAACCACAGAGTTGCTCATCCGTACCGAAGGACGGGACGCTGACGGATTATGCAGCAATGGTGGTTCATTGATCCTCATTGGTGCTGACCAAAATCTGAATCAGTACCTCGATGGCGATGAAGTCACCTCAACAACAACGCTTTGTCACGGAGAACGAGGCCCTTCTGGCTATTCTGGTTCGGGCACGGCAGGGGCATCAAGCCTGATTACAACGGTGCCAATCGATGTTGGAAACGAAACGTGCATGGCAGGGGGGATTCTCATTCAATCAGGTATTGATGTCAATGAGAACGCAGCACTGGATGAAGATGAAGAGCAAACATTCAACCTGCTGTGCAACGGACCGCTTGGCCTCACTGGCTCCCAAGGCGGTCAAGGCAATGATGGTGCAGCCGGGGTGCAAGGTGGCGATGGTGGCGATGGAGCACCCGCCCTTGTGCATCAAAAACAACCACCAGCGAGCGTTTGCTCGAATGGCGTGATGATTCAATTTGGTATCGATGACGGTGCAGGTGACGGTGTTGCCCTTGACGGTGCTATGCACAATGATGAGGTTCGAAGCAGCCTCAACATCTGCAGCCAAGCGCTCTTTGTCGGAGCAATTGATGATTACAACAATGGCATATCCGATGGAATCACGTATGGATGCGACGAACTCATCTGGCTTCCGGACGCCGAAGTGTTGCTCACGGCTGGCTCCAATGGCGCAGATGGGTGTGAACTGTGGGCAAGCGACGGCACTGCTGAAGAATCTGGAATGCTGCTGAATCTTCACCCGAGTGGCGATTCGTTGCCAGGTCGGTATGCTGGCTTCACTTTGATCGAAACGGATGGAGGTGAACGCGTGGTGTTTGATGCTGACGATGGCGTTCATGGACGTCAGTTATGGGTCACAGATGGAACGGCCAGTGGAACACTGCGACTCACGAGCACCAGCAGCACCGACGTTGCAGGCTATGTGACCACCATGGCATGGAACGATGGTTTGGTGCTCTTGAACACGCCAAACACCATGCTCTGGACCAATGGCACGGCAACCATTGATTTGTTTCAACACGAATCGCTGAACCAAAGTTTGTCTCAAAATGACAGAATCACTTTGTCCGAACTTTCAGCCTTCCAAGCAGACATGCTGGAGGAAGAGGGCGGATGGCTTTGGTTCTCTGCGAAATCAACAACAGGAATTGAACCCTATGCATTGCACACCGATGGGCGGTTCCTTGCATGGGATTTAGTGCCAGGCGACGCAAATGCTGGCGCTTCAATCGATGTTGACGAGGGCCGGGTCCTTGTGGCCGATAACGGCCAAGGCCGTCAACTCGTACGATTGGGTCATGACGGTACGCATCAATGGCTGACGAACTTGATGAACACCAACACGGGAGCACAATCCAACCATGTTGGAGAACACCTCGGCCTGCACCGAATTGCAGACCGAATCGTGTTTGATGCCCTCACCTCGGGCGTCGATCCTCAATTGTGGATGCACAACTTGACACAATCCACAACAAGCCTTCTTTCGACAAGCATCGGTGCTCCTGGCGACTTGGTGGGCGGCATCGTTCACCAAGACCGAGTGTGGTTCGACTGCGTTGCACCAAACATAGCTCAGGAGATTTGTTCGACGGATGGGACGCCTGGTGGCACCCAAACGGAGACGGACCTGCGCGCTGGTTCTGCGAGCGCCCTTGTGCGAGGGTTTGCATCCACTGGCCAGCATTTGTTTGTGGTTGCAAGTGGACAAGTTGATGGGGATGAAACTGGCTCATGCCTGTGGAAACTCACTGCTGGCAGCGGTGCTGAACTGCAATACGACCCGTGGCCTGGTTTCAATAACAATTCATACGCAGCCACATATGGATCCATTCATGCAACGGAACATCACATCTTCTTGACAGCGAACAACGGCGTGACCGGCCAGGAATGGCATGCTTACAGTCATGAACAACTGAGTGGAACATGGCTGATTTGGTCGGCGTGATCAACGAAGGTGAACGCAGTAAGGGCAGGAAACTTCCACAACGTAGGAGGGCGATTGTTGTTCTTCGGCAGTCAATGGCTGACGGCACGCAAAGCATTGAATTGCTTCGGACTCTTTGAGTTCTGGTGTGAGTGCAACACGGTGATCGAAGACAAAGCAGTCCCCATTCCAATGTGAACCACCAACTTCTTCGAAATAACCAAGAATGCCACCTTCGAGTTGTCTGACATCTTTGAAACCCGCCTCAAGCATCACGACGCTTGCTTTCTCACAACGGATGCCGCCTGTGCAAAACATGACCACAGGCGTGTCTTTGAGTTCATCTGGCATGGCATCGACGGCTGCTGGGAAGGCGCGGAAACTCGTGATGTCGAGATCCATGGCGTTTTCAAACGTCCCTAAACGAATTTCGTAATCGTTTCGCGTGTCCAGAACCGTAACTGCTTTTCCATCATCAAGCCATTTCTTGAACTCTGCAGGGGCAATTGAATCACCAGTGAACACCGCAGGTTGAACCTCGTCCATTCCCATGGAAATGATTTCCTTCTTGAGCCGAACGTTCATTCGATTGAATGGTTGATAATCCGTGTGTGATATTTTCAAGGGAATATCGAGAAAACGCACATCTGAATCGAGGAAGCCAAGAAACTCATCCACGCCTTGTTGGGAACCTGCCAAAAAGAAATTGATGCCTTCATGCGCAAGGAGAATGGTCCCTCGCAAGCCCGAGGCCTTGCAAGCCTCGGTCATCGGCGTTCGCAATTCGTTGCGATCTGGGAGGTCAACAAACCGGTACCCGGCGATGTTGACAATTAAGTCGCTCATGGCGTGGGTAGAACATGATGCCTTTCATTGGTTCGGCGTTCAAGACCGGCGCCAATCATGGCGTGAAGCCAAAGGACGGCGCCATCCTTGCCCGAAGGCACGGCTTGAGACACGTGGTGCGGGCGACATCTGCCAGCGCTTGTGCTCGTTCCGTTCCAGTCGAGTGAGTACATCGAGCACCATTGCCGGATCGTGGCCCTGCTCAGCGATGCTTTCACCATCGAGCCCGCCCTCAATATGAGCGCGCAAGATGGCGTCCAAAATCGGGTAGGGCGGCAGTGAATCTTCGTCAATTTGATCGGGGGCGAGTTCAGCAGATGGCGGCTTGGTGCGGGTGGAGGGATTCACTGGGGCCGTCAAGCCTTGTTGTTCAGCCCGCTGATTGAACACATCCGCCAAGCCATAGACTTGCATTTTGTACAAATCCCCAAGGGGCGTGTAGCCTCCTGCCATGTCACCATAGAGCGTGCAGTAGCCTTGAGCGAGTTCTGATTTATTGCCGGTTGCAATGGCCATGCTTCCTTGAGCGTTGGCATGAGCCATGACGATCAAGCCACGCAGTCGTGCTTGCAAATTTTCACCAGCCACTTGTGCCCCTTGTTCGAGCATGCCGCCGATTGACCCTTCGACCGATGCATGCATGGAATCGATTGGGATCGTGTCGAACTTAAGCCCCAGTGATGCGGCCGTGTGTGCTGCATCGTCAATGGAGTGTTGCGAGGAATGCCTCGAGGGCATGGCGATGCCAGTGACATTCTCTGGTCCAACCGCCGCAGCTGCAACACAGGCAGCAACGGCTGAATCAATGCCACCAGAGAGACCGAGCACAATGGATTTGATACCAGACTTCCGACAATAATCGGTCAGACCCGTCACCACCGCATCAGCCAGATCATGGAGCACCTCACGCTCGTGCTCTCGACCGTCGTCATCTGGTTGGAGGCGCCGAAGTTGATCATCACCAACATCCAATGCATCATCAGCCGTTGAGGGAAGCCATTCGCAAGCATTCGCATCATCAAGATGAACCATGAGAACGCCCTCTTTCCATGCAGGAGCAATCACAACGGTGCCATCTGGCCACGCCACAAGTGAATTTCCATCGAACAATAAATCATCATTGCCGCCAACTTGGTTGGCCATCAAAAATGGGTGGTTGAGAATGGAGGCAGCGGTTCGGCACACATGTATTCTTGATGCCAGTTTATCCGAATGGTAAGGCGAAGCGGACAGGTTCACCGTTGCATCAAGTTCCACACCTTGACGCCCCCATTCAGCAAGTGATTCGATTGGATCTGCAGCGTAGGCCGACGGCGTCATATCGGCCGCTTGCCAAGCATCCTCGCACACGGTCACACCCAAATCGAGACCGGCAATGGTTCGGGCAATCCCTGGACGATTGTCGGGTTTGAAATATCGAGCTTCGTCGAAGACATCGTAGGTAGGCAGGAGTTGCTTACGAGCAACGATGCGGGTACCATTCGGCGGTGCTGAGGAGAGCGGGCCACAGCGAACCACACCATTGCTTGGCAACTGTTTCGGATGGTCAGGGGCGAGCGGGGCGCCGACGAGGACTGGAATGGATACGGAAAGTGTGCTCGCTTTGGATTGCGCTTTGACGACAAAGTCGGGCTGAAGCAGTAAATCTCGGGGAGGATAACCGCAAATCGCCAACTCGGTGCTCAGGCCCAATGTTGCTCCGTGAGTTGCAGCCTGTTTAGCCAGCGCTTCGAGCCGTGTCGCATTGCCGTGGAGATCCCCCACGGTCGAATCTCCTTGGAGCAATGCAATGGTTTGGGACATCGAATTCAGCGCCTTCTTAGTCGTGCCTTACGATGTTTCCTTGTGAATCTTTGTACCACCACTCGTTGGTTTTCTTGTCGTGGTACCACCAGTAGCCATCAGAGCCACGAACCCAATCGGTGGCTTCCTCTTCCGCTGCTTGAGTTGCAGCAGCAGTTGCGGTCGTTGCTTTGACCGTTGAGTCATCCGCCAATGAATCGAAGGAATCTGCATCGTCTTCATTGTCCTCTTCATCTTCGAGTTCAGAAGAATACTCGTTCCAGTCATACTCTGCCTTCGAACCGCTCTTTCGGGTCATGCGAGTTGCGTAAATCAATCCAGTCACAACAATCGAGATGAAGAGAAGGCCCGCAACTGAGCCAATGATTGGGTTGACATCACCAAACACTCGCTCGGAAAGTGATTCTTCACGGGTTGGGCGAACGTCGACCGACGGGCCGCTCGAAGTCAAGTCATTTTCCAAGGCCACCTCGATCCATTGCAAACCAGGAGAATCTGGATTCCAGTCGACCTGAACAGCCACTTCCCCACTCTTGGGCACTTCCGTAGAGGTTCGACGCAGCGTGGAACGGTTGCCATCTGCATCGACAATGGTGAACACCAACTCAACGCTTCCGTCAAGGGTACCTGTGTTCTTCACGTAAGCGGTCACAATGGAGGTCTGGCCGACTTCGATGATGGTTCGAGAATATTTCACGTCACCTTGTTCGATTTCAAATGCGGGCTTGAGCCATTCCATGTCCCAAATGCCGACAGGTGTTCCTGTGGGTGTGCCGCCAAGACCCAGAATTTCATTGTCTGCAAGGTCACGACCTGAAACCACAACGTGAAGCTCCAAGCGATTTTCGAGCATCTCCCCAGTAATCATGCTCAAGTCGATGCTCCCCACGACCTCCAAACGCAATCCAGAGGATTCTGTTCCGAGCAAGCTGAGAGGCTCAACACCGTTTCGGAGGCGGTCGCCAGTGGCCTTTTCTTCCACCCACCAGATGAGCTCCAATGACTCCACATCGAGGCCACCTTCTTCTGAAAGCAGCACGCGTACTTCGTGCGTATCTGCTGCAAGAACGGCCTGCGGCCTTGGGTTAAGCACTTCCACAGGTTCCGGCCCAGTACCGTCAACAATGATCCAGCGAACTGAAGTTTCCTTGTCCGTCGCATCGACACCTTGGCCTTGGAGGCACCCAATGCTCCATGTCAACGGGAGTGTGCCGGAGTTGGAAGGAGCGGTGAGTTCCATTGACCACACGCCTTCGTAGGTTGTTGCAGAATGTGTCGCTCCTGCAAACAGAACATTGACTTCGCAATCGAAGACAGGAACAGAATTGGTTTCGCTGAACACAACACCACCGGCGATTTCCATCGGGCTGTTCGGCGCAAGTCGTGCACCATCGCCCAGAAGCGTACCTTGTGACAGCACAAGCGTCACTGATTCTTCTGGAATCTCCATCGCAGCGGAGAACCGCCAACGATGTTCAGGGAAGGTCTTGAAGACTTCTTGTCCGGCACGGTCAACGATGCGAACACCTGGTTCTCGACGGGTTTCACCGAGGTCAGGTGTGGTCCAAGCCAAGTGGAATTCGATGTTCAGGGTGATGTCTCGTTCGTATGGGTCGGCAGGACCATTTGCACCCAACATGGTGCAATCTGTGACAATGACATGTGGGCTTGTTGTCGTACAGTTCCCAGTTGAGAAGTCCCATCGAATTGGAAGGACATCGCTGCCTTGATTCGAAGCGAGTTCGACAATAACATCAGTCATGTCGGACCCACCATTTGGTTCATTCAAATCGACATTCAGTGTGTAGGGCGTGTGTGGGTGAAGCCATGATTCGCGACCAGATTCAAAGGAAAAGGCACCTGTTTCAACGGTTGGCGCTCCATCAACGGCAAGTTGGTACATGAACAAATGCTCACCGCTTTGATTGCTTCCTCCGTCTTCAAGAGCTTGGCCAGCGTCATCGGCTCCGGTGATGTAGACTGCCACTTTTTGCCCCAAACTTCCCCCTGTGTCATCGAGCAAGAGGGTGTATTGTCCAATCAAACTCTCCAAGTCATTCGGGATGTGCAACCCGAGGGATTGGAATTCGTCGCTGTCGGGCCAGTGGTTGAAGTTCGTATCATCAATCCATTCGCGCCAGACCATGGCCTGAACGTTTGTTGGAAGCAACGGTTGGTCCGTGATTTGAATCTGCATTGTTTGGGTGCTGGAAGGTGTTCGGTGATCATACAAGTCCATCGAGGTGCTCAACACTTTCGGATTGACCGAGTCAATATGGAACGTGCGTTCATAGACGGCATCTTCTGTTAGACCTGAGCCGTTGAGAGCGGTGAGTTCGAGGCGCCATGAGAGTTCTCCGAAGGTGAACGGCACTGTGTCCGTGTAGTTCCAATAATTCTCATCGAGGGTGGTTGTGTTGACGACCAACGTCTCGCCACGGTACAGACTGAGGATTGCATCACCATCTGCGAAAGCATCGATTGTGTCGAGGCCTTCAAACCCGACTCTAACTGAGAGATGGACATCAATACCTGCCTTGAGGTAGTAATTAGACGAATCCAACACTCTTGAATGTTCGGCGTCGGTGAACACGACTTCTTGAATTTCTAGGTCGTTTTCATAACCTTGGAATCCTGGACCGCCCCACTTATGGACAGATGGCATCGAGATGACGCTGTTGGAAAGCACAAGGCGTGATGTGGCAGTCATTTGTTCTGCATCGTCCCAAGTTGGTTCGATTCTGAAGGTAATGCTGATGGTCGTTTCAAGCCCGTTTTCGACCACAACAAGCGGCGAATCGGGGTGGAGTTCGATGTGTTGGAACCCGCCAACACCAACAGGCGTTGAACCCGAGATTGGGAGGAGCCATGTACCGGTTGAAGCGCCATCGGTGACATCCAATCGAGCCAATGTCGCTGATGAACCATAGAGATTGTAGGTTGTGTTCATGGTTTGCCATCGCTGACTCGGAGCAAGAATCGGTTCATCAACCAGCATTTCGGTACTGACCAACTGAACGGCAGAAGAAGTGTTCAGGCCTTCAACTGAAACGGTGATTCCGCCCGGCGTTGTGGATGAGAAGGGCACCGTGATTTGATGCAACCCAGCGGTCGAACCGAGCCCGTGACGGATGGTGTTCAATGCCAAGACGAAGGCTGAATCTGATTCTGCATCGATCGAAGTCCCTGTCGAATATGGCACGGCAAGCCCAGCGAGCGTTACATTGCCAGTTCCTGTGACTTCAAAGGTCACTTCAGCGAATGAAGTCCCCAAGACACCAACTGTGGAGGTAAGGCTTCCAAGCGTTGTACTAAACAAAGCCAGTTGCGAGGAGTTGAGCGCCATGTGACTGGTGCCATTGAGCGCCCAGTTTGCGATTTCATCATTCCCAACTCGAAGGAGAATACCATCGAGGTTCCCGTTGTAGGAGAGAGCCGAGAAGGCGAACGAACTGAGGTCTGTGACAGGAACCCACGCTTTGCCTGTTGCGAGTCCTGACAAACCAGGGTTGACAGACATTTGGGTCGCACCGTTTTCAAATCGGTCTTGAAGGCCCCATGAGCCGACTCGAGCATCGCTTCCGCCCCATTCGAGGATTCCGTTGCCATCGAAGTCAATGGATGGGGATGTTGGTTGAAGACCAGCCATCAAGCCAACATGCAGGCTTGTGAGGGACCATTCCACTGCGATGCTCGTATTGTTGACGGTCGTGGTCGTGCCATCCGAAGAGGCACGAACTTGAATTCGCCCCGGAGCGCCTTCTGCTTCGACAAGGTCCACCGTGTATGGTTCTGAAATCTCAGTCCAAGGATCGTTCTCGGCGTACCGAATCGAGAGGGTCACGTTTTCCATTTCTGCCTCGATCATCGCACTTGCTACAGCACCTGAGGTGGAGATCCAAGGCGAAGTTGCAGTGTCATTCACACTCCCGTTGAGGCTCGGAGGTGTGTTGGGGTATTCTGGAGCGTTCGGAGCATGGTATGCATTTCCGCCAAGCGTCCAATCCAGAGCATCCACTTCCTGTTGGAATTGTACTGAATAACTCCCGTCACCGCTCAGTGAATAGATGCTTGCCATTCGCCCATCGGGTGATGGCTCGAGGTAGAGGTTGATTTTGATTGAGTCGTGGACGGTCCAATCCAAACCATTGGTAGGAATCCAGCCGGCACCGGTGCCATGAAGCCCTTCGATTGGTTCACCAGTGGCGCCATCAAGGACACTCCAATTCAAACTTCCACCATCTGGAATTGTTGCGTCGAGGTACATTGGTGCCCAAGGACCTGCGTTGACCTTCTGGAACTCATTCACGCCAAACCCAATGGTAGGACTGGTCCAATCTGCAGGTGATGGATGAGCGAGGTGTACATCGTCGACAAACCAGTAATCGCAGCAGGTTCCAGAACCACGAAGTTGTTCAAAGCGAACTTGGGTGGTCGCATGGAGGGCGGCGGCAGGCAGTGTTCCAAAGTAGGTCTGTGGAGCGCCACCTGCGGTGGAACCTGACCATGTGTGCACATCGACCCAGTTTCCGGAGGAGGTCTTGTATTTGAGTTTCAAATCCTCCCCACTGTCTGCTTCTTCCCCGCAGCTCGAAGAGCCTTGACGGACCCAAACATGGATCGGGATGGTGTTGAGACCGGCAAGGTTCACCGCTGGCGACGTTGCATGTTCAGGGGTCGAACTGGCTTGGGTCTTGATCGAATTTCCAGTGGTGCCATTTTTGCCACAGTTTGTAGAATAGAGCCCGACATAGGTCGATGTGGAAACGGTCCATCCTTGCAAACCGGTGTTGAAATCCCAGATGGTCCCACCTCCGTCTCCAGTGAGCACTCCATCAGCACCAAACGTGCCATTGTGAACTGCTGAGGACGCAGACCAAACGCTGTTATCCTCCCAAACGAAGCCAGTTTGTGTTGGTTGAACTGTCGGTTCCATGGCCAGATGCACATTGGTGATCGGCGAACTGCTCGGCACATCAAGCGTGAACGAGGTCGCAATTGCATTGTTTCCTGGCAGGAGGAATGTTCCGCTTTCCCCTTCAATGGCAGCGTGGGCGTTTTGTTCGAGAAGTACAGGCGTAGGAGGCGCTTCCATCCCATCCGTCATCATGGTCTGAAGAGGACCACCGAGGACCATCAAGACGCAGAGAAACAACGCCGTGTTCAGACCGGACTTAGCCGCCATGCTCCGTGCTGTTCGTCTAAGAACTTGAAACATACCCTCGGGGAATTACCTTATTCCGCTAAATTGTGAGAACTTGAAGTTGAATTGTATCATTGAAATGTTCGTTTTTTTGTTGAATCCCAAGGGTGAGGTTCAAGACAATACCGAAGTTGGGCGAAGCATGGCTCAGCCCAATGCTGCAGGTGAACTGAATGCGGTTGCTCTTGAGACGGCTCTGCTTGAGGCATGGAAACAAGAAAATGCATTCCAAGCCTCAATTGACTCGCGCTCAAACGGCGCACCTTTCATTTTCCTCGAAGGGCCACCAACTGCAAACGGGAAACCAGGCATTCACCACGTCGTCGCTCGAGCCTACAAAGACCTCGTTTGTCGATGGAAGACCATGGAGGGGTTCCAAGTCAACCGAAAGGGAGGCTGGGATACGCACGGGTTGCCAGTGGAAATCGAAGTTCAGAAGCGAATGGATTTGATGTCCAAGGAAGCCATTGAAGCCTATGGAATGGATAATTTCAACCAAGCATGCCGTGAATCGGTGTGGACCTATGAAGCGGCATGGCGCGAAATGACCGAACGTATGGCGTATTGGGTTGATCTTGACAACCCGTATGTTACGCTCGAAAATAACTATGTTGAATCATGCTGGTGGGCACTCAAACAAATGTTCGACAAAGGCCTGTTGTACAGAGGTCACAAAGTCCTCCCGTTTTGCCCTCAAACCGGCACATCATACTCCAGCCACGAGGTTGCTCTTGGCTACAAAGAAGTCGAAGAACCATCGGTGTATGTCAAATTCAAACTCACGGACGAAGACGCAAGCATTCTCGCATGGACGACCACGCCATGGACCCTTCCGGGGAACGTCGGCTTAGCTGTCGGGCCGAATGTCACGTACGTTCGTGCACGAGTGACCGAGGCTGCAGAAAATTGGACTGGACCTGGCGGTGCTGAAGTCGATGAAATTGTCATTTTGGCAAAAGATCTCATGAAAGATGTGCTCCGACATAACGTCGAAATCCTCGAAGAATTCCCAGGTTCCTCACTCGTTGGGCGTTCCTACGAGCCGCTCTTCCCAGACGCCGTCCCAAGGAATGGATCAGAAACTGCTTGGACCGTTCTTGAAGCGGACTGGGTGACAACCACCGACGGTACTGGCGTGGTCCACACTGCCGTGATGTACGGTGAAGACGATTACAACCTCGGTATGGCCGCTGGACTGCCAGCATACCACACCGTTGGAATGGATGGGGCCTTCATCGAAGGAACCCATCCTGAACTCGATGGACGCTATGTCAAAGATTGCGATCAAACCGTCATCGACCTGCTCTCTGCAGCAGGTGGAAGCAATGGCAAAGGTCCGGAAAGTGGCTTACTCTACCGTGAAAAAGCCTACCTGCACGACTATCCACACTGCTGGCGAACTGGCCATCCTCTCCTCTACTATGCCATGGACTCCTGGTTCGTGCGCATGACGGCGGTCAAAGAACGCCTCCTCGAATTCAACGATGGCGTCGAATGGGCTCCTGATTGGGTTGGCGAAGGTCGATTCGGCGAATGGTTGCGCAACGTCAAGGATTGGGCAATTTCCAGAGAACGGTATTGGGGCACACCGCTCCCAGTATGGCGAAGTGAGAGCGGCGAGATGAAGTGCATCGGGTCGATTGAGGAACTGCAAATGGAAGTGGCAAAAGCCATCGCTGCTGGATTCGAAAACCCACCTTGCCCTGATGATGTGGATCTCCACCGACCTGTTGTGGATGCCTTCACGCTCGTCGATGACAACGGCACCCCGATGGTTCGAGAAACATTCGTGATGGATTGTTGGTTTGACTCTGGATGCGCTCCATTTGCTCAGTGGCACCACCCATTTGATGGCGGTGAAACCTTCAATGAATCCTTCCCTGTCGACTACATTTGCGAAGGTGTCGACCAGACCCGTGGTTGGTTCTACACATTGCTCGCAGTATCGACCACAGTGTTTGACAAACCGGCCTACAAGCGTTGTTTGAGCCTCGGGCTCATCCTCGACGCTGAAGGCAAGAAAATGTCCAAATCCAAAGGGAACATTGTCGACCCTTGGGACCACTTCAACCGTGAAGGAGCCGATGCAACCCGCTGGTACATGGTGACCGCTGGAGCACCTTGGAACCCTCTGAAATTCGACCCTAATGGAGTGCGTGAAACCTACGCAAAGATGTTTTTGACCCTCTGGAACATCTACAAATTCCACGCAGATTACGCAGCATTGGATGGCTTTGACCCCGAAACTTCGACCTCGGCTGTTGAAGATCGCCCCACACTCGACCGATGGATTCTCTCTCGATTGGCAAGCACCGCAAAGGGCTACCACGATGATTTCGTTGGATGGAATTACCACAAAGCATGCCGTGACTTAGAAGACTTCGTTGTCAATGACCTCTCAAACTGGTACGTTCGACGCAGCCGACGCAGGCTGTGGGACGATGCTGAATCTGCGGACAAGCTTGCATGTCAGCACACACTCCACGAAGTCTTGACCACGGTGTGCAAGTTGATGGCACCAGTCAGCCCGTTCATGGTCGACGTCATCCACCGGAACCTCACCGGCGAAACCGTGCACCAAGCAGCATGGCCTCTTGGCACACCGGGTAGCCTTGAGGGCGCAACATCTGATGAATGGGACAAAGACGCTGCCGCTGCAACAGCGGTGCTTCCACCTCAAGACACTGACTTGGAAGCCTCGATGGCTTTGGTCCGGGAATTGGCCGAAGTTGGCCGGCGCATCCGTGTGGATGCTGGGCGAAGGCAACGCCTTCCTTGCGCACAAGGTTGGATTGTGGCTGGGCCCGCTCTGACTGAATTCCATGGAATCCTCGCTGAGGAATTGAATGTGGAGACCATCAATGTCGAACAGGACCTTGACCGATTCCAGCGCATTGAACTGGCCCCAAACTTCCGAGCACTGGCGCCAAAAGCACGCGCTGATGTCAACGCCGTTGCAAATGAAATCAAATCGAGCGCAGATCCCGAAGCACTCCTCGCCTCGATCCAAGCAGGCGAATGTGAAATCATGGGTGTCAAGATTGAGATAACCGATGTTGAACTACGGAGAGCCGAGCGAGAAGGATTTGCTGCCTCGACCGTTCAAATCGGACAAGGTGAAAACGCTTCACAAATCAGCCTCGTGTTGGATATGAACGACGCCCCTGAACTCCTATCGAAGGGACTTGCACGAGACATCACACGTCGAATCCAAGCCAAGAGAAAAACGCTGAACCTCGAAATTGAGGCGACGATTGACCTTGAGATTTGGATGAAAGACGCCCCAGAATTGTACGCAACGGACCGGCAATGGGTTGTCACCGAAACCCGGGCTGCTGCTGCCGTTTTCCATCCCGAAGGCATGACCCCATCGGAACAGAGTGAGTCGTTCGAAGTTGATGGCACGAGCGTTTGGTTCACCGTCGCATGAAGGTGAAGCAACATGCGGATTGTTTCGCTTGTACCGAGCCTCACACTCACGCTGTTTGACTTGGGATGCACAACCGATGAAGTCGTTGGGCGGACGCCTTGGTGCGTCCATCCTGAGGCATTGGTGGCTCATGTCCCCATTGTAGGCGGAACAAAAACGCCCAACATCAAGAAGATCCTTGCGGCATCGCCAGACGTAGTGGTGCTCGACCGTGAAGAGAATCCAAAAGCCGTCTACGAGGCTTTGATTGATGCAGGTATCACGGTGTATGCATCGTCGGTTGAACACCCGAAAGATGTCCCCAATATGTTGAGGGAACTCGGGGCGCTTGTCAATCGAAGCGAAGCGGCCGAACGCTTTGCATGTGAACTCGAGGCGCTGTTGATCGAGTTGCTCGAATCACCCCTCCCTGCAACGAGGGTTGCGCCAATGATTTGGCACGACCCACTGATGTCTGTTGGACCCGAAAAATATGCAGGGGGTCTGCTCACAACGCTTGGCTTGTCCGTACCTTCGCTTGTCGAGGGCGGAAATGGATACCCCGTGGTCACCGTTGAAGCCCTCAAGCAGCACAACATCGAGGCCTTACTGCTTTCGAGCGAACCGCACCGTTTTGCGCTCGAAGAAGGGGAAGACATCGCTGCTCAGGTCATCGCACAAGGTGGTCAAACCATGTGGTGCAAATGCATCGACGGAGAAGCTTTGACGTGGTTTGGAACGCACACATCTGAAGGCCTGCGACTGCTTCGCAAGGCTTTGAACTGACCTTACAACACCACAACTCATGCGAGCGACGCCTTCAAATCGAACGGCAGTGAGGCATTGACATGCATCGAGTCATGCTGAGTGTATTGCTGATGACCTCAATGGTCTTGGCAGGTTGCTTTGGCGGTGGCGAATCAATGGCTGAAGAGCCAACTCAAGAACCGATTTGGACGACCTATGCGCTCATCGATTCTGCACCACACGAAGACGCACGGATGTTTGTCACCATCGACTTGGCCACCAATCAAACCACCAACACATCGTGGGCGGTGTTTGACAAAACCAAGGGCGGCAACTGCTGTGAACACTACATTGCAACTTCCATCGAAGGTCAAATCCTCAACATTGGAGGCGAATACCCAGTGTACTCAGCAGACCGTGCCCACTCTTGGGACACCTACATTCCAGGATTCATCCCTGACACACAGTGCAGAACATTCGTGCCAACCAACGAAGGCCAAGAAGGGCTTGGCGAAGGAAGCATCGTCCAAGCGACCAACGGTGACATCATCTCGATGTCGTGGTTCCCATATGTTGGCGGTGATTTGAAACTGGACAAATTCTATGCGATCCTCTACGACGAATCCGAGGACCAATGGAGTTGGTGTTACAACCGAATCACTGAACCATTCTATGACCGTTCATGGCAAGTCGAAGTCGTCGGCCCCATCAGTTCGAGCCTCGGCAATGGTGAATGGGCAAGCATCGTTGTCTCCAACTTCTGGCACCAAACACAAAATGCAGGTGGCCAGATCAGCGTTGATGGATTGAATTACTACCCCTTCCAGTTCCCAGGCCGTGATGGTGGGGAGCCATCGATTGAACTCGATTTGGACTTCACAGAAGCTGACCTCCCTGCCTACTGGGATGTCAACAAACCTCACAAAGAAATGAGGGCGTTCTCAATACCAAGCGGCGGTCTCTTGTTCCCAAATTACTTCGACAACGGAAATGCAGCCTTCATGGACACCAGTTTGTCTTGGAATGAACTCGAAGTCCAGTTCCCATCAGAGTACTGCCAAATCGACAGTTCAGGTGCATTGCATTGCGTTGTTAATTCAGGTACTTCCTTCACCCACTACATGTCGATGGATGGGGCCCAAACATGGACCAACCAAACCTACGACATGGGCTCTGTGGCCACTCAAATCGAAGAGTGGGAATTCCAAGCGAACGGTGACTTGGATCTGTTTGTCCTCAACGTCCGCTACCAAAGCAGCGAGGGCCCTGATGTGGACACCGTATTCCATGTCAGAGGCTACAGCGAAAGCATGGCACCTGACACAATGACCTACATTGGCCAAGGCGACCTTGACTCCACCTCTGGTGCAGGTAATGACATCCGATTCGATTTCGCTTCGCTCGCAATTCTCAACGATGGGGGCGTGGTTGTAGCCTATCACGACTCAACAGATCCAGATCCACTCTTTGCGGTTGAACTGGAACTTCCGCAGTCTTGAGCGATGCCGGAAAACCCATCAGTTTGCGCAAAAGAAGCGCAAGGGGAGCAATATCCTCAAAAGCCCTTGACAAACGATGGAAGGCATGGTTCTGAGTGCATTGCCCGGTGTAGGCGAGCGACTGGCGAAGAAAATCACCGATCATTTCGGTGGGGAACATGAGGCGTTAGCCTCTTTGCGTTGTGGCGACATAGCCCGTGTAGCGGAGATTGACGGTGTGTCTCCAAAGCGTGCGTTGTCACTGGCGCGAATGGTGGCTGGGGAAGCCGGTTCGTTTCTCGCCACCAAAGAAGCAGAGCGTCTTCACAAAGATATTCTCAACCACATCCAACAGTATGCCTCCGCTGCTGCCACGCGTCAACGCATGCAATTGTTGATGCCAGTCCAAGACCCCACACTCCGACGTGAAAAGTGCACGGCAGCCATGCACTTCGCCAACAACAATCCCGAGCGAATGGGGCGTCTTGCTTCCATGCTCAAGGGCCTTGGACAGACCCGTCACAGCGCTGAGCGATATGACCGAGTCGTGGTCAGCAAACAACCCTTGGAGCATATGAAAAAATGGTGCAGGGTGCTCCAACCAGGAGCAAGTGAAACATGGAAGGATTACACGGTGTTCAAACTCGTCACATGGATTGGCGGCGGTGGACCATCACAAGCACCGGAAGGGTGGGTTGTGCTCGGTGCAAATCCATCTCCGGAAATGATCGTTCCTGAACGGACCATCGATTGGTTTCGCAACAACCAGCGCCCCCTTTCGACCCTCGTAGCCTTGATTGAGGATGCGAATGAAGGTGCCCAAGGCGATGCATTCCTCGCACAGATTCACGCAGCAGTGAGCGGTCTCGAGCGTTTGCCTGAATGGCTCAACAACATCGATGAGCAGGGAGATCTTGACACGATTGCAGATGTCAAAGATCGATTGTGGAAAATCGTCAAGTCACTTGAGGCTGAAGTCAACGAAGAAGTGGCAGAAGCGATGGACAATGCGAAAATGAACCTCAGCGGTAGCGAACTCTTGGAAGCTCTTTCCGATGGTGCAGCGTTCCAGCGGAAGCTCCAACAAGCCACGAGTGATGTCATCACTGATGCAATGCAAGCCGCCAAAGAAAGGCTTGCTGATGAACTTCATGGGACCGGCGTCCGTGCGCCTTATTCGATTTTTACGAAGGATTGGCCGGCGAAAATCGACAGAAAGGTCATCGACCAACTCGATACTGCGTTGGGGGTAAACCTCGCCTCTGGCGAAACGGAACGTATGCTCACACTCGCCAAAAACCTCGGGCCTCTCCAGCCTCGATGCGAGGAAGCAATTCGAACCCTCATTGAATTGGATCAATGGGTTGCTGTCGCCCGTTGGGCCAGCGAACATCGATGCACCATGCCCACATTATCTGACCACGGAATCCACATCGAAAATGGACGGCATTTGCTCCTCGGTGTCGAAGCGGATGCTGTCACCTACGGATTAGGACGATGTGCAATGAAGGACGACAAACAATCCCTCGCCTTGCTCACAGGAGCGAATTCTGGCGGTAAAACTACCTTGCTCGAACTGCTTGCACACACATGTATTCTCGCTCACATGGGCTTGCCGGTTCCTGCCAGCAAGGCAGTCGTCGGGCAGGTCGAGGCGCTTCACATTTTGGCGAAGGCTGGCGGAACCCAAAGCGCTGGTGCATTGGAGCAGACCTTGGTTGAATTGGCCACAGTCGTCAGTGACCCTACGCCAAAATTGATTCTCGCTGATGAACTTGAAGCCATCACAGAACCGGGCGCCGGTGCACGAATTATTGCTGGTATGTTGCTTGCTGCCGAAGCCCAAAACGACACCACAATGATGCTCGTAACTCACCTTGCGCCCTCGATCCTTGAAGCAACGGGCCGAGATGACCTGCGCGTCGATGGCATTGAAGCCACGGGGCTCGATGCTGATCTCGAGTTGATGGTCGACCGAACACCGAAGCGAAATCATCTCGCACGGTCAACACCCGAACTCATTGTCAAGCGGTTGGTAGAACGAAGCGAAGGTCATGCACAGTCGCTGTTCCGAGACATTCTAACGATGTTTCAGTAATCAACAGGTTCGACCCGCTTCTTCCCCATAGGTGTGCATGGGTGCCTGGAACAAATCATCGCAGGTGCGGTAGACAAGCGGAAGGGTCAGTTCCGAACTGGCCCAATTGATGCTGTACCCTCCTGCCGCTGCGGGTGACGGAACGTAATCTCGACCGGTCTGCGTCATGGTGATTGTGATTGAATCACCTGCTGGGATGAAGACATCCATTGGCATGAATTCCATCTTTCCTGTGACTGAAGCAAAAGCAACAATCAGTTCGCTACCATCTCGGCCACCATCAGCAAAACGGAAGTCCATTACAGCGTGTCCAAGGTGCATGCCGGAAGAATCCGTCATGTCGAGGAAGGCATGTGCTCCGTTTGTTGTGTGCGTGGTAATGGCAATGTGGAATGATGGCATGCCTGCGATGTAGGCGTCTTGCTCAAACGGACCATAGGTGAGCGTGATGCTTTCAGTTGTGGTGACCATACCTGCACCGCTTGGGTTGAGTTCAGCAGCGTTGATGACGACGTAATCGGTGTCTGGGGCAGGGTAGGTCGATTCAAATCTCCATCCGCCTTGGTTGTCTTGCATTTCCACACCGAGGGTTGGTGCTCGTCCCTCTCCCTTGAGGTACCAATCGAACCAGTAGAGCATCTCATCGGCCCAATCCCAACGCAGTGTGTACGGGAATGCTTCTGCTCCCTCGCCCGATGGAAGGGCTTCATGACCCGAGAGTCGGTCTGGATAATCGTGGGCCCACTGACCAGCGAGCGTCTTGACTTCGATACCTGCGTCCTCAATGATTTGATGCGTGGGGAACGCCATGTGCGGATCGACGTTCCAATCCTGCATGCCCTGAATGATGTACACTGAACCGTTGTAATTGCTCACCACTCGGTCGAGGAACGATCGTGAAGTCCAGTAGTCGTTGCCGGCATACTCCACCATACCGCCTGAAAGATAGGCTGCGGGTCCGTTGACATAGCCTTCGATGTAACCTTCACATGCGTTCTCAGCATCAGCAGCATCACCGTCGACGCCGAATGAGCCGTAAACACCGTTGTGCATGATCATTCCTCGGGCTTCCATGCTTCCGTTTCGCCACATCAATTCGTGCACACCAATGAGTCCCGACATTGGGACAATGGTGGCGAGGTGCGGGTTTCCAAACGTAGCAGCCTGCCATGGCGTGGAACCATCGTAGGATTTACCGATGAGGCCAACATTTCCATTCGACCAACCTTGGCTACCTAACCATGTCACGGCAGCATCGATGCCCCGTTGTTCGTCGGTACCCATCAAATCCATGCAGTGGTTCGATTCACCAGTTCCGAACACGGAAACTTGAGCAACCCCGTAGCCGTGAGGAACATAGTTCTCTATCAGCATTCGACCGAGGCGGTCAGCAGGGGTGAGAGCGTCGACATCGCCATCGTTGTAGTAAGGGCCAACTTCAGCAATCACAGGGACTTGGCACGACTCCGAGACATTGCCTGCTTCCCAATCGCATCCTTCGATAACTGGCAACCAAAGGCCGAGGTGAACTTCTGCATTCCCTGTGAGGCCAGCGCCACCATCAGCTGCGGTGATTGTAGGAACGGGTACGAAAACGGAGCGAACCGTGTCGATGCCGTACGTGCCGTTGACTGTGACACGAGCAAAGACATCTGAATCATCATACATCATCTCCGTTCGGTCCCAAGGCTCGGGGTAGACGTCATAAGGAGCCTCAATGCCGCCTTCATCCACTTTTTGTTCACCGAAGCAACCAGACAAACTGGCGCTGAGCATGACAGAGACCAAGAACAACGAACGCAGGTGCATGTCCTTCCCTACGGCAAGGGTTTTTTGAACGCATTGGTCTCTTGGATAGAACTCAACAAGCCAAAGCGATGAAGTGGTTTTCATTCGTTGGAAGGTTCTTCCTCACCTTCTGCCTCACGTTGCGATTGAATTTCAGCACGAACTTCGTCCATGTCGAGGGTTCCAAGTTTCGTGACCAAATCTCGCAATGCATCTTCTGGAAGCGCACCGGGTTGAATGAAGACACCGATGCCTTCCTTGAACGCAATTGTGGTTGGAATCGATCGCACATTGAACGCTTGCGCCAGTTGCGGCTCTGCTTCAGTGTCGATTTTGCCAAACACGACGTCTGGGAAATCTTCGGAAACACGTTCGTACACTGGACCGTACGCTTTGCACGGACCGCACCATTCTGCCCAGAAGTCCAGCAGCACGATTTCGTTGTTTTCGACTGTATCTGCGAACTCCGGTTCAGTGAGGTTAATCGCTGCCATGAGCATCTGTCAACATTGGAGGTTCTTCAATACCACCTCATCCGGTCGTTCCGACGAGTTCATGTGCTCACCGCCCAAGGGCTGCCCATGCGCCTCATCCGCTGTGTTGCCGTTACCATGTTTTTGTTGATGCTTTTGCCAAGTTTATCCATGGCATCAATGCAAGAATCGAACGCTGCTTCAGGCAGAGAGAACACCATCCTCGTGTCAGAATTATTCATCAGTCCAAACAACCTCGTATCCAATGAAACCTCGCAAAATGTCTACGGAGCAGTGGACTGGAATGCCGACGGCGAGTACGGAAAGTACTCCGATCAGTTCATTGAAATCTGGAACTCAGGCTCAACCCCAGTCGATGTCTCCGACTGGCAACTGTCTGTGACAAGCGGCAGCCCACCTTGCCAATTGGCATGGAACACCTCAATCCCAGCTGATGGACGCATCTCCGTGTTCAGTGCAGACTCTGGCATCCTTCTCTCTTACTATGATGGTGACACCGTGACCATTAGCGACGATTCAGGATCCGCAATGGACTCCATGTCATTCCCTGCAAAGGACTCGTGGTATGGCGATTCCTACATCGAAGATAATGATGGCCAACTTAGGAAGGTTTCACCAACACCTGGATGGGGACCTGAAGGCTCGGGATCAGACGTGGCACTGAACATCGTCAAGTGCTACAACATTCCAGACCCAGTGTCAAACGATGCCTACCTTCTGAAGGGACGTGTTGTCACCATGGATGGAGAAAACAACGTGCTCAACCAAGGCAACGTCATGATCCGTGATGGCATGATCAGCGGCGTCTGGTCCGATGCTGGAACCATTCCAAGCGGTGTTGACTTGACCAATGTACCAATTATCGAAACCAATGGGACAATCTATCCTGGTTTGATTGATTTGCACAACCACATGCATTACAACCACATCCCTCTGTGGGATTTCGAAGTCCACCTCAACGCCAACCAAAAATCCGCTGAAGGTGGCTACACCAACCGTGGCCAATGGGGCGACAATTACGATTACGGACCAAGCATCACTTGGAACAAAGGAAACGTCCAGAACAACAACCGATGGGGCATGGCAACTGAACAAATGAAGTACGCTGAAGTTCAAGCCATCGCTGGCGGCGTCACTGCAGTGCAGGGTTCACCATCAGGCAACGATGCATGGGACAGCACCTTGTCCCGAAACGTGGAACTCTACAACTTCGGTCAAGACAACATCCTCACCTGCGCAGTGTGTGAATGGTACAAATCCTCATACAACTCTGATGGGAAAATTGCAGACTTTAACGACGGCGACCTCGAAGCATGGTTCATCCATTTGTCAGAGGGTGTTGACCAAACCAGCCGTGATGAATTCGACTTGCTCAACAGCAAGGGGTTGCTTGCTCAGCCAACCGTCGTGATCCACGGCACGGCCCTCACGGCATCTCAATTTGGACAAATGGCTGCGGTGAATTCCAACCTCGTGTGGTCTCCGCTCTCCAACCTCCTGCTCTACGGAAACACAACTGATGTTCGTGCTGCTGACAATGCTGGCGTGAAAATCTCCCTCGCACCAGATTGGGGACCAAGCGGTTCAAAGTCGAGCCTCCACGAATTGAAGGTGGCAGACTTGTGGAATAGGGAAGTCATGAATGACTACTTCACAAACTACGAACTCGCTGAGATGGTCACCTCCAACCCTGCTGCTGCGGCAAAGTGGGACCCATTCGTCGGCAAGGTCAAGTCCGGCCTTGTGGCAGACCTTGTCATCATCGACACCTTCCACGACGACCCTTACCGAAACCTGATTGAATCAATCGATGAGGATGTCCGCTTGACAGTTGTTCAGGGCAAAGCACTGTTTGGTGATGAAGACATCATGACTGCACTCAAGGGCGACGATTGGGAGTCAATTCAAGGCGGCGGCGTTTCCAAGGTGGTCGACATTACAACCACGTCTGTTGTTGACGGAAGCCAATCCTTTGCCAGCATCGAAGAGGGCCTCGCAATGGCCATGCGCAACGAACTCAGCGACATTCGAGAGCACTGGTCGGAAGTGGCCGACATGACCACCGACGAAGAAGTGCAAGATCACCTCGACAAGACCTTCGACGGCGATTACAGAGACGATGTATCGCACCTCAAGAACATGACATTGGATCCAATCTTTACCACGGGTGACGATCGTTACTTCGATGTCATCAACCGTTCCGCATGGGCGAACACCCACATTGATTTGAGCAAACTCTACGATTACTACGCCGTTGGAATGGACGCTGATGGCGACCGTACGTCGGCTGAGATCACGCTGCCACAGGACGATGGAACCACTGGAGGGAACAGCGGCTCAGACAACACTGGTGGCACTGACAACACTGGTGGCACAGACAACACCGGCGGCACAGACAACACCGGTGGCACAGACAACACGGGCGGCACAGACAACACAGGTGGAAACACAGGTGGAACAACCATCGACCTCTGTGAGGACGGAAGCACACCTCCTTGCATCACAAATCCGAATTCAGGAAACGATGACGCAAGCGGCGATGCTGATGAGGCAAGCAGTGACGTACTCAAGCAGAATGCGAAGTTCCTTCTTGTTGGCATCATTGGAGTTATGGGCGTAGGTCTCTACCTCATCAGCAAGACTGGAGGCGAAGATTTGAACCTCAGTCAAGAAGCCAAAATAGAGAAAATTTGGGACGAAACCGAATTGGAAGACTCATCTGGTTCCAATTCATTTGTACCCTCACCGCCACCAATTGACAAAAAGGGGTCGAATAATTCCGGCGATGAGAAGTCTCAGGACCATAATTCAACTCGTTCCAACAGACACACGAAGCACGACGGTGGCGACACCGGAGGCTCAAGCGAAGGCGATGAGAAGTCTCAGGACCATAATTCAACTCGTTCCAACAGACACACGAAGC
>ERZ1049444.288-NODE-288-length-51583-cov-6.043433_pt1 | contig 51583 bp, 65 predicted proteins | sample MGYA00383101_ERZ1049444 | MGnify/ENA primary metagenome ERZ1049444 (study PRJEB29581, sample SAMEA5548371) | metagenome | biome: marine; feature: coastal; material: water | depth 50 m | study: Short-term variability in the microbial, nano- and picoplankton... | reverse complement strand
AAATCATCACCGCTAAGTTTAGTTAGTTTTGCACCCGCGTCTTGATAGTAAGCGCTAGACTTCTTAAGCTGCTCTACTGTGTACTCACCCGGAGTCTGAGCCCTATCCGTTCTAGCCTCTTCTTTATATCCTATGCTTAAATAGAACGCGTCCTTGATGGCGTTTAATGCTTTTTCTTCTTGAACCTTCGTAAGCTGTGGTATCATAACACCACTTGATGGGTCTCCCGGATTCGGTATCATTAATATCTTATCCTCACCCGCTTGCTTAGGGTCTGTAGTAAAGTCATCTATACCATACTCACCTAAGTGATTTGTGAGTACACTCAATGCTTTACTTGGGTTTGTTATTAAAGCTTCTGCTTGAGCGTTTAAAGCCTCTTGAAACTTAGGTATATTAACGACGCCCTCAATAGACTTAATGTCTCCTGAGTTGACAGCTTGCTTAAACTTACCCGGCAACAGCTTTGTTATCTGACCTACAGCTACAGGAACATTTAAAGCGTCAACCTTAGAGCGAACAGAGTTATTTATCGCGGGCACTGTCATGAATGATGACTGAACAAGCTCTCCTTTTTCATTTAACTTACCCATCATAAGTTGCCCTGTCTTAGGGTCAAACCTATACTTGGTATTAGACGGGTTAAAGAAGCCCTCTAACTGAGAGTTCCTCCACGTTTCTTCTAATGCTGCTACGCCTGATTGACTTCGCTCTAAACTAGCGTCATACATGGATTGGAACTGCTTAGCTCCTGAGTACAACATTTCAACGTCTTGAGTTAAGTTGCCGCGCATAGTGTTATAGTCCCTCAAGCTAACCTCACCGCTCTTTAACATACGGTCTTGCATCAACCTCATCTCTTGAGCTTGACTAGCTAAATCCATTGTCGACGAGACAGCTCCTGCATGACCACCTAGCGGTGTGTCAGAAATAAAAGTGCTTAAGTCTTTAGAGGCTTTATCTATCTCAGCCTTTTTATCTTCTCTTCGCTGAGCCTCTTCTTTTAGTTGGTCTCCTAAACCTCTAGCGACTTCACCCCAATTAATAATCTCAGCATCTTCGTTAGCTTTAAAGCCGTAGTATTGTCCATAATCTGCCATATCTTACTGTGCGAATATGTTATACCCTTGCGATGGGTCAAGAATTACTTGATTGTCCTGACGAGTATTTCCTTGGGAAACCACATTGCCAACTTGCTGAGGACTAACTTGATAATTGGTTACGCCGGGAATGTTAAAATCATAATTTGACTCAATATTCATATTGGCCTCTCCTTGCCCTCTTCGGTATAAAGGAACAATTGCTTCTGATGTTAGTGAGGATAATACATCCCCAAAAGCCTCAGCTCCTGCCTGAGTGTTTTTTTGAGCTAGAGCTTCAGCCTGCATAGCTGCAGCTCCCGCGCCTTGAGAAGCCTGAAGTCTTAAGCCTGCCTTCTTATCTCTAAGTCTACCTTCTTCAGTTATTATTTCTTTTTGGATTGCTTCAAGGTCTTTTGTTTGTTGGCTTGAAATGTCTTGACCCAACCGTTGAGATTGAGCTAACACTCTACCTGCTGTAGCACTCGCGCCTCTTCCCGCTTCTTTCCCTGCCTCCATAGCCTGTGCAGCCTGCTGAGATAACTCCTCTCGCTGACGTTCGTAAGGCTCTTTGCTAAGACCTATAGCTTCCATGTAGTTTACGTCAAGCATTTTATCTGCTTCCTCAAAAGCCTTTAAACCTTCCATCCTTGCTTTCTCAGCAAGCTTCCTCTGTTTACCCGCCTGAAGAAAGTTTGCTACTCCCGCTCCTGCCGATACTGTTGCTGCTGTAGCTGCCGCTATCGCTGTAAATGCTGCCATATTATAATGCTTTAATCATTTCTTTGTTATACGAATCACCTTTAACGTAACCCACCCCCTCATAAACATTGATAAGTCCGTCATGCTTTATAAGAGCATAAGCGAACTTATTGTCTATACCTTTTGCTAAGGATGTAAGTGAGTCTACCAAAATTGTTAATGCCTCTTTACGCGATTCTTTATATTGCTTATTGGATATAATCCAATCTACCCATGCTACCTTTGAGTTGGTATTGTACAAAAACCCTGCGCATACAGGAGTGTCACCATCCCAAACCATTATACCACCCATTCCATCTTGAGGTAAAAAATCTCTAGTAGGTGCTTGCCACCCCCAATCTTTCCACCACCCCACAAGGATGTCGTCGTAGTCTTCGTATTGTATTAATTTTGTAGTAAATTTCATTTAACACAAAGATACTAAATTTTAAGGATAGCTTTTTATAACGTCAGCATCAATAGCAAAAAGCTCACTAGGACCTGTTATATCGCTAGCAAGCGTTAGCGTGACCTCAGAATAATGCCCCATAACCCCCGAAGATTCAGCCGAAACATCTTTAACGCAATAAATATCTTGCCCTAGAATTACAGGGGTACCACCCGAATTGTTTACGGTAAAAGTGGTGGTATTACCTACCTCGTTGTAAACAATAGTGTCTATCTTACCAAAGTAGGTAAGCTTACCTGCGTTCTCAAAGTATAAGAAATCCTTTACATTAATCAATGATGATTGCCTACCGCTCACCACGGCATAAGAAGCGCCTGCACTAATGGTTTTACCTACACCAAATACCGACCTTAACTTGTAGTCTTGTTCCGTCATTATTTTTCTAAGACCCCCCACACCAAAGCTTCTAATGAACCCGTAATAGGCACCCTCTTTTTTCTGAAAAGATGCACTTTGAATATCACCTCTAGTACCTATATCAGGTATTAAGGTAGCGGACCAAGCATCTGTACTCTCTAAGGATATAGTTTTAAATAATTTATTATCTAAAGGCTGAGCATTTAATACCGTAGTTATACGAGAATTACGTTGTTGTCCGTAAAAATTGTTACGAGTTTCGTTGGTGTTGTGCCTATAAAGATTTCCTTGCTTAAAAGTATAGAAATAATTATTCATACCTACCATCCATTCAGGGTAGTAGGTATAGAAAGACGGGAAACCTTGCGAGCTTTCACTGTATGTTAATGTATAATCTGCCATAGTTTATATGTTTTATGGAGGACATGAGCCTATAGTTACAATTACTCCATTAGTATCAACCTCAAAATACCCGCTGCTGTAGCCGTAAAAACCTTGAGATAATTTATTTTGACCGTTAGGGTCTGAGAATACTAAGTCGAAAAGAAGCGGTGTATTTCCGGTGTCACCACCCCCGGCTCTATAGCCTGTAAAGCCTGTACTACCTGAGCACGCTAGCGCTGCTGTACTACTATTAGTACCCATAGTAAAAGAAGGTAGCGCTGCAGGACACTGAACATCTAATTCCCAACCGGTTGAAGTGCAGTATGAGGCAACATCAAAATCTAATCGACTTGGCTCTGCTGTAGTCTTAGGGATAACCATAGTGTAAAGGGTAACATCTGTGATTGCATTTTCTAGCTGCGGGTCACCGGACTCAACAGTTAAAGTAGCAGTTCCTACAGCGGGTAACCACGAAGATGCGGTTTGATAATTAAATAAATCAACAGTTGCTGTATATGGAAGCGGTGACGGTACAGCTCCAAAAGTATTACAGCCTGTGGCCTGTGAAGAGCCGACGTAAGTTCTATTACTTGCGTTACTGCTTTGCTTCCAACCACCCGTGGTAGGAGTGTTAGATGTAAGTCCATTATAAACTACAGTGCCATAAGTAACCTTTATACCATCAGGTACATTAAAAGGTTGGAATGTGATGACAATAGCCCCTGTATCCTGAGCCGTATTACCAACGTCAAAACTAAATATGTAAACTCCTGTATTTCCACCCGGGAATTGTGAGGACCCCGAACATGGTAATGGTGTAACGCACGCAGGGCAAGATGCTGCAGGTAATAACAACCCATTAACCTGCTCCCTAACAATAGTTCCATTTGAGTAATAACCATCAGAGGCCTTAGTTGTTAAGGAAGCCTCGTTATATACCGCCGTGGAATTATTTAAGTCGGTTCCGTCTAAAAATTTATTTACTGAACTCATATTTTTATTTTATTAGTAACAATCACAACACGCGTCAAAATCATCAGTAGCATCGTAGCATAACGTAGCATCTGTGCTATCAGTGTAATCCCAAATTAAATACAGCTTACTACCTGAAGGGGGCATGTTAAAGCTACCTCTGTAATCAGTCTCTCCCGTAGCAGGCGGTGTTACCGAAGCTATAGGGTTACTGTTTGCAAGTAAAGTTCTTATACCTAGCTCTGTATTTTCATAGTTTGTATCCGTTCTTACATACCTAAACCCGTCGCTGTTAAGCTCAAAATCAAAAGTATCTGTAGTTCTCTTGTTTGAGAACATTGTTACTTCAGCTCCGTTAGCAGGTATAATACCACCCCCTTGCGGTCCTATAATTGTTTTGTACATTGACACTACAGGGAATGTTCCTGAATCAAACACGACAGTCTCTGAATGTAGTGGTGAGTTGAATCCATCACCCGCATTAGTCCATCTATACTGATTAGTTATCTGCTTACCTGCGTCCGAGTTATTATTTACTTGAACTAAAATTATCTCTAAGTCATCGGCTGTAGGGCAGTCAACAACTACGTTATCCATAGTAACTTCAACACCATCGGCCTGAACCTCAAGCTGAAGCTCGTTATCCAACACCAAGTCTTTGTCAAAATTAAAAGAAATCGTTTGTGGAGCTGTAAGAACATTAGCGTATACCGAACTCCCGTTGTAAACAAATACAACACTAGCCTCTTTATTAGTACCCGAGTCAAATGAAACGCTAGCACTTACACTAACTTGACCAACAGACTCGCCTAGATTGTAGCATTTATTTAAAACCGTATCTTCCTTTACTACAAACCTATCAATAATTCCACACTCTTCACACGGAACATCTTTAGGTATTACATTATCGTTCGAAGACAACACATACTCATCCATGTACGGGTCGTAACCCCCAAGCTTTTGAGTATTAAACGAGTCGTTAAACAAGTCTCTAAACCATGAGCGCATACCAAATTGAGATACAACTGTGAGTTGTTCGTTTTGAGCGCTGCTACCTTTCAACTGTATTACAGCACCACGCTTAGCGTCTGTAAAGTACTTGTAAGGACCCCACTGAGAATAGCTCTCAGGGTTATTTGATATACCGTAGTTCTCAACCCTAGCAACCTGTATACCTAAAACTTCAGGCACTGACGTTAAAGCACTACCGCCGCCCGCGTCAGAGAGTAGGTTCTTACCCGATAGCACGTATGATATTTTGTCTTCCTGCAAAGCAAGGATGTCTGTCTCTCTACCTACTATCTTTCTAATAGGGCCAAAAGACTGCTCTAAAGGTTTGTAATTTGCTAACCCTAAATTAAACTCGTTTAACTTATTTACGTTAGTTTGCCCGTTGTAAACCCCGCTATATGTAATATCAGAAACCCTTCTCTCTTCTCCGTAAAGCTGAGAGTTTGTAGTTGTAGCTCTATTACCTAAAGCTAGCTGCTTTCCTTTTAAAGAGTCTTCAATCCTATAGCTTTCAACACCGTTACCAAATGTATAACAGTTAAAGAAATCCGTATTTATAACTGCTCCCTTTAAAGCTGTTTGGTTTCCTGCATTTCCTAGGTGAAACCCGTTCTCTATACCAAAGCACTCAGAAGATTCGTACCACAAATCAGGCTCTGCATCTTGAGCTTCAGACTCAAAAACCATTTCACTTACACCTCTTGTCACCTCAATACGAACTTGAAGCTCTGTGTTTTTCTTGCTACTCGGTCCATGACCTTCTGAACTTTTAACTACAAATCTAGTTGGATTACTTGAAGAGTTAAAGTTGGTATAGATATTACAGCAGCTACACTGTCTACTTGTCTCTGATGAGCTATAGTTAGGACCTGAAACACCGTCAGTAACAGCCTGAGCCTCAAGCACATCCTGTATACTGTTAGCGTCAAACCATTCCTTGAAGTTGTTGTAATCTTCAGGAACGGTAAGCTCTACATCAGATTGCCAAAGCTTTGTAGATACGTCACCTGTAATATCACCCTTTCCTCTTCTATAGTTTCTAATAAATATCCTAACCTTAGAGCCTGCAGGTAAATCATATGCAGTTGAACCTCCTGATGTAGTTGTTATAGGATAACTTATTGTTCTACAATTCTCCCCTTTAGACCTTCTTGTACCGTAGCTAATAAAAGCGTTTTCCTGAAGGACGGAGTCAAAGTTGTTTGCCGACAGTTTCATGTATACTCCTGAGGGAACTGTTATCTCCTCACCGTTAACCACGGGCGTAATGAATCCACGCTCCTGAGCTTTCTTTTCTAATACAGTCGTCCAAGTGCAAGTACTTCTCGCGCCCTCAACATCTCGCTTTACTAAAAGCTTGTCTCCTGTCTCAATCTTTTGTGAGTTCTCACCATCAAGTAAAAAATAATCAAAGCCCGTAACTTGGTCTCTGTAAAATATATTACTAAAGATAGTGTTGTAATCCTTCTTGTCAGGCTTTATTGCAAACTTATAACTCTTAGCCCAATAAGGAGGTTTTTGATAAGATGGTATAATTACTTTTATGAAATTCTTTAAGGTTGACGCACTACAAGGGACGCTTACTGTGTTTTCTAAACTAACTAAAGCTGTGGTTGAGCGCTTGTACTCATCCATGTAGATTATCCCTACCTCATACCCTCGATTACTATGAAGGCTTGACGAATCACCTATCTTGGCAAAGTCAATGTCAAATCCTGTAATTTTGTAATACTCATAAAACCTATTTACTGTAGGGTTTGTGGGGTCGGCGTAAACCATAGCCGGAAGCTGAAGTCTAATCTCGTCATCAGCAGGTATAGGCTCGACAATTGCAATAGGCGTATCTACTGTATCTATACCGCTTTCAGTTTTATTATACCCACTTAAAGTGTTTGGTAAAGAGCAGTTAAACACATCCGTCATCGTTGTGCCCGCACAATAATTGTTAGGGTCGGTAGCTATGTTTGTCGCAGTTCCTATTCTGTTTTGAAAATCTGAAGACGTAGCTAAAGCATATACACTACTAAAATTTTGAGGTAGCGTATAAGAAAAACTAAATGTAGCTCTTTGAGTTGAATCAGTACCCGGGTTAGTACCCGTTATAGTAGAGCTTTCAAAGTCAATGCTAAAACCAAAAGTTGCACCCGCAACTAAATCTTCACCTGTTAAATCTATAGCTATAATATTGTCATTAATAGCTCGATTTGTACCATCAATTGAGTTAGTACCTTGAAGGGTTTGTGAATCGCCGGTTAGGTCTTCAAAATCTACGTCATTACTAACGAGTCTTGTTCTATACTCAAGACTTACAGGTACGCCGTTTTCGTCCTCCATCTCATACCCTTCGAGATAGTTCCCATACATAAGTCTATTGCCCATAAGTGTTTGAGCTTGAGCCGCTCGTGGCACGTTGTCGTACAGCCTTAATATTTCAGAGTCAGTGAGGACTGTGAATATCTTACTGTTACTAAACTCGTAAGTGTAGTCAGTATCATCTGCCAAGCCTAATTTAGACTTGTCAAGTTTTTCAATAACTTTAATTACAGAGTTCTCCATATCCTTAAACAAAAGGTCTACGGATTTTACCAATGGCCCTCCTGAGTTATAGGTTATAAGACACTCATTCGTAGAGTTTATCATACCATCATTTAAGCCTGTACCAATATTATATCTAAACGATTTAGGCTTAAAGGTTGGTTTAGAGAACTGTGACGTAGCTGAATATTCGCCATCCTCATATCTATACCTATATGCAAAGCATACAAACCTATCCTCTAAAAAGCTATCCTCCCTATTGGTTATTAAAGGCTGTATAGATGGTGAGTTAAATGGCGGTTTTTTTATTACAAGTATTGACTCTGCTGAAAACCCGTCATAATATTGAGACGCAGGCCCTGTGTTTGGGTAGTTTCTACGTACATTTATTTGCCGAGGAGGGTTGAAGTTATCTGTAAAAAACAATAAGTCTTCAACCTTCTCAACCCCTGTTATTAAATGGTCTTTACTAAAGTTTAATGTAGTGTTTACATCACCCCCATCATTTTTACTTACTATATGGTATCTAAGAGATTCGTTGTTAGTATTGTAGGAAACTATCATGTCAGTTTTACCTGTAACACCGCCTCCGTTTGAGTCGTGTACAAACCAATAAATAGTTTCATTAGCCCCATCTTCATAAGCACCAATACATCTAGCGTCAACACTTAAATCTGTATCTACATATTGTAAGGTGGTAAGCTTTTCATTACCCTTAACATTTTCTACAGAACCTATGTCTGATTCTTCAGTAGAGCCAATGCGCACGTTTTTCGCGTCTACGTACTGTCCGTTGGGTAAAAGTCTTTCGTCAACAGACTTGTTCATCTTACCCGCAACAAAGTTTCTTGATATTTTCACCATACTACTTAATCCACTTAGATTGCCCTCTTAGATTCATTAGCAATCTGCCGGGGTGTATGTTACTAATTCTTATTTTAGCATTACGCAGTAGTGCTGACTTCTGCTTTCTAGCGCGAGCAACGATGTACTCTTGAACACCAAGCTTGCTATTAAGTATAGCGTACTGAATGTACGCGTACACGTACTCCTCAAACATTTTATTTACAGTGATTAGGGAGTCGTTACCACCCTCCATGCCGTCAGACACGTACTCTAATATAACAGACTTACCTGCCATTGTAGAGTCAAAGTTTATAACCCCTGCTTTAGAATCTATTTTAAAGGTTGGGTTAGCGTTTGCGGTCTCTGTATTCAAACCATAACGAGCGCCTATAGCGTAGTCAAAATACCAAGACCCATCGCAGCAATAACCCTCCTCTCCGTTAAATGGGCTAGCCTCATTTAAGTATATACTCTTCTTAGTCCCTTTAATCCTAGCAAGGTCAAAGTCTGAGAACTCAGGGTTTAAGACCTCGCCGTTCTCATCAAATAGTAAAGCCCCACTATTATCCTTAAGATATTGCTTAGCTGTAGTAGCTTGAACATTTTCTGTTAATGGGAATAATACGCCGTTTTCAAACATAGACACCCTAACCCAATTAACATAGTCCGAAGGAAGTATGTATCGTACTGTATCATCAAGCTTTACCTGTAAGGCTTTTATCTCCTTAAACGCATCATAGTTAAGCTCTTGAATCGCGCGTTTTGCGTGGAATATAATCTTGTATCGCTCCTCGTTATTTACAAGGGAGTGATTCCCCTGATACATAAGCATAAAGTTTGTTACTATATCCTTTAGACTAACGTACTGATAAGAACCCCAATTCTCATTCTTAGGGTCAGACCCCTCATTTTCGTAGTATTTATATTGAGATATATATGCCATTATTGCTGCTCTATATTATTTTTTTGTTCTTCATTATTAGCAAAGTCAATCACCATCTTCTCACGAATCTCAACCCCTGCGTACTGAAGTATCTTTATAACTAAGTCGTTAAAATTATCTTTAGGCAATTCAAAGTCTTGAGTGCTTGCGCTAGGAGTATACACAGGTGTATCGTCGTCACCTAAAACAATGTACGTCCACACGGGGTCTTTAGGGTATCTAATGTATTGAATATTAACACTATTCATAGTGTCGGTCGGGTAAACTGAAATTATGCTTCCATATGTAGTGGTGCTCCCATTAACATAGGCCGGATATTCGGCTGTTGGCGCGGTTAGTGGAGAGCTTAGCAAAAGGTTTATTTTAGAATTACTTACTAGTTCAGCTTCTGAAACAGAAGATGAGCCATGAGCACAGTCTACTCTGTTTATATAGTAGTAATCACTAGGGAGTATATAATCATTTGACGTGGTAATTCTAGGTAATGTAGTGTAATCTGAAAATATGTCTATGGTTTCAGAAATACCTTTAGATATGTTAGCGTACTCTGTTCCCGACCTTCGAGCGTTCTCTAGGTTTAGTTGATTGTTGTAACTATAAAATAAGCTTTCAAATATGTCAAGCTGAGCTTGCTTAGCGTAAAGGTTAAAATCCATAGGGGATAAATACCCATAGTTATTTTTATTTAACACAGCAAGTACTGCGATTCTAACGTCATTTATCATTATTAAATCTTTTCACAAATATACGCAAAAAAAAAAGAGCCTCTATGAAGCCCTCCTTTTACAACCTATTACATTATAACATTAACTTACCTGCACCGACTTTATGGGTACAGGTGTTTTTAAATTAATAATATGCTTAGTGTTGTTTGAGTTTGAAGCCTCAATAATCTTATCCTGAAAATAATTCCTCATCTCCACAGTAGAGCTTGACTTCTCTTCGTCATAATAAATTGTTACTTCATCAGTTCCATCAACCAACCCATTATTAATCACTACAGAATCATTAGTAGGGGCGCTCACGGTTGATATGTTTGTAACGCCTATTAGGTTTGGCTTTACAAAACTATGAGAATACTCCATATCGTCTATAACTAATAAGGCTTCAGGCTCAGTAGTAGAACACCTAAGAGAAATATTTGAGCTGTCAGCACCTTTAACCCTATCGAGATAAACTTCATTTAGCCCTTCTTTCAAGTTAATTGTTTCGTAAATATTATTTAAACTTCTTACTACCCCAAAAACAAAATCACCTGACAATGAAGCTACATTTATTTTTAAAAAATCCTTAGAGCTACCACTAATAAAGTTGTTTGTGCTCAAGTCTATAAATGAATAGACAGGAGTCCCTAAAACATCAGCACCTGAAAAGCTTAATGTGTCGTTAGAAAATAAAACTTTATTACCATTAGCAGTAGCAACCCTTTCTGTTCCATAAGCAAACACGTTGGTTGGTTGGACTGAGATGTTTCTGTACGTAGTAACACCCGCAGTGTTGTCTCCTGCTCTAAAATACAAAAGACTATTGCCTACCTCTTTAATAAAAGTAAAGTCAACAAAGCCTGCCCTCGCGTCAATATTCCCGTAACCCGACAAATATAAAGTACCCTCACCAAGAGCATCACCGCTAACCGCGACAATTTCTTCTATTTTAAGATTAACCTCCATTCCATTAGGTATAGAGCTTAAGCTTAACACAGCGCCTTGGTTAATTCCGGTAGTTTCTATTTTAAGTTTTTGGTCTACGACATCTGTTAATGTAGGACTACCATAAAGAGACCACCCATCTAAAGTAGTTACATCAGTATCATCATCAACTCCTTTAAAGTAAGGGTTCGGCACATATTCAACCTGCCCTGTTTCTTTTACTGATATATCTGAGTATTCTACAGTAGCGGGATTTCCGCTATTTCTTGCTGTAAAATATATAGAATTCCCTGTACTTATGGCTTTAAAAGTAAAAACAATATTACCGCCAAGTGTAGATACATCTGTGTACCCTGAGAATGCTATACCTACATCACTTAAATCGCCTTCAGCTTTACATGAAAGCTCATACACTTTACCTGCGGTAAGGCCTGACATATCATACTTTGCTGAAGCAGAATCCCCATTAGAAACTACCTTTAACTTACCGCCTTCAATAGTAGCTGTAGCGTCTTGAAATACAGACCAACCACTTAAAACACTTACGTCAGTGCCATCAGCTATTTCTGAAAAGTTAGAGTTTATAACATTAGGTCCTAACATGTTAAAGTTAGGATTCTTCAAAACATCATTACCTAAGTAAGAGTCTTCGAGTTTTAAAAAGTTTGCCATAATTATTTTTTAAGATGCTATAATATCTATAATAGTTGCGGGAGGGTTTATCTCAATAACCTTGTCTGTGTTGTTAGAGTTAGCCGCCTCAATAATTTTATCTTGAAAGTAATTCCTCATCTCTACAGTAGAGCTAACCTCGCTTTCATCGTAAGTGATTGTAACGGTGTCAGCACCATCAGTAAGGCCGTTAGTGATAACAACAGTGTTATTTGTAGGAGCGCTTACTCTTGATACGCTATCAACACCAATGAGCTTAGGTTGATTTTTAATATCTTTTAAAGAAAAGTTTCCTATTTTAAGGTTACCATTATTTACACTAAACCCAAAAAGCATCGAGCTAGCTCCCTGTGAGGTTGGAACGATGCCACTATAAGACCCTACCAATGTGTTAAGGGTAGACATTTCACTACCAAAGAAAACAAAACTTTGGCCAATTACATTGTTGCTCTCTAAAACATCGTAAGAAAATATAGAGCTATCCCCACCAACAGGTATATTTGACATATTAGGATTACCTCCCGCTCTCACATCTATAAAGCTATCAGTAAAAGAATACTCTAAATCGCCATCAGTTAAAGGATAATAAAAGTTAAAAGGTATTTTTTTAGTTCTAGTAATTTCTATGTTTGTATATCGAGTTGTTCCTGCGGAGTTGTCTCCCGCCTTAAAGTATATGTCAAGATTCGCAGGGAAAGATAAGTCATAAGTAAACGTAAAATCTAAAGAGCCTGCACTACAGTCAATATTTCCTATACCACTTATATACATAGTAGCTCCTCCCGGAGGAAGTCCGGTTAAACTTTCTATTTTGTGAATTTTAATATTTATTTCTGTCCCGATTCCGCCCCTATCAATAAGATTCTTTCTGAATAAAACACCTTGATTCTCTCCGCTAGTCTCAATAACCATAGAACCGCTTACAATTTTAGCTGAAACAGGATTGTTATAGTCGCTAAAGCCACTAATAAGAGACACATCTTTATTGTTAGGTTCTCCTGAAAAAGTAACTATTGTTGACACATAACTTACACCCGTCTCCTTTAAAGAAACTTCTTTTACTTCTATTGCAGAACCTGAACTGACAACACCCTCTTTCCAAAACTGTAAATAAACATCTGAGCCTGTATAGCCCTGATACCTAAATGGTATATCTATTTCAATAAAATTGCTATCAGCTTTAACGTCATACGTGATAGGAAAATACTGCTGATTTGATTGTGTGGACGGGGAGTTTAAGGAAGAGACCTGAACCCTTATTAAACTGTCTTCACTAACTCGAATCTTAAAAGATAGTATGCAAGATTGAAAGCCAACTTTGTTTGAAACTATTTGTGATATTCTATGTTGGTAAGCATTACCGCTTGACGACACAGGTGTTACAACTGTTTGTTTATACCCTCCATCTATAGGCTCTAACTTATAAGAACCCTCAATAGTAAGACTTAAGTCTCTATCGGTAGCCCAATCACTGAAGTTAACACCCTCTACTTCCAAGTATTCTGAACCATAGTAATCACTAAAGTCATTGTTTAAAAGTATTTCAGGACCTGTCATTGAAAACTCAGGGTTTACAATCAGTTCCTCTCCAATACTTTTTTTGTTTATTTTTAAAAAGTTTGCCATATCTATTTCTTAAGACGATATTATATCCTTTATTAATACAGGAGGGTTTATATCAAATACTTTAACTGTATTGTTTGAGTTAGCCGCTTCTATGATTCTATCTTGAAAGTAATTTTTTACATCAACCCTAGAGACTCCCTCTTTAGGTTCGTAAGTAATAGTCACTTGGTCAGCGCCCTCAGTATACCTATTGCTTATAATAACGGTTTCATTGTCAGGCGTACTTACTGTAGACACCTCACTAATACCTATTAGCTTCGGTTGGTTTTTAGCCTCTTGAAGACTCATGCTGTCAAAAGTAATTCCTCCATTTGAACCATGGTTACCTGTAAATAACCCATTACTACCAATTTGATTAATATACCTAAACTCGTTACTACCAATACTAACGTCAGGGGAAAGCCAATCTCCTGAGTATACTCTAAACCCTACTCCATCATCAACAGAGAGCACGTCGTACTTTAAAATAAACTCTGTGTTAGTTGTGAGGTAGGTGTTCTCCACGTCGCCAATAAGCTTTGAAAAACCATCTGTCAATGAAAGCTTTCCTTCTTCAAACTTAACGCCGTTACCATTTTCACCCGGAGAATTTCTTCTAAACCCATAGGCAAACACATTGGTAGGTTGGATTGAGATGTTATCATAGGTGGTAGTACCTGCAGTATTAAACCCCGCTCTAAACATTAGCTTGGTATTTACGCTTTGCTTTATAAATGTGTAGTCAACAGAGCCTGACTCAGTTGGAATATCAACACTTGTACCGTTTAAAAATAAAGCGCCATTACCATTATCACCGGTTACACTTCCTATTTTAAGATTAACCTCCTCGCCATTAGGTATACCTGTTAAGTCGTACGCCGCTCCTTCGTATATCCCTCCCGATACTATTACAAGCTTTCCGTCTACAATATTTGTTGATGTAGCGGGATAACCCGATGAAGCTATCGACCACCCACTTAAAGTGGTTACATCAACATTATTACCAACACTATAGAAACCACCGTTGTATACAAACTCAACTTGCCCCGTCTCACGAGCACTAACCTTTTCTACTGCACCTTCAAAAGAAGTTGAGTATATGTAAAAGGAAACATTACCTTGAGCGGTCTCCGTAAAAGTATAAGTTCCATTGCCTGTTATTGGATATTTTGGTCCTGACCCCACCCCTACCTTAAGTGTTCCACCTACGTAATCAGAAACAGTTATAGTTACTGAGTACACCTTACCTACAGTAAATAAGCTTTCTTGCCTAAAGCTTCCTGAACCACCGTCAGATACTGCTTTTCCGTCAACTATTTGCCAATTGGTAGTACCACTTATAATCCAATCAGCGTCAGAGTCAAAGTTGCCGTTTCTTACCAAATCCGGACCTAACATGTTAAGGTTAGGGTTTTTTAAAAAGTCGTTACTTACGTATGACTTACTTAGTTTTAAATAATTTGACATACTATGAAATTCTTATATCGTTTATAACTGTAACACTACTACCATCTCTAAACTTGTTAAGAGGTATATCTAATCTGCTACTCGTTGCCGACTGAGAGTCTAACCTTTGAATGTACTCTTCAATAAGCTTAGATGTAAAGTGATATTCATAAGACTCCCCTATGCTATACAGGCTAAGGTTGTTTGCGTTCTTAGCTCCTGAGAACCAAAAGCTTGACTTTACTCCTGTCGGTAAATCATAGTCAAAAGCAGCAAGGTCGTCAATCTTTAAAATTTGATTACCCCTTGTGTTATTGTTAGGAGCGAATACACTAAAGAACTCACCCTCCGTAGAGAAGTTATCGTTAGACATTAACAGTACGTTATTGTCTACAACCTGCTTAACAACACCTTCTGTACTTGTAGATGTATTAAACACGACATCACCCTCTTTAATTAAATCTTTAAACCCACCGTCAGCTACTTGCAGATAATTATACTCAAGTTCTTTTACGGATACACTATTTACATAAGACTCAAAAGGTGTCCCACCTGCGTATCTACCAATGTTTAAACCTGAATTGCTTATAGCCTCGAATTGAAAAGTATACACGCCTGTTTGGGTTGCAAAACCAATACTTTCGTTATAACCATATTGCTGAAACTTAAGTCCCGGACCGCTCACTATAGTTACATCAACAACAAGCTCATAAACTTTACCTTGTGTAAAAACCCCGTTTTGATTAATGCTTGTAAAACTAGAGCCATCTCCAATAATATTTGCTCTACCATCACTAATAGTTGCTCCGAAAAGTTTTTCCCAAATAGTATCAGTAGTAAAACTACTATTCTTAACCAACTCACGAGTCCCCATTACATAAGGAACTTCGTAAAGAGTTACGCTATTTACTGTAGCACCACCTGTGGTATCTGAGTAAAAGTAAACTTGAGTCTTACCATTAGTATTGTTATCAATAGCTGTAAATGTGTGAGTATATACTCCTGTTGCTGAATAATACGGAGAATATGTAGCAGCATCTCCTCCTGCTACTACCCTAATTCTAGGATTATCACCCGTAAGAGATGTTATGTCAATTTTTACAACATACCTTTTGAATTTTTGAAGCACATTAGTAGTTGTGGATGCAAATGTTTCATTAGAAGAGTTTGTAAAAGTTAACTCGTCATTTGATATTGAAACCGTTCCATCACTAAAGTTCCAATTACCGCTAGTAGTAAAGTCACTGTTAGGAATTAACTGCGGCGAACCATAAGTAGGCGTTTCTGTTGCGGCTATTTCTTTTACGCTAATATCTGAAATAGTAGAAACAATATTGCTTTCATTAAAATTTCTAAAAAATTTTAACTGAGTTTCTTGAGCAATAAAAGAATATCTGTGGGTACCCTTAGTAGTGTTTATCGCAACACTTTCACCTGAGGCGCTCATCATTAACGCCTCACGGATGCTAGAACTCCATATAGTATATATCACTTCATAAGCTTTACCTATCTCAAAAACATCAAGAGGGTTTAAGCCTGTATCATCCATTGCCTGAAGGTCAATATAAGAAGTACCTATGTTACCTATACTTGCAACTATATTTGTTTTTTTAGGGTATTCAGTACCCCCTATTGCTTCATTAAGAGGCGAAAACTTTGATAGGAAACCAAATACAGGGTCCGCCTGAATTCTCCAATTATCTATACTTTTATAATTTCCACTAACAGTCTCTTCTCCTAAGAACTTAGGGTTTGTAACAATGTTTGGTTGACCATTCCTTGGTATCTTATTTCCGTTAGAAATCTCTAAAGGTACACCTAAATACTTTGCCATATTATGAAAGTGTTATATCAGTTATCATTAATAATTCACCATACTGATGGTCTCTAAAAGCATCAAGTGGTATGTCTAATCTACTCCTTGTTGCCGATTGATTGTTAAGCCTCTCTACGTACTCTTCAATTACATTCGCTACAAAGTATGTATTTGTTGCAGGCATTAGCTGAGACATTGTTAGCTTGTCTGCGTTACTCCCGCCGGCAAACCAAAAAGAAGACTCTTGTGGGTTGCTTGGGTTTTCGTCATATTCAGAAGTAATGTACTTGTCTGTTCTGATAATCTCATTACCTCTAGTGTCACCGTTAGCGGCAAACGCGTTAAAAAATACTCCTTCAGTAGAGAAATTATCGTTAGACATTAATAACACATTGTCCGTAACAATATCTTTAACAACACTCTCATCTCCTGTAGATGTATTAAATACAACGTCACCTTCCTTTATTGACTTCTTAAATCCACCATCAGATACCTGTAGGTAGTTGGTGTATGAAAATTCTTTTACACTTATATTACTATACGAAATAGGAACTGCTCCAAGAGAGGTTTGCCTACCTAGGGAAATATAAGCTGCTTCTACCACAGCAGTTACAATAAGGCCTGCCTTTCCTGAATCGTAGTTATAACTGTAATTAGCTATAGGAAAACCTCCTTGACCATCGGCGGCATGTGCAATCTGTATTTGAGGAGTGTTATTCGCGTCACCTCCTGAATAGTCTAATGTAAGTAAATATTTTTTACCTTTAGTTAATTTTATCTTTTGAACAGCCCTAGACTCAGCATCTGCTACGCTTGGCGTTACAGTAATAGTTTCACCCAAAATACTTATCGAAGCGTCCTCCAAACCGTACCAACCGCCCTGAGACCCTGCTGTCACTTCATATTTTAAAGGTATGCTGTCACCTATAGTAGATGATGACACCTCTTTTACTGAGAAATAACTAACCACTGCGTTGCTAGAGTCAGAGCTTAGGCTAATCGCTATAGAAGACGCTGTAAGCTCTTTTGTATAAGTGCCCGGAGCTGTAGCGGTAAGATACGTTACTCCATGTTGGTAGTCCCACAATTTAATAAACCCATCAGCAATTGAATCTATCGTGAAAGTAGCCACATATTTACGCTGCTCCATTAAAGGCAAGTACCCTGTGCCGTCTAATCTTTTAGGTATTAAGTTGCTTAATCCGCCTGCGTGTGTTGCCACACCGTCGTCAAGCATTGTCCAATTTGACTGTACATTCCAAAACGAAGAGTCTAATAAATCTGAGTCAGGAACTAACTCAGGCGAAACGTAAGTAGGCGCTTCTGTTGCGGCTACTTCTTTTACGTAAACAGAACTCACTACTATTGTAGCTCCTGAGTTAACAGTGTTATTACGTATTATTGTAAATGTTTCAATATCAGCAACAAATTCAATCTCATGAGTTCCAACAGTTGTAGGTAAAACAATAATAGAAGCTCCGTTTTCAAATCTTAAACCTGAATCATTACTAGCAGAGCTAATCGTATAAGTTAATTTATACGCTTTCCCTTTTGTAAACACAATTAAATTTGAGGCAGAACTTACGTTCCAAGCTCTTAAGTAAGTTGATGAAGGAGGCGTAGCCGCAGGCCACTCAAGTTTAGCTCCCTCAGATGTAAACTCAGAAGAAGAAGCGGCAGCACCTGCACCCGAATTATTTAATCTCCATCCCGAGGAAAGAATAAAATTTACTCCACTAGGAGTCTGAGTGCCATCAAAAGTTGGATTTTCAACCTTATTGGGCTGCGCCGTGAGTGGTATTCTATTACCGTTAGAAACTGTAAGTGGTATTCCTAAATATTTTACCATACTATGAAAGTGTTATAGAAGTTGTTGCTAGCACCTCGTTATTTTTGTGGTCTCTAAATGCGTCTAAAGGTATGTCCAACCTGCTTGCTGTAGCTGATTGATTGTTTAACCTCTCAGTATAACTTTCAATTAAATCTGCTACAAAGAATGTGTTCGTTGCAGGAACTAAATGAGTAAGACTTACCTTGTCAGCATCCACACCACCTGCGTACCAAAACGAAGACTCTTGCGGATTACTTGGGTCTTCATCATATTCAGACATAATATAGTTATCTGTTCTGATAATCTGATTCCCTCTCGTATCACCGTTAGCTGCGAACACGTTAAAGAACTCGCCTGCCGTTGAAAAGTTATCGTTAGACATTAACAGTACGTTATTGTCTACAACATCTTTAACTACGCCCTCAGTACTTGTGGATGTATTGAATATTACATCACCCTCTTTTACTGACTTAGTAAATCCTCCGTCAGCTACCTGTAGGTAATTGTATTGAACCTCAGTCACTGAAAAGTTGACAATCGTAAATGTATCAACGTTTTGACCAACAAATCTTATCTCATCTTCTTTACCTGCTACATCTTCAAGGACAGCTACAAAATCAAAGCTAGTATTCCCTGTTGAGGTTGTAACTCTTTCAGATGCAGGAACACCACTAAAGTAACCCGTATTACTTAGACCTGCATTAACCGTACCGCTTAATGTTTTATTAAGTATGTCAAACTTAACTCTATAGGTTTTACCAAACTCAAGATTAACTTTAGAAGCAGCATATCTAGGGCTTGAGCCATTACCCTCAAAATATAATGAAGAATCATTAGCGCTCCAATTTTCTTGTAAACTAAAATACTGTGTGTATGGTTTATTTACTAAATCATAAGCTTCTACATAAGGAACTTCTTTTACGGATACGCTTGATAATGAACTTACCCCGCTAGCGTAAATCTGAAAAGCTGCACCGTTGCTTACTAAAACGGTATTGTAAGTTCCGTTAGCACTTACAGCGTCATCACCTGACTTAGTTCCACTAGCAGCGGATACACCTAAAGTACCTGAACTATAATCTGTAACAGTCCACTGTATTGCATATTTCTTACCTGATACCAACCCCATTGATTGAATAAGTTTATCATTGTTGGTAGTTGCATGAACAGCTTTACCGTTACCACTTACAGTCCAATTTGTTCCTGACCAATCTAGTGCAGGTGGTTGGCTAGTGGTAAAGTCACCATTTGTAACAAGCTCAGGTGAACCATAAGTAGGTGTTTCTGTAGCGGCTATTTCTTTTACTGATACAGAGTCTACGTAAAATTCAGACACTTGATTAGCTGACCTTAAAAATATATCAGCAGTTTGAGTGGATTCAGCAACAAATTTTGCAGTTAATGTCTGCCACACACCTGTCGTAGTTGTTGCAACAAAATCAGGTGCGTAAACTGAAACAATCGTATCTGCTCTAAAACTACCGCTAACCAAATAAACATCAATAGAAAATGAATACGCTTTACCCTTTACAAAATCAAAAGATTGAGTAACTCTTGATGTAATATTCGTATCTGTAATACCAATGTCTGCAACATCACTTCTTCCTTGATGTGTGCCTACAGTAAACGTAGACCCTGCAGCCGAAGCAGTCCACCCATTTGTACCATCTTTAAAATCCCCATTAGTAACCAACTCAGGCTGCGCCGTAAGCGGTGTTTTATTTCCATTTGAAACTGTAAGTGGTATTCCTAAATATTTTGCCATCATTAAAAAACATTACATCATTGTCAGAGAACAAAGATAGCAAAAAAAAAAGGCAGCATTTCTGCCTCCTCTTATACTACTTAGTCTCTGCGACCTTCTCTAAGAACTCAAGAACCTCAAGGCCCTCGTCGCTTTGAAGGTAAGATGCGACAACCTCTAAAGGCTCTTCACCAAAAGGAATAGTCAACATACGCTTCTTATTACTAGGCGTGTTAAAGAATACCTCTTTCTTGTTTTTTCTAAAACTTAAAACTCCTTTATCAAAAAAGGATTGAGCTTTAGACTCAACGTGAAGAGAGGCGTCACCAACAACTTCTAAAAACGAAGCCGGGTCTTGCTTAGCAAATAATAACACATCTCTTCTAAGTTCGGAGGATGTAATCTTACTCGGGTCTTTACCAAACGCTACACGCGTTACAGCTTCTACCTGCTCGATTGAAAGTTCTCTAGCTGCAATTAAAGCATCTGCCTCCAAGTTTAAATCCTCAACTATATCGCTAGCCTCTTTAGCCTTATCAATCTCACTATACTTTACCCCGTTTGAAGGGTGTAATGCTAAGAATTTTTGTAATGATTGATTTGTTTTTGGAACTGTAAGGAAGCCATCTTCAAATACGATAGGCTCTAATATTGAGTTTCCATCTTGCTCGTCCTCAAATGGACTGTTTTGGTTTCTTGCATACCGAAGGGCTCTGTTTACCCCTTTCTGCTCATCAAACCATAGCAATGGAAAGTTTCTTGTGTTTCTTGATGAAAGCATAAATGATAAGGGTGTGCTGTCACCCAATAATTTATACTGCTTGTCTACGTACTCTACTGTTTTTTTCATTTGAATTTAATTTGAATTTAAAAAAGTAAAGAGAGTCCGCTATAACGGACTCTCTTTTTTAATCTTATCCTTCGAATAAGAAGAAGTTGTTTGCACCTAAAGTACATACAGCTCTCTCAGACAGGAAGTTAACCTCCATTGCGTCTAAGTCAGAAGTAGCTGCCCCACCCGCTGAACCTGTAATCCAAGTCTTGTAACGTCGGTCTTCAGTTTGTGAAGCACGGTAACGTACATGTAAGAAAGGACGCTTAGCGTTCTTACCTAACACTTGGTCGTATACAGTTGTAGAACCTGCAGGAACTAACATACCGTTGATTAAACCTGAAGACAATCCACCACGCATAGTTGGGTCATTCAAGTATTTCCAATCAGTCTTGTAGAAGTCATAACCTCTCCGGAATCCTGAGAACCCTAAGTTAAGAGCCATCTGCTCGTCGTTATCAAATAGTCCATAAGAAGTACCACCTCCACCGTAAGAGTTCTGAGCGGCTAACATGTCATCAATGTTAAATCCGAACTGACGGTTAACAAAAATTACATTCTCCTCAATAGAACCTTGCTTGTCAAGACGTTGGATAACAGAGTCAAAGTCACTCAATGTATCAGGGTTACCGCCTGACCATACGTTACCTCTGTCTTTCACAACATAGAAGATACCTTCAGAGCCTTTGTTTCCAATGTCACCCGTAACTGCTGCTGCACCTGAGTTTGCTTCTGCAGGAACTGCTTCCAACATAGCTGTCTCTAGGTAGTCGTCAAAACGTAAACGAGTCTCGTGCTCAGATTTTAAGTACCAAAGGTATCCTGTAGCACCGTTTTCTGTAGTAACCTCAACCCATCCGATTTGAGCCATATCAGAACCTGATACTGCATACTTGTCTTTAAGAATGATTGGAGTGTTGCTGAAAATTTCATCAGAAGCTTCTAATGACTCTTGCATTCCGTTAGTACCTTTCTTAAACTCAGAACCATAGATGAATACAGTTGAGGCTGCACCTGCACCTACTTGACCGCCTGCTTCGTAATAAGCTACGTCAAAAGTTCCTGCTGTGTAATCTACACCTGTAACAACAGCTTTATTGCTTCCTCCTCCTGCGTTGTCAGAAATCATAACTGTGTTACCAATACGAATAGCGATTGGGTCTACAGTAGCTGCTGTGTCTCCAACAGTAATTGTAGCTGTATCGTCTCCCGCATTTCCGTCTGATGAACACGCTGTGTATTTAGTGTGTAGTCTTCCTTGCTCAGCCCATTTGATAAGGTCTGAGTTAGAAGGCATTTCCGCTCCTACCATTCGTAGGAAGGATGCTACGGTACGATTACCGTAACGCTCAAACTCTTTCTCGTAAGTATCAGGTAGATACTGATTTAAGAAGTCAAAGTTTGTAATGTAATTTGTTGCTAAAGCAACCTGATTTGCGCTTGGGGTTAAGTTAAACCCCGGGCTTGCTTGAACTGCCATTTTTTTTCTTTTTAAAATTATTTATTATTAGTACTTCTAATCTTTAAACCCCGACCTGAGTCGTTACCTAAAGCTTTATATTGTGTCCCTGACTTCGGCATTGCTTCAGGAGTGTTACGAGTTGTCATATTAATATTTTTAGTCTTCTTCATAACATCTTCTGTTGCACTAGACCTACCTTGCTCATAGAAGAACTGAGCAAATTTCTCAGGGTTCATTGCAACCGCTAACGCTTTGTGGTATCCTGCAGCATCCTTCATAAGTCCATTTTCATCTAAGTACTTTCCAACAAAGTTCATAGGTGAAAGCTGAGCTTTCTTGACATCTTCTGCGTTACCCGGATTAAAAGTGACTTGACCCTCACCAATCTTAAATTCAAAACCTTTGAACTCATTGCTGAAAACCTCGTCCGTCTTCTTTGAAAACCAATCAGACTTTCTTTTAGTTTCCTCTTGCTGCGTAGCAGCTTGTTGTAAGTATTGCTTATAAGCCTCACGCTCTTCCTTTTCGCTTTCAGATACAGCTTCCTGCCTTGACTCAAGTGGTTGCTTGTACGTATCTTTTTGCTCATTGAAAAACTTTTTAGCTTTAGCAATAGCTTTTTTCTTTGCTAATTTAGTTTTCTTAATATGTGACTCCTCATCAATATCTTCATCGTATGAATAGTCTTCCATCATTAAGTCTATGTCATCTTCGTCAAGACCTACTTCTGTGGATTTAAGATACTCTCTTAGCAAAGCATCAGGATTCATGTCATCAAAGTTGCGCTGTAATTTTGCGTAATCATTGATTCCTCTACCTGTTTCTTTTTTATACTTTAAATAAGAAGCTACATCTTCGGGTAAGTCTTCTTGAGCTTCACGCTCAGCAAGTAACTCATCCATAGATGTTATGTTCTTATTATACCTTTCTCTAATATGTGAAAGAACTTGTTCTTCAGTTAATCCTTGAGGTTGAACTTCTTCATTCTCCTGAACCACTTCGGTATTTTCACTACTTGCCTCGGCTACTTCATCTTGCGTTTCGCCGACCTCAAGTTTTTCTTCATGCTCTTGAAGTAATTGCTCTTCAATTTCTGCTGTAGATTTTTGCTCTTCAGCACCAACCTCTTTTACTTTAATTTCCATTTGATTTGATTTTATGCAAAGTTAAACAAAATTTATTTACATTTTAAGCTCGCCTCCTTGTTACCCTAGCGGCCTTGGTGTTGGACACGAATTGCTTTTTACTGCCCTGCCTTTTTTTCTTTTTAGCTGTAGCAGCTCTTTCCGACTTGCTCATGCTTTTAGCTTTTGCAAGTGGTAAACATCTGTCGGGATTCTTCTTGTTCTTACTAGTACCGCACGCTCCTTTAATAGAGCCGTCAGTACCAATCCTAACCCACTTCTCTTCTCTCCACTTTTTAAGTTCGCCCATTAATATTTTTTCTTAGGCTTAGTAGATGTCTTTACTGTTTGCGTGCAAGGTTTTCCGTATTTTGCCATAGTTTTATTTTTTAGATTTTTTAGCGTAGTTAGGGTCTTTACAATATTTACTTGCAGCCATGTTTGCATAAGCTGAAGGGTATCTGTCAAATGTTCTTTTTGCCCAAGCTATTCCTGCGGGGCATATCTTATTACTTTTTGTTCTGCCTTTTTTCGCCATATCACCTTGGTTCAAATTCAGCTAAGTCAAATCCATCTAAGCTATCTTCGTTAGATTCAAAGTTCATAGGCGGTAAGTTATTCTTACGCTGATTAATTAATTTACTCTGCTCTGTATTTTGCTGACTAATCCTATCGGCTTTAGACTTTTCTCTTTGCCCCTCTCTTTGACTCAGAGCTCCTTCAGAAATATCTCTAAGTTTAAGGTTATAGTTAAATTCTTTCTCCATTAAGAAAGATTTAAGCTTAGCCTCATTATTCATCTTCTCAATTTCAAAAGCTATCTCAGCTTGCTTTAACTGCATCTTAGCCTGACTCTCTGCTTGAATCTTTTGCATCGCCGTTTGCGCTGCCAACTGTTGAGATTTAATTTGCTGTTGAGCTGTGATTGATTGCTGTTGCATTGCCATCTTTTCGTCACGCTCTTGCTTTTTAATTCTCTTAACTTTTAGTAGTTGATTTGCTAGCTTTAAGTTTCTAAGTTCCCTAATGTCAATAGCATCCTCTAGGTTTATGTCGCCCTTAGATAACGCCATTTGTATGTTCTGTTCTAGCTGAGCTTTCTCTTCCTCATCAGGAGACACCTCTATAAATATACCGAAGTCGTAAATGTATAAATCCTTTACGGTTTCAAGTATACCTACATTGTATTTACCTATTTGGTTTGCAAACTCATCTTTAAAGTCAGCGTACTCTAGTATGTCAGAAACTCTATAAGTCAAAGCCTCAGCCATTGTTCTGTACATATAAAGACTTCCGTCTAGTATGTGTCTTGTAGCTGTGTTAGAGTTTAACGCTGCTAACTTCTGCACACCAACTAAAGAGTTAGGGTCAGGCGTAGAACCGTCTCTCGCTTCGTTTAAGCCTGTTACAGCACGTATCATTCCTAAGTAATGGTTGTAGTTACCAATCAACATTTGCGTCTTACTAGCGCCTGAATTTGACGTTAGCTGCTGAATAGGAACTTTTCCTTGATTATAGTCACCGTCCTGAGTGTAACTTCTACCAATTACACTACCTGTTTGGAAGTACAACCTTAAAGCGTCTTCAGGGTTGTAAGCACTACCTGTCCCAAGGTCTACCTCGTTAAGCCCGTCCGCATCAATATAAACACCATCAGGTACAACCTTTGATATTACCTGCTGAAGTTTTAAATGCGTCATCTGAATTAAATCAGCAAAAGGAATCATTCTCCTTACCAAGGATTCAATAGACCCCTTATACATTCTAGGTGCTACCGCTACATAATTTGGTATTGCATGCTGACTAGCCGACTTAGGTCTAACCATGTTCTCAGCAAGCTCCCACTTAAGTAGGATGTTAGTACCCATAACCATAACTCCCTCATACCAAACATCAATTGTTTTTTCTACCTTTTCAAAATTATTTTCCTCCATCATGTCAACAGGTGGATTGAATTGGTCATCCTTTTCAATCATCTTCATACCACCGTTGTCATACATCTTTTTCTTATAAACAATCTTCTTTGTTGTTTTATAGTTAAAGTACAATACAGTAGCAGTGTCTTTGTAAAAGATGTCGTTTTGATAAATCTGAGCAGTATTATAGTAGTCATACCAACTCTGACTATACTGAGAAATTTTTTCTAAATTCTCGTTAGTAAGTGTGGGGTCTATTTTGTTTAACTCTACAATTGGAACTGTCTTAACCTCACCCCAATAAAAACAATCTTTAAAATGAGGGTCTTCAGTGTAACTGTAGATTACATTAGCAGGGTCTACATAGCTAACCTTAACTCCTGAGCCCGGTAAAAACTCATGCTTAGATACAGATATACCTAAGACGGTTAAATCATAATCAAATTGCTTACGAAGGTCTTCGTATTTGTTTTCAGAGAATAGAGTGTTTATAGCTTCTTCCTCCGCTATCTCAATAGCAGGCTTGTACTTAAGGTTCATGTATAAAGAGAGCTCCTCGTCATTCTCGGGAAGCTCATCAGGGTCCATGGTAAATGGATTAATACCTGTATTCTCTTGTATTGTACTAAGGACATCTTTAGCTACCATCTGCCCTTCTATCATATCCTGATACTTACTCCTCTTCTCTTGAGACATAGCATCCTCAGCGTAAGCCTTAACCTTAAAAAGTCTGTCAGACATTCCGTTAACAACGATGTCTACAAACTTAGGTAGTATGGGCACGGGAGTCCAATCAAGGTTTAAATACGAAAGGTCACCATCAACAGCTAACTCATTCTTGTACTTAGCAACAGACTGCTCGCCTCTTGCATAAAGCCTTAGCCTATTAAAGTTTCTCCATTGGTCATAATACCTACAAGAGTTCCCATCTTTTTTGAACCACTCGTATTGAATAGCTTGACCTATCTGTAATCCAAATTCGGCAGTTTCTTTTTCAGCATCTGAAACAAACTGACTAGGAAAACCTGAAGGTGATATGTTAACATTTACCTCTTTCATTTATCTTAGTAATTCACTGATTGACCCCTTGTTATTATATCTAGCAAAGGTAACACTTATTTTTGACTGTTTTTGTTCGGGCTGATACGAGCTCTTCTGATTGGCCATAATAGCTAGCCCTGAGCTAATAGAAGCATCAAACTTTGTTCTATTGTTAATGTCAAACCTAGCCCAATCTTCAAGGGTTCTTGCAAACGGCATAGAGCCCATTTCATCAGAATCTCTATATACACCGCTCATATCTATACCGACGTGCTTTTCTATGTATGACTCAATAGCTGAGGCGTGTGATTGCTTTACGTCTTCAGAAGAATTGGGTATTCCACCTAGCTCTTTCTCTGTCTTTGAAAGCTTATTAAATACTTTGTCAGGCCTATTCATTGAGTAGCCCCTGTACCCTCTATTCTTAAAATGATACAGTAGCCTAGGCTTATTATTTTCACAGAGTATAGGCATCCCGTAAAATATACACGCCATCAAAACCTCCTCAAAAAATATCTCTGCTGTTTGAGGTCTCGCTATGTACTCCAAGAAAAACTCATTACTAGGAGCTTCATCCATATTAAACTTAGTAAGACCGTGTAAAGAACCGTTAGAGCCTTTACCGCCTACTGTTCCCGATATATCATAGGAGTCACACCCAAAAGAGCCTATATGCTCGTTACCCGGATACTTCTGACCTCTTTTAATTACTGACCTGTTTTGAATGTTTTTGTTAGGTATCCAACTAACCAAGAATCTACCACGAGTGTCAGGACTAAATATTACTTGCGTATCTTTTTTACCGTCCCTCCAATGAAACGAGCCTCGAGTAACGTGATGTTCAGTAACTAATGAATCGTTATAGTCTATCTGTTGGTATATCTTAGTAAGATTAAATAACGACGACTTACTCTCATCTCTAAAGGCATGAGACTCCGTTCTAGGAAACTGTCTATAGAATTCATTTAAAGCGTCAGCATCACTTTTAAGTGACTCAACCTCAGCCTCCCAATAATCTACCGCGCCATTACTTATCATTTCACCGTCAACCCCTAATACAGGTTTTTTTGGTTTTTTAAATACAGGCATACCGTATCTATCAATAAAACCCTCCATGTTCCATTCCATAGGAATAAACAATGCGTACATACCACTCTTGGTTTGTCCGTTGGCATTCCTAGTGTTTACATCAGAGTCTTCGTATAACTTCTTAAAATTGTTACCACCCTTAGATAGAGCGTTGGATGTAGAGCCCATCATGCACTTACCAATAATCTTACTACCTAAACGTAGACACGTTTTTGTTACACGCCAATTGTTTAAGATATTATTCGGCTTAATCCACTTACCGCTTTCATCGTGTACTAGTAGTAATAGCTTCTCACCATCATACGAGTTGTCATCCGTATTTTTCCAATCTATTGTAGTGTCTAATCCCTCAAGCTCCTCAGCTTCAGTGTCGTACATATTCTTCTTAGTAATCTTAGACGCAGGAATTCTAAAGGCAAGCTCTGTCTTTGGTTTATCCATACCATCCATGATTGGCTTGAAAAAGAAAGGTAGTCTACTATTGATAGGAACAACCTTGTCGGTAAACATTTTCTTAGCATCAGAACCTGTCTTAGATAGTATACCTACCCTAGAGTCTTTTGCTAGCGTACCCGTATTCACTGCCTCTGAGGACCCCATAAAAGAAAATCCTGAACGCCTTATCTTAAGGTATGTCATACCAAAAGAACGCTTGTCAGCCTTTGACGCCTCCCAAAAAATAAAGAATATTCTGTTAGCTTCTCGATAGTCGGGATAACCTACATCTATACTAGTCCATTGAAGATACATATAGTGTGAACCTGTTATGTAGGTCGGGTCTCCTTGGTTCATAAACCAAAAGCCCTCCTCCCTTCTATCAAACTCAGACTCTATATAGTCAACCCATCTATCCTTAAAAGGTGACGGCATCTCATTCCATTGAAATATAGAGTTTATTTTCTGCAGTTCTTTTGGAAACTCTTCACGCTCCCAATACTGCTGTGATTTTGCATTATGCCTTTTATGGCAATCATTAGGTGCAGGTGGCAACCCTATTCGTAGTCCTGAGATTTCAACAACCTCACCTACCTGCCCTGTCTTAGAAATGTTTACGAAGTCATACTCCTCGTTGTACCCATACAACCAACTTCGGCTACCATTCTTTTTCGATAGTGGCCTTGATGGTATGTAATCGGGGATAACACGATATAAGTTATTTTGACCTTCGTTCTGCAAATCCTTGTTTAGTATCTGTTCTATTAGGGCCTTTAGATTCTATATCTAAAGTTTCCTGTTCGCTGTCAATCCTTTTTAATATCTCAAAAGCATCGAATATAGAAAGCTTCTTTGATGCTGCTGCGTTCTTTAACTTATCCGCTGCAAGCTCATCCATAGGGTCGGGCTTAATAATGTCCTCCTTAGCAACTTTAATTAGTTGCTTGACAGCTTTATATCCCGCCTCTATAATTTCCTTACGTAAATCTTTTGACTCCATACTATAGCTTCATGGTTACCTGATGGTCGAATACTCTATACAAGGTTTTGTCGTCTACTTTAAACTCATACTCACTGTCAGGGCTAAAAGTAACCAAGTCACCTTCATTTATATCCTTTGACTTTAAGTAGTCATTAGGGTACTTAACGCGCCCTATTAACGGCTCGTACTTGCAAGACTTATCTATAAAAGTCTCTACAACAGCTACGGGCTCTATAAAGCAAAACCTATCGTGGCTATTCCATTTACCATCCTGCTTGTATAAATAAAATTGGTCGTTATCTACAAAGAACAAGTCATCCTTAAAGTAACTCTTACCACTCTTACGTCTACCCTTCATGTCGTTGTAAAACTTAAACACGTTATGGTGTACTAGTAAGGTGTCGCCAATCTTTATGTCCCCGGTATATCCTACAGGCGTCTCAACAACAACTGCCTCTCGGTTAGAAAACTTATGGTCTTCCTCTGAGGTACTAACCACAAACTCCATACCGCCAATGCTTTTGGTATTGTTATATCTCTTCCCTTCTAAAGGGCGTACAATAAAATTAAATGGAGACTTCATTACGACCCACAGGCTTCACAGTCCTCGTCATCAATGCTGCAAGCATCAGGCTGTTCTTTATCTTCTAAGTTGTTTACCCACGAATCAAACGTATCTTTTGCTGACTCTTCTGATTTCTTAAGTTGCTCTAAGGCATCTTTTTGGTCTTCGCTCATCTTAAAAATTTATATTGTACTCGATTGAAATTGGCATATTTGAATTGAATTCTTTCCAAAGAAGAATCTCGTCCTCCCTTTGAATCCAAACCTTTATAGATTGAGAGTCCTTATCTTGTTGAATAAGGTGTATCTTGTGAGAGCCATTAAGTATGTCTTGCCCTACAAGGTAATGCATAGCACCCGACTTGTAATCAGGGCCTACAGATATTTTTCTAATATCCATAAAATTAAAATTCAGATAAAGATAGTCTTCTCCAAGTGTCAGTATCCGTACATACGTACAAGTACTGACCATCTGTAGCAAGCTGTCCTTTAGTTCCTGATGATGCAGTAGTAGGGGGAACGCTAGCATTATTAAATAATTCTAGCACACGACCTAATTCAAAGTTTTTAGTACTGTTAGAAGTGGAAGTATCCGTACCTAGTAATTTATCTGTTAGGCTTAAAAACACCGGTGGGATGTATGAACTAATTTTTGGCATATCTTATTTTTTTTCAGAAGGCTTTACCTCCCCGGTTTTCATATCTATTACTGAGTCTTGACCGTACTTCTTTATCAATAAATCCTCGAAAGATTTTGACTCTTTCTGAATCATTGTAACCTGCATCATCAAAGCTTGCTGACGTAAGACAGTTTCTCCCAACTGCATCTTACATTCATTGTACTTTTTCATAGACTCTTGTAGCGTGTCTAACTCTTGTTGTTCTAACTTTTTCATTTGATTTAATTTAGTACAGCAAAGATACAAATTAATTTTTCATGGTTTACTTTTTAGAAGACCCACCAAAGAAGAAATCAATTATCGTATTTACTTTACTACTCATAGCACCAAACACCGTACTAATAAATCCAATCTCGTAATCTGAAAGCTCTAGTGTGTTAAGTACAAAATACTTAAACATAGTATAAGATAAAAAGAAATAGGCTGCTGTAAATATTATCGCTAATACCTTCTGTATAATAGCATCATCTTTATATATCTCTCGTGCACTATCTCGGTCTTTAACCTCGAGGGCAAACATATCTTTTTCATGCTCCTTAACAACCTTTTCAAATTGTTGCTTAAGTTGTATTCTTTCTTCATCTGTAGTAACTACCTCATCTATTATGTTAGTAGCTTGCCCTACTAGACTTTGTATAATATTTTTTATCATAATGCTTTTATGTTATCACTTGGGTGTCTGTAAGCCGTCTTATTGTTATCATCCTTGTAAGCCTCTAACACCTGCTTTCGGTTCTTAGTGTCACTATAAGATATATGAATCCACGAGTAATCAAACTCATTAATCATTTGGTCGAACTCAATATCGTTATCTAGAATATAGTCGTAAATTTTTTTATTATCCATCTGACCTTTTGACCAATGTTGGATGTCCACCGCTTGACCCTTACAATGCTGACTGCGAGAGCTACCGCCAATCGCCTCATTGAGTGTCGGGTTACGATAACCACTACTAACCCTGATAGCACCAACCCCATCACGAACAGGCTGTACCACACCTCTGATAAGGAGTTGGAGATTTTTAAGATGGTCTTTCGTAGGTTCATTCTTTATTCCTAATCTTTTAGCTGTATTACTGTGTGTTATTTCAGATAATACAAAGTTCTTACTTAATCTCATCTACTTGATTTTTTGCTTGGGTTATCTCTAAATCTTTAACTACTGTTCTTAAATAATCTACTTCTTTTTGAAGGTAAGATATTCTTAAGTCTTGTTTTGCATCGTCAGGTAACGCACCCATCTCACCACGAGGCCATTTAGTTCTAAACTCGTCGTTAAGTTCCACGTGTTCTTGCATACGATATACATCTAGCTGCAGTTGAGCTATTGATGCTGTAAGGGTGAACCATATCCCCGCCATAGACACTATACCAACTACAATGCTGATAAGTGTTTTTACATCTAAGTTAATTTTAGACGATTCTGAAATATTTAACTTATCTTCCTCCACAGTAAACGTAGCTTAATATTACTGTTGATAATACTACTGACGAGCAAATGGTAATCATTGTTTTTGAATTAACTTTTCTTTTATAAGTTTTATGTCGTCCTTCATTTCAGATACATCCTCCTGAGTAGACATAATTGTTTGACGAATCAATTGGTCCTTCATATCAAACTCTATCCTTGTAATTTCAGGGTCTGTAGGTTTTGGCAGCTCTCTTGCTTCTGCTATATCATTCTGCAGAGTGAACCACATTGCTACTAAGCTAAATATAAAGAACGCCACCATTCCTAGGGATTCAAGGTTTAAGATAACGTCTGTGTCTTTTCCTACCTTCATTAGATTACCATTTTACTTTATTAGCCCAATACGCTGCAGAGCATTTCCCTTTAGCTATATTCTTTGCATGACGAGCTTTGAACGACTTTCTTTTAGCCTTCATTCTACTACCTTCTCCCGACTTAGGTTTTCCTGCCGTGCTAGCACCCTGCTCACCAAAGCGAATAGTCTTTATCTTACCATTGCAGTTTGTAACTACTACGTGTGACTTACTCTTGTGAGACGGTGTTCTCTTAGGTTTATTTAAACCTTTAACGCCCGCTCTCTTTATTGCTGACTGCTTCTTCGCTTTATTTATCATACGTAAATACTTTCGTAATCCCCGAAGGTTGTGTTAGTATCCCAATTCATTATCTTGAAGCATTAGGGTTATAAAAAAATGTTGCATCTACCTCTATTCCTAGCCCACCGCCAACAGGATTAACGGGAAAGATAAAATTTAAGTAACCTTGGTTTGCTATTGTTCCGGTATTTCCGGGGTTAGACGCAACGTAACCTTTTGCTAATATGACTGAAGCAGGAATATTAAATGAGTGCCACTTACCATCTCTTGGTAAATAATAATCTTCAGGGCCTCCTTGGGATGAGCCAAATGTTAATATAGCTTGACTATTACTCATCCCTACTAACTCTAACTCAAATACAAAATCTTGAGTTGCCTTAAGAGCTACATGAAAGTTAAATGTAGTGGCTATATAATTTACAGGAACTAACACAGGTGTACCTCCAACAGCGTATCCACCGCCGCCCCATACTTGAGCTCCTGTTGTTTGAATGCTTACCCAACCTGTGCTTGATGTGTTGTAAAAGCTATTACCTGAATAAGGCTTATTCTCTATAGTACCATCAAAATAGTTAAACACTCTATTTGAGCCTTCAGGCCAAAGTTCTTGGGTAATCTGATTACGTAAAAAGTCACCACCTACCTGCTCAAGAATATGAACAAAGTAGCCATCCTTAAACAGCTCCTCGCCTGCACCCCAAGTATTTGACAGTAGCCCATTACCCGCACCTATACCTATGCCGTTACCCGTACCTATCATACTACCAAAGAGCTACAATGTTCTGAGCGTCTGTTCCTGTTGACATAACCTTAAGAACCTGAACAGGTATAAATGAACCTGTAGGCACTCCCGTGAACTGAACAACGTCACCGCCAACAGTCTGTACAGTTAGGTTACCCGCAAGACCTATATAAAGAGTACAACCATTACTTGGGTTGTCAGCTTGTGAGTAGATGGTGTAATTAGTTCCGTTTGAAACAGTACCTCCATCAATATTTAATATAGTCTCAGAAACTACTTCTGTAACTTTACTTGCCTCAGTTCCCGCATATACTATGTCACCAACCTTAACTGAGTCAGTAATAAAGCTTGCAGTATTATCGAGTAATTTGCCTGATTGAGGAATATTATTTGCTGTTCCTGAAGCTGCTACTGCTGCTACGTTGGGAATATTAGTAGTGTCACTTGGTATTACCCCTAGCGCTCTGCCGACTTGTAATCTTTGATATGCCATTATTTGTTTTTATTATAGGGAAATGCCCTGTTTAGTGTATCTTTTCTTTTACCGCAGCCACAGTCTTTACCTGTAGCCTCAGCTACTTTTTCTACAACCTTTTTAATACCGGTTGCTTTAGTAAACTTTTCTATTGAGTCTCCTAATCCTTTTGATTCCATTTTATTTCTTTTTATTTTTCTTGTTCCACGCCTTCATAGCAGCAATAGCTTTTTCTTTACTACCACCGAACCTAGCCTTGTACTCAGAGCTAGCTTCCTTCCAAACATCTTCGTAAGTCTTTTTCTTTTTAATAGGAGCTACCTTCTTTGGTGCTGCAGGTTTCTTTGCTGTTGGGTTAAACTTTAAACCCTTCTCTTTGCCGTGTACTGTAGCTATACGATTGTAAGTACCCGTTCTTTCATCTTTTACACGAATAGAATCCATCCCACTCTCGGGTTGGTTAGCCTTAGCTATTTCCCTTTTGGTAGCGGGACTCCACGTTACAATCCTGCTTCTTCTTTTAACACGTCCAAATCTTGCCATTATATCATTTTATATTACACTACAAATATAGCTAAAAATTATTTTAAGTTGACTTAGCCTGTATCACTGTCCAATTAGTTCCGTCAGACCATATAGCTACACCGTTGTAGGGCTTATTGAGCCTGTAGTAGGCTACCCCATCAATAGTATCTCCTGCAGCCGCAGTAACGTCAACCTTATCATTAGCCGTAACTGTTGAGTTATTTGTAATACGTATAACCCTGTAAGGAATCTCTGATGCGGGAGGCATTATAAATGTGTGAGTCCCTGAGGCTCCTGACCACGTTAGGTCAACTATGTTATTGCTTTGGGTGTATGTTGATGTAGTATCCGGTCCTACCGTATGAAAGTATGGTATCATCTTAGTGATACCGTTCTCAATAATGTAAGTGTCTACAGCAGAGCCTATATCCTCGATGGTATAATTATCACGCATAGCATTTGCTTGCGCGGAACCCTTGTTCTCTGTATCTACAAAGGGTGCTACTCCACGGAATTTCGTTCCATCAGGTATATTAGTCATCTACTTTTTCTTTTTAGATACATACGTGTCGTTCCATACACTTGCTAGGTCATTAGCCCTTTGCTGCTTCCATTTCTCAAAACCTTTCTTTCTAGGCCCTGTATATGTAACTATTCCTGCACCCGCACCCTTTAATTTCTTTAGTTTCTTCTTATTAGCCTTAAGCTCTGCGCTTAAGGCATTCACCTTAGAAGATGCTGTATCAGGGTTAGATAGCTTACTTTTTAAGGACTCTATCTTTCTGCTTACTCTAGTTAATTTATTCTGCTTACTAGGTTGTTTCATAATTACTATATTTGTAATTACAAATCTACAAAATTAAATCGAATGGAAAATGACTACCTAAAGTATTGGAGAGTAATACGATACTTCATAAAAGCCAAGTACGGCCTAACGCAATCAGACCTTGACGTTATACTATTCCTAAACTCAGAAGGTTATTTCAGTAAAGATAAGTTTAATGAGTTCGATGAACTACTGAGTTGGGATGAGAATAGGTTCGATAAGCTACACGCTAAGGGATGGATACAAACCTTTAGAAAGCGTAACGGCCCTACCAAGGCAATATACGTTCTATCGTACAAGGCTAAGAGGGTGTGTACCTCTATCTATAAAAAACTAAGTGGGGAAGAAATCCCCACTAGCCAATCAGCAAACCCTATGTTCGCTAAGAATGTCAAATACACCGATAAGGTGTATCGAAATTTTATAAAGAATCTAAATAAGTCTATACGACAACAACGACATCGTGCTCCCGAATAACGGTGAACTGCTCGTCTTCAATAAACATAGAGTACCCTGCTCTGCTGTCATAGTAAATTGTGTCTCCTGTATTAATCACGGTTACGTCACTACCCGGTGCAGCAACTGTTGCTTTCTTGTATCTAATATCATCAACATCATCTCCTGAAAGAAGTAACCCTGACTTAGTAGTTATCTCTTCTTTAATCTCTTTAATTGCAATATATTTCCCTATTGGTTTCATTTAGTATCCTGTTAAAAGTTTAAGTACATCGTCAATAGCCTTGTGCCTGTGGTTGTCCTCTAAAATAACCTTGAACACATGGTCGCTATCTTTTATCTTTGCGAGCTCTTGTATCGCTGAGTTGTTTACATCCCCTAAGTCAATCTGTTGGTTGTCACCGCAGAAAATCATTATCGAGTCCTTCCCTAGCCTACCTAGTGCCATGCGCAACTGCGCCTTGGTGAGGTTCTGAAACTCATCCACTATAACCACAGCATTGTCAAAGGTGCGTCCACGGAAGTGTGCTAGTGACACTAGCTCAATCTCCTCCTGCTCAACCATCTTAGCTATCTTGTCAGGCTTGTTATATACCTTGCGCATGTTAGACATGATAGGTACAAGCCACGGCTCTAGCTTCTCCTTCTCGTTGCCGGGTAGGAATCCATTGTCCTCAGTGGCGATGGTTGGCCGAGTAATGATTATCTTATTGTACTGACGCTTGAAGAACATATCCAAAGCCACCTGTACAGCAAGGAGGGTCTTTCCCGACCCTGCCTTACCTACAACAAAGCTGAACGCGTGAGCTATAATATTCTCCTTAGCCTTCTTCTGCTCTGCCGATAAGCTTACGTTAAACCGTACATTCCCTTTTGGGGGTGTCTTCTTCTTGTTATCCATTACTTAGTGTCATAGCTACGAGCCATTGTCACGATAGCGTTAGTGCTGAGAAGTGTGACAGCTACTGACACAGCGTTTTGAAGCGCGTTCTTAGTAACCTTCATTGGGTCAATAACACCCATACTCATTAGGTTACCATACTTATTGTTCTTCACATCGTATCCGTAACCCTTCTTAAAGTCATCCTTGTACACCTCGTCATACTTTAGACCTGCATTCTCAAGGATTGTCTTGATAGGGGACTTAAGAGAGTGGCAGATTATCTCACAAGCAACCTTCTTCTCATCAGACCAATTACTATTCCAATCACATGAGTCAGCAATATTTGCTAACGCCAACCCTGCGCCCGGTAGTATACCCTCAACAGTAGCTGAGCGAACAGCACATACAGCGTCATCAACGCGGTCATACAACTCTTTTTGTTCTAGGTCAGTCTTACCTCCAACATATATCACACCTATACCACCCGTAAGAGATGCTATACGCGAGAGAATGAAGTCTTTGTCGGACTTCTTTTGAGCTATCTCATGAGCACCTTTAAGTTGGCTAACCCTCTCGTCAATATCTTCTTGAGATACCACAGCCTCATCCTTTATGATGATACTAGTCTGTCTCCCAACAATAACCTTCTTAGCCTTACCTAAGTCTTCAGCCGTAATAAGGCTCAAATCATCACCGGTCTTCTCACTATAGTATTTAGCACCAACAGATAATGCAATGTCGTTCATCAGCTCATGCTGCTTATAACCAAAGTTTGGCGGCTGTATAACACATATCTTAAGACCATTCTTAATTACGTTGGCAGCTAAGGTGTTTATCACATTCGTAGAGCACGGAGCAACAATCAGAAGCTTACCCCCACTTTGAATAATGGGCTTTAAAACATTCTCAATCTGCAACACATTGCTTATCTCAGCATCACTAACCAAAACATTAACGTCCTCCAAGATGCACTCATCCTTCTTGTGGTTATTAATAAAAAGCTCAGAATTAAACCCTCTATCAACCTTTATACCAACAGTAGTCTCGTAATAAGTGTCTGAGGTTTGCGACTGCTCTACAGTAACCACGCCATTACCACCAACCTCTTTATATACGTCAGCAATAATTTTACCAACCTCAGGGTCATTGTTAGCTGATATGGTAGCCACACTAGCCAACTTCTTATCGGTAACAGGCTTGCTCATCTTCTTGAGCTTAGCAACCACATCATTAGTAATGTTAACCATCTCACGCAACACGGTAGTCTTATTATGCTTAGACTCTATTAACTTTTCCCCTGCACGCACCAAGGCGTTAGACAAGACAATAGCCGTAGTCGTTCCATCACCCGCAGATACAGCAGTCTTCTCCGAAGCCTCCTTCACAATTCTGACTGCTAGATTCTCCACAGGGTCAAGCAAAGCAATTGACTTCGCTACAGTAACACCATCCTTGGTGACTGTAATACCATGAGTATGTTCTTGTGATTCAATAAGCACCGTGTTACCTTGAGGACCAAGCGTGCTTTTTACCGCATTAGTGATTTTCTCTAAACCATTAAATAGTTTCTCTCTACCATCGTCAGAGAAATGCAACTCCTTTGGAGTGTATCCTGTTTGATTCATTGTTATTAGATTTGATTTGATACAAAGATAGTAAATCTTTTTTAATGAAGTAATAAACTATTGATTCGTTAGGGTCGCTCTATATATATATATATAATATATACCTCTCTCTTTTTTTTTATTCACTACAAATTAAGTAAAAAGTTATCATTATTATCAAAGTAATTGATAACCAATATTTTACGTTTTTCAAGTTGTCATTAAATCATCATAATATTAACTATTCATGACGACTATTGTCAGAGTGCAAACAAAAAAAGAGGGAATCACCCCTCTTTCACGAACCGAAAGTCACTACCCAATCGATTCAACCATCAAACACAATGATGCTTTAAAATATTTTTATGTGTAAACTAATCAATCCTAAGTACAAAATGTACTCCGAAAAGTCAAACTCTTTATCTCTTGGGTATACACCAAAGCCTAAGCAAAAACCTATCTTAATTCTATTCTGTAGTTCTATCTCATACATGGGGTAAAGATACAAAAATTTTTAGATATGTGTAGGTTGGAGGTTCCCGCCCGCCCCGCGCCTGCATGGCCGTCAGCGAAACCGATTTTTTTCTCGGGGGTGGGGGTCACGTTTTGCTTTCCCCGTACGCGTTTTTTTGGCGTTTTTGTTGCGCCCCGTCGCGCCCCATCGCGCTCCTACTACTGCGATTCACTGACGTTTTACGTCAACTCTCAGTCAGTAAAATAATCCGCTATAACGTATTTCTCCTGTTCAGATGCAAAGAGAACAGAGGATGCCTCTGCCCTACCCTTAAACAGCCCAAATAAAGCTATAGGAACAATGTACCTTCATTGTATTGCATTATCTGACATTGATAAGCATATGTAACAATGAGCGCAATTAACACTGAACTTGTTTTGAATAGTACAGAATTAGTACTATATTTGTACAAAGGATGTGACGAACACGTCTGATAAATTACTTAACTTACTTAAAATCAACGAATTATGAGAGATTTAGCAACAATTACTAGAGAAACTAGACGAATTTTATCGAACGCGTTCGGTAGCGTGACTATAGCAAAGGAGTCAAAGGTTCATGCAAAGCTAACCATGATGACAGAATTCTCAGAAGTAGAAATCATTGAGATTGGGATACATAACGTGGTAGTATTCGAGAACCATGAGACATCATTGATACCTATGGAGGATGTGGAAAATGTATTCCTAACCATAGGAAAAGGAAGTAAATTATTTGTGAATTTGGAAACGGGATTGTGGGAGGATGCTAAGACGGGTAAGCTACCTTGGGAGGTCAATCAATAGGTTAACTGACGAGTCTTCAATAGACGAAACAATGCCTTCGGGCATTGTCTTAACCATTTAAACTTTAAATTATGAGAGCAATCAACACAAACGTAGCTGAATTACTTGAGAGTAATGTAGCGGAATTCAATGGAGCAGTTGAACTATTGAATGAATTGAATGCTAATGATGTGACTGCATTCGACAAGAAAATCAAGCTAGCAAAAAAGGTATACCTAACATACCAATGGTTCAAATCGCCTGAGGGAAAACAATGCTTTGAGTATGCCGGTATTGTAATGACAAAAGAAGAATTCGCTATGGATGTCTTTGGATGGAAGTATTCATTTTTTGCTGACCAAAACAGAGTAGGTAAGGTGGTAGTGGAAGACCAAAACATCGTCTCAAAATACAAGCGCCAATGTACTACCATGGAGAATGCCGGTAACGTAACTGCATCGCGCTCAATCGCTAATCTTATCAAATTCATTAAGGCTGAGCAAAGCGGAGATGATGCACAGGTAGTAAGCACAGAGGAATCTGCTGAAGCGAGTGCTGAAGCGAGTGCTGAAGAAACTACAAACAAGGTTATCAAATCTTACATTGTCAATGGGCAGTTGTTTGAAGATGGTATTGGTGTTGTGGTGAAGCTATACGATGATGCTCAATGGACGATTGATGGCGATGCTGACAAAGTTCCTCAATACATTAAGGATGAGTTTGATGCTGATTCATTGAGAATTGGTAGAGCAATTGGTAGATGGAGTTAATCACTAAGATGATGCAGAGAATCCGTTATAACGGATTTTCTGCTCCGTCCATAGGTAGTGACCTATGCTGATGAGACTAAGATGTCGAAACGGATTTTAAACCATTAACTACTTAAATTATGAATGCACAAATCACTTACACTACTGAGGGCAATGAAGACCGCGGTCGAATGCTTAGCTACGGATGGGCAAAGCGCAATGGATTGCCTTACCGCATGTTTGACAAAACACCATTCCAATATGACCTAAAGCATTTACCTCACAATGAGATGAATCTCACTACCAATGTGACTGACGATGGCGAGATTGAATCGCGTTTTACTATTGGCTTTGAGATTGAGAAGAACACATTCCATCGTAATGCGGTCAAGGAATATGCTTTGCTTAGTCACTTTGAGACTGATGGGTCATGCGGTGTTGAAGCTATCACAAATGTGCTTCCGTTAATTGGCAAATCTGTTTGGAGGAATAAAGTCTTCAATATGTTCAGCGAAGCGAAGCATGTCATTGATGACCAATTCTCGCCGTCAGACATCGAATGTGGAGGTCACATTAACCTAGCGGTTAAAGGGATGAGCGGAGAAGAATTAGCTGACGCAATTAGACCATTCAGTGGAATCATCTACGCGCTATACCGATTCAGATTGCGAAGAACGTGGTGTCAGTCAAACATCTTTATGGATGTATGTCGTTCTGAGTGGGATGGAATTAGCACCCATCACAAATACCAAGTATGCCGGATTGATGACAATCGGATTGAGTTTAGATTACCGAGCAGAGTCAAGAGTGTAGCTGACTTGAACTTTAGATACAGATTGATGTATGAGATTGTTAACTACGCGGTAAATAAGCCAAATGGAACGCACAGAAGTCTTCTAAGCAAGTTGAAGCCAATTCTGATGATGATGTACAATGGCGATGCAGATAAGGTGTCTGAGGTTATGGAGTTATCAAAGCATTTCAGAAAGATGTTGATGACGCGTAAAATCAACCACGCAGTGAAGCCATTCGTTGACCGCTTTGGAAACTTGAGTCACTTGTACACAAGAAGCCTTAGAGCGGAGACTTTAAGATGACGCATGTGGGGAATCCGTTATAACGGATTCTCCATCCGTCCACAAGTGAGTGCTTGTGCTGATGAGTCCAAAAGGACGAAACGGAAACCATTTAAACATATTCATTATGGATACAATTGAAAGAAGAAACTTGAGATTCCTTATCGCTTCTACTGAGAAGCATATTGAGGATTTAGAGCAGTTTAATCGCGATGCACATTTTTACCAATTTAGACTAGAGGAATGTAACACCTACGTGTGTGATGATACGCGAGAGACCATTAAAATGTTAGAGCAGAAGCTATCTAACTATGAGAGAACACTAGAAGCATTTAAACTAAACGACAATTAAGATGAAGAAAATTTTAGACTACGCGACAATATTCGCATTGATTATGGTGAACATTCTAATAATATTTTTGTTCGCCATCACGACAGAGGTAGGATACATTTACCTACTACCATTTGGAGTATACACGTTATACTTAGTATTAACACACCAAAATATAGACTAATGGAACGAGCAGAGTTAGAGAAGAAGTACATTGTAGAAGGTTGGTATCTACTACCAAGAAAAGAAGAAAATAAATACGATTACCAAGAAAGGATGAGTGACGAATGGGTGCATCAGAACTTAGAGATTCAGAAGTATATCCAATCGCTTATTGATTGTCCGAGTATAAATTCTTGGAGAGACCTATTAGAAGAAGTTCTAAGTTGTGGAATGAGCGAAGATGAGCAGATAAAAGTGCTTCAATGTTGTACTGATTGGGATAGGCAAAGCAGATACATCACAAAAGGATTGGAGGGTAAGAGTCCGTTATAACGGATTCTTATTCTTTTATTTGCATTCGTACTATTTTAGTACTATATTTGTATAAATCAAAACACAGAAACTATGCTACACTTAAGAGGTCAGTACACTTTGAAAAACAAGAAGTACAAAATCAACAAAAATTTTGATGTTATTATCGGTTACATGGGGGCAAACAGAATAACGAAATCCTTTGTGAATAGATGTAAACAGAATATGGCTGATGACATCAGTCAAGAAATTTCTGAATGGTTGCTTGATAACTTTTGGGTTAACGATTACGAGGAAATAAGGGAGTCGGGTGGATGTTCTCCCGATGTTGACGATATTAAAATAACTAAAAGCTATAACAGAAAGAGAAACTATTAAAACAAAAAAGCTATGACAAAATTAGAAACACAATCGGCTTATGACCTAATAGGTCTTATGAGTGATGACGCATTGAAGTTAGTCCACAGAGACATAACAGAGTACAGAAAAGAATTTCCGAAAGGCTGTAAATACGATTCAACATTTATCGCTATGATTGAAACGGAGATGCAGAACAGATTAGAACTTAAATTAGATTTATAGAAACTATGGAAACATTAAAGAAAGATTGGAAAGAAGTACGTTGGGTTGGATGGGAGCGTTCAATGAGTCCTCATGTAGAGCGTGAGGAGAAGACAATGCAATACCACGTTGCGTGGGATAAAGACAATGAGCGTGGATGGTTTGAGGTCTACGATGATGAGAGTGGTGGAGAGGATTACTACGGAGAGGGCGGTTTGTCCTTTGATGGTAATAAGCTTTATGACTACGATGGAGTATTCAGTTTAGATGACCAAGTACTTAAATGCCTCAAAGAGTGGGGCGCTGATGTGAGTGATATTGAGTAGGTTAACTGATGAGGATTGAATATCCGAAACTTGAATCCGTTATAACGGATTTGAGTCTTAACCAATAAATTAAACACAATGGGACAGACTAAAAAATTATTCGAGTCCATGATGCAAGGCATGATGGAAGGGATTAGCATTGAACAACAGATGGCTAAGCGCATGGTAGATGACGAGTACAGAATGTCAATCTACAAGAAGAAAACCAAAACTAAACCTAAAAAGAAGTAAATCATGTACGTAGAAGTATACTTTGAGAGCAGTAATCATGCTGAATGCGTGGCTACATTTGAAACAGAAGAACTATTCATAGCTTGTTTTCCTACATTGGAAGAGAAAGCTAAGGAACAAGGAATGAAGGTAACAGAAGCCTTGATAGATAATGGACATTAAATTTGGCTATGTCTAAATTTAGTACTATTTTTGTACAATTCACTAATCAGAGGTCAGTCCGTTATAACGGATTCCTCACAAACATTAAACACAATGTGCGTAATTATTATTAAACAAAAGAAGCAGATGATGTCGCGAGAGATTGCGAAGACATCAGCAAGGATTAACCCACACGGTCTCGGAATCGTGTGGTTAGATACGTTTGAGATAACGTATCACGAGTCAAAAGACTATGGTCTACTACTAACAGATAGACCGTTTATTGCTCACTTTAGATATGCTACTGTCGGAGCAGTAAACAGAGAGAACATGCACCCATTCCAATGTGGAGTGCAGAAAGATGAGTGGCTAATGATGAATGGAACAATCAAAGGCATGGGTAATGCTCAGATGTCAGATTCAAAAGCGTTGGCTATGTCACTTGGTCAGATACCAAGACAACTATGGAAGAAAGAGTTGGAGCAGTATGACTCACGGTTCGTAACGGTCAACAAGCGTACTCGTTCATTCCAAATGTACAACAGAGATGCCTACACATACCGAGATGGTATATGGTATTCAAAAGCCAATGTACTGCAAGACAATCTGATTGCAGTATACGGCACGTTGAAGAAAGGCTATAGTAACTACTACTCATACCTAACATCATCAAAGCATTTAGGTAGAGGGGAGACTTACGACAAATACCCATTACTCATTGAGGGATTACCATATATGGTAGACCAAAAGGGTAGTGGACATCATGTTGAGGTAGACATCTTCAAGGTCTCAGACAAAGCGTTCAAGGAGATTGACGCGTTAGAAGGTCATCCGAATTGGTACAAGCGAAAGCAGATACCTATCAGAATGAAGGATGGCAGAGTGATTAATGCGTGGTTATACTTCAACCCTAAGAAGGTTGATTCAAGCACACAGATGCATAAGAGTTACGTTCAGAACTACACGGGATACCAAAGACCAAAGGTCGTGGATACGTGTCAGCAGATAAACTTTAATAGCTACTACGATGTAGACTTAGCTACCGATGATGATTGTTGTGATACACAATCTAAGGAGTGTATGATTTGCTTTCAGCCATTACAATATGACGATACCATAAACCAATACCATTGCGGTGGTTGTGATGATTGGTACACATTAGCAGAAGTGTATAACTTTTAAAACAAAAACATGTACGCAATTTTATTTATAGCAACAACAATAGCTATGGTTTTGATAGTCATAGTGAGTGCAAACGATTTTAAAAACTAAACGACATGACAATAGAATACGCAAAGAAAGTGCTAAAGGCATACGGATACTTTGTAGATAACCTTTGGAAGGTTGACGACGTACAAGATAGGTATGAGTGCGATGAAGAAAAGGCGCAAGAGATACTGAAGAGAGCGTTAGTAAACGAAGGTACTATGGAGAGAATTTGGATAGCGATTGATATATTCGCTGAAATGGATGGTTTAAAAGCTAAAAAATAACATTATGAGAAAGGTAAGAATAACAGCAGAGAGACAGTATTTCAAGAAAGTAATCGTGGAGATTGAGATACCCGATAATGTAGACCAAGAGCATTTAGATACGTGGCTTTGGGACAACGAAGATAAGTACGATTGGAAGGTAAAGAATAAGTTTGTCGATACGAAGCACACCTTGGATGGAGAGTTGTTGAGGTACGACGAGTTAGATTCTGAGGGTATACCAACATACGGAGGACATTTGTAGTGGTCATTTAAAAATCTCCGATGTCTTGGGGATTGAGGGGATATCTGCTTATGGTTAATAGTCAAGACCACGAGTCTTTTAGTTAGACTTTCATATTGACAAAGGTATTCAAAGATAGAGAGAAGGGAATCCGTTATAACGGATTCCTTTTTTTTTGATTATAATTTTGAATTACACGAAAATAGTACTATATTTGTACAACACTAACATTAAAAACAAACACAATGGCAACATTAATCAAGTCTGACGGAACACGTCAAGAGAATTTCACAGAACTTACATTGAGTGGTATGCAACAAGCGGTTGACGGCTACATAGAGATTGTTTACCTACCTAACGGCGAAGGTTTGGTGGTTAACGATAACGGCCTTAACGAATCACTATCACACAACACAGAAGCCTCGCATCTCGCGGGTACGGTAATAGTAGGTAACGCAGTATTATTAACCAAGAAAGAGTTAAGGGAGGACGTGTAATGGGAGATTTATTATTAGGTGTAATAACCACGATAACCATCATAGCTATATTCATAGCGTGGGAGATGGTAAAGTATTCAAGAGAGTTAAAAGAAAAAGAAGATGATGACGATAAGGGAGTTGATAAATAGAGATTTACTTGCCGAGAAGATGAGTGGTAGTAAAGACAAATACTACGTTCAGAACGGCAATAAAATCTTAGGAGACCTTAAGAACTTAGACCACAAGACATTCATTAGTACGGGTCGCATCATGACTGAGGATAGGCTTAAGCAGAGGTATCCCAACACTAAACTGACCAAGGGTACTAAGACCGTATGTAAATATATCGGCGGCTTCTGTATTGAGTTTCTTGAGAATGGTAAGTTTGGTTGGGCATGGCATGAGGATGTAGATATTAATCATGTAGAGTATTCATTATTTAATTACGTAAAGCAGAGTATAGATGAGCAAGGATAGAGGTTTACAGATAAAGCAGAAGGCTGACAAGGTTAGAGATATGCTACTACAGAAGAACAAAGATTACGGAAGTTCTGCGCTTGAACCATTGAACATATTCAATAAGGGTAAGTCAACGGATTCATTATGTGCAAGGATTGACGACAAGTTAGCGAGGATAAAGAACGTAGGTGTATCAGATAGCACAGAGGATACGCTGTTTGACCTATGTGGTTACCTTATTTTATTAATGATTTCAATCGACGACAATGAAAAGAGTAATATTTAATCAGTACGTTGCGCTTGTGTCAGATTTATATCGCATAAGTCACGAAGACTTTTTCAAAAAGTCTAAAGTAAGGACATTCACACAGGCTCGTCACATGGTATACTACCTGTGCGCAACAAGGCCTATGAGAATTAGGTGGATACAAGAGTACATGAGAGATAATGGATACCAAATAGACCATTCTCCAATAATTCAATCAGTAAAATCCATTAGAGAGCGTGTTGAATCAGATAAAGACTACGCATCCATCATCAAAAAAATTGAAGAGTCATGCGAAATTTAGAAGACGTATTCAAAGAAGCCTTAGATGATGACTACGCAGGAATTCTTGATGACCATTATGTTGAGTCAAGAATAGTGTTCGGTATTAAGATTTCAAGAGACCGTGAGTGTGGTGACATTGAAATACTTAACACATCAAAAGGCGGTGACTATTACGAGGAAATATCTAATGATGAGTATGAAGTATTTCTCGGAAAAGGTTGGAGAAGAGGGGTTTATGTCGTATCTTTATCGAACTATCGAAGAAAACTTGACGCGATTGAGTTCAAGATAAACAACGCGATTCAAAGGTCGGCTACTAAAAAAGAAATAGATAGTTGGCAAGACCGTAGAAAAACCGTAATGAAGCAGTACACAAAAATAACTAATAAATTAAAACACGATGAGTAAGAACAGCTACACTACACTATCAACGCTCTCTATCAAGGATAAGATTGAGCGTAAAGGGAAATTAGATTACATCTCATGGGCTAACGCATGGCACATGCTTAAGAGTAACTACCCGAATGCACAGAGAAAAATTTATGAGTCTCAGTCTACTGAGTTGAACTACTTTACAGATGGCAACACGGCTTATGTCAAGGTTGGTATTGAGGTAGATGGCTTGGAGCATATTGACTACCTACCTATCATGGACTTTAGAAACAATTCTATCGCATTGGATAAGGTTACGTCAATGGATGTTAACAAGGCCATACAGAGGTCTACTGCTAAAGCTATTGCGATGCACGGTCTTGGGTTGTCCTTATGGACAGGAGAGGATGTGCCTGAGATGGTTACCGCGAAGCCTACAAAGATTGCTAAGGATTCAAAGATAACGCTTGAGGTTGGCGATGGCAATTGGGCTAAGGTTATGAAGTACATATCAGCTAACAAAGGTATTGGCTTGTCAGAGATTGTAAAGAATCTTGAGACCAAGTACAAGATAAAGGTTTCCGTTAAGAAGGAGATTGAAAAGGCTATGTAAGATGAAGGATGTTATAGAAAAACTTAGAGATGACGCTGAGTATTACGGGGGGATAGGTAAGAACTATCTCTCTAACTCAGACATCAGCGCGCTACTTAATAACCCAAAAGATTTTGGAGTGTCTAAGGCAGATAACCCTGTCTTCGCTAAGGGTAGAGTGTTTCATCAGATAATCCTTGAGCCCGAGAAGGCTAAGGATACTATATCACTTGACGTATCATCACGTAACACTAAGAAGTATAAGGATTTCATATCAGATAATGAGTTAGACTTTGTGCTACTTGACAAGGAGGTTGCAGAGATTAAGTCATGGACAGATACGATGAAGTCTAATATGGATTTCTTTGATATGATTTACGCAGAAGGCAATGAGTTTGAAGTGCCTAGCATAAAAGAGATTAAAGGAGTTATGTGGAAGGGTAAAGCAGACATTGTCGGTAATGACGTCTTGATTGATTTAAAGACCACGGGAGACATTAAAAAGTTTAAGAGGTCTGCTAACCTATACAACTACGATAGCCAAGCTTACATATACCAAGAATTGTTTGGTAAGCCATTAATATTCTTAGTCATTGACAAGTCTACTCAGATGCTTGGAGTCTTCAGACCTACTGAGGAGTTCATTAAGCGTGGCGAGGACAAGGTTGAGAGAGCTATAGAGGTCTATCACAATTTCTTTGGAGAGAATGCTTCAGAGACTATTGAGGATTATTATATTGAAGATTACATTGATTAATCCGTTATAACGGATTCACACAGATGGCGAACTTAACCTGCCTAGAGGTTTTGTAAGTCTTTCATTACTAGGTACTTAAACACATGTTATGTCAGAGAAAAAAGAAAAAATCTTTGCAGACGGCTTCTCGTTTTCAACGAGAGAAAATCAACCCGACTTCGTAGTTGGGAGAGTATCAATTAAGATTGAGGATGCTATTCCTTTTCTTAAGCAGCACGGCGCAGACCGTGGATGGGTAAACCTAAACGTCCTTGTAGGGCGCAGCGGGAATCCTTACGTAGAGTTGGATACCTTTAAACCAAAGTCTCAGCAGGCTGCGGCTAAGAGTGTAGAAGAGGCTGAAGAAAATCTGCCATTCTAAATTAAATAGGTGGATGTAAATTTGTATATTTGCATTCACTTATAATGTGAGGTGATGAAATTGGCAGACATGCCCTCCTGTCTCGGGGGTGTAGGTAACGGAATAAACTTTAGGATAGCGGGTTGACCACCATTGTGCACAACTTGTCCTATAGCTAACCTCTACGTGGAGGTTCGAGTCCTTCTCTCACAGCAATATACCAATTGTATAGAATCCTATTATAAGGAGCGCATACAACAACTTTGTGAATGTATTCATACTACAAATATAACACATAAAGTAATGCGTAAATACCAAACGAGAGCAACCTGCGTGAGTGGTGCACACCAAGTCCTACCGTAGGAAAGTAGGCAATTTTTAAATCTATGGATTTAGAAATCAGCACGAGAGAATCGAGGGGGACTGTGGGAGTCCTCCTCTTTTTTTTTCCTGACGAAATATTAAAATCCCCACCGCCCTACTATATATATATATTTTTTATTGGTAATTATTTTTTTTATTCCTATATTTGAAGAATAAAGTCATCATTATTATCAACACTACTGATAACTAGTAAGTTAGTAAATTTAATCCATCATAATCTAAACACAATGAGCACAAAAAACGTCACGATATTTAAAAATATCAAGGAAACCGCGACTCCATTCCATCGGGAAGTCAGTGTGGTACTACAAAGAATTAAAGATGGAGCTTCTAAAGAACTCGTCAAGGGTATCCGTCAAGAGAAAGATAAGTCAGCTCGTAACGAACTTAAAAAAATGTTACCTGCGATATGCTTCTCAGGTATATTCACTAAGCGTAACGACAACTCACTAACTGAACATAGTGGTTTGATATGTCTAGACTTCGATGGTTACGAGAAGAAAAAGGATTTATTGGCGGATAAAGAGAAGCTTAGTAAGAGTGAGTTCGTATACTCGGTATTCATATCACCTTCAGGCAATGGCCTTAAAGCTTTAGTTAAGATACCGCAGGATGTAGACAACCATATCAACTACTTCAACTCATTAGAGAATCACTTCAACTCTCCGTACTTTGACAAAACATGTAAGAATGTTAGCCGAGTATGTTACGAGTCCTTCGACCCAATGATTTATATTAATGAAGACTCAGGGGTTTGGGATACAATAGAGGATGTAGAATATAAAGAGGTTTCTGTAATCAGAGATGCTCCTACAATTCCAATCACAGACGAGAACAAGATTGTAGAGATACTTGTTAAGTGGTGGGAGAAGAAATACCCTATGTCTGAAGGTCAGCGTAATCAGAATGCCTTCATACTTGCAATGGCATTTAATGATTATGGAATCAATAAAAGTTTAGCGTCTTATGTTCTTAATGGTTTCGCTAATGAGAGTTTCTCTTTGTCAGAAATCGCAAGGACTATTGACTCAGCTTATGCTAACACACAAAACTTCGGAACGAAATACTACGAGGACGATGAGCAGGTAAACAATATCAAAGCCAAGCTAAGACGTGGCGCAACAAAAAAAGAGATTCGCAATCAATTAGAGGAGTCAAACATTGATAGCGATGTAATTGAATCGGTGCTGACTCGCGTGACGGAGGAGAATGCTCTTAAACAATTTTGGACTAAGAATGACAAGGGGACTATAAAGATTGTGCATATTCTATTTAAGCACTTCTTAGAGGATAATGGCTTTTACAAGTATTGCCCTGAGGGCAGTAAGAACTACGTATTCGTAAAGGTTACCAATAACTTAATAGACCACACGTCAGAGAAGGAGATTAAAGATTTTATATTGGGTCACCTAATAGACTTAGATGACTTAAGTATATACAATTACTTTGCAGATAACACAAGGTTGTTCAGAGAAGAGTTCCTAACCTTGCTCGCAACGATTGATATTCACTTCATGTCAGACACCAAAGACTCAGCGTTCTTGTACTACAATAACTGCGCGGTTGAGATTAAGAAGGATGAGGTGATAACCATCGACTACTTAGACTTGGGTGGTTACGTTTGGAAAGACCACGTTATAGATAGGAACTTTAATATCTGTGAGGTTACTGACTGCGACTACAAAACATTTATAGGTAACGTATGTGGTAATGAAGAGGCTAGGATTAATTCAATGGAGAGTACGATAGGCTTCATGCTGCATGCACACAAGAATCTTTCATACTGCCCGGCAATAATATTAAACGATGAGGTTATATCAGATAACCCTGAGGGTGGTACGGGTAAAGGTTTGTTTATGAACGCTCTATCAAAAATGAAGAAGGTGGTAACTATAGATGGTAAGTCGTTTACATTTGAACGCTCTTTCGCTTATCAGCTTGTATCAGCAGATACGCAGATACTTGTCTTCGATGATGTTAAAAAGCACTTTGATTTCGAGAGATTGTTCAGTGTTGTAACAGAAGGGTTAACGCTTGAGAAGAAAAACAAGGATGCGATAAAGATTCCTTTCAGCAAGTCTCCTAAGATAGCTATCACAACTAACTACGCTATCAAGGGTGCGGGTAACTCATTCGCTAGGCGTAAGTGGGAGCTTGAACTTCATCAGCACTACAATAAAAACTTTACCCCGATGGATGAGTTTGGTAAGTTGATGTTTGGTGATTGGAGTGAGAGGGATTGGTGTAGCTTTGACAACTACATGATTGGTTGTCTTCAGAACTACCTTGCTAAAGGATTACAGAAGAGTCAGTTTGTAAACCTAAAGATACGTCAACTATCTGCAGAGACATGTCACGACTTTATAGAGTGGTGCGGCCTACTTGAAGGTCAGAGCGCGAACCCATCTTTAATGTTGGAAACCAAGCTGAACTCTCAGCAGTTGTACTATGACTTCATTGAGGAGTATCCTGACTTCGGGCCTAAAGCAAAGATGACTATATCTAGGATAAGGTTTTACAGATGGCTAGCATCTTATGCCCTACATAAAACAGGTGTACAACCTGAGATTGGAAAGGATGTACATGGAAAGTACATGATTATTAAAAAGAAACCTATAATTCAAACACAAATACAAGAGTAATGGAAAAGTTAAACTACAAGAATTTATTAGAATTTCTCGTTGAGCACTACAACGATGAGCAATTTTTAAAGGCAGACGGATTCGATGACGCGGTCATCGGGTTCTGCTATCAGTCAAGGCGATTGATTTATTCAACAAAGAAATGCTTGAACATACTTATAGAGGACGGCATGAGCTACACAGATGCGGTAGATTATATGAGCTATAATGTTCTTGGTTCTTATGTTGGAGATAAGACACCAATCTTTGCGGTTGACGAATGGTAGCAGCATTCGAGTGGAGAGATTATCAATCGGATATAATTGATAAGGCCACAGATATAA
>ERZ1049444.285-NODE-285-length-51928-cov-6.563742_pt1 | contig 51928 bp, 47 predicted proteins | sample MGYA00383101_ERZ1049444 | MGnify/ENA primary metagenome ERZ1049444 (study PRJEB29581, sample SAMEA5548371) | metagenome | biome: marine; feature: coastal; material: water | depth 50 m | study: Short-term variability in the microbial, nano- and picoplankton... | reverse complement strand
AGGGTGTAACGGGGAGGCAGTCAACGCTTTGTTCAGAAAAGCGCCTGTTTTCAGGGGCTGCTATGATTAAGTTCTTTTCACCGGCCGGTCAAAACTTAACAAGCGCGCTGATGTGTTATTCATAGAATAATTCGGCAGTTCTGCACTATTTTCAAGCCTTTTTTGGCACTTAATTTTGCCAGTATTCGAGAAAATAAATATACATCTCCTCTCTGGGAAAGGGGCATGAACGGGTCTCCAACTATAAATTCAACTCTCTTGGGCTGACTGTCTTTTTCTATACAGGTTTGAGCTGCAGCAATCATATGTGCGCGATTAAACAAGGTTTCTCGCGCATTTGGCACTGTTTTTAAATTTTTGATATTAACGCGCTGTCTTCACTTCCCACATCGATCACGCAATGTGCGTGAACCCTGTAAATCAGAGCATAGAAAAACCTGTGATGTCCCTGCTTTTGAGGGGCTTCCAATCTGACTGTCCATGCAAGGAGCCTTGCAAATACAATCTGCGCAAGCGATGTTTGCGATCCGCAATATGACGGTTTTATCTGTTATTTCATATCTGGCTCTATTTTGGATCAAGGTGTTAGCTGTGTGCGGCAAACCCGTTGATTGGCAGAGAATCGTCGGTTTTTGCGGGTGCGGGACAATATTCGCAGTCAGTTCACGCCTTTACGGTCTGTTCGAGCCTTTGCGAATTGCCATTTTTGCCAATAATTTAGCTTGGGGGCAACATAACTTAAGGCTGTTTGGGCAAATTAGCGCTGCTTTCTGGGTTCGGTTCAGAGCGGATGGTCCGTTGCGCGGCGCGATCTTTTAAAAAAGCGGCAGTGGCCCAAACTTATATCGTAAAAATTCCAGCGGCCGTGTTATTGAATTGGTGGGAGTTGCTGGTCAGAGCTGAACAGATTAAACATGCAATGGCCTAAGGATCACATCAATGGTCGAGGGTGATGGCTCATTACACATCTGTCGTATGAGCCATCCAACGGGCCCACTTGTCGAGGCCCCACTGTCTTTGTTCTTGATCTTAGACAATTGTCGCTTCTGTCGCGGCGCGCAGATCTGCTTCGGTCACACCATCTGCGGTCTCGATAATTTTCAAACCGCCCTCAACTACGTCCAGAACGCCGAGGTTGGTAATAATACGGTTGACCACTGATTTGCCAGTTAGCGGCAGCGTACACGAGGTCAGCACCTTGCTATCTCCATGCTTATTGGTGTGGTCCATCACCACAACCACATGGCCGACACCGGCCACCAGATCCATCGCACCGCCCATACCTTTAACCAGCTTGCCGGGGATCATCCAATTCGCCAGATCGCCGTTTTCGGCCACTTCCATTGCACCCAGGATTGCCATGGCAATTTTACCGCCGCGGATCATGCCAAACGAAGTGGCACTGTCAAAATAGGCGGTTTGTGGCAATTCGGTAATGGTCTGTTTGCCGGCATTGATCAGATCGGCATCTTCTTCACCCTCGATCGGGAAGGGGCCCATGCCCAGCATGCCGTTTTCCGATTGTAAGGTGACCGTAATGCCGTCAGGGATATAGTTTGACACCAGTGTCGGGATGCCGATGCCCAGATTGACATACATGCCGTCTTCCAACTCTTGCGCCGCGCGGGCGGCCATTTGATTTCTGTCCCATGCCATGATGCGCGTTCCTTATGCTGCGGGGCGCGTGGTGCGCTGTTCGATACGTTTTTCATGATCGCCCTGAATGATCCGGTTTACATAGATGCCGGGCAGGTGGATATGATCGGGGTCTAGCGATCCGGTTGGTACAATTTCTTCAACTTCGGCCACGCAGACCTTGCCACACATCGCTGCCGGTGGGTTGAAATTACGTGCGGCTTTGCGGAAAATCAGGTTGCCCGTCGCATCGGCTTTCCAAGCCTTGATGATGGATAGATCCGCAAAAAGCCCCTCTTCCATAATAAAGGTCTCGCCATTAAAATCTTTGTGCTCTTTGCCCTCAGCTATCACCGTGCCGACGCCGGTCTTCGTGTAAAACCCTGGAATTCCACAGCCCGCCGCGCGCATGCGTTCGGCCAATGTGCCCTGAGGATTGAACTCAAGTTCCAACTCGCCCGATAAATATTGGCGCATAAACTCAGCGTTTTCTCCCACATAAGAGCTGATCATTTTCTTGACTTGCTTGGTTTGCAGCAGAATGCCGATGCCAAAATCATCAACTCCCGCATTATTGGACGCAAAAGTCAGGCCTTTGGCACCGTGATCCTTGATCGCTTGCAGCAAAAGCTCGGGAATGCCGCACAGACCAAAGCCACCGGCCGCAATCAACATGTCATCATGTAACAGATCGGCCAGAGCTTCTGTTGCATTTTCATAGATTTTTTTCATATGGATTTCCCTCTCACCCCAGCTTGCGCCTTTTGTGACGCTGCCTGTGAAGAGAGTCAATTGCCCACCTGATAATCCAGCTTTTGTCGGCGGTGGGCCGCACGCAGCAAGGGCCGGAGGGCTGTCGCGTTCATTTGTGATCTGCCCCCAGACCTTTTATACCCCCAGCCGTCTATCGTGTGGTTGCGGCTTTTTTGCTGGGCGCCTTTTTAGCGGCTGTCTTTTTGGCTGCGGCTTTGGTGGTGGCCTTTTTCTTTGCCGGAGCTTTCTTGCCCTTGCCGGTTTTGGCGGCTTTTTCAGCGATCAAAGCCACAGCCATATCCATGGTGACATCTGCGGGTTCTGTGCCCTTGGGCAAGGTGGCGTTGATCTTGGCAAACTTAATATAGGCGCCATAGCGGCCGTCCATGATATTGACCGGGCCGCCTTGTTCGGGGTGTTCGCCCAGCTCTTTCAAAGGTGTTGCGGCCGCCCCACGTCCGGCACCGCGCGACGCAAGTTTCTTGGCAAGCTCTTCGACGGCACGGTTCATGCCAATGGTAAAAACATCGTCCACGTCTTTAATATTGGCGTAGAGTTTGCCGTGTTTGATGAACGGGCCATAGCGACCAATGCCGGCCTCAACTATTTCGCCATCCTCAGGATGTGGTCCGATTTCGCGTGGAAGGCTTAACAGGGACAGGGCTTTTTCCAGATCCATCGTGTCTGGTGCCCAGCCCTTAGGCAGGCTGGCCCGCGGCGGTTTTTTGTTATCTTCTGTGGGGTCTCCGCGCTGCACATAGGGGCCAAAACGACCTGAGAGCAGTTTGATCTCATCGTCTTGATCATGGCCCAAAACGCGGTCAGCTGAGGTTTCGCCGTCGCCATTTATCGGGCGGGTATAGCGGCATTCTGGATAGCCGCCACAACCAACAAACCCGCCCGTACGCGAAGTTTTCAAGTGTAATTGTCCGACACCGCAGAGCGGACAGATCCGCGGATCAGAGCCGTCTTCGCGCGGCGGGTAGAGTTGTGGTGCAAGCGCTGCATCCAAAACGTCGAGCACTTCTGAAATGCGCAGTTCTGAGGTTTCGGAAATCGCGGCTGAGAAATCACGCCAGAATGGCTCTAAGACATCTTTGTAATTGCCCTGACCCGCGCTAACGTCATCAAGCTGGTTTTCGAGCGAGGCTGTAAAGTCGTATTCAACGTAGCGTTTGAAAAAATTGAGCAGAAAAATTGTGACAATCCGGCCCTTATCTTCGGGGATAAGCCGGTTTTTGTCTTTCCTGACATATTCGCGATCCTGAATTGTCGTGACAATGCTGGCATAGGTAGAGGGTCGACCAATGCCCAATTCTTCCATCTGCTTGACCAGAGACGCTTCGGTGTAGCGCGGTGGTGGCTGGGTGAAATGTTGGTCTGGTGAGACTGATTTTTTTGTTGCCACTTCGCCCTGCATGACTTGCGGCAGCCGTTTGTCATCGTCGCCAACGCTGTCGTCGCGACCCTCTTCGTAGACTTTCAAAAACCCGTCAAATAAGACAACTTGACCCGAGGCGCGCAATCCGACCTGACCGTCTGCGCTGGATACTTCCACGGTTGTTCGTTCCAATCTAGCGGCGGCCATTTGGCAGGCCAAAGTGCGTTTCCAAATCAGATCATAAAGTTTGCGCTGGTCGGCTTCGGTGAGTTTGAGCGCCGAGGCATCGCGGGTCATGTCTGTGGGGCGGATACACTCATGCGCCTCTTGGGCATTTTTGGCTTTGTTTTTGTATACTCGGGGAGATTTGGGCACATAGTTTGAGCCGTACCGATTTTTAATTGCATCACGCGCCTCGGTGACCGCCTCGGGTGCCATATCAATCCCGTCGGTTCGCATATAGGTGATGTATCCCGCCTCATAAAGGCGTTGGGCGGTGCTCATGGTTTGGCGCGCGCCCATGCCGAATTTACGGCTCGCCTCTTGTTGCAAGGTTGAGGTCATGAAGGGGGCACTGGGGTTTCTTGTCGCGGGTTTTGCCTCGACAGAGGTGACGGTGAGATCGCGGCTGTTGACCGCCTGAACTGCTATTTCAGCCTGTGTGGCGTTCTCGAGGTCATATTTGTCAAGTTTTTTGCCGGCCAGCATTGTGAGGCGGGCCTCATATTCCTGTCCGCGGGGCGTGCCTAAAACGGCTTTGACCGACCAGTACTCTTGGGCGTTGAATGCCTCGATTTCTATCTCGCGCTCGACAATCAGGCGCAGACAGACCGATTGCACACGGCCGGCAGATTTTGCGCCAGGTAACTTGCGCCATAGAACTGGTGAAAGGTTGAAGCCAACAAGATAATCCAACGCGCGGCGCGCCAGATAGGCCTCGACCAAAGGTGTGTCGACTTGACGGGGGTTCTGCATCGCCTCGGTGACTGCCGATTTGGTGATGGCATTGAACACCACGCGGCTGACAGGTGTGTCTTTTTTCAAAACTTTACGTTTGCGAAGGGTCTCTTCGAGGTGCCAACTGATGGCTTCGCCCTCACGATCGGGGTCGGTTGCGAGGATCAGTGAATTGTCGTTGGAAAGTGCGTCTGCGATTGCTTTGACGTGCTTGCGACTGTCTGCCCCGACCTCCCATTTCATTTCGAAATCTTGCTCAGTGTCAACCGAACCGTCTTTTGCAGGCAAGTCGCGCACATGCCCATATGATGCAAGCACGGTGTAATCTGATCCCAAATATTTATTGATTGTTTTAGCTTTGGCAGGGGATTCAACGACTACGACGGGCATAAAAATTCCTTTCGACTAGGCTGGGGACGCCTTGACGCCAAACCATGTGGGTCAGTTGGCGTTTTTGTCAATGCACCGAATTTTGCAAAGGGGAGATAGAGCCAAATTTTATTTGAGGGTTTGTAGAGCCCTTTGCTATACTGCGCAAGGGCTCGGTTTGGGATGGAGCTCACCATGCCAAATATTTTTCGATGTCTTAGGCCAGAGAGAGCAGGCCGCCTGCTTGACGCTTTATACGACCCTCTAACTCAAGATCCACCAGCACAGGAGACAGGGTGCTGACAGATCCTCCAACGTCGCGGACCAACTGGTCTTCTGCGATGGGAGAATGGTTGAGCCTTGCCAGGATTTCCTGATGCAGGTTTGCGGTCTGGCGTAGGCTGCGCTGCGGTTTTTTTATTGCCTCAGATGGGATGATTTGAGATATGTTTTGCGTGACCTGTGACACCGGTTCGGCAAAGGTGGGTTCATTCTCAGCGGCGTTCAAAACCTGCACCACATCGTCAACACTGCGCACCAGGACGGCGCCGTCCCTCAGCAGCATATTGCAACCGGCAGCACGGGCATCAAAAGGGTGCCCGGGTACGGCCAATACTTCGCGGCCTTGGTCAAGCGCGTCGCGGGCGGTGATTAGGCTGCCGGATTTTGATGCGGCCTCAACTATGATTACGGCGCTGCACAATCCCGAAATAAGGCGGTTGCGGGAGGGGAAATGGCGGGCTTTTGGGATCACACCCATGGGTTGTTCCGATATGCGAGCGCCTTGATCATTGAGCTCATCGCCTAATTTCGCATTCTCTGCCGGATAGAGAATATCAACCCCGCCAGCCATAACCGCGACCGTACCAGTCTTAAGGGCGCCTTTATGCGCCGCTGTGTCTACTCCGCGGGCCAGTCCTGAAACGGTCACATAGCCTAATTCACCTAAACCTTTGGCCAGATACCGCGCCATTCTTGTGCCCAGAGACGAGGCGTTTCGGGCCCCAACAATCGCTACCATCGGACGAAGGAGCGTCTGGGAGTTACCCGTTATCCATAAAACAGGGGGCGGACTCGCAATTGTCATCAAAGCTTTGGGATAGTCTTCATTGCCAAAAAAAATCAGGCGCGCTTGCGCCTCTGCGCCGGCCCGAATTTCGATGCCAACCCGCTCGGCGCTGCAGGCCGCATAGTTTTCAAGCCCAGCCTTTCTGGCGATGTCTGGCAGAGCCTTCAGGGCCGCCGCAGCGCTGCCATGTTCGTGCATCAGCCGAAAAAATGTGCTGATGCCAACGCGATGAGAGCGCAAGAGACGAAGCCACGATAACCGGTCTTCTTCCGTGGTGGGGGGGGTAGGGGGTGAGTGGAAGAAACTGTGTGTTCGGCCATCATGACTCCGCCATCTTGCGAGATCATATCTACGCTCGATGTGGTTAACAGCAGGTAAAGATATTTTTTTTTTTGGACTAAGCAGCGGCCCCGCCGATGGTCAAACCACCGATCATCATTGTCGGCTGTCCAACGCCAACGGGCACCCACTGTCCCTGCTTTCCGCAGTTGCCCATACCGGGGTCGAGCGCCATATCGTTGCCAATGGCGCGAATGTGCTTGAGCGCTGTCGCACCGTCACCGATCAGCGTCACGCCTTTCAGTGGCGCGCCGATGATGCCGTTCCTGACCCGATAGGCCTCGGTGCAGGAAAATACAAATTTGCCATTGGTGATGTCCACCTGACCACCGCCGAACCCAACCGCATAAATACCGTCTTTCAAATCCGACAGTATATCGTAAGGTGCTGTGTTGCCGCCGAGCATATAGGTGTTTGTCATTCTGGGCATTGGCGCATGGGCAAAGCTTTCACGACGGCCGTTTCCGGTGGCGGCCACCCCCATGAGGCGTGCGTTCTGACGGTCCTGCATATAGCCAACAAGAATGCCATCTTCGATAAGCGTGTTTTTAGCCGATGGCGTGCCTTCGTCATCGATTGTGATCGACCCTCGGCGGTCTGGGATCGTGCCATCATCAAGGACCGTGACCCCAGGAGCAGCGATTCGTTGGCCCATTAAACCGGAAAAGGCGCTACTGCCTTTGCGGTTGAAGTCGCCCTCTAACCCGTGACCGATTGCCTCATGTAATAAAATCCCGGGCCACCCCGGACCGAGAACAATATCCATAACGCCGGCGGGGGCGGCCTCGGCTGTCAGGTTCACGGTGGCAATACGCAGCGCTTCGCGGGCTTTGGTCTGCCAGGCCTCTGGTTTCAGCAAGCCGTCAAGGCCAATGCGCCCACCGCCGCCGGCAGATCCGCTTTCCCGACGTCCGTTGCTTTCTACGATTACGGACACATTCACGCGGGTCATTGGCCTGACATCGCGTAAAATTTGCCCGTCAGGGCGAAGGATCTCAATCTCTTGCAGTGAGGCTGAAATGGTCGCGGAGGCCTGCACAACGCGGGGGTCGAGATCGCGGCAAAAGGCATCAATGGCTTTGAGTGTTTCTATTTTAACTGCAAATGGCGCATCTTCCATCGGGTTTTGATCGTTATATAGATGCCGGTTGGTAGCTTTCGGACCCTCTGACAACTGACCTCCGCCTGCGCGTACGGCCAATCGAGCGGTGTCGGCGGCACGCATCAATGCGGCTTGACTGATTTCAGTTGAATGACTGTATCCGGTGACGTCACCGTGAATGGCGCGCAACCCAAAGCCCTCAGAAGCGTTGTAACTGGCATTTTTAATCCTGCCGTCATCCAGCACCAAGCCCTCAGAGCGCCGTCTTTCAAGGAAAATTTCGCCATCATCAGCGCCTGCCACGGCCTGTTGCAAGACTGACAGAGCTTGTTCTTTTTCCAGATAATCTGAAAATGGGCGAAATGTATCTTGGCTCATTGGGTCGAGTCTCCTGAAATAATTTGCTTGAGGGCGTCTGTTTGCCGCAAGCTTCTTTCTTTATTCATCCTCAATAATATGTTCTTAAGTGGATCATTGACAATCGGAATCCTTTTGGGCGGTATCCTCTCATCTGGGTTTTCGATGTCTGTTGACCGGAGCCAAGCAACCGATTTAGGTGAAATATGCGAATGATAGCGAGACTGACGGGCCTGATGGCTATAGTAATGGGGCTGCCTGTGGCAGCACAAGACGGATTGGAAATTATTGGCAAGCCGGTTGATAAACTCTTAGGCTTTCAGCCACCCGTGACGGAACTGGCTCGGGACGTACAGTGGCTGGATGACATGGTGCTATGGGTCATAGTGGCCATTACCTTGCTGGTAACGGCCCTGCTGGCATACGTGATTGTACGCTATAATCAAAAGGCAAATCCGAACCCGTCCAGTTTCACCCATAACTCTCCTCTGGAGGTAGCGTGGACTGTGGTGCCGATTGTAGTACTGGTATTTATTGGAGCGTTTTCGCTGCCGGTATTGTTCAAACAGCAAGAGATACCCGAGGGCGATATTCATATTAAAGTAACTGGTTATCAGTGGTACTGGGGGTATGAGTACACTGACCACGAGTTTGGCTTTGACAGCTTTATGATTGGCGAGGGACAGGTGCTGAACGACGAGGTCGAGGCCGAATTGATCGCAGCGGGTTACAGCCGCGATGAGTTTTTGCTCGCGACAGATACATCGGTTGTCGTGCCCGTAAACAAAGTGGTGGTGATGGATGTGACTGGCGCTGACGTGATCCACAGCTGGACCATTCCCGCTTTTGGGGTCAAGCAAGACGCCGTACCGGGTCGGATCGCGCAGCTTTGGTTCAAAGCTGAAAAAGAGGGCGTATATTTTGGTCAATGTTCCGAACTTTGCGGAAAATCACACGCCTATATGCCGATCACAGTGAAGGTTGTTAGTCAGGAAGTTTATGATGCATGGTTAGCAGGAGCGATTGACGAATACGCAGGCACTCCGCTTGATTTCCAAGTCGCGTCTAAGTGAGGTCGCTAAAATAATCTAACCTGAAGCGAGAGAAAGCTTATGAGCATGAGTGATGCCAGCATGATAACGCGAGCACCAACCCACGAGGCGAGCTTTGGCGATTATTTCGCCCTTTTGAAGCCGCGTGTGATGTCGCTTGTGGTTTTTACCGCCATGGTTGGCTTGTTTGCCGCGCCAATTTCAGTGCATCCGATGGTCGCGTTTTCGTCGATTCTATTTATTGCTATCGGTGGCGGTGCATCCGGGGCGCTGAACATGTGGTGGGATGCAGACATAGATGCGATTATGCGCCGAACGCGGTCGCGGCCAATCCCCTCGGGCAAGGTCACCCCAGAAGACGCCAAGGCGATTGGAATTGCTTTGTCAGGGTTTTCTGTTGTGATGCTGGCTTTGGCGTCAAATCTTTTTGCGGCCGGGTTGCTCGCGTTCACAATTTTCTTTTACGTGGTGATCTACACAGTGTGGCTCAAGCGCTGGACACCTCAGAACATTGTGATCGGTGGCGCGGCCGGGGCCTTCCCGCCGATGATTGGCTGGGCCGTTGCAACGGGTGGGATCAGCTTAGAAAGCGTGCTGATGTTCGCTTTGATTTTTGTTTGGACTCCACCGCATTTTTGGGCTTTGGCGCTGTTCATGCGCAATGATTATGACGATGCGAAGGTCCCGATGTTGACGGTAACTCACGGGCGTCGCAGCACCCGAAATCACATTCTAGGGTATACTCTGGTGCTGGCTGCAGTGGCTGTTGGGGCGGGCTGTACCTCTCTCGGTGGGCCGGCTTATGTTGCGGTGGCCGTTGTTCTTAACATCGCGTTCATCAAAGGCGCCGTTGATATCTGGCGCCGAGATGAGACAGACAGCGAAGCCGACGACTTTAAGGTTGAACGTCGATTTTTCAAATTGTCGCTGGCGTATTTGTTCCTACATTTTGGTGCAATTTTAACTGATCCTCTGTTGGCACAGCTTGTCGGGGGCACTCTCTGATGAGTTTTGATCGCCAGCATGAAATCCACACGCGGCGTTTTGGTCGCAACTTGGGCGTTGCGGCAGTTCTTTTGGGATTGGTGGCGATCGTGTTCGGCCTGACCGTTGTGAAAGTGACCCATGTCGAGTTTGAGGTCCCAAGCGCTGAGGCCTCACAATGACTGCTGTGAATGGAAAACAACGCACTTTGTTTCAGACCATCGGGCTGGTGGTGGTTATGGGCGGCTTGGCGTGGGCATCTGTACCATTTTACGACTGGTTTTGTCGGGTTACGGGTTTCAGCGGTGTTACTGCGGTAGCGAGCGGTGATTCTGAAATTATCTTAGACAAGACGATCAAAATAAGGTTTGATGCTTCTCTGGAGCGCGATATGCCTTGGGATTTTAAACCGGTTCAGCGTGAAATGACCTTGCGCATTGGCGAGACCGGTCTTGCGTTCTATGAAGCCTATAACCCAACAGACCGGCCTGTTGCCGGGTCCGCCAGCTATAACGTCGCCCCATTTGATGCCGGTGGATTTTTCGCGAAAATTGACTGTTTTTGTTTTGAAGAACAGGTGCTACAACCCGGTGAACGGGTGCAGATGCCAGTGACTTTCTACGTTGATCCCGCGATTGTCGAGGACCGCGATGCAAAATACGCTAAGTCGATCACCCTCTCGTATACGTTTTACGAGATAGAGCTACCGCAAGAGGCACAAGCGGCCCTTTTGCAACCCGAGAGAACGAAAATAAACTAGGCATTCCGAAGAGGGAATTACCAAATGGCGCATGTTAAGAACCACGATTATCATATTCTAAATCCCTCCCTCTGGCCTTTGGCTGGTGCGGTCTTTGGGTTTATCATGTTGTTTGGTGGCGTGCTGTTTATGCACGATCACGGTCCTTATCTGCTGTTGATCGGCTTTGTTGGCGTGCTTTACGTGATGTACGGTTGGTGGGCTGAAACCGTCGCTGAAAATAAAGAGGGCGATCACACACCAGTTGTACAAATCGGCCTGCGTTACGGTTTTATCCTGTTTATCACTTCAGAAGTCATGTTTTTTGCGGCATGGTTCTGGAGCTTTTTCAAACACGCAATGTACCCGATGGGCCCCGATAGTCCGCGCGTCGACGGTGTGTGGCCTCCAGTCGGTATCGAGACATTTGATCCGTTTCACCTTCCTTTGATCAACACTTTGATCCTGTTGTGTTCTGGCGCAGCAGCAACTTGGGCGCACCATGCGTTGGTCCATGAAGAAAATCGTGAAGACATGAAAATGGGTCTGTGGATCGCCATTGCCCTTGGTGCCGTATTTACGCTGTTTCAGGCTTATGAATACAGCCACGCCGCGTTTGGGTTCTCAGGCAACATCTATGGGGCAAACTTTTTCATGGCCACCGGGTTCCACGGGTTTCATGTTCTTGTTGGAACCATCTTTCTGTTTATCTGTCTGATGCGGACTTACAGGGGGCATTTTACCGCCAAAAGTCACATCGGGTTTGAGGCTGCCGCGTGGTACTGGCATTTTGTTGATGTGGTATGGCTGTTTTTGTTCTTCGCAGTCTATATCTGGGGCGGTTAAGCTGCATGGTTTGTGCTTGAACAGGCGCTGTGAAACCGACTAATCAAAGCGCGCAGCTTGTCTGCGCGTTTTTTCCGTTTAAGGACCGTTTTCGATTATGAACCGCCTCATTCCTCCACTGATCTTTGGGCTGGCCGGTATCGCGGTACTGGTATCTCTGGCGATTTGGCAATTTCAAAGATTGCATTGGAAGAACACCATTCTGGCGGATATCGATGCCCGCATTCTTGCCGAAGCGGTCGCGGTGCCTGCGCAGCCAGATCCGGTGCGAGATCGTTATTTGCCCGTGGTGGTTAGCGGACGTTTGGGTGCCCCGTTTCTTCGAGTCCTCGCAAGCCGCAAAAAGATTGGCGCAGGCTACCGGCTCATCAGCCCTTTACAGTTGGCTGACCGGATTATTTTGGTTGACCGGGGATTCATCAAACTTGCCGATGCGGTGCCGGCTGTATCAGACCAGCCGGTGACATTTACCGGCAACCTGCACTGGCCAGACGAAGTGGATGGGTATACGCCAGAGCCCGATTATAATAAAAATATTTGGTTTGCCCGTGATGTGCCCGCTATGGCGGCTGCGCTTTCTACAGAGCCTATTTTGCTCGTGGCCCGCACATCGTCAATTGCGTCATCTCAACTATCTCCGATGCCGGTTGATAGCAAAGGCATTGCCAACAATCATCTGCAATACGCATTGACATGGATTTCTTTGGCAGTGATCTGGTTATGTATGACCTTGTTTTATATCATCCGAACAAAGCCCAAAACAGAAAGCTGATGTGACATGCGCTATATTTCGACCCGCGGAGCCGCCCCGGTTTTAACCTTTGAAGAGGCGATGCTAACCGGCCTTGCCCGTGACGGTGGTCTGTATGTGCCCGAAACGATCCCGCAGATGAGCCATCGCGACATCAGCGCTTTGCAGGGGCTGAGTTATGAGGATGTGGCGTTTCGGGTGATGCAGCCGTTTATAGGTGACACGTTCAGCGATGCAGAGTTCAGCGATATTATCAGCCGTGCCTATGCTGGATTCGGTCACAAAGCCCGGGCGCCCTTGGTACAGCTGGACAGCAATCACTTTCTGCTCGAGCTGTTTCACGGGCCGACACTTGCGTTCAAAGACTTTGCTATGCAGTTGATCGGGCAGATGTTCCAGACCGCTCTGCACCGCCGTGGAGAGCGGGTGACCATCGTCGGCGCCACGAGCGGTGACACGGGCAGTGCCGCGATGGAGGCGTTTCGCGGACTGGATGCCGTCGATGTCTTTATTATGTACCCGCATGGTCGGATTTCAGAGGTTCAGCGCCGGCAAATGACAACGCCAAGCGAAAGCAATGTCCACGCTTTGGCGATGGATGGCGATTTTGATGCCTGCCAGGCGCGGCTTAAAGAGATGTTCAACGACTTTGCCTTCCGAGATGAGGTGCGTCTGGCCGGCGTAAATTCGATTAACTGGGCGCGGGTATTGGCGCAAGTTGTGTATTATTTCTCGGCGGCAGCTGGTTTGGGCGCCCCTCAGCGCAAGGTCAGTTTTACAGTGCCAACAGGCAACTTTGGTGATATTTTTGCTGGCTATATTGCCAAGCGTATGGGGCTGCCGATTGACCGCCTGATCGTGGCCACCAATCAAAACGATATTCTGCATCGCTGCCTGTCCACCGGGGTCTATCAAACCGATACAGTGATCCCGTCGATCAGCCCCTCAATGGATATTCAGGTCAGTTCGAATTTTGAACGGGCGCTGTTTTATGCCTATGACGGTGATGGCGCGGCAATTTCTCGAATGATGGATAGTTTGAAATCCGAGGGTGGGTTTGAGCTCAGTCAGGGCACTCAGCAAAAACTGGCCGGGGATTTCGGATCTGGACGCGTCTCCGAAGTCGAGACATCGGCGACGATTGCGGCCCACTGTACGTCAACGGGTGAAATTCTTTGCCCGCATTCAGCAATTGGGGTCAACGTGGCCGAGGCGCTGCGTGACCCAAATGTACCAATGGTGACCTTGGCCACGGCGCATCCGGCTAAATTTCCCGATGCGGTTGAGGCGGCCACATCGCTGCGTCCAGAGTTGCCTGACCGCATGGCCGATCTTTATAACCGACCCGAACGGGGGACGCGTGTGGCCAATGAACTGGCACCATTACAACAATTGATAAAAGAAAGAACCTCACATTGAGCGTAGAATTACATACATTATCCAACGGCTTTCGCATTGTGACAGAGCATATGCCGGGACTAAAATCTGCGGCTATTGGGGTTTGGGTGGGGGCCGGGGGGCGTCACGAGCGGCCTGAGCAAAATGGCATCGCGCATTTCCTTGAGCATATGGCATTCAAAGGAACCAAGACCCGCAGCGCCGTCCAGATTGCCGAAGCCATTGAGGATGTAGGCGGCTATATCAACGCCTACACGTCTCGCGAGGCCACAGCATATTATGTGCGCCTGCTTGAGGATGATGTGCCTCTTGGTCTTGAGGTCGTTTCGGATATTTTGCTCAACCCGATATTTGATGCCCGCGAAATAGAAGTAGAACGCGGGGTGATCCTGCAAGAGATAGGGCAGGCGTTGGATACCCCGGATGATGTGATTTTTGACTGGCTTCAGGAACAGGCCTATCCCGACCAGCCGCTGGGACGCTCGATCCTTGGCCCAGAGGAACGGGTCAAAGCGTTTTCCCGCGAGGATCTCTCGGCGTTTATCTCAGAGCATTATGTCCCCGGACAGATGATCCTGTCGGCCGCCGGTGCAGTTGACCATGATCAGATTGTAGCGCAGGCTGAAGCCTTGTTTGGGCATCTGCCGTCTGTTCCGCTGATCGCACCCAGCAAGGCTTTGTTTAAGGGGGGTGAATATCGCCGGATCAAAGATCTCGAACAGGCGCATTTTACGCTTGGTTTTGACAGTCCTGATTATCAGGGATCCGAGATTTATACCGCGCAGATTTACTCGGTGGCCTTTGGTGGCGGTATGTCGAGCCGCTTGTTTCAGGAAGTACGTGAAAAGCGCGGGCTGTGTTATTCAATCTTTGCCCAAACTGGGGCGTATGCCGACAGCGGCATGACCACGATCTATGCCGGCACTGGCGAGGACCAATTGGCCGAATTGATGACTATTACTCTCGACGAAATGCACCGGGCTGCGGATGATATGAACGATCAAGAAGTGGCCCGCGCGCGCGCGCAAATGAAAGCTGGGATGCTTATGGGGTTGGAGAGCCCCTCGTCACGGACAGAAAGACTGGCGCGGATGGTGCAAATTTGGGGACGTGTTAAATCTCTTGATGAGGCAATTGAACAGATCGATGCGGTGACCACTGCAGACGTCCGTCAATTTGCCGCCAACCTTGTGAGCAAGGCTCCGGCGGCAATGGCGCTTTATGGTCCTGTTTCACAAGGACCGGCTCTCGATGCGCTGAAGTCGCGCAACGCTGCGTGATGTTCCTGTTCAAACGTAAAGTTCAGATTGCCACCGAACGCTTGATGTTGCGATTGCCACTGCATCGCGATTATCGGAGCTGGTCTGAACTGCGTTTGACCAGCAAGGAGTTTCTGGCGCCTTGGGAACCCAGTTGGGCTGCAGATCATTTGTCGCGTAAATCTTTCGCCAATCGGGTCTATTGGGCGCAGCGCTCGGTCTCAAGTGGTTCGGGTATTCCTTTGTTTATCGAGCGAAAGACCGACGGTGTTCTGCTGGGGGCTGTGACATTGGACAATATGCGCCGCGGGCCAGCGCAGGCAGCGACACTGGGCTATTGGATCGGCGCGCCTTATGCGCGCCAGGGCTATATGCGTGAGGCGCTGACCGCATGTCTGAATTATGCGTTCCAAAAAGAAGGCCTCAGCCGGCTTGAGGCGGCTTGCCTGCCCGAAAACGTGGCATCGCGGGGCGTGCTCGAAAAAAGTGGTTTTAAGTATGAGGGGGTGGCGCAGAGCTATCTACAGATCAATGGCCGGTGGCGCACCCATGTCCTGTATGCTGCGCTGCGCTTTGATCGGCGCGGGCGGACCAGTGCCGGCTGATCTGGTGGGCCAGGCTGTGCTTGACTGGCCTGCTTTGCTAGAATGAAAATGTAATCGAGGGTCTTTATCATGCCTTTATGTCCTGCTGATGCGGCATTCAGCCAAACACTGCGCTCTGCCTTGCCCGAGCGATTGTTCAAACCGACTGAGGCCCGTTATCTTGAAGAACCGCGCGGGCGCTATGCGGGTAAGTCGGGTGTGCTCGTTCTGCCGGAAAATACTGAGCAAGTGGCGCAGGTTCTGCGGATAGCAAATGCCGCGCAGGTTGGGGTCGTGCCCTATGGGGGTGGTACCGGTCTTGTTGGTGGGCAGATTGCGCCGGAGGGTCCAGCCCCGGTGATCTTGTCGTTGGAGCGTATGACGGCGATCCGGGCGGTTTACCCGACGGAGAATGTACTGGTTGCAGAAGCGGGATGTATTCTGGCCAACGTTCAGGCCGCGGCCGAGGCCGAAGACCTCTTGTTTCCGCTTTCGCTTGCCTCAGAGGGGTCGGCGCGGATCGGGGGGAATCTGGCCACCAATGCAGGTGGTTTGAATGTTTTGCGGTACGGCAATGCACGGGATCTGTGTCTTGGGCTTGAGGCGGTGTTGCCCGATGGCGAGATTTGGCACGGGTTGTCGCGTCTTCGAAAAGACAACACCGGGTATGATTTTAGAAATCTGCTGATCGGGGCAGAGGGCACTTTGGGGGTTATTACAGCCGCTGCATTAAAACTGGCGCCGCGCCCGGCGCACAGTGGCACGGCGCTTATGGTGGTGCCCGATCCTCAGTCGGCCCTGTCGTTATTGAGCATGGCGCGGGCACATCTGGCCGAGGGGATCAGTGCATTTGAGCTTATCCACCGGCAGGGCCTGCAATTTTTGCGCGAAAAGCTGCCCGACCTGCGACAGCCTTTTGTCGAAAGCCCTGAGTGGATGGTACTGATAGACGTCGGCTTGAGCCGGGGGCAGGATCCGGCGAATGCCTTGATGCGTCTGTTTGAGCAAGCCCAGACCACTGGCTTGGTTTTAGACGGGGTCATCGCGCATTCAGAGAGCCAGCGCAGTGATTTCTGGGCGGTGCGGGAGCGCATTCCCGAGGCCAATCGCCTAATTGGTGCGGTGTCAAATCACGATATTTCTCTGCCGCTATCCGCGGTGCCCGAGTTTATTCGCCGTGGCCCCGAAGTGATAGCGAAAATAGGTGCGTTTCGGATCAATTGCTTTGGGCATCTGGGCGATGGCAACATGCATTACAATGTCTATCCGGCTCCGGGTCGTAATCGTGCAGACCATTTGGAGGAACGTGACGAAATCAAGAGGGCGGTGCATGACCTGGTGCACGAGATGCAGGGCTCAGTCAGTGCCGAACATGGTATTGGGCGCTTGAAAGTTGACGATCTTGAGCGCTATGCCAACCCGGTCAAGCTGCGTGCAATGCGGGCGATTAAAGCGGCCCTCGATCCTAATGGTATTATGAACCCCGGTGCGATTTTGAGGCAAATGGGTTAAATAAAGGCTCCGGAATTGGCTTGAAAATTGCAGTAAACACCTCATCTTCTTGCCACAGCACCCTCAAATGAGCCATTGTTGGCATGGCAAATTATGAATCTTCCGGGAGGTAACTTTGCTGCGATGAAACGGTTGCCGGGATGGAGCGTAGCTTGAGAGCAATGGCCATATGAGTGTCACTAAGTTTTCAGAAAATATAGCCACGTCAGAGCTTGAGAGACGGATCCATGCGAGCAGGGTCAAGCTGAGTTGGATCTTGATGAAGTGTCTGGTGGTCTGGGCGTCTTTATCAGCCCTAACCCTCTTTGTTTTGGATGCGCCCCGAGGCGGATCGATTATGGCGGTTTTGGCCGTTCTTTGGGGTGGCTGTGTGCTGCTATTCCAACGCGGGCATCACAGCGTTGCGCGCTTGGTAAGTCTGTTTAGCCTGTCATCGGTGCTTTTGATTGCTACCGTATTCAATCATCCAGAATTGACTCTTTACAATCTCTTGGTACCGGTTTCGGGTCTGCCTTTTGCAGCATTATCATGGCGCAATGAACGCGATTGGGTCATCTTCTTTGTCTTTTTCCCGTTTTGTCTCTGGGTCGCTTCGGTTGTTTTCGGTCTTGCGGGCGGGTCCCAAGTTCTGTTTGGCATAAGTCCATTAGACCCTTGGTTAAGTGTTGACCAAACCAATGTGTGCCTAGTGGTGATTTTTGCCGCAGTGGTGATCGTAGAAATGTTTCACTTTAATTATCTGCTGAATGTGAGAGAGGATAAACTCTATGCGGCGCGCCTGAATGCAGAGAAATCGTCACAGGCCAAAAGTAACTTTCTAGCCAATATGAGCCATGAAATCAGGACGCCGATGAATGGATTGATTGGCATGGTTGAAGTGTTGGAAAATTTGCATCCCAGCGAAGAACAGGCGCGCGTCATTCATACAATTCGAGGTTCTGCTTTTTCTCTGTTGCGCATTATTGGCGATATTTTAGACGCCCGCCAAATCGAGGCCGGTGAGTTGGATATACAGTATTCTAAAAGCGAACTCAGGCCGCTGATAGAAGGCGCAGTGGTGTCATTGCAAAATTTGGCTGATAGCAGTGAGGTGAAGCTGCGCCTCGGTATTGACCCCCACTTGCCAGACTGGATACTGACAGATGCCGGACGCGTGCGGCAGATTATTTTGAACCTCTTGGGAAATGCAATAAAGTTTTCTGCCAAGAGTTTGACCAATGCTGACTCAGAAGTGCGGCTTCTGGCAGAGCGTCTTGATGAAAATACCATGCGACTGACGATTAAAGATACTGGTATCGGGATGTCAGAGACAGTTAAAAATAACCTGTTCAGCCCCTTTACTCAGGGCGAGGCGTCAAAGACGCGGCGTGTTGATGGTACCGGCTTGGGTTTGGTGATCACGCAAAGCCTCGTGCGCCGAATGGACGGTCGCATAGAGGTGAACAGCACTGCAGGCAAGGGAACGGAAGTTGTGCTTGATCTGCCCGTTTCAGTGGAGGAAGGTCCCAGCACGCTCCCTGATATTTCTGGATCAAAAGTGGTTTGGCTTCTCGAACGCGGGCTGCCCTTCCCGCATTGGTTCGAAACTTTTTTTGCGCGCTGCAACGCCGAACTGAAAGTTTTGAAAACTGATAGAAATCTCGTCGGTGTCGATCCCGCCTCGCTTGGCGCAACGGTCTTTATTCTAGAAACCTATGATCCTGAGATCGTTGATAAATGGTGCGCGGTTTTGAAACAGAAATGCCCGAACGTGAAAATTATCCTGCTCTGTGCCCAGCGGGTAAATCGGATTGGTCAGTTGAGTGCAGAGATGTCGCGGATTCAGGCCTTTCCTATATTGGTGTCTGAATTGCAGCGCGCGGTTGCAGTTGCCGGCGGTTGGGTACAACCGGCTGAAACCACAAAAAACAGCGCGTTACAAAAGATAGAAACCTCACCTGAAAGCAAAGATCAGCGGTCAGAAATGTTAATTTTGGTTGTCGAAGACAATGAAATCAACCGGCTGGTTTTACTCAAACAGCTTGAGACATTAGGCTATCCGACGCTTGTCGCCCAAAATGGTGAAGAGGGTTTGGAAAAATGGCGGGGCGGGTCTTTTGATTTGATCCTGTCGGATTGCCACATGCCTGTTATGGATGGTTTTGAAATGACACGGATGTTGCGCCAGCTTGAAGCAAAGCATCACCGCGCGAGGACGCCTATTGTTGCGATAACGGCAAATGCGCTGCAGGGCGAGGCTGATCGCTGCTATGCAAGCGGCATGGATGCTTTCTTGGTCAAACCGCTTGAGATTAAATCATTAGAGGAAAAAGTACTAGAATTCTTGCCTGCCTGACATTGTGCGGCCTGCGGAAAGGCCCAAGTGTCTGTTTTGTGACCTTGTGGGTTAAAGTCACTTCCGAACATCACGCTGGCATCGCGCAACGCGGCTTAGAGCCCATCAAAGGCGCATATGGCGTGAAGGTCCATTCCCATTGCTTCCAACTTGGGGCGACCACCAAGATCGGGTAATTCGACAATAAAGGCGCAACTGACGATCTCAGCGCCAAGGCGTTCCAGCAATGTGATGCCCGCCGCTGCGGTGCCTCCGGTTGCCAACAGATCATCAACCAACAGGATCCTCTCGCCAGCTTGCACGGCGTCGTCATGCAGTTCGACAATCGCCTCGCCATATTCAAGCGTATAAGCCTGACGAATAGTGGTCCCTGGTAATTTCCCCTTTTTGCGGATTGGCACAAAACCTGCGGATAATTGATGGGCGATTGCGCCACCAAGGATAAAACCCCGCGCCTCTAGCCCCACAACGGTATCAATTTTTTGCCCGACATAAGGTTCCAGCATTTGGTCAATGGCAAGGCGGAGCCCACGGGGATCTGCAAAAAGGGTAGTGACATCGCGAAACAGTATACCTCTGTGGGGAAAATCCGGAATTGTGCGGATATAGTCTTTGACGGTTTTCATCTGATCAGGACCTTAACGGGCTGGGTTGGAACGCTTGCTTTTAAGACGCCTAAATGGTCTGTGCAACGGGTGAGAAGCTACTGTAGCAAGAAATTGTGTCGCGTCTGACATCTGCGGTTCGGTTTACGGCTCCAGCTTGGCGGTCACAGCCCCCATCGTGATCAAGACGCTGCCGGCCAGTCCCGCCACCCACCTTTTGATACATGGCCGGTTTAGATGGGCCTGAAGGTGGTTTGCTGCATATCCATAGGCCAGTGCATTCAATGCCCCAAAGCTTACAAATGTCGCCAGCATCACGAGAGATTGGATCATAATAGATCGTGCGGGGTCGATAAACTGCGGCAGAAAAGCCGCGAAAAATCCAATTGATTTTGGATTTAAAACGGTGACCCAAAATAACTTGTAAAAAATGCTGCGCCGTGAGGATAGCGTATCTGAACTGGGTGCATTAAAATCTGATCTGACCGCCGTGCGCAGCATGTTTATACCGAGCCAGATCAAATAGAGGGCCCCAAGCCATTTAAATGCAGTGAATGCGAGCGCTGAGGCTGCCAGCAGAGCGCCAAGGCCGATGAGTGCAAGGCTCATAGAGATCAGATCGCCACAGGCAACGGCCGCGACAGCAGCCCAGATCACCCGGCGACCGCCGGTGAGTGTATGCGACAGGATTGTCAGAATGGTTGGTCCGGGCAGGATGAGGATCAGCATTGATGCCGCCGCAAAAGAAAGCCAAATGTTAAAATCCATTCTCAAAACTCTTTGGTAAAATGGCGCCATGAAAAATATCGCGCAGACAGTGGATGCGGAACCTGTTGAGAGCAGGTCGTACCTTGCACTCAGCTGTACCCCCCCCTGTAAATAAAAACCAGACCGAAGTGATGCTGAGGATTGGGTCCGTTGGTTGGTTTTTCTTCTCATGCCAGAGGGTATAATTTTTCCGGCTATTGAAGACGCAGACCTCGTCAGGTGCGCAAACATGGACAATTGCGTCTTGGCCATCTGGTAAGAGTAGTGACAGGGATTTTGGAACAGGCATTTTGGAACGGTGCTTTTGTGAAAAGCCTCTGAATCATCGAGATTATTAACCTCAGATTAATTGTTATCACTAAGGATCGGCCCAATGAAGAGGCGTCATTGCCAGATTGAAAGCGGCTGCTGACAATTATGCTTCAGGGCACAATTAGGGAAAAACCATCAATAGAGAGCTGTCTTGAGAGATGATTTTTCTGCACTGCAACATTGAGCTTTCGCTTTTGGGGAAACTGGGTTAGAAGCGATGTTAAACCAAATCCCCCAACTTTCAGGATCCCGTATGAAACCCGCCATCTTTGGCTTATTTGCCAATTCTATAGCTTTTCCCGACTTGCGCTGGACGTCTGATGAGGGTCTGAGCTTGGGCCGTATCCGCATCGAACTACTGTCAGGCTTGACGGTGGCTCTGGCCTTGGTACCCGAGGCGGTTGCTTTTGCATTTGTGGCGGGCGTGCATCCGCTCGTGGGGCTTTACGCAGCATTTCTTGTTGGGCTTGTGACGGCGCTTATCGGTGGGCGGCCCGGCATGATTTCCGGCGCGACCGGAGCTTTGGCGGTGGTCATGGTGGCCTTGGTCGCACAGCACGGGGTCGAATATCTTTTTGCCACTGTGGTACTGATGGGGGCGCTGCAGTTGTTTGCCGGTGTGATGCAATGGGGACGGTTCATTCGGTTGGTGCCGCATCCGGTGATGCTGGGCTTTGTAAATGGCTTGGCCATTGTGATCTTTTTGGCGCAGATGACCCAGTTTAAGGTGTCTGGGTCGGGCGAAACGGCCGGTCATGGTGCGGCTGGTGACACTTGGTTAAGTGGTGAGCCGCTGTATCTGATGCTGGGGCTAGTGGTATTAACCATGGGTATTATCTGGCTGATGCCGCGGGTGACCAAGGTGATACCCGCGCCGTTGGCAGGTATTGGAATTGTCGCCGCCGTGGTGATAGGTTTTGGGCTTGATGTGCCGCGTGTTGGCGATCTGGCCTCAATTGAAGGCGGGCTGCCGCTGTTTCATATCCCCTTGGTTCCACTCACCTTGGATACTCTGGAAATAATCCTGCCCTATGCGGTCATTCTGGCCGCGATTGGGTTGATAGAAAGTCTGCTAACCCTCAATCTGGTCGGCGAAATGACCGGTAAGCGAGGCGGTGCGTCACAGGAATGCATCGCCCAAGGGCTGGCCAATACGCTCACCGGTTTTTTTGGCGGTATGGGGGGCTGTGCGATGATCGGTCAATCGATGATCAACGTCAAATCTGGCGGGCGTACCCGGATTGCCGGTATTTCGGCAGCCCTGTTCCTGCTGTTGTTTATCTTGGTGGGATCGTCGGTGATCGAGCAAATTCCGCTCGCCGCTTTGGTGGGGGTGATGTTCATGGTGGTTATTGGGACATTTGCTTGGAATTCGTTGCGGATTCTGCGTCGGGTGCCGATGACCGACGCCTTTGTGATCATTTTGGTCACGGTGGTTACGGTCTATTCTGACCTTGCAGTTGCGGTCGTTGTTGGGGTGATCGTCTCGGCGCTGGCCTATGCATGGAATAATGCACGGCGGATTCACGCCAAGATCTCGCAAAACTCCGAAGGAGCGAAAGTTTATCAGATTCAGGGTCCGTTGTTTTTTGGGTCTGCTGACGGTTTTGCTGAATTATTTGAGCTTAGCGAAGACCCCGAGCAGGTGATTGTGGATTTTGCGGACAGCAGAGTAGTGGATCAATCAGCTCTGCAGGCAATCGAGGCGGTTGCGGCAAAGTATCAAGCCGCAGGCAAGCGCATCCAATTGGTGCACCTAAGTCGGGATTGCCATGCACTTTTAAGCAAAGCCGGGCATCTTATGGTCGATAGCGATGATGATCCGGATTACGGTTTGGTGGTGAATTACTCGGTCCGGATTGGCATTTTGGGCGAAGGCCACTGAACGGCATATGCCGTTGAGAGCCCCAGGGTCAATCGTCTGGGCGCGACAGTGAGAATAGATCGGTAACGCGGGTGTAATCGCGGTATCCAAGCCGTGCGAGCGGTTGGAAACGTGTGATATCAAACAGCCCGTCGATGAGACAATCATCGCGCATATGAATGCCGGTCACTTCGCCGAACACGGCGAAATTTGCGGCACCGGGTAACTGTAAAATCTGGGTCAGTTTGCATTCCAAAGCAGCAGGTGTGCCCGAAACACGGGCGCAGTCGATCGTTTCACAGGGGATTTTTTCCAAGTCTGCTTTAGCAAATTCATCAATGTTCTTATCCACTGTGGCCGAGCTGGCATTCATCGCATCGCGCATCGCATATTCAACGATATTGACGCAAAAAACGCCGGTGTCGCGAATGTTGCTTACGCTGTCCTTCGTTCCGTCGCGATCGGGCTTTTGCCCGGTGGAGGAAAACATCACCTGAGGGGGGACATAGGCCACTGCGTTGAAAAACGAATAGGGGGCTAGATTGTCATTGCTCTCGGCACCGCGTGATGAAATCCAGCCGATTGGGCGGGGGGTGACGATCGCATTGAACGGGTTGTGTGGCAGACCGTGTCCGTTTTGTGGTTTGTAAAACATTGTTATGTCTCCTGTTTGCCCTCTCAATAGGAGCGTGCTAGGCCGGTTGCCAGCGATAAATGTTGAGGCGCACAGCTGGTGTATCAGTTCAAACAGGAACAGCAGTCAGATTGGTGGGAGGTCGAGGCGCTTTATGATCTGTGCTTCGCGCCGGGCCGTGAGGCGCTGTCCTCATATCGTCTGCGCGATCAGGTTGCCCCGGTGGTGGACCTGTCGATGGTCGCGCGCGACCCCGATGGTATTCTGGGGGGGGCGATCCGCTATTGGCCGATCATTGTGGGATGTCATAACGCGCTGCTTTTGGGGCCGGTTGCGGTGCATCCGACTCGGCAGGGCGAAGGGTTGGGTGGTGCGTTGATTCGTGACAGTCTGGCGCTGGCGGCCCGTCAGGGGTGGCGGCGGGCTCTGCTGGTCGGGGATGCGCCTTATTACCGGCGTTATGGCTTTGAAAAACTCAATGATGTAGTGATGCCCCCCCCCACCAACCCCGACAGGGTTCTGGGATTGTCAATTATACCGGATGCGTGGTTGGGGGTTTGCGGTCCGGTGCAATCGGCGCGCGATCGTTGAATTTGTATCTGGTCTGTTCGCGGCTTTTAAATTTTGGCATCTTACGTGTGCCGTGAAAGACATTGATCAAACGGCCGCTGGCTTATACTTTGAGACAAGAGTAAAATTTTCATGAGTTATCAAAGCAAGGGGCTATTATGACCACAAGTGCAAACATCCGTTCAACAGAAGGTTTGGGTCGGACATATGATTCTGTGCTGGATACGGTCGGAAACACTCCGTGTATCCGCATTAATAATCTGGGCCCGAAAGGTGTCAGAATTTATGTTAAGGCCGAGTTCTTCAATCCTGCGGGATCGGTGAAAGACCGGCTTGCGCTTAATATCATTGAAGCGGCTGAACGTGATGGCCTCTTGAAACCTGGCCAAACAGTCGTCGAGGCGACCAGCGGCAATACCGGTATAGGTCTGGCGATGGTCTGTGCACAAAAGGGATATCCGCTGGTGGTGACGATGGCAGATAGTTTTTCCATTGAACGCCGCAAGTTGATGCGAATGCTGGGCGCCAAAGTGGTGTTGACGCCAAGGGCCTCGAAGGGGCTGGGGATGTACCAAAAGGCAGTCGAATTGGCGAAGGCCAACGGCTGGTTCCTCGCTCGGCAATTTGAGACCAGCGCCAACGCGGATATTCACGAGACGACCACAGGTCCAGAGATAATCGCCGATTTTGCTGGTGACAGACTTGATTATTTTGTGACAGGCTATGGCACAGGTGGCACCGTGACGGGGGTCGCAAGGGTGTTGCGCCAAAGCCGGCCAGAGACCAAAATCATCCTGACAGAGCCGGCAAATGCCGCGCTGATCGAAAGCGGCATAGGTCAGCCACGCGGTGAGGGCGGGGCCCCTGCAAGCAGTCATCCGGCGTTTGAGCCGCATCCGATTCAAGGCTGGACACCCGATTTCATTCCTCTGGTGCTGCAGGAGACACTGGACGAAAAAAATTATGACGAATTGATCCCAGTCTCTGGCGGTGAAGGTCTGGAATGGGCGCATAAACTGGCGCGTAAAGAAGGCATCATGACAGGTATATCGGGGGGCTCTTCCTTCGCGGTCGCAATGAAGGTGGCGGCCAAGGCCGCGCCGGGATCAGTTATTCTTTGCATGATGCCCGATACTGGCGAGCGCTATATGACAACGCCTTTGTTCGATGCTATCGCCGAAGATATGGACGCCGAAGAAAGTGCTTTGTCTCGGTCAACCCCAGGCTTTCAGTTGGGTTGATCTCGCTGTGCGAAGCATTTTAGGTGCTGCTCGGGCGGTTTGGTTGTGCAACTGGCGTGGATTTGTACGGCGTTTGAGACGCTTTGGTGAGGTTCCTATTGATATAAGTTGCTTGAATAATACGTCTTGGCGCAGTAGGCAAAAAACCTGCCGAACCTAAACTGAAAGATCGGGTCTAGCTGCTATGACAATGCTTGAAACATTTATTAAGCCTATGCACCGCGAAGGTATCAAATTCGTTTTGATTTTCGCGGTTATTACTGCGGGTCTTTTTTTAATTTCAGACTGGCTTGGCTGGGGTGGTTTTGGCTTAACCATATGGTGTTACTATTTTTTTCGTGACCCTAAACGCACAACCCCTGAGCGCGAGGGACTGTTGGTCAGCCCTGCAGACGGCATCATATCACTGATCGAAAAGGCGGTGCCGCCCGAGGAACTGGGCATGTCCTCAGATCCCCTAACGCGGGTGAGTGTGTTTATGAATGTGTTCAACTGTCATGTTAACAGGGCCCCGATTGCCGGCGAGGTCGCCAGTATTGCCTATCGACCGGGTAAATATCTCAATGCGTCGCTGGACAAGGCCAGCGTAGATAACGAACGCAACAGTTTGACGATAGAAATTGCCGATGGTCGACAGGTTGCGGTGGTACAGATTGCTGGACTGGTGGCGCGCCGGATTGTATGCTTTGTAAAGCAGGCACAGGCGCTGAGGACGGGCGAACGCTTTGGCTTGATCCGTTTTGGGTCTCGCGTGGATGTATATCTGCCCGATGGCGTGCAGCCGATGGTCAGCGTCGGCCAGTCAATGATCGCTGGGGAGACGGTGATTGCGGATTTAACAGCGGACGAACCCGCACGTAGCGCAAGGACGGAATAGCGGTTGGGCAAGCCCGAAAAAATTAAAACTGAATTGACGCTGTTTCAGCTGCTGCCCAACATGTTGACAGTTGCGGCGATTTGCCTTGGGCTGACAGCGATCAAGCTGGGGTTTCAAGGCAGTCATGAACGCGCTGTTCAATTGATTTTACTAGCCTGCGTGCTGGATGGCTTGGACGGCCGTGTCGCCCGTTTGCTCAATAGCGACAGTAAAATGGGTGCCGAATTGGATTCGCTGGCGGATTTCCTGAACTTTGGAGTCGCCCCCCCGATGGTGCTGTATTTTTGGGCGCTGCAGGATATGCCGCGTTTGGGCTGGATATCTGTGCAGATTTTTGCTGTGTGCTGTGTCATCCGGCTCGCCCGGTTTAATGTCACCAGTAAGTCTGATCTGGAGGTGGACAACAGCGGCTATTTTGTGGGTGTGCCGGCCCCTGCCGGTGCTCTTTTGGTGATGTTGCCGATGTTTTTATCTTTTGCAATGGACGATGCTGAATTGCTGCCTACTCTGGTGATTTGTGTGCATATGGTGGCGATTGGTTTGCTGATGATCAGTCAAATCCCCACATGGTCATTCAAGCTGGTGAGTATATCACGGGATAATGTAAAATATTTTCTGGTCGCGTTTGCCTTTCTTGGCGCAGCAATTCTGAACTATGCGTGGATCACACTTATTGGGTTTTGTCTCGGGTATGTGGTGCTGGTTATCTGGACGATCGTGATGGGAAAAACGACATTTTATAAGGGCTTTTAGGGGCATCGCCCTGTCGTGTTAAGGGGGGCAGAGGTCTCTGGAAGAGACACTTCTTTTTCTGCCGGGTGCTTATTTAAGTTCTGACTGGAAAAAAATATGAAATTTCATATTGGTCCTGGGGTTAAAAACAAAAAATCAGGCTATAGACATAGCCTGATCCTGTATCTCCAAAGCAGCTAGGCTGCGAGGTCCAACTTTATGCCAGAGCGATATTTGTTGCGCTTTCGCGACCGTCACGGCCAGCTTCAACGTCAAACGTTACTTTCTGGTCGTCGCTCAATCCGGTCAGACCGGCGCGCTCAACGGCAGAAATATGTACGAAAACGTCGCGGCTTCCGCCGTCTGGTGCGATAAAGCCGAAGCCTTTAGTTGTGTTGAACCATTTTACGGTGCCTGTGGCCATATCCGTAGTCTCCTATAAGTTGCTGCCCGCAGAGGTGCGACAGCCCGGCTAGTCGTCTGGATCGAAAGACTGAACGCCGGTAAAACAGGAGACAGTGGTCGAAAAAGAATACATATGCTGCTCTGTAATTGCACTCGTTTGGGACAAAGGCAAGCATTTTCCATCATCAGCGCCTAATTGCAAATAATTCTTCCATACAAACACCGTGCGTTATGGGGGTGTCATGGGGCGTCGATCTTGCTTAAAGTCGTAGGAAAGACCTCCCGTGCAGTAAAAAAGCGCGGAAGGCGTTAGAATCCAGCAGATTTGCAGCTAGCGCATGAACTTTTTATGCTTTATTCGTTTTGGCTCCAGTGCATCGGCACCAAGACGGCGTTTTTTGTCCTCTTCATAATCCTCAAAGTTGCCTTCGAACCATTCCACATGGGCCTCACCCTCGAAAGCGAGGATATGGGTGCAGATACGATCAAGGAAAAAGCGGTCGTGCGAGATGACTACAGCGCAACCGGCGAAATCAACCAATGCGTCCTCCAATGCACGCAGGGTTTCCACATCAAGGTCGTTGGTGGGTTCATCAAGCAGCAGTACATTGCCACCGGATTTCAGCAATCGCGCCATATGCACCCGGTTGCGTTCCCCACCCGACAAGAGGCCAACTTTTTTCTGTTGATCCCCGCCTTTGAAGTTAAACGAAGAACAATAGGCGCGCGAGTTGACTTCAGCATCGCCCAACCGGATAATATCCTGACCATCACCGATCGCCTCCCAGACCGTTGCATTGGCATCCAGATCGTCACGTGACTGATCCACATACGACAATTGAACTGTGTCGCCAAAGCCGATCTGGCCTGCATCGGGTTGTTCTTGGCCGGTCATCATTTTGAACAGGGTCGATTTACCAGCCCCGTTTGGTCCGATCACTCCAACAATGCCGCCCGGGGGCAGTGAAAAGCTTAGGTCTTCGACCAGAAGTTTGTCGCCCATGGCTTTGTTGAGGTTGGCAACCTCGATGACTTTACCACCGAGGCGCTGGCCATTGGGGATGACGATTTGAGCGCGCGAAATTTTTTCCCGTTCGGATTGGCCCGCCAATTCGTTATAGGCATTGATACGGGCTTTTTGCTTGGCTTGTCGGGCTTTTTGACCCTGACGCATCCAGTCCAATTCGCGTTCCAGCGTCTTTTGTTTCGACTTGTCTTCACGGGCCTCTTGCGACAGGCGTTTGGCCTTCTGTTCCAACCAGCTTGAGTAATTGCCCTCATAGGGAATGCCGCTTCCGCGATCCAATTCCAGAATCCAGCCGGTGATATCATCGAGAAAATAGCGGTCATGGGTGACGATCAGGATCGTACCTTTATAATCGATCAGGTGCTTTTGCAGCCATGCGATTGTCTCTGCGTCTAGGTGGTTGGTCGGCTCATCCAGCAGCAGCATGTCCGGGGCCTCTAACAGCAGTTTGCAAAGCGCAACGCGCCGGCTTTCGCCGCCCGACAGACTAGTGATATCTGCGTCATCGGCCGGACAGCGCAGAGCTTCCATGCTGACATCGATCTGGCTGTCCAAATCCCACAGGTTTTCGGCATCTATCTGATCTTGCAAGGCTGCCATCTCATCGGCAGTCTCTTCGGAGTAGTTCATCGCCAGTTCATTATAGCGGTCCAGCACGGCTTTTTTATTCGCAACGCCAAGCATCACATTTTCACGTACGCTCAATGACGGGTCGAGTTGTGGTTCCTGCGGCAGATACCCCACTTTTGCACCCTCGGCAGACCACGCTTCTCCAGTGAAATCCTTGTCGAGACCTGCCATGATTTTCATCAGTGTGGATTTCCCTGAGCCATTGACCCCGACGACGCCGATCTTCACCCCTGGTAGAAACGACAGCCGTATGTTTTCAAAACATTTTTTCCCACCTGGGTAGGTCTTGGATACGCCGTCCATGTGATAGACATATTGATAGGCCGCCATTGGGGTCTCCTCATGTAAATGATCTGATGGGGTGCTTGATAGCGAAGCTGGGAGGCAGGGGCAATGCAGAGATATAATTGCCCCTGTTGAGGGCTAGGTATTGACTTGTGAGCAGCGTTTCTCGATCATTTTGCGTTTATACAAAAGTGATTTTGATGCTATTTTTCTTGCGATACCTCGTTTCATTATTTGCGGCAGGCTGTTTCGTGCTGGCGGAGCTGATGATTTCCAGCGGTTCGGCTCAGATTTATGATCCTGAACTTAGGCTGTTTTTCGAGGCATCCGATCTCTGTGGAACGGATCACTCGCGTGGTGATGCGGATGGCGAATGCACATTATGCGTGTTGGGAGACCCGTTTTGCGGTGGGAAAGGCGTTTGGTGCTTGGTGGCCCTGCAACTGCGCACCGTGGGTAGCGCATGGCGGTCTTTACCAATTTTGGGCTGGCCCATCGGTTATGAGCGTCCTGCGGTGCGCGGCCCGCCCTGCTTTGCAAACGGAGACATAGATTTTATTGCGGCGTGAAACCGCAGCCCCTTTCAAAAGGAAATACAAATGAGACCTTTACCAATAGTGGCGGCTGTCTTTACAGCCCTGTCGGGAACACTGGCCTTTGGCCATGCTGGCCTTGAAACCAAATCGGCTGTCTCGGGCAGTTACTATAAAGCGGTCATGCGAATCCCGCATGGATGCGATGGCGATGCAACTGATACCGTTCGGGTGCGTATCCCCGAAGGTATGATTTCAGTCAAACCCAAGCCCAAGCCCAACTGGAATGTTGAAGCTGTGGTCGGCGCGTATCAGAAGACTTATGATCTTCATGGGCGCGCGGTCAACGCGGGCGTTATTGAACTGATTTGGCGGGGCTCTCTGCCGAACGATCAGTTCGATGAGTTTGTCTTTCTAGGCAAGATCAGTGACAGCGTGCCAAGCGGCGCACCGTTGTACTTTCATACGACACAGCATTGTAACACGGCAACGATTGACTGGAGCGAAGTGCCAGATACGGATCAAGATCGGCATGATCTCAAACACCCAGCTCCAATCCTGAATATTATGCCTCGAGGACATGCAAATCATTAAGTAGGTCTGCCCAGAGGGCCTTGGGCTCTCTGGGTATGATGCTTCCTATGCTATACTTTTGATCCTTTGGCGTGGCAGTTTATTGCCCGTGTTTTGATTGCTGACATTGTGTTGTGGACGGCTTCGCAGTAAAGCCAGCATTATGAATGCTTTGCGGATGTATCCTGGTCAAACAATTGGCCTACTGGGGGGGTCTTTTGACCCACCGCATTTGGGGCATGTGCATATTACTTGCGAGGCTCTCAAACAGTTCAATCTCGACGCAGTTTGGTGGCTGGTGAGCCCCGGAAACCCGCTAAAAAAATGCGCGCCAGCGCCGTTGGCAGATCGTGTGCGATCTGCGCGGGCGCTTGTCAGCCATCCCAATGTCTTTGTGACCGATATAGAGGCGCGGCTTGGCACTCGGTATACTGCTCAGACACTGGCGGCTTTGAAATCGAAATACCCCAAAATTCGGTTTGTGTGGCTGATGGGGGCAGATAACCTTGCGCAGTTACATTGCTGGCAAACTTGGCAAACGATCATGGAGACTGTCCCAATCGGTGTTTTGGCCAGGCCGGGAAACCGGATATCAGCGCGGACATCGAAAGCGGCTCTGACCTATCGTCATGCCCGCATCAAGGCGTCGAACCGGCATCTGATGGCGCGTATGGCAGCACCGGCGTGGTGCTATGTGAACATCCCGCTGACTGCGGCCTCCTCCAGTGCGATCAGGGCCAAAGGTTTTTGGCAACAGTCAGAAAATTCATAGGCGCGAGGTGAAAAACGAATGATTTGCTTGGCGTGCGGGGCGTATTCCTTCTGGGTAAGGCATGACTTCTGCAAGGGAAGTGTGGCATTTTGGCGGCAAGCTGTGAGGTGTGATGCAGGGTAAAGTTTCAAAACGTGGATTTATTACCGGGGTATTATCAACGCTTGCCTGCGGTGCCAATGCGGACCCGCTGGAGCGTTCCTTGCGCCCCAAATTGCGACCGGGCAGCCTGTCTTCTGGATCCAAACCAGCGCCAAGCGATCTGGGCAGGGTCATCGAGGCCGCTAAATTGTCCGGCTCGGTTGGATGCGCCGTGGCTGATGTCTCGACCGGGGATATCCTCGAAGGCTATGGGGATGATATCGCGCTACCCCCTGCCAGCGTCGTTAAATCGATCACTGCGCTTTATGCTCTGGCGCATCTTGGACCCGCCTTTCGCTTTTCCACCCGTCTTGTGGCGACGGGGCCAATTCAAAACGGGGTACTAACCGGCGATCTTATTTTGGTGGGCAGCGGTGATCCGTCTTTGGATACCGATCATCTGGCGGGTTTGGTGTCAGAGCTGATGAAAACCGGGCTGCGCTCGGTCAAGGGCCGTTTCATCGTCGATGGCAGTGCGCTTCCTATGACGCCGCAAATCGATGAGGAACAGCCCCCGCATGTTGCCTATAATCCGGCAGTGAACGGTTTGAACCTGAATTACAACCGCGTGTATTTCGGTTGGGAAAAGGACGCGGATGGCTACCGGATCGATATGGAGGCGCGGGCATTGCGCTATCGTCCTGCGGTGAAAATGGCGCGTATGCAGCTTAAAGAGCGCGGGTCGCCGGTTTATACCTATCGCGATGGTGGTGTCTGGGATGAGTGGACGGTTTCGCGATCTGCGTTGAGCAAAGAGGGAGCCCGCTGGTTGCCAGTGCGGAAGCCTAACCGGTATGTTGGAGAAATTTTTCAAAGCCTGGCCCGTGCGGAAGGGCTTTATCTGCCACTGGCTGAAGTTTCCAGGTCGGTGGTGCCGGGTGTTACGCTGGTGTCGCATGAAAGTGCATCACTGGCAGATATTGTGCAAAAAATGTTGAAATATTCGACCAACCTAACGGCGGAAACTGTAGGTATGGCGGCGACGAAAACCCGGCTTGGTACGGCGGTGCCGTTGGGTGAGTCTGCGGCACAGATGTCGCGGTGGGCCCGTGATCGGTTCGGCGCCAGCGGTCTGTCACTTGTTGATCATTCCGGGTTGAGCGATCGCTCGCGGATCACTGCCGACGACATGGTGAGAATTTTGATCAAAGCCCGTGAGAGCACAGAGCTGTACGCTTTGTTAAAGGACATTAAAATGCGCAACGCCAAGGGCAATCTGGCCCGGAGCGCCCCAACGGGGTTTCGTGCCAAAACGGGCACTCTTAATTTTGTTGCGGGGCTCGGAGGCTATGTCACAACGGCTTCGGGGCGAGAGCTGGCTTTTGCCATCTTTTCCGCCGATAGGACACGACGTGCTTTGATACCGGTGGCGCAGCGCGAGCGCCCCAAAGGTGCATCAAGTTGGAACCGCCGTGCGAAAATCTTGCAATATAAAATGCTAAATCGGTGGTGCCACAAATACCGGTCCTAGGCGCGCATGTGCCGCGCTCTTGACCCGCGTTCAATTGCGGCGGCATGCAAACGATCAATATTGAGTTCGTAACGAATTTCTTCGAGCAGGCGCAATTCGGGTTCTCGCAGGGTACCGTCGGCTGCGGCGACATCGCAAGACAGCGCGTAGGCGGTTTCGAACAAACGCTCTGGTAAGTTGTCGCGAATCAACCCGAACAGCGCGTCCAACCCGTCTTCTTGTTCGAATAGGTCGAAGACAGTTTGTGACATCAGGTTGACGCGGTCGATATCGTAATCGGCAAAAATCGGTAGATTGTTGACGGCTGATTGGATTTTCACCAGTTCAGCGGTGCGGATATTAGTGTCGGAGGCAGAAATTGCGATCATTAAAGCCACCAAACAGTCTTGCTGGGTTAGCGGTTGGGGGTCAGGATAGGTCACGGGTACACAACCTTTCTTCTATGTTGTCGCGGTCGAGAATATTGACCTGTCCCGCTTAGGGCAATAGGTAGCATAAAATCTTGTCGCGCAGGGTGGCAAGATTGTCTGGAGAACAAATATGTCCGAAGTGCGCGACGCTGCGATGAGCTCAAAAGCTTGGCCTTTCGAAGAGGCCCGCCGGCTGCTTAAACGCTATCAAAAAGCGCCCCCGGAAAAGGGTTATGTTTTGTTTGAGACAGGCTATGGCCCGTCTGGTTTGCCGCATCTGGGGACCTTTGGCGAGGTGGCGCGGACAACGATGGTGATGCGGGCATTTCACGAAATAAGCGATATACCCACAAAACTGATTTGTTTTTCTGATGATCTTGATGGCATGCGTAAAGTGCCCAGCAACGTGCCCAACCCCGAGGCATTGGCCGCGCATATGCAAAAGCCGCTGACCTCAGTGCCAGATCCCTTTGGCACCCATGACAGCTTTGGCGATCATAACAATGCCATGTTGCGGCGGTTTTTGGATACATTTGGGTTTGAATATGAGTTTTACTCGGCGACCCAATTTTACCGCTCGGGTCAGTTTGACGAGATTTTGCTGCGAGCGGTTGAAAAATACGATGAAATTATGGCGGTGATGCTGGCCTCGTTACGCGAAGAGCGACGTCAGACGTATTCGATCTTCTTGCCGATCCATCCCGAAACCGGTCGTGTGCTTTATGTGCCGATGAAACGGGTGAATGCATCAGATGGGACAATCACATTTGAAGATGAGGACGGGACAGAAATGACCCTGCCGGTCACCGGCGGTCATGTTAAGCTGCAATGGAAACCGGACTTTGGCGCGCGTTGGGCGGCATTAGGCGTCGATTTCGAGATGTATGGCAAGGACCATTCTACCAACACGCCGATCTATGATAAAATCTGTCGCATTCTGGGCCAGCGCGCGCCGGAACATTTTACCTATGAGCTGTTTCTGGATGAAAAAGGTCAGAAAATCTCGAAAACATCGGGCAATGGCGTGTCGATCGACGAATGGCTGCGCTATGCCAATACCGAGAGCCTGTCTTATTTCATGTACCAAAAGCCCAAGACCGCCAAGCGGATGCATTTTGATGTGATCCCCAAGGCGATGGACGAATACCAGCAGCAGTTGCGCGCCTATGCAGATCAAGACAGCAAGGCAAAATTGAACAATCCGGTGTTTCACATCCATGGCCATAATGTGCCGGGCTCGGATATGGTGGTGTCGTTCACCATGTTGTTGAACCTCGCAGCGGTCGCAAACGCTTCAGAAAAAGACCAGCTTTGGGGCTTTATTCAACGCTATGCACCCAAGGCCTCGGCTGAGACACACCCCGGTTTGGATGAGGCGGCTGGGTTTGCCGTTCGGTATTACAATGATTTCGTTAAACCGGCCAAAGTGTTCCGCGTTGCAACGGATCTTGAGCGCGAGGCTTTGGTTGACTTGCGCGATCAATTGACCGTCTATGCAGGGCATCTGGATGCCGAAGCGTTGCAAAGTATTGTTTTTGCCTGTGGACGCGAAAGATTTGATCCACTGCGCAATTGGTTTAAGGCGATCTACGAAGTGTTGTTGGGGGCCAGTCAGGGGCCGCGCTTTGGCGGGTTTATCGCACTTTATGGAATAAACGAAACCATCGCTTTGATTGATAAGGCCTTGGCGGAGGAATTACTGTAAGATCCACGCTGCTTGACGTTTAAGCGCTCGGACCTAAGTTTTGACTTGAAAAAGCAAAGAGGTGGAACTGATGCGCTTGCGGTTGATTATAACAGCACTGACATTTTTTATCGGACATATGGCTTTGCCGGTACTGGCCAAAGACGATCCCCAACCACAGATTCAGACAGTGATTGAAAACCAGATCGCTGCCTTTAAGGTTGATGATTTCGTACAGGCTTTTAGTTATGCGAGCCCGTCCATTCAGTCAATTTTTGGTACGGCCGAAAACTTTGGCATTATGGTGCAGCGTGGCTATCCGATGGTTTGGCGGCCCGCGGAAGTTGAGTTTCTGGACTTGCGTGAGATGGCGGGAGATTTCTGGCAGCAGGTCTTGATCCGCGATCAGGCTGGTCAACGCCACATGCTGCTGTACCGCATGCAAAAAAGACCTGAGGGCTGGCGTATAAACGGCGTGCAACTGGGCAAACCGGTCGACCAATTGACCTGAGATAAAGCGTACCGTCACGGTGGGCTCAACCTACTTTAATACTGTATTGATAATTCCCTTTAATCGGGCGCAATCGCGCTGGGTTACGGCTGTTCACACTTGATTTCTGGACCCTTAGAGGGCTGAGCCAAGTGCGGCAGCGTTTGGAAAGGGATATCAATGAACACGGCCAACACCAATAACGTCCGGCTGTCGCCTCCGCCATTTCAAGATGGCTTGCAGGTTTGGTCAAGTGGCGACGGCACAATTAATTCGGACAGCTATCACAATGCGGCCAATGCAGCTTTGGTCCCGGCGGATCAAGATTTCGGCAGCTGTCTGGAGTTGTTAAAAACCACTGGTGAGCAGCGCTTGCGCTACATGGGCAAAACGCCAATCTCGCCGGGCCGCTATTTGAAAATTACCGCGCGGGTGAAGGCAATTTCAGGCAATTTCCCGTCGGTCCGGATCGCTGGCTGGGCGGGAACAACCGGCGATGTAAATCTGCCCTGGGTGACCCAAGCGGGGCCACTGACAGAGCTAGCGGATTATGGAAACGTGGTCGAGGTCTCTGCAATTGTTGGCTCGGGCCAGCGACCAGAGGTGGATATGGTCTGGGGGACAACAGCACTTTATGGTCATTTTGGTCTTGATCTAAAAGGCAAAAATGGTGGGCTGGTCCGAATAGACGATCTGGTCATAGAAGATGTTACAGAGCTCTATTTTCAAGACCTTCTCAAGCATGTGGATGTGCGCGATTACGGCGCTTTGGGCGACGGTACAACCGATGATCGCTTGGCGTTTGTCGCAGCTGATAAGGCGGCTGCGGGTCGCGAAATTCTGGTGCCTTCAGGCAGTTATTTCATCGGCAGCAGCCTGACATTGCACGCCCCTGTTTCGTTTGAGGGCACGCTGAGCATGGCAGAGAAGTCAGTTCTGTCGTTGACCAAGCAGTTTGACCTGCCAACCTATATTCGGGCCTTTGGTGAGGAAGAACTGGGGTTTGTTAAAGCCTTCCAATCGCTTCTGAGCGACTCAGATCATGAATCGCTGGATATGGCAGGGCGCAAGGTGACCATTAACGGACCTCTTGATATGGCGCGCCTGAGCGGGCGGACACGTTTTGCCCAGCGTCGGGTGGTCCGCAACGGTCAGCTTTACGCCGCTGGCGACAGTGTTTGGAATTCGGTAAAGGTGACGTCGCAGGGCAGCTATTCGGCGTATTATCAAACCCGCCTGAGCAATGTCACAAATGTGGCTAATATTCAGGTCGGGTCACTGGTGGAAGGCGTCGGGGTGGGCCGTGAGGTCTATGTCCGTGAGGTTAATTTATCTGCGCAACAGATTACCCTTTCACAGCCGCTCTATGCGGCGGAAGGCACCCAAGAGTATGTCTTCACCAGATTTCAATATCTGCTGGATTTCAGTGGATTTGGGTCACTGCATAAATTGTGTTTCTCGGATATTGAATTTCAATGCAACGTCAAAGCTAACGCAATAATGTTACCGCAGACGGGCTGGCTGTTTCAACTGCGGGATTGTTATATCACCCGTCCTCGGCATCGGGCAATCACCTCTATTGGCACGGGTTGCCAGGGTATGTTGATTGACAATTGTTTTTTTCACACTGCCGAGAATAAACAAAAAGCCCAAGACCGCGAAAGCATCGTTCTGAACACCAATGGCAATGATGTGAAACTACGCAACAACTGGGCCTCGCAGTTTCGCCATTTTGCTGTCATGAGCGGCTCTTATAACGTGATCTCTGGAAACCATATTTATCAGGGCGATACGGTCAAAGATGGGCTGCGTCTTGCTGGCATCGTGCTTGCTCAGGCCAATATCAGCAGCACGATTGTGGGTAATTATATTGATAATTGTTCTCTGGAATGGACGAACGAACATGATGCCACACCTGATTATGATGTGGGATTTGGCTTTTCTGCCTTATCTATCACGAATAATGTGTTTTTATGTGGCGACACGGCTGATTGGTTTTCTTACATTGTGCTCAAACCCTATGGCAGCGGGCATTCCATATCCGGCCTCGATATCAGCGGAAATTCCTTTCGGGCAGTGAATGGCAAGATTGATCGGGTTGAGCGGGTCGATACAAGTTTTGCGGATATCGACTATAGTAAGCTGCAAGATATCCGGATTGCGGGTAATAGTTTTCATAATATCAGAGCCCATATAACCAATCCGGTGATCAAACACCATCGTCAAAATTCTCTTGATACTACCTGGCGTGTGAATTTCGACGGGGATTTGCCGTTTAAAGGTCATGCGCGCTCTGTCACATCGGTTGTGGTTACCGGAACCCTGAAGAATGGCTCCAATGTGACGCGCTATACCAGCCCCAGCGTCCAGACCTCGAGGGGGGGTAAGAAAGATGAACTTGAGCTGAAGTGGGATGAACGCGTAGTTGGTACAGTCACGGTAACGGCGCGGGTCGATAATTGAGCGGTCAAGTCTAACCAGAACGCAGGGATGCATCCCCGGTGGGATGACCTGTCTTTGTCAGAGGCCACCGCACCATTGCGGTGGCGCCCATAGTCTGGGCAGTCTATAGAGGCTGAAACACTCAGCCCGGACAGACAAACATGCAAGACTTAGACGTGCTCAAGGCGCTGATCGTCGCGGATCACACGCAGCGGGGGCAGCCAATTTCGAAACTTGGCTATTTCTGTGCACCCTTTCGACCTAACGCGGGGCCATTTGCCGACAAGGTGATCAAGGTTTACCGCGGCTTGAGTGATCACGCCGCGCTGCACCGGCTGGCGGCTTGCCATGACCATTACGTGGCGGTATTACAGAAAACCGGTGTGCCCCTGCCTGAGACCACATTTCACCTGCTCGATCTTGAACGTGAACTGGTCCCGGTGATCGTGCAGGAGGCATTGCCCGAGGCCAGTATGATGCGCGACCAAATGCTGCGGGCCGACAGCGCGCAGGCGATCATTCTACTGGAGGCCGCCGCGAACGTGATCGCTGATTTTTGGAATAACCTAGCGAATGATGGCCTGCGGGTTGGCTTTCATCCCTCTATTCGCAATTTTGCGATTGTTAACGGACAGGCGATTTTCTTTGATACGTTCCCGCCGCTGATTCATTACAACCGTGCGGAAATGGGGCGGATGCTGCTTCAGTTTTCAGAAAAACGCCTGATGCGGATTCTGGGTCCTTTGGTGCGTGGCACGGTGACGTCGATTCAGGATGAATGGTATTCACCACCTGAAACCTTTGTCGGGCTGGTGGGCAGTGCCTGCCGCCTGCGGCCTGAGGATCGCGCTCTGTTTCTTGATTGGGGCAATGGGTTCGTCACCCGCCGGATGCCGCGCTGGGCCGATGAGGCACAGGCGGGGTTGAAAGCGCCGCCACGTTTGCCCGGATACTGGACTGCGATGCGCAAACTGTTGGGTCTGCAGGGCGCGCCAAACGTCTAAAGGCTTGCCAACTGGTGCAGCTCAGACAGTTTGGCCACGGTTGTGGTGAACATTTCACACACCTTTAGGTATAATATTTTCGCTCTTGAGTGGAGAAATTTTATAATTCTGTTACTGTCCAAGAGACCCGTGCGCCTTTTCGAGCGTGCGGCAACAGGGAGCGGACAATGAAACAGAAATCTGATTTTAGACGGCTGCACGAGCAAGAGGGCTGTTTTCTTATCCCCAATCCGTGGGATGCGGGTACGGCGCGTATTCTGGCTTCTCTGGGGTATTCTGCGTTGGCGACAACAAGCGCGGGGATGGCGTTTGCCTTGGGCCAGCGCGATGGGCGGGTGTCACAAAAAGCCACATTGGCGCATTGCCGTGATCTGGTAGCGGCAACCCCCTTGCCAGTTTCGGCCGATCTTGAAAAAGGCTTTGGCGACAGTCCGGAAAGCTGTGCGCAAACCATCCAAGCTGCAGCCGCAACTGGTTTGGCGGGCGGGTCGATTGAAGATCATACCGGCGAAAAATCGGATCCTATTTATTCGTTTGATCTGGCGGTTGCGCGTATTGGCGCGGCCTGTGCAGCCCGCGACGCGCTGAAGACTGATTTTGTGTTGACGGCGCGCTGCGAAAACTTTCTCTGGGGACGACCGGATTTGAGCGATACCATACGCAGGTTACAAGCCTTTGAAGCGGCGGGCGCGGATGTGCTTTATGCGCCGGGGTTGCACGATCTTGAGACGATAAAAACGGTCTGCCGCAACGTGACAAAACCGGTCAATGTTGTGATGGGAATGCCGGGGGCGGTTTTTGACCTGACGCAACTGGCCGAGGCAGGGGTGAAACGGGTCAGCGTCGGCTCAGCACTGGCGCGCCTCGCGCTGGGCGCGTTTGTCACCGGCGCGCGGGAAATGATTGAAGATGGCAGCTTTCACTTTGGGGATCGGGCCTTGGGTTTTGCCGAAATTGAGACGTATTTTGCCCCGTAGATGTCAACAAGCCTGACAGAGCAGACGACAGACGGTTCTGGCGATTTTTACGCGGTCCAGCGCACAGGGACGCTGAGCGGTCCGCGAAATGCCCAGCCGCCAAAGACGGCCTCGCCTGACAAGGCCAGATCGGGACAGCGCTCAAACAGCATCGGCAGCGCCACTTGTCCAATCAGACAGCGCGCTGCCCAAGCCCCGGCACAAAAATGCGGGCCGGCGCCGAAAGAAATTGCCTTGGACCGGTCTTGGCCCAAGTCAAACAAGTCGGGTTCGGCAAAGGCGGCGGCGTCGCGGTTGCCAGAGCCAAACATGAAAAAAGCCCGCGCCTCAGCTGCGATTGGGACCCCCCCGATTTTATAGTCCTGGGTGACCCGGCGCGGCGACATGCCGATGGGCGACATCCATCGGGCATATTCTTCAAAGGCGTCCATCCAACTGTGCGCACCAGATTTGATCAATGCGTATTGCTTGGGGTGGTGCAGCACGGCCCAGGCTGCGCCGGCGATGGCATCGCGGGGCTCGTTCTGACCGCCTGAAATGGCCAATTTGAGATTGGCATAGATTTGCGCCTGTGACAGGTCGGCCTGCATCTGGACAGACAGCAGTGATCTGTCCGGATTGGCCCGAAGTGCCGGCATCCGCGCCTCGATATGGCGCTCAATAGAGGCGGTGCAGTCGTGACACCGTGCGGTGGTTTCTGGATCGCCATGATAATTGGAACAGCCGTCGATCATCCCTTGGCTGACCCGGTCCATTTCGCGCCAAGTCATATTGGTCAGCCCGGTCATGGCAATTAACGCCTGCGCCGATACGGGCATGGCGTAATCCTGCACAAGGTCTGCCGCACCGCGTGGTGCCAGTGTATCCAAAATTTGCGAGGTTGCGTCGATAAACTGTTGCTGCCAGTGATCTTTGACGGTTTTTGGTGACATCGCAGGAAAAATGGCGCGTCGCTCTGCCAGATGGGCTGGCCCGTCTTTGCGCATCATATTCTGACCCATCAATATATTCATCAGACCATCGGGTTGATCAGACGAGAAAACCTCAATCATTTTCTCATATTGGAAAATATCATCTCGCCGGGTGATTAAAACAGCCCCCAATTCCGGCACCAGTGCAACGGGAGCAGTGTGGCGCAGCGTTTTCAGATCGGGATAGGGATCGTGCCAAAAGGCTTCACGGTCAATATGATAGATAGGCAGAGTGTTCGTCACAGCTGCGTCCTTTGGCTTATTGGCTGCGTCTGATATCGCGCGGTCGCTGAGAGATGAGACTAGAATGAACTCTTAAGGCTGTCAAAGTGGCTGGCCGTTTTCGCTTTAAATGCTGCTGCAATTGCAGGCTTCCCAAGAGACCTCCGCGCGCTCATCAGGACAAAGCACGTCTTAGGCACACCTCCAAGGGGCAGGTATCAATTTTCTGGCTGTCTCGGGTGTCTTTTGTGACACCAGAGACAATGCAAAATTTACCCATCCAAAGGCAGGTCAACATTTTGATTTTATATGCCCCGTATAATACTCTGTGTGAAAGACGGAAAGGGTTGACCGAACACGCCGTCTCTGCCCGTCACAATCGTATTGTGGTTTGACCTTTGTGCTTTTCATCCCCTGCATCCGCGTTACATAGCTTAAATGGAGGCCAAGATGCTGGTAAGTTTGCGAGACGTTCACAAATCCTATTCCGAGGCTGCGGGCCGAACAGCCATCTTGTGCGGGGTTGATATGGATCTCGCCGCAGGGGAAACTTTGGCACTGACCGGGGAATCTGGCAGTGGCAAAAGCACATTGTTGCATTTGATCGGCGGCTTGGACAGCGCTGACAGTGGTCAGGTTATTCTCGATGGGCAGGCCTTATCGGCGTTGGATGATGCGGCACTGGCTGGGTTGCGCAGAACCACCGTCGGGGTGGTATTTCAGCAATTTAATCTGATTCCCTCGTTGAATGTGGCTGATAATCTCGCCTTCCAAGCCCGCCTGTCGGGACGCCATGACGCCAGACGCATCGCAGATCTTGCGCAGCGCATGGGGTTAGAACCACATTTGCGCAAATACCCCGAGGCGCTGTCGGGTGGGCAGCAACAGCGGGTGGCTATTGCCCGGGTGCTGGCCACTGCGCCCAAACTTGTTCTGGCCGATGAGCCCACCGGAAACCTTGATGAGGCCAGCGCCGCCGTTGTGTTGGATCTGCTGCTAGAGTTGGTGGGTGAAACCGATGCAGCGTTGTTGATGGTGACGCATTCGGCGCAACTGGCCGCACGGATGGAACGGCGGTTGAATCTTCAGGCGGGGCGGCTGGCATGACCGGGCCCGTCCTGTGGGCATTGATGGGCCATTGGCGGCGCAATCCGCTGCAGCTTTTCACAGTCCTTGCCGGGCTCGCGCTGGCCACCGCGCTGTGGTCGGGGGTGCAGGCGATCAATGCCGAGGCGCGCGCCAGCTATCGCTTGGCCGCTGATATTCTTGGTTCGGCGGATCGGGCACAGATCACCGCCCGTGTCGGTGGCAGTGTGTCGGTGGCAGATTATGTTGCCCTGCGGCGCGGGGGTTGGCGCGTGTCTCCAGTGCTTGAGGGGCGCTATGACGGCATCCGCATCTTGGGTATTGACCCGCTGACAGTGCCGCGTGGCGGTGGCGGGCTGCCGGAATTTAACAGGACCGATATCGGGGCATTTTTAACGGCTCCGGGTCTAATTTTGGGGCGGGCCGAGGTTTTGGACCGTTTGCGGGGCAGGACTTTAGCCGGTTTTGAAACCCGTCCGTTGCTGGCCCCGAATACGGCTGTGATGGATATTGCTGTGGCGCAGGAGCTGTTGGACGTTGATGCTGGGTTGACAAGGTTGATGGTCGATCCACAACAGCCGCTGGTACAGGTGTCGCTGGCGCAGATTGCGCCGCATCTGCAGCTGACGCCCCCTGAGGCAGGTGCAGATGTTGCCCGATTGACCGGCAGTTTTCATCTTAATCTGACGGCCTTTGGTTTGCTGGCGTTTGCGGTGGGTATTTTTGTGGTGCATGGCGCGATCGGGTTGGCGTTTGAACAGCGTCGTGGCATGATCCGTACCCTGCGGGCGTTGGGGGTGCCTTTGAGGCGATTGGTTGTGGTGCAAACGCTGGAATTGCTGTGTTTGGCACTGATTGCGGGAGCCGTGGGGATGTGTGGAGGCTATCTGATGGCGGCGGCGTTGCTGCCCGATGTGGCCGCCACGTTGCGCGGCCTTTACGGTGCCGATGTTTCGGGAAGCTTGCATCTTAGACCTGTCTGGTGGCTGTCGGGCTTTGCCATTGCGCTGTTGGGCACCGGGCTCGCGGCGGCCGCAGGTCTTTGGCAGGTGCTGCGCATGCCATTACTGGCGGCTGCCCGGTCGCGTGCTTGGGCACTGGCATCGCGTCGGGCCGCGCGGTGGCAGGCTGGTGCAGCGCTGGCTTTGTTGGCGCTGGCCGCAGTTTTGACCGGCTTTGGCACCGGGTTGATGGCCGGCTTTGCGCTATTGGCGGCGTTGCTGGTCGGCGCCGCATTGGCGCTGCCGCTGGCGCTGGATCAGACTCTAGCGCTGATGGCGGGGCGGGCCAAAACGGCTACGGTTGCGTGGTTCTGGGCTGATACGCGTCAGCAGGTGCCGGGATTGTCGCTGGCGCTGATGGCGCTGCTGCTGGCGATGGCGGCAAATATCGGCGTCTCAACCATGGTCTCATCGTTTCGCCAAACCTTTGTGGGGTTTCTCGACCAGCGTCTGGCCGCTGAACTGTATGTTTCGGCCCAAAACGCGGGGCAGGCGGCAGATTTACAACGCTTTCTAGAAGGGCGTGTCGATGCCGTGCTGCCGGTGCAATCGGTCTCGCGGCCGCTTATGGGGGTGCCGGTCGCGATCTATGGCAACCGGCCGCATGCGACCTATCGCGACAATTGGCAGTTTCTGCAGGCTGTGCCCGATGTCTGGCAGCGGGTCGCTGAAGGCAAGGCACTGATCGTCAATGAACAGCTGTTCCGCCGCGCCGGCTTGCAACTGGGGCAAAAACTGGCCATCGGCCCAGATCAAACCCTCGGCAATAGTTTGCAGATTGCAGGGATCTATGGTGATTACGGCAATCCTGTCGGTCAGGTTGTGATCACCGAGGACCTGTTCAAACAGCTTTATCCGGAGGTAGTTGCGCAGCGCTTTGGGCTGCGTCTCGATCCGTCCCAAGTGTCGATTTTACGCGGTGATCTGATGAAGCGTTTTGATTTATCTGAGAGTAATGTGATAGATCAGGCGCAAATTAAAGCGCTATCTCTGGCAGTTTTTGAGCGCACATTTACCGTGACGGCGGCGCTGAATGTTCTGACGCTTGCAGTGGCAGGCTTCGCGATCTTGATGAGTTTGTTAACCTTGGCGGGCTTGCGTTTGCCACAGCTTGCACCGGTCTGGGCGCTGGGGGTGACGCGGGCCCGTCTGGCGGGGTTTGAGGTGCTGCGCGCGGTGATACTGGCGGCCTTTACGAGCCTGATGGCGCTGGGCTTGGGGTTGCTTTTGGCGTGGGTTTTACTGGCGGTCATCAATGTGGAAGCCTTCGGCTGGCGATTGCCCATGGATGTCTTTCCGGCGCAATATGCGCGTCTGGGAGCGCTGGCGTTATTGGCGGCGTTATTGGCGGCGCTGTGGCCGGCATGGCGGTTGGTGCGCCGGTCGCCAGCCGATCTTTTGCAGGTTTTTAGCAATGAACGTTAAGATGGTTTTTGGGTTGCTTTGGGTGTGTTTGACGGTGCCTGAGGTTGCGCGCGCGCAGGGCTTTGCCGATCTGGGAACGCCTGCGCGGGGCTTTGCAGAGCCGCAACCGGATTATAAATTGCAGTTTCCTGCGGATCATGGCGCGCATCCGGCTTTTCGCATAGAATGGTGGTATCTTACCGCTAATCTGACCGGTCCAGACCAGATCGAATACGGGCTGCAATGGACATTATTTCGCACGGCGCTGTCGCAAACTGCGCTATCGCAAAAAGCAAACAGTGGATGGAACAATACGCAGCTGTGGATGGGGCACGCGGCCGTGACCAGTCCAACGGCGCATTTCACTGCCGAACGTCTGGCGCGGGGCGGGATCGGGCAGGCGGGCGTGACAGCCGCGCCGTTTGAGGCATGGATTGATGATTGGGTGCTTGAGGGCACAGGGCCCGGGACTGGGCTTGGCGCCGCAGCGCTGCGGGCCAGTGGGGATGAGTTTGCCTATGATATGCAGCTGCAGGCACGCGGGCCGCAGGTGCTGCATGGGCAGGATGGCTATTCGGTTAAATCGGCTGATGGCCGGGCCAGCCATTATTATTCGCAGCCTTTTTTTGATATTTCCGGCACCTTGAGGTTGCCGCAAGGAGTGGTGCCGGTCAGGGGGCAGGCTTGGCTTGACCGCGAGTGGTCGTCGTCACCGCTTGCAGTATCACAGACCGGTTGGGACTGGTTTTCCCTCTCGTTTGCCGGTGGTGACAAACTGATGGCGTTTCAAGTGCGGGATCAGGCTGGCACCGCCTTTACCTCGGCGACCTGGATCGCCGCAAATGGCCGCGTTAAATCCTTTGGCGATGGCGCTTTGACGGCCACGCCTTTGCACCTGACATCTGTCGCGGGACACAGGGTGCCAACGCAATGGCGTCTGCAGTTGCCAGATAAAGACTTGGATATCCGGATTAACGCGCTTAATCCCGGCGCATGGATGGATGTCAGCCTACCCTATTGGGAGGGACCAGTGCGCTTTGCGGGCAGTCACACAGGACGCGGCTATTTGGAGATGACGGGTTATGAGTGAATGGTTTGAGAGTTTGGACGGCATTTTTGCACAGCTCTGGACGGGGCTTGAACAGGGCGTCGCCGATAGAAACGCACCAGCGCGGCACCCGACAATTGCCACGGTCAGCGTCGATGGATGGCCAGAAACCCGCATGGTTGTTCTACGTGCCGCCACACGTGAGACCGGAGGGTTAGAGGTGCACACCGATATTACTTCGGCGAAAGTGGCAAGCCTGCGCGCGCAGCCCCGCGCCGAGTTGCATGTCTGGGACAGTGAAAAGCGCTTGCAGACGCGGGCGCGTTGCACGGTGACGATGACCAGCGGTGTGGCGGCGGCCGAAATTTGGAAAAATGTGCCCGATCCGGGGCGGCAGAGTTACGGCATAACGCCGCCGCCGGGTCATCCGATCGCCACGGCGCTCGCTTATGAAAAACGCCCCTTGTTGGACAGCTTTGCGGTGTTGACGTGCCAGATTGACCGCATTGATGCGGTCTATCTTGGCGCGGCGCACCGGCGAGCGGTGTTTGTCCGGAAAGATTGTTGGGCCGGCCAATGGTGCGCGCCCTAGCGCTGGGTTTTCCAGCGCAGAACTTCTTGTTTTATAAAGTTTTGGCGCCCGGATATATTTTGGGTTGACCTCGACCGGATCACTTGTCATCAGGTGTGCCATGAATGAGCATTTTACAGGCAGTTTTACCCAGCAGGAGCCGATCCCGGATACCGCGATTGATGCCGCGGTTGCGGTGCTTAAATCCGGCCGCTTGCACCGCTATAACACGGGGCCTGACGAGGCCGGTGAAGTGGCATTGCTAGAGCAGGAATTTGCGGCTGAAATGGATGCAAAATATTGCCTTGCGGTGGCCTCAGGCGGCTATGCGATGACAACGGCGCTACGTGCGATTGGTGTCAAGCCGGGCGATAGAGTTCTGACCAACGCCTTTACGCTGGCACCGGTGCCGGGGGCGATTGCAGCCGTGGGTGCGGTGCCGGTGTTTGTTGGTGTCACCGAAGATCTGGTGATTGATCTCGATGATTTGGCAGCAAAAGCCGATCAGGCTGATGTGCTCCTGCTAAGCCACATGCGCGGCCATATTTGTGATATGGACCGCTTGTTGGCGCTTTGCGGTGCGACCGACATCAAGATCATTGAAGATTGCGCCCATACCATGGGGGCGAAATGGCGTGGCCGATGGTCGGGGCGGGACGGCATTATCGGGTGTTATTCGACCCAGACCTATAAGCACCTGAATTCTGGTGAGGGCGGTTTTCTGGTCACTGATGATGATGCGGTGATGGCACGTGCGGTGGTTTTGTCGGGGTCCTATATGTTGTACGGGCGCCATCTGGCAGCTCCCGGGGCCGAGGCTTTTGAGGCCGTTAAATATGACACGCCCAATATATCGGGCCGCATGGACCATCTGCGCGCGGCCATTTTACGCCCGCAATTGCAGCGTTTGGCCAGCCAGTGTGCAGCTTGGAATACCCGTTACCGCGAAGTCGAAAAGGGTTTGACTGAATGTCCCGGCCTGCGGTTGATTGTGCGCCCCGAGGCTGAAACCTATGTCGGATCGTCTATTCAGTTTTTGTTATTGGATTGGGATGCGGCAGGCGTTCAAGATGTGCTGGCGCGCTGTGCCGCCCGTGGGGTCGAATTGAAATGGTTTGGCGGTGCCGAACCCATGGGCTTTACTTCGCGCTATGACAGCTGGCGCTATGCGCCGGCAGAGCCTCTGCCTGAGAGCGACCGGATTTTGGCAGGTTTGATTGATATGCGCCTACCACTGACGTTTTCATTGGATGATTGCGCGCTGATCGCCCGGATCATCCGCTCCGAAGTCGGCGCGGTCTATCAAAAGCAGCCCGTGCAATAAACGGTTCTCTTAGATCGCTGTGGGCTTGTGGTGGGTTGACTGGGAAAACCGTCAGGCGCTTTGAGCAGGTTTTGTTGTGGAGACAGGTCAATCAAACAGCGTGTTGCCGTCATTGGAACTGGAAAATTTAGATAGAATAGGGCATACCGCGCTCATTGTATTTATATTTTTTTAGGAATTTGACCCTTGCGACCAGTTAATCTTCGTTTCGTTTTGTGCTTTTTTATGGTTTCCGCCTGTACTGAGGCCCCTTTAGAAAGTTACGAACCCGTGGTTGATCGGTTTTTGGTGGATCGGGTGCAATACAACCGCGATATTACCGAATGCCGGTCGGTTGCAACTGGGGCGATGGCACAGGCCAAACAGCGCCGTGATGCGCAAATGGCGCCCAATATTCTGACCGGTCTGTTGATCGGGGCGACGATTGGCAACGCATCGGGCATTGGATCTGACACCCGTAAGGACAGCACCAAGCAGGGTGCGGTGTTCGGTGCGCTGGCGGGTGCTGCTGAAAGCGGCGAGGACGTGAAGCTGGGACCACGTCGGATTATGGATCGTTGTATGGCCAACCGCGGCTATGATCTGCTCAACGATACTCCCTGAGACAGGGCGCCAGATAGATATATTTGCTTTGATTTTTGCAGTGATTTATTGCAACGCAATAAGGTGCGCGGCCGGTTTGGTCTTATCCAAAGCTTCCTGAGGTTGCGCCTGAACAACCGTCTGGAATGTGCAGAGCGGTTACAGTGAACACGTCTTTAAGAAATGGCCGTCTTAGGCAGATCTGTTTTATCCTATTCATGAGGGTGTTTAGCGCTTTCACTGGCATGTCCTAAATGCGGCGTGTGCTTGCGATTGTGGACGTGTCTTGACGAGAGTTGAATGAAGATGTAGTGGTTATTGAACGATTGTTCAATTAATGAGGTCTGATATGTTTATGGCGGCAATGCGCTTTGATCTAGGCGAAGATGTAAACGCGCTGCGCGACAGCGTGCACCGGTGGGCGCAGGACCGGGTCAAACCGCTGGCCGGCCAGATAGACCGTGACAATATGTTTCCAGCCGATCTCTGGCGTGAGATGGGGGACTTGGGTTTGCTTGGGGTCACCGTTGATGAGGCATACGGCGGCAGCGGTCTGTCGTATCTGGCCCATGCGGTGGCGGTTGAAGAGGTGGCGCGTGCCAGTGCCAGCGTCAGCCTGTCCTATGGCGCCCATTCCAATCTTTGTGTCAATCAGATCCATCTCAATGGCACTGAGGCGCAAAAACAAAAATATTTGCCTGGCCTGATCAGCGGTGCGCATGTGGGCGCTTTGGCGATGTCTGAGTCTGGGGCCGGGTCTGATGTGGTTTCGATGGCGCTCCGTGCTGAAAAACGCAATGATCACTACCGGTTAAACGGACAGAAGTACTGGATCACCAATGGCCCGGACGCCGATACTTTGGTGGTCTATGCCAAGACCGATCCCGAGGCTGGTTCACGGGGCATTACGGCTTTTTTGATCGAAAAATCCATGACTGGCTTTTCGACCAGTCCGCATTTTGACAAATTGGGTATGCGTGGTTCGAACACTGCCGAGTTGATTTTTGAAGATGTAGAAGTGCCCTTTGACAACGTGTTAGGTGACGAGGGGCGCGGCGCTGCGGTGTTGATGTCGGGCCTGGATTACGAGCGCGTGGTGCTGTCGGGTATCGGGACGGGCATCATGGCCTCCTGTCTGGACGAGATCATGCCCTATATGGTCGACCGCAAGCAGTTTGGTCACAGCGTTGGCGACTTTCAACTGATGCAGGGTAAAATTGCTGACATGTATACTGCAATGAATTCAGCGCGGGCTTATGTGTATGAGGTAGCCAAGGCCTGCGACCGGGGCGACGTCACCCGCCAAGATGCCGCGGCATGTGTTTTGTACGCGTCAGAACAGGCTATGGTGGTGGCGCATCAGGCCGTGCAGGCGATGGGCGGGGCCGGTTTTTTGGCGGATAGCCCGGTGGCGCGCATTTTCCGGGATGCCAAATTGATGGAAATTGGCGCGGGAACATCGGAAATTCGCCGCATGTTGGTCGGGCGTGAATTGATGGCTGCCATGCGATGACCCTGGCGCAACACTTTTTTGAGCCTAAACAAAGAAGCGGCGCCGGCCTATGCTTGTGTCGAGCGGGGTGAAAAAAAATGTTGTCTGACAGCCAATCTTATGCGGAACTTGTCAGCCGGTTCCATTGGGATTTGCCGGAGCGTTTAAATATGGCCGAGCAAACCTGCGATGTCTGGGCAGACAAAGCGCCAGAGCAGATTGCGATTATCGATCTCAGCGAGGCAAGACAAGAGATCAGCTATGGTGATTTACGCGGTATGGCTGATGGTTTGGCACATTATTTTTGCGACTGTGGGGTGCAACGCGGCGACCGGATCGGGGTGTTGCGGACGCAGGGCGCTTGGACCGCAGCGGCGCATATCGCGTGCTGGAAAATTGGTGCGATTTCGATCCCTCTGTTTAAACTGTTTGGACCCGAGGCGTTGCTGTCACGCCTTGAGGATGCACAGGTCGGCTTGGTTGTGACCGATTTTGAGGGTCGGGAGGTTGTGTCGGGGATTGGTGGATCAGACCGTAGTGTGCTGGTGCCCGAAGACATGGCCTTGAGCGATGCGGTGTTTGACACGGTCTCTGCGGGGCCGGAGGATCCGGCAGTTTTAATCTACACCTCAGGAACCACGGGGGCGCCGAAAGGTGCGCTGCATGGGCACCGGGTTTTGACTGGTCATTTGCCGGGTGTGAGCATGAGCCATGATTTTCTGGGTCAAGCGGGCGATTGCCTCTGGACGCCTGCAGACTGGGCCTGGATTGGCGGTTTATTTGATGTGCTGATGCCGGCGCTGGCCTTGGGCGTGCCGGTGGTGGCTGCGCGGATGGAAAAATTTAATCTTCAGGACTGTCAGCGGATAATAGAAGAGGGTGGGGTGCGCAACGTGTTTTTCCCGCCAACAGCGCTGCGCATGCTCAAGGCTGATGGGGCAAAAATTGACGGACTGCGATCAGTGGCCAGTGGCGGCGAGCCGCTGGGCGCTGAAATGCTGGCTTGGGGCCAAAGCGCCTTTGGGGTCGCAATCAATGAATTTTATGGGCAGACCGAGTGTAACATGGTTGCCTCCTCCTGCGGTGCACTGTTCGATGCGGCGCCCGGCTGTATTGGAAAACCTGCGCCGGGCCATGAGATTGCGGTGTTGGATGCGCGGGGGCAGCCGTCAGATGTTGAGGGTGATATCGCGGTGCGGCGTGGATCGGCGGCGATGATGCTGGAATATTGGAACCGTCCTGATGCGACGCAGGAAAAATACCGTGGCGACTGGATGTTGACCGGGGATCGCGGCATTTGGACAGGCGAATTTCTGCGATTTATCGGGCGTGAGGATGATGTAATCACTTCTGCGGGGTACCGGATTGGTCCGGCTGAAATCGAAGATTGCCTCTTGCGGCACCCGGCAGTGGCAACCGTGGCAGTGGTGGGCAAACCCGATGCATTACGCACGCAAAGCGTCAAAGCCTTTGTGGTGCTGCGACCCGAGTATGATGCGACAGAACAGCTGATGCTCGAGCTTAAAAATTTCGTGAAAAACCGGCTTGCCAAACATTGTTACCCCAGAGAAATCGAATTTTTATCCGAGCTGCCTTTGACGGTGACAGGTAAAGTCATCCGCAAACAATTGAGGGCTCGTGCTGCGACGGGTGCAGGTGTATAAAATTGAAAATTACTATTTATATTTACAATATAGAAAAACATAGAATGACCGAGCACATATTGTCTTTTACCGGCCCAAGTACCAGTTTCGGCGCATTTACAAACAACTTTGGGTGGCTTCAATTTGGATTCTTTTTGGCCGGCATCTCGGTGATTTGGGCTACTTCCAGCTTTGCGCAGGAAAGCCGGTTGAACGGGTCTGATCTTGCGCCTTTGGAGGCGTGTGTCGAACTGCGGCTTAACGATGCCGGAACGATCAATGAACCTTTGGCGAATCGGTCAGGGCAGGCGTGTATGGGCTTGGCAGTGGTGCGCCGTAAAACAAAGTTCTTTGCGCCGGAATACAGTCTCAAGTCGGAGTGTCCCACTCCAGAATATGAAGGGTTGGACGATGAGCTGATCCAAGCCTATCTTGTTGTGATCAAAGAGGCAAAACAGGCCGGTGCGTTCGGAGAAAGCCTGCCATCTGGCGAGGTTGATAGCCTGCTTCAGATGCCGTGGACCCGGATCGGGTATCGTGGCGCCACCTGTCACTTTAGTTATCTGCAATTTGGGCAGGGGGATTTTAGGTCCAAAAGGGGAAGCCGAGTGCCTGTTGCTGCCCACGGCGCAGCAGGTAATTTTCCTGACCAGTTATACGTTGCGCTCGGCGAGAAGAAATTGAGACAATTGTGAGACGGCTTTATCGATCACTA
>ERZ1049444.276-NODE-276-length-52844-cov-10.793158_pt1 | contig 52844 bp, 50 predicted proteins | sample MGYA00383101_ERZ1049444 | MGnify/ENA primary metagenome ERZ1049444 (study PRJEB29581, sample SAMEA5548371) | metagenome | biome: marine; feature: coastal; material: water | depth 50 m | study: Short-term variability in the microbial, nano- and picoplankton... | reverse complement strand
ACTGTTAGAGCGGGTTTTACCTATATTTCCGCTAGCGTTGCAACACATTAATCCAAAAATAAAGCGCCCGACAAATCATGGTATCTGCAGGTTGACAAGTTACAGCTGATTTTGATGCAAAGCACAGGTGCATTCAGGGCATAGATTGGCAGCTTAAATATAGTCTAACTATCTATAAAGATTATATTTTATGTTTGTCTTTTCCTTAAAAATATTTGTTGTTTTACGCTCTTGCTGCGGGGAATCCCTTAAAGGGGAAAACCGCTTCGCAGAGCAATTATTTTGAAATTTTGACATTCTGTGTTGCCCAAATGCTTTAGGGAATTTCTTTTTCATCCAATCAGCGGAAATTGAAGCGCCCATCAAATCTAAAGATTAGGGTTTTTAGCACCCTAAATCATCAGGCCGCCAAATTGCAGTTACCATCAAGGGATCGATGAAGCGCAGGAACAATCTGTTTTTTGCGGCTCATGAGACCCGGCAATACCACTGTATCTTTGGTTGTTTTCACTCCAAATGCCAGCTCTGCGAGCGCTTTGGTATGATCATCTTGAACAATCAATATTGCCTCTTGTTTTGAAATATCAATCACAAACATCATGATTTGATCAATGCCGTTTGACGCAATACTTTCGAGCATGGCTTTTTTCAATCCAGCCTTGCGTTTTAGGACAGCTTCCGGCGTTTGGGTTTCCAGCAAAGACACCTGATACTTCAAGCCATTGATCACATAATCTTTGCTATCCATCGCGATCAAACTGATATCAGACAGACCCGAGATATCTGATTTGGCCTGGAACATTTGGTTTGCATAGGTTTCGATATTGATCTTCAAATCCGCAGCCAGATTTTCGGCCACGTTGCGATCTTGGTCAGTTGTCGTCGGGCTTTTGAACGCCACGGTGTCCGATAAAATACAAGACAGCGCCAACCCCTTTAAGCCGTCTGGCATTTGATCTGCCACTTTGCTGCCCATCAACTCAATCATCAAGGTTGCTGTACACCCGAGCGGCCGCACAGTGATATTTACAATATCTTTTGTGGCAAGACCGCCGACCCATTTATGATGGTCAATTATTTCTCGGATCTGGCATTGGTGTATATTGTCTGGCAATTCGTCGGGATTATTGGTGTCGACTATAACAACCGGGGTCTCTGCGGCCAATTCACCAAGAACCTCAGGCGTGCTGATACCCCAGTAGTTCAATACAAATTTTGCTTCATTATTTGGCTCGCCAAGTACCTTGGCAGTAGCAGGCATATTTTTAACTTCTCTTAGATACCAAGCCCAGATAAGTGCGCTTCCAGTGCTATCCATATCGGGCGACCGATGCCCAAAAACAAAAATACTCATAAAAAATTCCTTGGAAAAAAATCTTCAGCCGCGGTGATAGTTGCGGAATAGAATTTGTCACCCTCCTGCGGCCAAATGTCCTAACCGCGAAGGAATACAGGTTTATTTTCAGAGGATAAATCAGGCTCATACCGATATCCGCCGGCATCAAAATCACACAATGCCGCTGGGGTTGCGATTCGATTTGAAACAACAAAACGCGCCATGGCCCCACGCGCACGTTTTGCATAAAAGCTAATAATTTTTGGACCCTTTTCAGTGTTTTCCATAAACACCGGCGAAATGACCGGCACTGCCAGTGATCGAGTGTCCACGGCTTGAAAATATTCTTGTGACGCGCAGTTAATTACAGCTGTGCTTTTGGTGGTTTTTGCTTGAGTGCTCAGCTCTAAAGCCAATGCTGAGCCCCAGTATTCATAGAGGTTTTTACCGTGCTCGGTCTTTAACCGGCTGCCCATTTCTAACCGATAGGGTTCGATTTCATCCAAGGGACGCAGTACCCCGTAAAGACCTGATAAAATCCGCAAATGCTCTTGGGCCCACCGCAGCGCATCTGCATCCAAGGTTGCCACCTCAAGCCCTTGAAATGTATCGCCTGCGAAAGCAAAGGCTGCCGGTTTGCGATCTTGGCTGCCAAAATCAGAAAATCTTTGCTGGTTCAGTTTTGCCAAATTGGGGCTAATCTTCATCAGCTTTTCAAGCTCACCGCTGGTCAGCTTCGCTGCTTCTGTTACCAGTTCGCGCGTGCGTTCTGGGAACATTGGCTGTGTTGGTTGCACTCCGGCAACCGGGTCCATATCAAGTTTTTTAGCAGGAGATACAACAACCAGCATAAGTGACCTCAAACGTTTATGCCTTACTATTTAGGGCGCTTTTTCAAGAACGTCCAGAAACGCTTGGCCAAAGCGATATGTTTTTTGGTCGCCCAGCACTTTTGCCATGCTGTCCAAATCACGCGGCTTTAGCTTGACAATTTTGGCCAGCAACGCTGCAGAACAGCTAAGAGGTTTGTCGATGCCCTGCGCCCCGCGCGATAATTCGGCTTGAACCTCAAGCAACTGATCATAAAGCTCACCATCCTTGCGCCCCGCAAGTTTTCTGCGCTGCGGATGCGGCTGTGTGACGCTTTCGTTGATCACATTTAAAAACGTCAGACCATAGTTCTCCAGTTTTTTGGCGCCAACACCGTTGATACGTGCCATGTCGTCAATGGTTTTTGGACGGTTTTGGGCCATCTCAATTAGAGTGCGATCATTAAAAATAATATAGGCGGGCACATGCGCAGCCTCAGCCAACCGGCGGCGCTGCGCTTTAAGAGCCGCCAGTAAAGGCGCATCTTCTTCATTGACCAGCGCCTTTGCCTCAGCGCCTTTTTGGGTTTGTTTCAGCGTATCTTTTCGCAGCAATATGGATTGCTCAGCACGCAACACTGGCAATGCCGCATCAGTCATTCGAAGGGCGCCCATACGCTCTTTATCAGGCCGGATTAAATCATGTCCCATCATTTGCCGAAAAACAGCTTGCCATTGCGCCCGTGAAAGGTCTTTGCCGACCCCAAAGGTGGGCAAATCTTGATGCCCGCGCTGCAGGACCTTTTCTGTTTCCTGACCCAGTAAAATATCTATCAAATGCCCAGCGCCAAAGGTTTCTTTGGTGCGCAAGGCCGCCGACAAAGCCTTTCGAACAACATCGGTTCCGTCAAATATCTCTGGCGGTTGATCGCACAGATCACAGTTTTTACAGGTGATATCTCTTTCGTCAAAATACGACAAAAGCGTTTTGCGGCGACACTCAAGCGCCTCTGCCAATCCCAAAAGCGCATTCAGGCGACCATGATCAGCCAAACGGCGATCGGCGTCGGCCAGTCCTTCATCAATTTGTGTCCGTCTTAAGCGAATATCTTCTGCACCATAAAGCGTCATGGCTTCGGCGGGCGCCCCATCGCGCCCGGCGCGGCCAATTTCCTGATAATAGCTTTCGATGGATTTGGGCAGGTCAGCATGCGCAACCCAGCGGATGTCGGGTTTATCCACCCCCATCCCGAAAGCTACTGTTGCCACGACAACCAGACCGTCCTCGGTGGCAAACCGGGCTTCCACTTCGCGCCGCATATCGGCTTCCATCCCGCCATGGTAGTGACAGGCAGAATGCCCCTCTTCGCGCAGCGCAGCGGCAAGCGTTTCGGTTTTGGCGCGGGTCCCGCAATACACGATCCCCGATTGCCCTTTTCGCGCCGCAGCAAAAGCAAGCAGCTGCTTTCGGGGGGCATTTTTGGTGGCAAAGGATAAATGAATATTCGGTCTGTCAAAACCGCGCAGGAATGTTGTGGGCGCTGCACCGTCGAATAATCTTTCGACAATTTCTTGCCGGGTTTCGGCATCTGCCGTGGCTGTAAAGGCAGCCAGGGGCACGCCCAAAGCCCTCCGCAATGCGCCAATTCGCAAATAATCAGGCCGAAAATCATGTCCCCACTGGCTCACACAATGGGCTTCATCCACCGCCAGCATATTGACGTGATACCGACGCAATACCGATTGCATAGAATCGGCTGCCAGCCGTTCGGGTGCTAAATATAATAGCTTTAGGTTTCCGGCGTTCAGCGCTTCATAAACCGCGTCTGTTTCCTGCTGTGTATTGGCCGATGTAAGCGCACCTGCCGCAACCCCCGATGCTTGCAGCCCGCGCACTTGATCCCGCATCAGTGCAATTAAAGGAGAGATAACAACCGTCAAACCGTCGCGCAGCACCGCCGGAAGCTGAAAGCACAAAGATTTGCCACCGCCGGTCGGCATAATGGCCAGAACATTATCGCCGCAGGTTACTGCCTCGACGATTTCTTTTTGACCGGGGCGAAATTTACTGAACCCAAAAACATCGCGCAGCAGCGTTTCTTGGTGCGCCATCAAAGTCCCTGTTTTTCTTTTTCAATGCTCGTAAGCTGGGTGTCCCACACTCATCAGCATCAAACAAGTCCCGGATATGAAATTACCCTAAATATCACTCGATTGCGTTTCAATCAGGTTAAAGTATCCGCCATAAACAGTTGCTTAACGCAATAGGATTTCTGGCAGGATATAATCGCGCAGGGAAATGATGATGACAAAGGCCACCAAGGGCGCAAGATCAAGCGGGCGAGTGTCAGGAAGAATGCGCCTGATCGGCCCATAGATCGGCTCCAGCAACCGGTTCAGGCCAAACCAAATTTGTGCCACCAGTTGTTGATGCAGATTAAGCACCTGAAAGCTAATGAGCCAGCTCATGATGATATGCACAATCATGATAAAAAAAGCGATATCAAGAACCAGTCTGATCGGTCCGTAAATTGCCATCATCTGTGCGGCCTCCTACCGTTAATACTGCACAAGTAGGGAATTGAATACAAAAGGGCAAGGGGAGCGATTATACAGCGCTTAAATTAATCGTCAGCAGCATCTGTTGGGCGCAACCTTCCACGCGTGACTTTCACGCCAGCGCGGGCCTTTTTTGAATCTAGCCTGCGTCTTTGGCTAGCTTTGGTAGGCCGCGTCGGGATACGCCTTTTCGGGGTGATTAACGCGCGAGAAATCAATTCGACCAACCGCGCGCGGGCAATTTCACGATTGCGGGCCTGATGACGGGTTTCATCACATTGTATGATGATTGCACCATCTTTGGTCCATTTCCGTCCTGCGAGTTTTTTAAGCCGTGATTTGACAGGATCCGTTAAAGACGGGGACCTGGCCGCTTCAAAGCGCAACTCAACAGCTGAGCTGACTTTATTGACGTTCTGTCCTCCGGGTCCAGATGCGCGGGTAAAATGCTCTGTCAGTTCCCAATCCTGCAGGCTAATGTTATCTGAAATCCGCAGCATTGTTCGGGTATCCTGATTTAATCCCTAAAATATTTTAAGATTCATTCAAAAAGGGTCGTCCGTTGCGGACGACCCTTCGAGACTTACGGAGGTGGGCCGGTTAGGCACTCACCAATTCAGTCGATCACACGACCAAGGGTTGCCTTAGGTGTGCATCTCCCAAACTGTTCCGACACCTCTCTCCAATACCTCTCTAGACACTGGGCCACCTCCTTTCACTTTGTTTCAGATACTAAGTATGGTGGCACAGATTAAAGATTTGTCAAAATGTTTTATGCAGAGGGTTGCAAAATTTTGCCGACAGCAATCCGAAAGGGGATCAATGCAATCAGCGCTAAGGTCATTTTAACCATCCAATCGGCAATGGCCAAAGAAACCCATAGCGGATAAGGGGCGCCAAAATTCATCAGTGGAACGGCGTCCCATGCCCAAGAAATTTCTTCATTTGCTGAGGCAGGAAACAGGGTAATGCTGGCAGAAAAGGCAATGGTGAAAAACAGTGCCGTATCCAAAGCCGAGCCGACAACACTAGAGGCCAGAGGCGCGCGCCACCAAACCCCTTGTCGCATCCGGTCAAAGATGAAAACATCGACAAGCTGGGCTGTTAGAAATGCAATCCCCGAACCAACTGCAATCCGTAAAGCAACAGCAGCATATTCATACCCATCGCCCTGCAGCATGATCTGACTGCCAATCAAAGAACATATAATGCCGGTGACAAAACCCGCAAAAACGACCCGCCGCGCTGCATGCGGTCCATATACTCGGTTCATTAAGTCCGTCACCAAAAAGGCGAAAGGATAGGTGAAAGCACCCCAAGTCAGTAGCCCATCAAGAATAAGGAACTGAACCAGAATGTTTGAGGCCACAACAATGGCCGCCATGGCAATTACGCCGGGTAGAAGTCGTTGCATTTTGTAATCCGTTTTATCAAGGTTGCGGAGACTTGGCCTTTGACCGCCAAAAGCCCGCCGCGTTTATGCGCTTCTTCTTTTGGCGTCAATACCTACCCGTATTGAGTGGGAAAGCCAGAGCTAGCAAGTCTATCGGCTCTAACCGTCGTGTTCGCCCTTTGGGTGAACCCAAAAAAGCAACACCAGACCCACTATGAAAAGACCAACAAGCGGCGAGATGCCAATCCGCGCGTCGCCGCTAATGGCCGTTACAATCCCGATAAGCGCCGGGGCCAGAAAGGCTGTTGCCCGACCAGACAGCGCATAAAGCCCGAAACCTTCTGTGGCCTTTTCCAGACGCGTGTGGCGCACCATCATTGAGCGGCTTGCAGACTGTAAAATGCCGCCCATGCCCCCGATGAAGACACCGCAGGTATAAAAAACCAAATCCGGCAGATTAGATCCCTCGGGAACAGCCACGCCGAACACATGCGTCAATGAGGTGTTCACGATGACAAAACAAACGACGGTCAAGATGCAAACCATGACAACAATCACCGGTTTTGGACCAATTCTTCGATCCAAAAAGCCCCCGAGCCAGCTGAAAAGAGCGGCAGATACAGCTGCTATGATACCAAACTGACCCAATTTAACGATGTTCCAATTCAGAACAAGCACAGCATAGGTGCCTCCGAACGTGTAAAGACCATTCAGTGCATCGCGATAAAACATCGACGCAACAAGATATGAAAACAGGCTCTTTCTGGACGGAAGAGATTTTATCGACCCGACAAGGTTTGTTAAGCCTTCCGAAATGTTCAATTTGCGCCGAAGTGATTTATCTTCTCGCACCCATGCAAAATAGGGGATCATGAAAATTGCAAACCAAATAGCCACAAATGGCCCGACAAAACGTGTTCCCTCTTTTTGCGAGGCATCCAAACCAAACAGAGGGTCCAGTTCCAGGATCATCGTTTTGCCGTTGTCTTGTTCAACAAAAAACAACAGCATTATAAGCAATGATAAAACCCCGCCTGCATATCCGAACCCAAAACCTGAGCCAGATATTTTGCCAACCTCATCAATGGACCCAAGCGACGGCAGCTGAGCATTTGTGAATATGTATGTATACTCGGCCATAATGAAACAAAGTCCGAAAACCGACAGCATCAGCCACATGTTAGAGCCGTCGGGCAATGTAAACCACAGCGCCAGAGCCGTGATCAAATAGATGACCGAGAATGTACCGATCCATGGTTTTCTCAATCCGGTCGTATCCGCAATGGCGCCAAGTATGGGGCCGCCGAACCCGATGATAAGCCCTGTAATCGCAAGACAATTTGACCAGACGATCTGGGCATTGGCATCTGCAAGCGTTTCATCCTGTCCGATACCCATATAATATTGCGAAGCCACAATGGCAAAATACGGGCCAAAGACAAATGTCATGAGCAGCGTGTGAAACGGTTGGCTCGCCCAATCATAAAAGAACCAACCCCAGATTTTTTTTCGATTGCTCATGTGATTGCTTTCCCTGTTGCTTGATTGAGTTAGATCGTTTTACGGAACTGAGATCAAGCTATACCTTTAAAAACCCAAAGACCCAATTTTCATCAAACCAAAACTTGAATTGGTTTTTGGTGGCCCAATTTGAATATGCGCTTGTAGCGTTCAATTTCTGAATTGGGTCCCATTGCTTTATTGGGGTTGTCCGAAAGCTTAACAGTTGGCCGGCCATTGGCTGAAACAGCCTTACACACCAAGGAAAATGCGCCCAGTTGCTGATTGGGTACAAGGCCGCGAAAATCATTGGTTAAATTGGTCCCCCAACCAAACGATACCTTAACGCGACCGGAAAATTTCTTATGCAGGTCAATGATGCTATCCGTATCTAGACCATCCGAAAAAATAACCAGTTTTTGGGTTGGGTCCTCACCGCGATCCTGCCACCATTTGATGGCCATTTCTGCACTGGCAGCAAGATCACCACTGTCAATGCGCATCCCAGTCCAAGCGGCAAGCCAGTCTGGTGCATTTTGTAAAAATCCCTCGGTTCCATAGGTGTCGGGCAAAATTACCCTAAGGTTTCCGTCGTGTTCCTCTTGCCAGTCTGAAAGAACATGATAGGGCGCTGCCGCGAGCTGGTCATCCGTTTCTGCCAGAGCGCAGTACACCATTGGAAGCTCATGCGCATTTGTGCCAATGGCTTCAATGTCCCGCTCTCTGGCCACAGCACAATTTGATGTGCCGATAAACTTCTCACCCAACCCTTCGACCATTGCCTGCACACACCAGTCCTGCCAAAGATAAGAGTGTCTGCGGCGCGTGCCAAAGTCTGCTATGCGCAAATCCTCTATTTTACGCAGGCTTTCAATTTTTTCCCAAAGCTTTGTCATTGCCCGAGCGTAAAGCACCTGCAATTCAAACTTTGCCATCCCTTTAAGAACCGCGCGCCCGCGCAGCTCCATAAGCACCGCAAGCGCAGGAATTTCCCACATCATAACCTCAGGCCAGCTGCCTTCAAAGGTCAGCTCAAATTGTCCGTCTCGTTTTTCCAGATGATAGTCAGGTAGCCGTAAATTTTCGAACCATTCCATAAAATCCGATCGAAACATTTGGCGCTTTCCATAAAAGGTATTGCCGCGCAGCCAAGTGCTTTCGCCGCGCGTCAGGCTTAAACTGCGGATATGATCGAGCTGTTCGCGTAACTCGCCCTCGTCAATCAACTCTGCCAACCGAAGGTTTTTGGATCGGTTGATTAGGCTAAATGTAACATTCGTATCTGGATTGTTCCGATAAATCGACTGACACATGAGAAGTTTGTAAAAATCAGTGTCGATCAATGATCTGACGATCGGGTCAATTTTCCATTTATGGTTCCAAACCCGCGTCGCTATATCAACCATTCAAGCCCCCAAAATAAAAACCCTGAACATTATCTGTTGCACAGATGCCTGTGGTCAATCCTTGTCTACTACAAGAAAGGTTGCTTCAACAACCTGCTCATTTCAACAGTTCTGCGGTGCACATTTGTGAAAAGCAATTGACCTTTTTTTGTAAATACTAATAAAAACCATGTCCATATTTTTCAATTATTCCATTATTGATCAAAGGCTTGACCTTTTAAACACCGTTAACCGCCAGCGCCCCGGAAGATCAGAAGTTTTTTACATACGAATTATTTAGAAATCGATATCCGTTTTCTGCCATTGCCAGTTCATTTTTCCCGTTTGCAAAAAATAGAGAGCATTAGATAGAAATACATGGTCAATTTGGGGAAACTTTGGCAAAATGACCATGTTAATTATTTCTCATTTGTTACCGAGTAATTGGACTTTAATATGTTAGCAGAGCATAATTTGGAAAACCTAGACTTAGATCTTCAACGCAGAATTAGGATTAGCCACCTTGCTGTGATGGTTATAGTGGGTCTGGCATCAGCTTGGCTGATAATATTTTTAAGTCTCGGCGAAGCCATTGGAGCGTATATTTCAGGCTCTGTTGCGCTTGTGTATTTTGGTTGCTTGATGCTTTTTCAAACTGGATTGCAACGCCTGGCGCGATCTATTTGGTTGTTCAGCGCAAACCTATCCACATTTACAGGTCTAATTTTTGGACACCCGGGTGTGGATGTAGATTTGTTGTTTTTGCCGGTAATCGCGCTTTCTTTCCTTGCTCTTTCTTGGAAGAAAGAACGTGCCTTGTTGATTTTTTTCCTCATCTTGCCAATGTTTTTATGGTTTGCGTCGATTCGTTATGACCTTGTTGGATCGTCTCCAGCGCTCTTTGGTGTGCCCGTTTTCTACAGTTCACTCAGCTCCGAAACTGTGAATTTTCTTTTGCGCAGCACTGTTTTAATTTTACTTGTTGCAGAGCTTTTCTACTTTACCCAACTGGCAATCAGTGCCGAAACGGAACTTCACGCCGCAAGAATAAAGGCAGAAGCCGCCGCCAAAGCCAAAGGCGAGTTTCTGGCCAATATGAGTCATGAAATCCGAACCCCCATGAACGGGATGATCGGCATGATTGAAGTGCTTGAGAACATGCAGCCCACCGAGGACCAACAAAGGGCTGTTGGTACGATCCGAAATTCAGCTTTTTCGCTTCTGCGAATAATTGATGATATATTGGATGCTTCCAAAATAGATGCGGGAAAGATGGTGATCGAGTCGTCTCGGACCGAGTTACGCACAGTGATTGAGGGTGTCGCGGTAACCATGCAGACTATGGCCGACAACATGGGGGTAAAAATTGTCCTTGGGGTAGACCGAAAAGTCCCAAGTTGGATTTTGGCGGATTCCGGTCGCCTAAGACAAATTATGCTGAATATCCTGAGCAACGCGATTAAATATTCGTCGCAAGATCTAATAGGCAAACCCAGCACAGTTTATTTTCTGGTTGAATTGGACAAAGAGGGCGTCATCAAGCTGGAATTTCAGGATCAAGGGATAGGCATGTCCAAGGATATGTTGGAAAAAAATTTCGAACCCTTTGTTCAGGGCGAGGCCGCAACCACGAAACGGGTTGGAGGCACTGGTTTAGGACTGGTGATAACTCAAAAACTCGTACGGCAAATGGGCGGTGAGATCATTACTAAAAGCACTAAAGGAAAAGGAACAACGGTTACGATTCTATTACCCGTCATAATATTTGATGGTCCGAACCAGACCCCTGATGTCTCAGAAACTACAATCGAAATGCTTACCGAGAAGGGTGTGTTTAGCACAAGGCTGTCTAGCTTTGTCGATCAACTCAATTATAAGCAAAAAACCCGCTCTGTCCGCCCAGACCTTAACGGATACGTTATACCAGATGAAAGAGGCGCTGTTTTCATATTACTCTCTGATGATGCAAAAACCGTTTCGTCTTGGATGGCCATCCTTAGAGAACAGGCAAAAGACCCAAAATTTGTTGTCATGTCATCTAATAGATCAGACCAGCTCGGACTCTTGCAAGAGGATGTATACAAAATACAAAGCTTTCCGATGCTACAGTCAGAGTTGATCAGCGCAATTGCGTTTTTGACCAAAAAGCAAAAACCCGTTTTGATCGAAAAACAATCTAAAGAATTGACAACGGTACAAAAACAAAGCCGTGCCCAAAAATCTATTTTACTGGTCGAAGATAATGAAATTAATCAAGTTGTCCTTTTGAAGCAGTTGGAAATTCTTGGTTATCCTGCAGTGGTTGCGAAAAATGGATTACAGGGCTTGGATTTTTGGGGAAAAGAAAATTACGACGTTATTTTATTAGATTGTCATATGCCGGTTATGGACGGTTTTGAAATGGCGCAAGAAATCCGAAAGCAAGAGGAAGAAGGCGGGCTTTCCAGAGTACCAATAGTCGCGATAACCGCAAATGCGCTGACAGGAGATGCGGACAAATGTTATGCATGCGGCATGGATGACTACCTTGCGAAGCCCGTTGAAATTAAATCTTTGGAAGCAAAGCTTTCGACGTATTTAGAATGCTGATCCAGCCCTGTCCAAAGACAGGGCCGCAGATGCGTCAAACACCAATAAATTCGCGTTCGTAAATAAACACCATTCGTCTGATTTGTGTACTTTAGATTCTTGATCCAAGCGCGTTCAAAATAGCGTCGCCCATCTGTGCTGTTGTAATCGGCGTGCCGCCCTCTGGCCCCATTAAATCAGGTGTGCGCACACCATCACCTAGAACGGTTTCAATCGCTTGTTCAAGGCGATCTGCTTCTGCGCCTTGGTCAAAGGAATAGCGCAGCGCCATGGCAAAGCTAAGAATACAAGCTATCGGGTTGGCTTTGCCCTGACCTGTAATATCTGGCGCAGACCCGTGGACCGGTTCATACATTGCCTTTGGTCGGCCGTTAGGCATAACCGGGCCCAGCGTTGCAGAAGGCAACATGCCAAGGCTACCGGTTAACATTGCCGCTGTGTCAGAAAGGATATCGCCAAATAAATTATCCGTCACGATCACATCAAACTGCTTGGGCCAACGGCAAAGCTGCATGGCGCCGGCATCCGCATACATATGGCTTAACTCAACATCTGGGTAATCACTGTCATGCACCTTTTGAACAATCTCACGCCACAAAACACCCGATTCCATGACATTTGCCTTTTCCATCGAACAAACTTTATTGTTGCGTCGACGAGCCAGCTCAAAGGCGCTGCGTGCAACCCTGTCAATTTCGCTTTCGGTATATCGCTGCGTATTTATCCCAACGCGCTCATTTCCCTCTTCAAAAATTCCTCTGGGCTCTCCAAAATAAACGCCTGAGGTGGATTCTCTGACAATCATAATATCAAGTCCGGAAACCACTTCTGTCTTTAGCGATGAAAAGTCTGCCAAAGAGTCAAAACATTGCGCGGGGCGCAAATTGGCAAACAGATCCATTTCTTTGCGAAGCCGCAACAAACCGCGCTCTGGCTTTAGGCCAAAATCAAGATCGTCATACTGTGGGCCGCCCACCGCACCAAGCAGCACCGCATCAACCTGTTGCGCTTTGGCCATTGTATCGTCATGCAAGGGCGTTCCATGTGCATCATAAGCACATCCACCCACCAGATCTTCGCTCACGTTAAATTCAAGTCCGCGGTTTTCACCAAACCAAGCAATGATTTTACGCACTTCGGTCATGACCTCGGGGCCGATGCCGTCGCCAGGTAGAATTAGCAGGGAAGGTTTAGTCATTTAGGCCATCCATTTTCAAAGTTTTAACTGTTTAGCGCCTAGCGATTGTCAGCTGAGGGGTCAAGAAACAAACGCTCGTCGGTCCCTTAGCTAATAGCTGTGGCAGTTTCGTTTTTCACGGTTTAATGTTCAGGTCTTTGCCCTCACACCCAAGGTCGTTCTGATGATAGTTTTAATTCATAATTATCAATTGAACCGACCTTTTCCATGGTGAGCCCGATATCGTCCAACCCATTCAACAGGCAGTGCTTTTTGAATGAGTCGACCTCAAATGAATAGACTTCGCCATCCGATGAGGTCACCGTCTGATCCACTAAGTCAACCTCAATGCGCGCGTTGGACCCTTTCTCGGCATCTTGCATCAAGGCGTCCACCTGCTCTTTTGGTAAAATGATCGGAAGGATCCCGTTTTTAAAGCAGTTGTTGAAAAAGATATCTGCAAAGCTTGTTGAGATAACGCAGCGAATACCAAAATCCTTGATTGCCCAAGGAGCATGTTCTCTTGAAGATCCACAGCCAAAATTATCACCGGCAACCAATATTTCAGCGTTTCTGTATTGCGGTTTGTTCAACACAAAATCAGGTTTTTCGCTGCGGTCATCATCATAGCGCATCTCATCAAACAGGTTCACACCCAAGCCAGAGCGCTTGATGGTTTTCAAAAACACCTTGGGAATAATCATATCCGTGTCGATGTTAATTAAGGGCATTGGTGCCGCAATGCCGCTAAGTTTTTCAAACTTATCCATTATATAAGCTCCCGAACATCTGTCAGTTTTCCTGTTACCGCAGCTGCAGCGGCCATTGCCGGGGACATCAGATGGGTGCGCCCACCTCGGCCCTGACGGCCTTCGAAATTCCTGTTGGAGGTTGCTGCACAGCGCTCACCAGGTGCAAGCTGATCTGGGTTCATCGCAAGACACATGGAACAGCCTGCCAAGCGCCACTCAAAGCCTGCCTCCAAAAAGATATCCGCCAGGCCCTCTTCTTCTGCCTGTGCTCGCACCAGACCTGATCCGGGAACCACCATTGCCCGCATACCGTTTTTAATTTTCTTGCCCTTCAAAATCTCTGCAGCAGCGCGCAAATCTTCAATCCTGCCGTTTGTGCATGATCCTATGAACACGGTATCAATTTCAACTTCCGACAACGGCGTTCCAGAATGTAGACCCATATATTCCAAGGATCGCGCCACGGCATCCACTTTACCACCGTCAAAATCCGAAGGCTCAGGAACGCTGGCGGTGATCGGCAAAACATCTTCGGGCGATGTTCCCCAAGTAACCACGGGCGCAATATCTTCGCCCTTGATTGTGACAACCTTGTCAAAATGGGCTCCGTCATCTGAAAATAAGGTTTTCCAATAGGCAAGTGCTGCTTCCCAAGCGGCCCCTTTTGGAGCATGCGCGCGGCCCTTGCAATATTCGAACGTCTTTTCATCCGGCGCAATAAGCCCAGCGCGTGCGCCGCCTTCAATTGCCATATTACAAACAGTCATGCGACCTTCCATCGACAACTCGCGGATTGCTTGCCCGCAATATTCGATTACATAGCCGGTACCGCCAGCCGTGCCGGTTTCACCAATGACAGAAAGTGTGATGTCTTTTGCGGTCACTCCGGGTCGAAGCTGACCAGTGACTTCCACTTTCATATTTTTTGATTTCTTCTGGATGAGCGTCTGCGTGGCCAGAACATGTTCCACTTCAGATGTGCCGATCCCATGGGCCAATGCGCCGAATGCGCCGTGGGTAGCCGTATGGCTATCACCACAAACAACGGTCATGCCCGGCAATGTCCATCCTTGTTCAGGGCCGACAATATGTACAATCCCCTGGCGGACATCAGAAACAGGATAGTAATGGATCCCGAAATCTTTTGCGTTTTTATCCAGTGCTTCGACCTGAATACGGCTTTCTTCGTTATCAATGCCTTTGGCTCGATCCAATGTGGTCGGAACGTTGTGATCTGGCACCGCAATGGTTTTTTCCGGCGCGCGCACCGCACGGCTGGCCATGCGCAACCCTTCAAAAGCCTGAGGGCTTGTAACCTCATGAACCAAATGGCGATCAATATACAAAAGACAGGTTCCGTCTTCTGAGCTATGGGCGACATGCGCGTCCCAGATTTTATCATAGAGTGTTTTCGGGGCGGTCATCTTAATCCTCTCCCGTGTTGTGGTCTGTTCAAGTGAAAATCTTTTAGACTTATACTCGGGCTATAAACGTTGTCATAGCACCGAAAAACCGCCATGGCAGCCGCGCCTGATCATCCATATCGAATATGCGAGTCATCATACATCTGTAATATGCGCAAAAATTCGCGGCTTCAAGTTTTGCAGTAAAAAAGATCCCTATCGGCTGAATTAAATCTTCCCATGGGTGCAAAGCAGCCCCTTTCCCAACCTATACTAATTTTCAACTTACTGCTCAGTATTTGAAAACTCTTGTCAGACTATCATTGAGATTTCAACAAACCGATGCTAACCTGTGAATAACCCCAGCGTCGGGGGTAGCGGCGCAAAACTTAAGGAGGGAAAGTCCTGACACTATCTGTCGATGCAGTTCCTGCTGCAGCCCGGCCTTCAATATTGCCTGAAGCGCCCCAAGGGGTAACAAGCGAAACGCTGTTAACCCAGATTGTTGAATCTCTGACTAATGACAAAGCTGAAGAGCTCGTGCAAATCGATCTGCGCGGTAAAACGGCTATTGGTGATTATATGGTCATTGCCTCCGGCAGATCATCTCGTCAGGTTATAGCAATTTGTGAAAAACTTGCCGACCGCTTGAAAGAAGCTCTGGGTCACCGTGTGCTACTTGAAGGCAAAACCACCGGTGATTGGATCGTGGTTGATGCAGGTGATGTTATAGTTCATGTGTTCCGACCCGAGGTGCGCGCATTTTACCAGCTGGAAAAAATGTGGATGCCGGTTGGGGTTGACCCAAAAAACGCCTGAAGAGGCTAAATATGCGGGTGTCTATTTACGCTGTCGGACGACTTCGCTCCGGCCCTGAAAGAGCTCTGATCGACGATTATAAAAACCGGTTTGATAAAAGCGGGCGGGTTTTGGGGCTTGGGCCTTTGACAATTCAAGAGGTCGAGGACAAGAAAAAAATCGGCAAGCCTGCCGAAGCCAAGCTGTTACAACAGGCAATTCCAAACGGTACAAACATCTGCGGCCTTGACGAGCGCGCAAAAATGATAAGTTCTGTTGAATTTGCAGGCCTCCTTGCCACTCTTCGCGATCAGGGGGTTGCCAATTTGGGGTTTGTTATCGGCGGTGCTGACGGTCTAGATGAGGGGCTGAAAAAGTCATTCAACCAAAGCATTTCTTTTGGAAAAATGGTTTGGCCACATATGTTGGTCAGAGCCATGCTTTGTGAACAACTTTATCGAGCGGCTTCAATACTTGCAGGCGCTCCATATCACCGAGAGTAGTCTTGATATGAGAACAACATGTAAACCTGAAGCCTTCATAGGCCTTGCACCAAAGATTTATCCCAAATAAATCCTAAACAAGCAAAAAGGATTTTCTAATGCCGCCCAAACCTGTCGTTCTCTGTATCCTTGATGGCTGGGGTGTAGGTGATACCAAAAAGGGCAATGCGCCCGCTCTGGCGCATACCCCCACATTCGACAGAATTATGCGTGATTTTCCAAATTCTACGCTCATTACGCACGGGCCGGATGTGGGTCTTCCAACTGGGCAAATGGGAAATTCGGAAGTTGGCCATATGAATATTGGTGCGGGCCGCGTGGTTGCGATGGACTTGGGTCAGATTGATCTGGCAATTGAGTCCGGCGCGTTTGAAAAAAACCCGTCCCTGATTTCATTCATAAACACCCTGAAAGAAACAGGCGGCACAGCGCATTTAATGGGCGTGGTTTCTGATGGCGGGGTCCATGGCCATATTTCCCACCTTTCGGCAGCCCTTCAGGCACTCAACGCTGCTGAAATTCCAACTGTCCTGCATCTGTTTACCGATGGACGGGATGTTCCGCCCAGTTCTGCAATGGGTTATTTGCAAAGCCTGAAGGAACAATTGCCGGTTGGGGTTAAAATTGGCACCCTTATCGGGCGGTACTATGCGATGGACCGCGATAATCGGTGGGAACGGGTGAAAACCGCCCACGATGCGATTATTCACGGCACCTCTCAGTCCAAGGCAGCAACCGCGCATGACGCCGTTGAGCAGGCTTATGGTTTAAGCTTGAGTGATGAATTTATCCCAGCCACGGTTTTGGGCGACTACAAAGGGGCCAATAATGGGGATGGTGTTTTCTTCCTTAACTTCCGTGCAGATCGGGCCAGAGAGATATTAAGCGCGCTTGCAGATCCGGGATTTGACGCATTTCCAACTGACAAGCGCCCCAGATGGGCCTCTGTGCTGGGCATGGTCAATTATTCTAATCAGCATGACGAATTTATGAGCACCTGCTTTCCAAAACAAGAGATTGTGAACACATTAGGAGCATGGGTGGCGCAGCATGGAAAACGTCAGTTTCGCTTGGCCGAAACAGAAAAATACCCGCATGTGACGTTTTTTCTAAATGGTGGAAAAGAGCCGCCAGAAAATAATGAAGAGCGGTTTATGCCGAAGTCACCCGCCGTAGCCACCTATGATATGCAACCTGAAATGTCGGCGCCAGCTGTGACCAAAAGCTTTGTTGCGGCAATTGAAAACCGATATGACTTAATCATCACCAACTTTGCAAATCCGGATATGGTGGGTCATACTGGTGATCTAGAGGCTGCTAAAAAGGCCTGCTCTGCTGTTGATGCCGGTTTGGCCGAGATCATGAAAGCGCTTGAAAAGACCGGTGGAACGATGATTTTAACCGCTGACCATGGGAATTGTGAAGTGATGATAGACCCTGAAACCGGCGCGCCACATACGGCACATACTTTGAACCCTGTGCCGGTCGCGCTTGTTGGGGCATCACCGGATGTCGGCCTGCGTGATGGTGGGCGGTTGGCGGACCTTGCGCCGACCCTACTGGACCTCATGCAACTTGACGCGCCTGAGGAAATGACTGGAAAGAGTCTGTTAACGCGATGACTTGGATCAAAATGACACTAATGTGCGCGCAGCTCTTTGGCGTCATTTTCGCAACCGCGGCCCAAGCCCAAACAGATTTGATATCATCAGCCCAAGAGGCGACGAAAAAGCTTGATCAAGCCTCAATTGAATTGGTGGCGGCCTATAGCGCCAAAAACCGAGTGGCCGCATTGACCAAAACAATTCGTGCCTTTGAGTTGGGCTCGGCATCCGTGCGGCAAGGGCTGCGCCGAATAGCGATTAAAAAAGCGCAGGTTTCCGCGAAGATAAACCAACAAGAGCTGGAAACAAGCCGGCTGATTGGCATCCTATACAGCATCAATAAAACACCCCAATTTCAATATCTAGTCCATCCAGACGGGGCATTAAAAACAGCAAGAGCTGGTATGATTGTGGCCGATATTCTACCAGCCTTGCAGCACAGCATCGCGCCCCTGAAACAAAACCTTGAAGACTTAAAGGCTTTGAACCAACTTCAGGAAAAAACGCAAGACGCTCTGAACACGGGTCTTTTAGATTTGCAGCAAGCCCGCTCTGCCTTGTCCCAAGCGATCGCAAAAAGAACAGAGCTTCCGCAGAGGTTTATTGAAGATCCGGCAAAAACCGCCCTGCTGGTGGCTGCCTCACAAAGCCTAGCTGATTTTTTAAAGGGCCTAGAGATCATTGCAGCGCAGATAGTTGATGGCTCTTTGCCTGATATAACAAATCGCAAAGGGAATTTGCCCCTGCCCGTTTTGGGCAGAGTGCTGCGGCATTTTAACGAAGCCGACGCTGCCGGTATAAAACGACCGGGGGTGGTTATTGCAACAGCACCGGGGGCCATCGTCACCAGCCCAACCGCAGCAACAGTGCGCTACCGCGGAGAGTTGCTGGATTATGGATTGGTTTCTATTCTTGAGCCGCAAGCCGACATCTTGATTGTAATTGCGGGTATGGGGGTGGTTTATGGTGATATTGGCGATGTTCTTCCCGCCGGTAGCCCTGTCGGGCTTGTAGGCGGTAACGCAAGCCCAGAGTTCACAACCGCGCTAACAAAGTCGAACACGGCTAGCGATCGTTCTGAAACGCTCTATATAGAGATAAGAAAAAACAAAACGCCGCAGGACCCGCTTGATTGGTTCCAACAGGTAAAGGAAGACCCGTTATGAAAAAATTTGTTCTTGCCGCTAGTTTAGGCTGTGGTCTTGGGATTTGGGCAGCAATCCAGTTCACGGGGCCCGTTCTGGCACAAAGCAATGCAGATAAGGCCTCGGTCTATGAGCAATTGGATCTTTTTGGAGATATTTTTGAACGTATTCGCGCGCAATATGTCGAAGAGGTTGATGACGCGGATTTAATCGAAGCCGCCATCAACGGTATGCTGACGTCGCTTGATCCCCATTCCAGCTATTTATCGCCAAAAGATGCAGAAGAAATGCGCTTTCAAACCCGGGGTGAGTTTGGCGGGTTGGGAATTGAGGTGACTCAACAGGACGGTTTCGTAAAAGTGGTCTCGCCAATAGATGACACACCAGCAGATGCGGCTGGCATTGAGGCCGGTGATTTTATCACCCATGTAGACGGCCAAAGTGTTCTTGGCCTTACGCTAGATGAAGCTGTTGAAATGATGCGCGGGCCGAAAGGTTCGGAAATTATCATTACAGTCGTACGCGAAGGCGAAGATGAGCCTTTCGATGTTTCGATTATTCGCGACACCATAAAACTTACCGCTGTGCGGGTCCGCACAGAAGGTCAAACAGTGGTGTTAAGGGTGACGACCTTTAATGATCAAACCTATCCAAACCTGTCTGACGGCATTGAAGAATATGTCGAAGAAGCGGGCGGTATCGAAAATGTAAACGGCTTTGTTTTGGATTTGCGCAATAATCCGGGTGGTTTGCTGTCTCAGGCAATTAAAGTCTCTGATGCCTTTTTGGAAAAAGGTGAAATCGTCTCGACCCGTGGGCGCGATCCTCAGGATGGTGACCGTTATAATGCCACGCCGGATGATCTTGCCTATGGCAAACCGATTGTGGTGTTGATAAATGGCGGTTCTGCCTCTGCCTCAGAAATTGTCGCAGGCGCTTTGCAAGATCACCGCCGCGCCATCGTCGTGGGAACCAAAAGCTTTGGTAAGGGATCTGTGCAAACGGTTATGCCGCTGCGCGATGATGCCGCCATGCGCTTGACCACTGCGCGGTATTATACCCCTTCTGGGCGATCAATTCAGGCGCTGGGCGTTTCGCCCGATATTGTTGTCGAACAGCCACGCCGCAAGCTTGATGAGGATGACAGCGATTCGACACGTAGAGGCCGCAGCGAAGCTGATCTAAGGGGTTCGTTGGACAATGACAGCCTAAGCGAAGATGAAATCCGCCAGATTGAAGCAGATCGTGATGAAGCCGAGCGCGCAGCACAACTGCGTGAAGATGATTACCAACTGGCCTATGCGATCGACTTACTTAAGGGTTTGACAGCTCTGTCTTTGCGAGAGTGATCTGGCGCTGGTTGAAAACAGCAGGGCCCAAACCTAGGGTTTTTTTTGAAGGAAGGCGAACGGCCTTTTAGAGACCTTTGTTTTCAGGCACTCGGGAATTGCTAATCAAATGGCCATCTCTTAGAGAGAGGCCGCTAGACTGTATATGAAATAGAAGCGAGCCAAACATGACCACAGATGAGCATGATGCCTTACCCTATCGATTGAATGTTGGCATAATGCTTATCAATCCCGAAGGTCTTGTTTTTGTAGGCCAGCGGCGCGACAACCACACAGATGCCTGGCAAATGCCGCAGGGCGGAATAGATGACGGCGAAAATCCTAAACAGGCTGCATTGCGCGAACTCTATGAAGAAACCGGCGTTCCCGAAAACTTGGTTCAAATACTCGCGGTCTCAAAAGACTGGGTGAGCTATGACCTCCCAAAAGACCTCATCAGCCAGCTTTGGGGGGGCCGTTTTCGGGGGCAAAAACAAAAATGGTATATCATGCGCTTTTTGGGCTCAGATGCCGAGGTGAATATACAAACCGAAACACCTGAATTTTCAGCTTGGAAATGGATATCTCCCAACGCTCTTGTTGAGAATATTGTTCCATTTAAGAAACCCGTTTACCAAAAGGTTCTAAATGAATTTTCCGATGTTCTTTTATCGTTGAGGGCGAATAATCCATGAATGTGATGGTTCCAGCCTGGGTTAATGGCAAATTGACACCTGTTGAAAAGCTAAAGGCTCACCAAGATGGCCTTCTTCACAAAGCAGTGTCGGTTTTTATGATTTGCGGTACATCTATTTTAATTCAAAGACGGGCAATGGAAAAATATCATACCCCCGGATTATGGGCCAATACCTGCTGCACCCACCCATTTTGGGACGAGCCCGCTTTGCATTGCGCAAAGCGTAGGATTAAAGACGAGCTTGGAATTTTTGATTGCCGGCCTGTTTTTCAGGATGAGATTGAGTATCGCGCCGATGTCGATAATGGTTTGACAGAACATGAGCGCGTTTCGGTGTTTTCCATTCATGTTGAAACTCCGCCCCCTATGGATCTCAACCCGGACGAGGTGATGGAGGTCAGATGGATTAACTATCACGCGTTAAAAGCTGAAGTTCAGACCGATCCAGATAAATTCACCCCTTGGTTAAAAATATATCTAAACGAGCATTCCGATCGTATTTTTGATGCCAAGCTTTTAAAGTCTGAAACCCATTAAAGGCTAAATTGTGCTAGCTCTTCATAAGGTTCCAGCGATTGGCCCACAAGCTCCAAGAGCCGGCCAGACAGTATAGGCAGCGGCCCTTCAGCATCGTCAAAGCCGGTGGAATTATGCACTGCACCATACCAATGTGGGGCCCAAACGCCATCGCAGCTTTGGCCGCCTTTGGTCCATTTTAGCATCTTTGCATCAAACGCTAGACCAAGAGCGCCGCAGAGCTCCCGTAATTTCTGTTCTGGATTTGACCGGATATCCGCAGTGTTTATTACGATTGGGTTTTGTCCATTTTCGACAAGATATCGAAACAGATCTGCCTGTTGATGAAAGCCAATGTCTTCAATTTTTGGATCTGGGTACTTTTTTGCAAAACTGGCAACAACCCGCGCCGGATGGCGGATGAGGAACACATTTGTAACCTTTAGCATCCAGTCGCGCGGGATAGCTTCAATCATATGTTGGGTCATGTGTTTATGATAGACGTTTTGGCAACCATCGGGGTTTGGCCCCAACAGGCTATCCACCACTTGATAAGGGTCTTGAGGCTGCGCTTGCAAAATTTGATCCCGCATGGGGTGCTGCAGTCCGGTCAGATTTAGATAGGCTGCATAAAACGGCTCATCGACCGCCGAAAAATCAGGCCGGCTTGCAAACGCATACATCATAGCCGTCGACAAATTACGAGGCCCCGACCACATTGCCAATTTCATTATGCACATTCCTGAGAGATAAGATTTTTGTAAAGCGATCTTATCTGTGTTGTCATAGGCCCGATCTCGCCCGTACCGATAATGCGTCCATCAATTTCGCCCGCGGGGGTTTGCGCCCCAAATGTACCTGTCAGAAAGGCTTCATCAGCGCTATAGACATCCACCAGAGAAAAATTGCGCTCAAACACAGGGATTTCATTTTCCCGGCACAGGTCAATGACCTTTTGTCGTGTAATCCCGTTCATACAGTAATCGCCGGTGCTGGTCCAAACCTCGCCTCCTCGCACGATAAAGAAATTGCAGGCATTGGTGGTGTTCACAAAGCCATGAATATCCAGCATGAGCGCTTCGTCAGCCCCGGCCTTTTCAGCCGCAATACAGGCCAAAATACAATTTAGTTTTGAATGGGAATTAAGCTTGGGATCTTGGGTCATCGGCAAACCGCGCATATGCGGCACGGTGGCCAGCCGAACAGGACGGGGAATTTTAGGGCGTGAATGCTCCAAGATCATAACGATTGTTGGGCCAGACTTGGACAGCGAAGGGTGTTGAAACGGGCGGCTTTTGATGCCGCGTGTGATCATAACCCTTGCATGAGCATCACTGACCATATTGTTGGCTTTTTGGGTTTCAAGAAGCGCCTCTTTGATCTGTTCACAGCTTAAACCAATGGATAAATCAATCGCCTTTGCGGCGGCAAACAGCCGGTCAAGATGCTCGTCAATAAAGGCCCAGCGCCCATTATAAAGTCGCAATCCTTCCCACACACCATCCCCCAGCATAAAGCCGCTGTCAAAAACGCTTACTTTAGCCTCCGCTTTGGGAACAATTTGACCATCTACGTAAATTAGGACGTTTTCGTTTCTGCTGTCTTCTTCGGCTTGATGGGTGGTGACCTGATCAATCATGTGGCTCTCCTTAACGCGGCAGAGGCTAGGGGGATTTTTACAAAGTTCCAAGTGGTAAATTCTTGTCACCTCTGCGTGATTACCACGCAAAAACCTTGGCAAATCTACCAACGGCTTTACATTCACTTTTATTACTTCTGGAGGTAAATAATGTCACAATTGATGCATCATTCGCACCGAGTTGCCCATTTAGCAGCTTTAATACTTTTCGCCTTAGGGATTTCTTCTTCTGCCAGCGCGGGGCAAACTGATCGGTTGGTTGTTGCCGGCGGATGCTTTTGGTGCGTAGAGGCCGACTTTGAAAAAATTGCCGGGGTGCAAGAGGTTGTCTCTGGCTATACGGGCGGCACCGTTGAAAACCCGACCTATAAGCAGGTGGTTCGGGGCGGCACAGGACATTTTGAAGCGGTTGAAATCCAATTTGATCCCACGGCTGTTTCAGTTGACACTTTGCTTGATCTTTTTCTGAGGTCAGTAGATGTTTTGGATGACGGAGGTCAGTTTTGTGATCGCGGAGATAGCTATAAAACCGCTATTTTCCCATCTAACGACTCCCAGACAGACGCGGCAAAACAAGCAATTGAAAAAGCCCAAACCGCGCTGGGCAAACAGATTGTGACGCCTATTTTACCCTTAGATCAGTTTTATATGGCAGAGGATTATCATCAAGATTACTACAAAGGCAAAAAACTGGTTCTCACCCGGTTTGGTCCCCGCAAACAGTCCAAGGCTTATGAGTTATACCGCCAAGCTTGTGGGCGCGATGAACGGGTCAAACAAGTTTGGGGAAAGGACGCCCCATTTGTAAAGTAGACTATGGCCCAAAGTGGTCCTGAATATCTTTTAGGTCTGGTATAACATCTGCTGTTCCGTGGCGTGTCACCATAATTGCCCCGGCACGGCTGGCCAATTTTAACGCTTGCTCCATTGCCAGACCGCGATCCAATCCGGCAACCAGATATCCGGTAAATGTGTCCCCTGCTCCTGTTGTATCAACAGCTTCAACTGGCTCTGCATCAAAGCCTTTAGACACTTTGGTTTCCGAATTAAACCACCGGCAGCCTTTGGCGCCCAAAGTGATAACGACCTGCGCCACACCTAAATCCTGGGGCGATTTACCCGTGGCTTTTTGCAATTGATCTGCTTCGATCTGGTTTAAAACCAAAAGATCAATCATCGGCAACATCTTCTGCACCGCATCGACATCAAACGGCGCAGCAGCATATACAACTTTCAGACCAAGGCTTTTGGCAAGGCTTGCCGCCTCGAACTGCATGTTGGTTTCATTTTGTGCCAAAAAGAAATCACCCGTGCTGGATTGGCCAAGTGCTGCGCCAATGGCATTTTCAGTGATTTCCAAATTTGCGCCAGAGTGGATTACAATCGCATTTTCGCCCGATCGGTCGACCATGATAATAGCGTGGCCTGTGGTGGACCCATATGTGATATGGCGTGTATCAACCCCATATTCTGTCAGGCGCTCAATGGCCCAATCCCCATCGCGCCCAACTGCGCCAATATGTACAACATGTGCGGCAGCGCGCGCAGCAGCAACGGACATATTTGTGCCTTTGCCGCCCAGTCCCCGGCTCACTGAATGGGCGCTAATGGTTTCCCCAGGTTCGGGCAAAGCATCCACACTATAGGACAGGTCCGCATTGATCGACCCAAGGTTATATATAGCCATCCAAATGACTCCCCTTCCTTTGCCTTATAAACAGCCTTAGCTGCTATACTGAGCCGAAGTTATCCCACCTTACAGGCGGCTAAAACAGCCATGTTTAAAATATCTGTTGCCGTTGAAACCGATGAACATATTTGGATCGATTCATCCACGCCCGCCAGAATTGGGCCAATAACAGTTGCGCCTGCCATTTCCTGCATCAATTTGACCGAGATGCTGGCCGAGTGCCGCGCAGGAACAACCAAAATATTGGCCGGCCCTGTCAATCTTGAAAACGGATAGGCCTGCATTGAATGGGTGTTTAGAGCAACATCGACGGCCATTTCACCTTCGTATTCAAATGAAACGCCCCGTTTATCCAAAACTTCGGGCGCAAGATGCATTTTTTCAGCCCGTTCTGAAACTGGATACCCAAAGGTGGAAAAACTGACAAATGCCACCCGCGGCTCAAGTCCTAAATGGCGTGCAACACCAGCAGCGCGCTCGGCAATATTTGCCAAATCTTCAGCTTCGGGCCATTCATGAACCAATGTGTCGGCAATTAATACGATCCGGCCGCGATGCAAAACCGCCGTAACGCCGGCAACCCCATGCTCGGAGTCAGCATCAAAAACATGGTTGATCAATCCCATAACATGCGCTGACTTGCGCGTAGCTCCGGTGACCAAGCCATCCCCGTGCCCATGCGCCAGCATCAAAGCTGAAAACACGTGGCGATCGCGCGCCGCAAGGCGGTGCACATCAGCGCGGTCATGACCTTTTCGTTGCAATCTAGAATACAGAAAATCTTTATAGGCCGCTAAGTGTTCTGTATTTGCTGCGTTTACAATTTCAAGCTCTTGAAAGGCTTCGCCCATTCCCGCGGCTTCAAGCTTGCTTTGGACGTCATGCTCACGGCCAACCACCAATGCTTTGCCAAAACCAGATCTTTGATACATCACCGCAGCCCGAAGCACTTTAGGATCATCGCCTTCGGCAAAAATCATGCGCGCCTGAGCGGCGCGGGCACGATCGTTTATGCTGCGTAAAATGCTCGCCGTTGGATCCATGCGGGTCTTTAAGGTCAGCTCATAGGCTTCCATATCAATGATAGGCCGGCGCGCAGCACCGGTTTCCATACCAGCCTGCGCAACAGCGGGAGGAATGCGGTAAATCAGGCGCGGATCAAATGGGGTGGGAATAATATAATCGCGCCCAAAGGTTAGTTTTTCACCATAGGCCATGGCCACTTCGTCCGGGACATCTTCGCGCGCCAGATCGGCCAGCGCCTGAGCGCAGGCGATTTTCATTTCGTCGTTAATGGCGCGTGCGTGAATATCAAGCGCACCTCGAAACAGATAGGGAAACCCCAAAACATTATTGACCTGATTTGGATAATCGCTGCGCCCAGTGGCAACGATTGCATCAGCGCGCACTTCGCGTGCTTCTTCTGGTGTAATTTCAGGGTCGGGATTTGCCATGGCAAAAATTACCGGATTTTCCGCCATTGATATCAGCATGTCCTGGGTCACTGCGCCCTTGACGGAGACGCCCAAAAATACATCTGCTCCGCGCATCGCCTCTTCGAGCGTTCGGGTTTTGGTTTTGATGGCATGGGCCGATTTCCATTGGTTCATCCCTTCGGTGCGGCCTTGGTAAATAACACCCTTGGTATCACATACGATACAGTTCTCATGCCGGGCGCCCATTGTTTTAAGAAGCTCAATGCAGGCAATACCGGCAGCGCCTGCCCCGTTCAGAACGATTTTAACATCTTGGATTTTCTTGCCGCTGATGTGCAGGGCGTTGATTAAACCGGCTGCGCAGATCACGGCGGTTCCATGTTGGTCGTCATGAAACACCGGAATGTCCATTTCCTCTTTCAGCCGCTGTTCGATAATAAAGCATTCAGGGGCTTTGATGTCTTCTAGGTTTATACCGCCAAAGGTTGGGCCGAGTAATTTCACCGCTTTGCAGAACTCGTCTGGATCTTCTGTGTCGACCTCAAGATCAATGCTGTTCACATCTGCGAAGCGTTTGAAAAGAACGGCCTTGCCTTCCATCACCGGCTTGCTGCCCAGCGCCCCAAGATTGCCAAGACCCAATACGGCCGTGCCGTTTGAAATCACCGCAACCAGATTTCCTTTATTTGTGTAATCATACGCAAGCTCGGGTTTTTTGTGTATTTCTTCGCAGGGAACAGCCACGCCCGGTGAATATGCCAAAGACAGGTCGCGCTGGGTTGTCATGGGGACGGTTGCCGCAACCTCCCACTTGCCCGGCGTTGGATCGAGGTGAAAGGCGAGCGCGTCTTCACGGGTTATTTTTGACTTTGACATTAGAATTTCCTTTATTGCGCGAATTAGTCTTAGCGCGCAATTTTATAACCTTCAACCGGTTCGTTTTCGACTTTCCCCTTCTGTCAGCTATGGCTAAGTTAACAGCGTTACCTTGAGGAGTTTTTCGTGACACCGATGATGGCGCAATATCAGGACATCAAAGCGCAATACCGCGATGCTTTGTTGTTTTACCGCATGGGTGATTTTTACGAATTGTTTTTTGACGATGCTGTTGCCGCCGCCGAAGCGCTTGATATTGTGCTTACCAAACGCGGCAAGCATCAGGGCGAAGAAATACCGATGTGCGGCGTTCCGCACCATGCGTCGGAAAATTATCTTTTGACATTGATAAGAAAAGGCTTTCGCGTTGCGGTTTGTGAGCAAATGGAAAGCCCGGCAGAGGCGAAAAAACGGGGCAGCAAATCCGTTGTGCGGCGTGATGTTGTTCGTTTGGTCACCCCCGGCACATTAACCGAAGACTCGCTGCTAGAGCCCAGACAGCATAATTTCCTGGCGGCCTTTTCCAAAGTCCGTGACGCCTATGCTTTGGCTTGGGTGGATATTTCCACTGGCGTTCTGTGTGTAAGCTCCCTTGCGCTGGTTCAATTGGGCCCAGAGCTTGCAAGGCTTCAGCCAAGTGAAGTGGTCTTATCAAGCTCAGTATATGAGGAGTTGTCAGAAATATTCGAAGATGCCGGCGTTCCCACCACATCGCTGGGCGTTGCCGCCTTTGACAGTGCGGCAGCAGAAAAGCGCATTAAATCCCTTTTTGATGTTGGCGCTCTGGAGGCGTTTGGAAATTTTGGCCGCGCCGAAACGTCGGCTTTAGGCGCGATTATTGAATATTTGGACATCACGCAGAAAGGCCGGCTTCCGATGTTGCGGCCTCCGGTGCGGAATGCCAGCTCAAAGGTGATGCAGATTGATGCAGCCACGCGCCGCAATCTTGAAATAACCCAGGCGCTATCTGGCGGACGGGCGGGGTCATTGCTGGCAACTATTGACTGTACCGTCACCGCAGCAGGCGGACGATTGCTTGAACAGCGACTATCAGCGCCCTCACTGCAGCTTGACGTTATTGAAAATCGTCAAAGCCTGATTGATCTCATGCTGAGCAGCCCAAATGAGATGCGCGCTTTGCGCGATATGTTAAAGGCGGTGCCGGATTTGGACCGTGCGCTCTCGCGGCTTTCGCTTGAGCGCGGCGGCCCCAGGGACATCGCCAATATTCGCGATGGCTTAGAGCAAGCCAAAGACATGGACCCGTTACTCGACAGGCTTGATCTGAAACCCGCGTTGGAAACTTTAAATGCGTCCTTTACCGGCCATGATGCGCTCATTGAGTTTTTGTGTCGGGCTTTGGTGGGCGAGCCGCCTTTACTGGCTCGCGATGGTGGTTTTGTTGCCAGCGGTTTTGATGCAGACTTGGACGAAGCCAGAAAGCTTCGCGATGAAGGGCGCGGCGTGATTGCCGCGATGCAAAAGGAATACGTTGAAAAAACCAATATATCATCGCTGAAAATAAAACATAACAACGTGCTAGGGTATTTTATCGAAACCACCGCGACCCACGCGGAAAAAATGCTGGCCGCGCCGCTCGCGGAAACCTTTATCCATCGGCAAACAACAGCCAATCAGGTGCGCTTTACCACCGTTGAACTTTCTGAGATTGAAACCAAAATTTTGAACGCTGGAAATCGGTCATTAGAAATAGAAAAGCGCATATTCGCTGAGCTTACAGCAGCGATCTTGGATGTGGCGGAAGCCATTTCAACCACAGCACAAGCCATTGCTGAAATTGACTTGGCAAGCTCACTTGCGGATCTGTCGGAAAAAAACAACTGGTGCAGGCCGGTGGTTGATGACAGCTGTGCGTTTGACATTTTGGGCGGCCGGCATCCAGTTGTTGAACGTGCGCTAGTAAACAGTGGTGATCCGTTTATCGCCAATGATTGCGACTTATCAAATAGCGCTATTTGGCTGCTGACAGGTCCAAACATGGCCGGTAAATCCACCTTTTTGCGGCAAAATGCGCTGATTGTGCTGCTGGCACAAATGGGCAGCTTTGTTCCGGCAGGCAGCGCGCATATCGGATTGGTTGGCCAATTGTTCAGCCGCGTGGGGGCGTCGGACGATTTGGCGCGCGGGCGATCAACGTTTATGGTTGAAATGGTCGAAACTGCTGCCATTTTAAATCAGGCTGACAGCAAGGCCTTGGTCATACTGGATGAAATTGGTCGGGGAACCGCCACATATGACGGCTTATCCATCGCATGGGCAACTTTGGAACATTTGCATGAGGTCAATAAAGCACGGGCGCTTTTTGCCACGCATTACCACGAACTGACGGCACTTTCCAAAAGTCTGGCCAATGTGGAAAACGCCACTGTTCGGGTCAAGGAATGGGAAGGCGAAGTTGTATTTCTACATGAGGTGCACAAAGGGTCCGCTGATCGGTCCTATGGTGTGCAGGTTGCAAAATTGGCCGGATTGCCAGAGGCGGTCGTTGAACGCGCTCGGGTGGTTCTTGGAACATTAGAAAGCGGTGATCGTGCAGGGTCTGAGAAAAAGCAGAGCCTGATGGATGATCTGCCTTTGTTTTCCGCAACCCCTGCCCCGAAAACAGCCCAAGGCCCGTCACAACTGGAACAGGCAATGGAAGATATTCACCCAGATGACCTTTCGCCCAAAGAGGCTTTGAAAACCCTTTACGAACTAAAAGAGCTTTTGGAGCGGTAAATCACCAGCCGTGGCACAAAAGTGGCAAGGCCCCAGCGCAGGTTTAAGAGGCAGGCGTCGAGGACACTCCAACCTGACTTGGCCGCAACAAACGATCATGCAGCATAAAGCCTTCAGCAGAGACCTGAATAATTTCGCCTGCTTTCGTTCCCGGGACCGGGGCTTCAAACATGGCTTGGTGAAGTTGCGGATCGAATTTATCGCCAACTTCCGGCGATATAGGTTCAATTCCATGGCTTCGGAAAACTTTTAGCAGTTCCCGCATCGTTAGCTCGACGCCTTCTATAAACGCGCCAGCAGCTTCTTTTTGCTCGTCACCCACCGCTTCGATCGCACGTTTTAGATTATCATAAACGGGTAAGAGATCACGCGCGAGTTTTGATCCGCCATAATTTTCGGCTTCCCGGCGGTCTTTGTCAGCCCTTTTACGTGAATTTTCTGCATCAGCCAAAGCCCGCATAAAGCGGTCACGAAAGTCATCTCTTTCGACCTTTAGGGCTTCAATCTCATCTAGCTCTGCAGCTTCTTGATCAATATCAATCAACTCGTCGCCGAGCTCTTCAATTTCTGCCTTTTCAATTTCATCCAAAAATTCTTCGGTTTTTGGTTCTGCCATATCGCACCTCTAGCTTCGATCAGAAATCAGCTTTCCAATCAATTGCGCCGTGTAATCCACAATCGGCACAATCCGTCCATAGTTCAGGCGTGTCGGACCTATTACTCCGATCGCGCCAACGATCTTCCGATCAGAGTTCATATAAGGAGAAACCACCAAAGATGAACCCGAAAGTGAAAAAAGTTTGTTCTCTGAGCCAATAAAAATGCGAACCCCATCGCCTTTTTCGGTCAATTCAAGGAAATCAGCTATATCCCGCTTTCGTTCAAGATCATCAAACAAAGCTCGGATGCGTTCAAGATCGGCCTCTTCTGCCTCTGATTCTAACAGATTCGCTCTGCCCCGAACAATCAATCGCTCGTTTTGATCGCCCTCATCATGCCAAACAGCAAGCCCCTTTTCCACCAAATCTTGTGCAAGGTGATCAATTTCCTTCCGCCGGTTTTGAACGTCTGTCTCAACCAGCTGTAAAACTTCGCTCAGTGTAAGCCCGCGAATCATTGAATTTAGGTAATTGGCCGCTTCGCGCATGGCGCTGGGGGTTTGGCCTTTTGGCGGCGTGAACAGTCTGTTTTCAACCTGACCATTGGCAAAAACCAAAACCACCAAAGCGCGGTCGGGGGACAAGGACACAAATTCGATATGTTTGATAGGTTGCTCTTGTTTTGGCGTCAAAACAAGCGAAGCGCCATGGGTGATTCCTGAAAGGGCGGAACCGACACGGTCCAATATACCGCCTACGTCCTGATTGTTACTTTTAACGGTTTTATCCAGTTTTTCGCGATCTTCTTGATCTAATGTGCTGATCTCCAGCAAACCGTCAACAAACATTCGAAGCCCCATTTCCGTGGGAACGCGCCCCGAACTTATGTGGGGGCTGTCCAAAAGTCCTAAATATTCCAGATCCTGCATCACATTGCGGACGGTTGCTGCGCTAACCTTTTCATTCAATGTTCGTGAAAGCGTGCGCGACCCAACTGGATCGCCGTTTTCCAAATAGCCCTCAACAACGCGTCGAAACACCTCGCGCGAGCGATCGTTCATCTCTTCAAACATGCTGTTGTTTTCTGTCATCTTTTATCCACGGCTCTTTGTCATTAAAGGTTATACAAAGAAAAGGTCAATCGGGCTTGCGCAACTATGCTAGCCCCTTATATCCATCTGGGGATCAGTGAAAGGATTTTCCATGCGGCCATCTGGCAGAGAATTAAACCAAATGCGCGAAGTTTCAATCGAAACCAATGTAACAAAACATGCCGAAGGGTCTTGTTTGATAAAAATGGGCGACACCCATGTGTTATGCACTGCCTCGCTTGAGGATCGCGTTCCGCCCTTTATCCGGGGTACCGGACTTGGATGGGTAACAGCCGAATACGGAATGCTACCGCGGTCGACCAGTTCGCGCATGCGCCGCGAAGCCGCCAGTGGAAAACAGGGTGGCCGGACCGTTGAAATTCAGCGCTTAATCGGCCGATCCCTTCGGGCGGGCGTTGACAGGGTGGCTTTGGATGAACGGCAAATCACGGTTGATTGTGATGTACTGCAGGCCGATGGCGGCACCAGATGTGCCTCAATTACCGGCGGATGGGTGGCGCTTAAGCTGGCGGTGAACCAGCTTTTAAGACAGGGTGCTATTAAAACCGACCCGCTTACCTCACCAGTGGCAGCGATCAGCTGCGGTATTTATGCCGGTCAGCCGGTTCTTGATCTGGATTACCCGGAAGACAGCGAAGCGGGTGTCGACGGTAATTTTATCATGCTTGGCAATGGCCAAATGATAGAAGTGCAAATGAGCGCGGAAGGCGCCACCTATTCGCGTGATCAAATGAACAAATTGATTGATCTTGCTGAATTAGGGGTTGGCCAATTGGTAGCAAAGCAGCTTGCGGCGGTATCATGATCCGTAAATTCACCGGCGATACGCTTGTGGTGGCCACACATAACAATGGCAAACTAGAAGAAATTGCCAGCTTGATACGCCCATTTTCTGTGTCTGTTAAAGGCGCAGCAGAGCTAAACCTTGCTGAGCCGGAGGAAACAGAAACCACTTTTGTGGGAAATGCGCGGATCAAAGCCCATGCAGCGGCGCAAGCCACGGGCCTTCCGTCCCTATCCGATGACAGCGGAATTGAAATTGATGCGCTGGACGGTGCGCCCGGTGTTTATACAGCAGATTGGGCAGAAACACCCAACGGACGTGATTTTGTGATGGCTATGACCAAAGCGAACGACATGCTTGATCAACGCGGCGCCGCGCATCCTCGAACGGCGCGGTTTTGTTGTACCTTGGTGATGGCTTGGCCGGATGGTCATGATGAGGTTTTCCCCGGAATTATGCCCGGACAGGTGGTTTGGCCCATGCGCGGGGACCAGGGCCATGGTTATGATCCGATTTTTCAACCCGACGGGTATGACATGACCTTTGGGGAAATGGATCGCTGGGAAAAAAATAAAATCAGCCATCGCGCGGATGCGTTCTGCAAACTTGTTGCAGGCTGTTTTGAATGAAGATTGGCAAAATGGCGGCTTTGGCATTTATGTCCATTGGCCGTTTTGCGCAGCTAAATGTCCCTATTGTGACTTTAACAGCCACGTTAGTGATAAAATAGTTGAAAAACAGTGGGTTACGTCCTATTTGGTTGAATTAGACAGATTGTTCCAAACCATTGGTTCACGGCCGCTTAAGACGGTTTTCTTTGGTGGTGGAACGCCCAGTTTGATGAGCCCAGAACTTGTTGATCAAATTTTATCTAAGATTTTTTCGCTTTGGCCAAGATCAAATGATCTTGAAGTAAGCTTGGAGGCCAACCCAACATCCGTCGAAGCGGGACGGTTTAATGGCTATCAACAAGCCGGTGTAAACCGCATATCCTTGGGGGTTCAGGCATTAAATGATGCCGATTTAAAGCGTCTGGGGCGTTTGCATAGTGTAAAAGAAGCCCATTTGGCTTTTGATATTTCGCGAAACACTTTTGATCGTGTCAGTTTTGATTTGATTTATGCGCGACAAAATCAAACCCTGACAGATTGGCGGTCTGAATTGGGGCAAGCCCTTTCCATGGCTATCGATCATGTTTCGCTGTACCAACTGACCATTGAACAAGGAACCGCCTTTGGTGATCGTTATGCGATTGGAAAACTTTCCGGTCTGCCAAACGAAGATCTTGGGGCAGACCTGTTTGAAGCCACCCAAGATATATGCGGTGAATTTGGATTTCCGGCCTATGAAATTTCCAACCATGCAAAAAACGGTGCTGAGTGCCGACATAACATGGTTTATTGGCGATATGGGGATTATGCCGGCATTGGGCCCGGCGCACACGGCCGCCTGACAATCAACGGCCAACGGCGCGCAACCGCCGCTTTTCGCAATCCAGAAGACTGGCTGGAAGCTGTTCGTCAAGGGTGCAGCTATGAAACCAACGAGCTGCTCTCGCCGAAAGACCAAGCGACTGAATATCTGGTGATGGGGCTTCGGATTAATGAAGGCATTGATCAAGCGCGATATAGAGCCCTAAGTGGCTGTGATCTTGATCAGGAAAAAATATCCAGTTTGGTTGATCAGTGTCTAATATCAGACACAAATAACACTATTTCGGCCAGTCAACGGGGCCGTCCTGTTTTAAATCATATCATTCGCGAGCTCGCGGGTTAAACACACCTTTGTGTCCATTGCGGGTTTATCGCAGGATCATAAAATTAACCTGGCGCGCTTAAAATCCGACAAAGATCATCAAGTTGTTCCAAAGATGTATATTGCAATGCCATCTGACCGGTTTCACCGCCCGGCTTATGGTCGATAACAACCTTAAGCCCGAGCGCGGCGGAAAGATCGCCCTCAAGAGCTTTTGTATCGGCATCTTTGGCACCCGGTGAAGATCCTCTTTTGGGGGCGCTATCTTCTCCGGCATCCTTTATCGCGGCCTTTTTCACCAATTTTTCGGTTTCACGCACAGAAAGCCCTTTTGCAATCACGATGCCGGCCAGCACCGTGGGGTTTTCCGCGGTCACCAATGCGCGCGCATGACCCGCGCTAAGGCGGCCTTCGCGCAAAAACTCTTGCACATCAGGCGGCAGGCTTAAAAGACGCAAGAGATTGGCAATATGGCTTCGGCTTTTGCCAAGCGCTTCGGCCATCTGTTCTTGAGTATGGCCAAATTTATCCATCAGTTGCCGGTAACCAAACGCCTCTTCGACCGGGTTAAGATCGGCGCGCTGTATATTTTCAATAATCGCAACCTCGAGCACCTCGGTATCGGAAAAAGCCCGGTGGATCACAGGCAGCTCATGCTGCTGCGCCATTTGCGCCGCACGCCAGCGGCGTTCGCCGGCAACAATTTCAAATTCACCGGGGTGATCCGGACGATCGCGCACAATCAATGGCTGGATAACGCCTTTGGCACGAACTGAATTGGCAAGATCGTTCAGCTGTTCCGGTTCAAATGTTCGTCTTGGTTGATCGGGATTTGCAAATATTTTCTCAATTGGCACAGTTTGCTCTACTGAAACCACGCTAACATCTTGTTTTTCTTGTGTTTTATTTACATTTGCATCAGCCATCAATGCTGACAATCCACGGCCAAGCCCTCGTGTTTTTGTTTTCTTTTCACTCATGGTTGCTCCTTTAGGCTGCAGGTGTTGCCTGGGTATCGTGGTTGTTTTTTAAGAACTCTAAAGCCATATCGCGGTAGGCCAAAGCGCCTTTTGATCCTGTATCATAGGCTAGAACCGGCATTGCATAGGACGGTGCTTCGCTAACCCTGACGTTGCGCGGGATGATCGCTTTATACACAAGTTCATCCAAATTATCCCGGGCATCTTTTTCAACTTGCTGCGAAAGGTTATTACGCACATCAAACATGGTTAGCACCACGCCTTCGATCCGTAAATTTGGGTTCGCAGATTCGCGCACTTCACGGATTGTAAGCATCAGCTGCGATAAGCCTTCCAGCGCGAAAAATTCACTTTGAAGCGGGATCATCACCGAATGCGATGCCACCAGCGCATTCACCGTTAGCAAAGTCAGCGATGGTGGACAATCAATCAGGATATAGTCAAACGAAAACTGATCCATTGCGGGCTGTCGAAGTGCGTCATGCAATAGAAAAATACGTTTTTCATTAGAATAAAGTTCAATATCGGCGGAGCTTAAATCAATATTTGCAGGAATAATCGAAAGCCCGTCAATCTCGGTTTTTGATATGGCATCAGTAAGATCGGCGTCCTCAAGCAAAAGATCAAAGGTGGTGAACTCGCGATCCTCTGGATCTACCCCCAATCCCGTTGAGGCGTTTCCTTGTGGATCAAGATCCACGATCAAGATTTTTTTACCCAGTTCAGCCAAAGCTGCAGCAAGGTTAATGGTTGTCGTGGTTTTGCCCACGCCGCCTTTTTGATTTGTAACCGATACAATTTTTGCAGTTTTGCTGCGCGTTGGATCATGCACGGCCGACTTCTCCCAGTTTTAATATAATCGCTCCGGATTGTGTTTCACTCTTAGTTATATCGCAGTGAAAAGACCACGACTGTTGTGCCTTTGAGAGCTCTTTTTGCCAGTTTTCGCCCTTTTGAAACAAACAAATTGTGTTTTTCGTCAAATGCGGTTCGGCCAAAGCCAATAAAACATCTAATTCCGCCAAAGCGCGGGCCGAGATAACATCAGCCTGCAAGGGTGCGGTTTTCTCAATGCGCGCATTCAACACCGTTGCATTCAGTTCCAGTTCCCGAATAGCAGTTCGCAAAAATACCGATTTGCGCTTATCGCTTTCAACCAGGGTCATCGTCAGCTTCGGGATAAGCTCTTTGGCGAGGATCGCAACAACCACACCCGGAAGTCCCCCGCCGCTTCCCAAATCAAGCCAGTTTTGGATATTTCTTGGGCAAATTTTTAACAACTGCGCTGAATCAAGGATATGTCTGTCCCACAGATCAGCAAGTGATGCTTTGGAAATAAGGTTTATTTTAACGGTCCATTTTTCAATCAGGGCTGCAAAGTGCTCTAGCGCCTCTATTGTTTCACGTGAAACATTTACCCCCGAAATTAAACGATGGTGCATTATGCGGTCTTTTTGGGTTTTTGCTGCCGCAGCCTAGCCAAGACCAGCATAATCGCTGCCGGTGTCATGCCTTCAACCTTTTGCGCCTGACGCAAATTACGGGGCCGGGCAGCGATCAGCTTTGATTTCAACTCGGCCGACAGTCCTTCACAGCTGTTATAATCAAATCCTTCTGGTATTTGCTGGGCTTCATCGCGCTTTATCGCCTCGATGTCTTTCTGCTGTCGGGTAATGTAGTTGGAATATAGCGCATCGCGCGCCACCTGCTCTGAAATCTCTTCATCGGCAGCCTCTAGCCGCGCATCCAATGTGCATAAATCCTTGAAACTGACATCCGCAAAAGCCAAGACCTGAAACAATGTGCGCCGAGATCCGTCCTGGGTCACGCGGATGCCTGCTTTGGACAATTGTGTCGGGGTATAGGTATCAGATTTTAAGTGATTGGTTAGATCTTCTAGTCTTTGTTGTTTGTTTTCAAAGGTTTTTTGTCTATTTGGTGTAACGCATCCAAGCTCGATACCACGTGGCGTGAGACGTTGATCCGCGTTATCAGCCCGTAAAGATAGCCTAAATTCGGCGCGTGAGGTAAACATGCGATAGGGTTCGGTCACGCCCCGCGAAATCAAATCATCAACCATCACCCCGATATAACTGTCTGATCTGGAAAAGGTAATCTCTGGCCGCTCTAACGCCAAAGCCGCTGCGTTCAGACCGGCAACCAGCCCTTGCGCTGACGCTTCTTCATAGCCAGTTGTTCCGTTAATTTGTCCGGCTAAAAACAGCTGATCAACCCCTTTAACCGCCAATTTGGCATCCAAAGCCCGCGGATCAACAAAATCATATTCAATCGCATAGCCTGGTTGAAGGATTTTTGCGTGCTCAAGACCGACAATAGAATGAACATAGTCTTCTTGCACCGCTTCGGGCAGTGAGGTTGAAATTCCGTTGGGATACACCGTATTTGTGGTTAATCCTTCAGGTTCTAAAAAAATCTGATGCGAGGGTTTATCAGCGAAGCGGACAATTTTATCCTCTATAGAAGGGCAATAGCGCGGACCAATTCCGTCAATATGCCCACCATACATTGCCGATCGCTCAAGGTTTTGGCGGATTATTTCGTGTGTTTTGTCATTTGTATGGGTAATTGCGCAGGGAACCTGATCTGCGCTTACACCGTTTGACATAAAAGAAAACAGAACCGGATCCGGATCACCGGGCTGTTTTTCCAAATTATCCCAATTTATTGTACGGCCATCAAGCCGCGGCGGCGTTCCGGTTTTCAGCCGCGCCAGTTTTAGCCCAAACTGATCAATCCGCTCGGCCAATTTGACAGAAGGATCATCACCCATACGCCCACCGGGCCGGGACACATCGCCAATATGGATCACCCCACGCAGAAATGTGCCCGTGGTCAACACCACAGAAGTGGCGGTGATTTCACTGTTATCGCGCAGCCGCACCCCATTTACCTTAGTCTCACTGCCGATAAGGTCGACGGCTTCGCCAAAAATAACCTGCAAGTTCTCTTGCGCAGAAATTAACTTTTGAATGGCGCTGCGATATAAATCGCGATCCGTTTGCGCGCGCGGGCCCTGAACAGCCGGACCCTTTTTGCGATTGAGAAGCCTAAATTGAATACCCGCCTGATCTGCGGCCGTTCCCATAATACCGTCAAGGGCATCAACTTCACGCACCAGATGGCCTTTTCCAAGCCCGCCGATGGCAGGATTACAGGACATGGTGCCCAAATCGGCTTGGCGCAATGTAATTAAAGCGGTTTTTGCGCCCAGCCGAGCGGCCGCCGCTGCCGCTTCGCACCCCGCATGTCCGCCACCCACGACGATCACGTCAAAATGTTTCACGTGAAACACTCCTTATTTTCCCAAGCAAAAGCTGGAAAATATCTCATCCAAAACCACTTCTACATCAACCCGACCAATTAAGCTATCCAGCGCACTGATCGCGCTTCTAAGCTCTTCAGCCACCAGTTCATAATGATCGGGCCCCTGTTCAAGGACACCTATCGCAACACCCAAATATTCAGACGCTCTTAAAAGCGCGATCTGGTGCCGTTCTCGGGTGGCGACGTTATCTTTCATCATCCGACCGGCCAGCACATCAGTGATTTTATCGACCAAACCATCTATACCTGCTCCGGTCAGACCGGAAACGCCATCCGATCCAGGATCAAGATCACATTTTGATTTTATAGCAATGTCATCCGGGCGCAGCACGGCGCCGGGTGGCACGATGCCATCTTGGGTCAAAAGAACAATCATATCCGCTGATTTTGCCCGCGCCACGGCGCGATCAATGCCGATCTTTTCAATTGCATCCACCGCATTACGCAGACCTGCTGTATCCAGAAATGTCACAGGAAAGCCTGATAAATCCATCCGCACTTCAATAACATCCCGGGTCGTTCCCGCAATATCGGAAGTAATTGCCGCCTCACGGCCAGCAAGCGTATTAAGAAGCGTTGACTTCCCAACGTTTGGCGCTCCGATTATAGCAACCTCAAACCCTTCTCGCAGACGTTCCGCCGAAGTCACGCCCGCAGCTTCTCGATCCAAGTTATGGCGCGTTTTCGACAACAGAGATCGCACCTCTGGGGTGACATCAACAGGGACATCCTCATCTGCGAAATCCAATGTCGCCTCTAAAAGAGCACTCGCCCGGATTAGCCAGGACCGCCATTCGTCTGCGCGCCGACCCAATTCTCCGGATAAAACCCGCTGCGCCTGTGTTCGCTGCGCTTCGGTTTCCGCATCGATTAAATCAGCAAGACCTTCCACCTGTGCAAGGTCCATTTTCCCATTTTCCAATGCCCGACGGGTAAACTCACCGGGTTCAGCTATACGGGTATTTTCATTTTTATTTATATTTTTCAATAACTTAGAAACAACCGCAGTGCTGCCATGGACGTGAAATTCAACAATATCTTCGCCAGTGAAGCTATGCGGTGCGGAAAAACACACCACAATGGCCTGATCAATGATTTGCTGATCTGAGCCAAGCACATTAGCAAGCGTTGCAACGCGGGGCTTGGGAATAAAGCCAACCATTTGCGCAGCGCAGTCAAACGCATGCGGACCAGAGAGCCTGATCAATGATACCCCTGCTTTTCCCTGTGCTGACGCACGTGCAAAAATAGTTTCCATGCCCGCATGCACCCCGCTGAACAGGTAGACCTCTGCCCTAGGTGTTCATTGAATCAAAGAATTCCGCGTTCGATTTCGTCTGTTTTAGCTTTGATATCAGGAATTCAATCCCATCTGTTGTTCCCATTGGATTCAAAATCCGCCGCAGAACAAAGGTTTTCTGAAGATCAATTTTATCGACCAAAAGCTCTTCTTTTCGGGTTCCAGATTTCAAAATATCAAGTGCTGGGAACACCCGTTTATCGGCCACCTTGCGATCAAGCACGATTTCCGAGTTACCGGTGCCTTTAAATTCTTCAAAGATCACTTCGTCCATCCGGCTGCCTGTATCGATCAGCGCAGTGGAAATAATCGTCAATGACCCACCCTCTTCGATATTACGCGCCGCACCAAAAAACCGCTTTGGTCTTTGCAGGGCATTGGCATCAACACCGCCGGTTAGAACTTTTCCCGAAGACGGAATAACCGTGTTGAAGGCGCGGCCAAGACGCGTAATCGAATCAAGCAAGATGACAACATCCCGTTTATGTTCAACCAGTCTTTTGGCTTTTTCGATCACCATTTCAGATACGGCAACGTGACGGGTGGCAGGTTCGTCGAACGTCGAAGATATCACTTCGCCTTTGACCGATCTTTGCATATCGGTAACTTCTTCTGGTCGTTCATCAATCAACAAGACAATCAAATAGCACTCAGGGTGGTTTCGCTCGATGCTCGTGGCTATGTTTTGAAGTAAAACCGTTTTACCCGTTCTTGGCGGCGCAACAATCAAGGACCGCTGGCCTTTCCCGATAGGCGAAACCAAATCAATAATCCGAGCCGAGCGGTCTTTGATTGTTGGATCCTGAATTTCCATTGTCATCCGCTCATCGGGATAAAGCGGTGTTAAGTTATCAAACGCGATCTTGTGGCGCGCCTTTTCCGGGTCTTCAAAGTTGATCTTGAAAACACTCGTGAGGGCAAAATACCGCTCTTGTTCTTCAGGCGCTCTAATCACGCCTTCAATAGTATCACCCGTTCGCAAAGAAAATTTACGGGTCATTTCCGGTGAGACATAAATATCATCTGGTCCTGGAAGATAATTAGCCTCGGGCGATCGAAGAAATCCAAACCCGTCTTGCAAAACCTCTAAAACGCCATCGCCGGAAATTTCCCATCCCTCATCCGCGCGTTCACGCAGGATTTGGAACATAATTTCACCTTTGCGCATGGTGGATGCGTTTTCTATTTCCAGCTCTTCAGCCATCGCCAAAAGATCTTTGGGGCTTTTCACTTTTAAATCGGCAAGATTCAAACTCTTGTCAGACATCATACGTCCTCTGTCATGCAGGCGGGCTGCTATAATATAATTTGGAAACGTGTAACCCGGACGGGCTAAGACCCTTTAAATGACAAAGCAGCTTTAGTCAAACCCACTTAGAATTTAATAATGACTGACACCACGATAATCACCAACAAAACCGTTGGCACTTCATTCATCATTCTATAGCGCCGGCCGCTAAGCGTATTCTGACCAGCTTCAAATTCTTTTCTCCGACAGGCAAGCCAGTGATGAAACCAGGTCATTGCCAGCACTGCTATAGCCTTTGTCCAAACCCAATATTGGGACAAATCAACAATCCCGGGTGTCAGCACCAGTAAAATTCCAAAAACCCATGTCGCGATCATGGCCGGGTTCATAATAATTCGCAAAAGCTTGTATTCCATAGCTTGAAATGTCTCATCCAAAATATCCCCTGGAACAGATCGTTCTGCATGATTAACGAATAAACGTGGCAGATAAAATAAACCCGCCATCCAAGATATCGCAGCTAAAATATGAAAAACTATTGGCCAAGGATAAATAAATATCAAAATATCACTCATCATGGACCACCCTTTCCATTTTCTTACTATAAAATAATATAGATTTAAGAAAGATGATTATTTTGTAGTCCTAAGCAAATCTGTGGATCAAATTTTATCCATCGCTTTATCCACAGACAAAAATCCCAATCTGACATAGACCTCATTATTTTTAAGACGTCAAAACAAAAGCTTATTTAAGAAAGAAGTGAGTTTAGATGGTTCAGCTCCAGAAACTACAAGTTATCCCGATCAAAAACTTATCCTTATTAACAGGGTACAACTCTACAAAAATACGAGACTTATTTGCCAGTTGTTTCCTCAGGCAATTAACAATAACTTTTCCACAGAAAAAGGACACGCAGCATGCATAAGTTTTCCACGGATTTATCCCCATGACCAGTAAACTCATCTTGGCATCAGGGTCACCCATAAGAGCGACACTGCTGCAACAATCTGGTATCGACTTTGAAATTGTGACGGCCGCAGTAGATGAAGATATGATGAAAGCGGCAATGTTATCAGAACAGGCATCACACCGCGACATTGCAGATAAACTTGCCGAAATTAAAGCCTTAAAGGTCAGCCAAAAAAACCCAGAAAACCTTGTTTTGGGCTGTGATCAGATCCTAAGTTATGATGGTCAGGTTTTTTCCAAGCCGAAAGACCAAAGCGATCTTCGCGAACAGCTTATGGCGCTAAAATCCGGCACGCATGAATTGTTTTCTGCCGCGGTGATTTGTCAAAACGCCCAGCCAATTTGGCGGTTTATTGGAAAAGCTCGGCTCACCATGCGTGACTTTTCCGAGACATTTCTGGACAATTATATCGCTGAAAACTGGAAGTTGGTTGAGAATTGCGTCGGAGGATATCAAATAGAGGGCAAAGGAATACGACTATTTCATCGGGTAGAGGGTGACTATTTTAGCGTTCTCGGTATGCCCCTTCTTGAGATAATGAATTTTTTAACCGTGCGTGGGGTGATTAAAAAGTGACTTTAGAAAGAATTCCACTCGTTGCAGTATTGGGAACACCGGTTGCACACTCAAAATCTCCCCTTTTACATGGGTTCTGGTTGAAAAAGTTTGGAATTACTGGCCATTATATTCCGGTTGATGTGAAGAGCGTTGATCTTGAGACAGTTCTTCACAACATGCCTAAAATGGGATTTGTCGGTGCCAATGTAACATTGCCGCACAAAGAAAAAATACTGTCCATAGCAGATCAAATCTCGGATAGGGCTGCCTTAATTGGGGCCGCAAATACGCTTGTATTTCAGCCAGACGGGAAAATATACGCTGATAACACAGATGGATATGGATTTATCGAAAACATTCGTCAGCAAGCCCCTAACTGGCAGGCCAAAGATGGACCTGCTTTGGTTTTGGGTGCTGGCGGCGCCGCGCGCGCGGTTGTTTCTGCTTTGATCGAAGCGGGCGCACCAGAAGTATGTATTTCAAATAGAACACGATCCCGAGCTGATCAAATAAAGTCAGATTTTGGCGGCCGTGTCAGCGTGGTGGAATGGGTCAAAGCCCCCACTGAAATTGAACATGCACATACGTTGGTTAATACAACCTCTTTGGGCATGACTGGAAAACCCGCGCTGAATCTTTCCTTGGACGGATTAAAACCTGAAACACTGGTGACAGATATTGTCTACACACCGATAGATACAGAGTTTATAAAATCCGCCCGTTCCAAAGGATGCATAGCGGTTGACGGCTTAGGCATGTTAATCCACCAGGCGATACCGGGCTTCGAACGCTGGTTCGGCCAAAAACCGGTTGTTGATCAGGAAATTCGCGATATTTTACTCCCATGAGTTTTAAGTTGGGGCTAACAGGGTCCATCGGCATGGGCAAAAGCACCACAGCAGGACTTTTTAAAAAAGCCGGCTGTGCAATTTGGGATGCGGATGCAGCGGTCCACCGACTTTATGCTAAGGGCGGAGGCGCCGTGGACTCAATCCGCTCTTTATTCCCTGAAGCCATCGTTAACGAAGAGGTTTCGCGCAGTGCGCTGAAAGAAGAGCTTGCAAAATCCCCATCTGGGTTTGAACAGCTAGAGAAAATTGTTCATCCGCTTGTTGCGAAAGATCGGGCCGAGTTTATCAATAAAGAAGCGGGCAGTATTTTGGTCTTTGACATCCCGTTGCTGTTTGAAACAGGCGGTCATACATTAATGGACGCTGTTGTGTGTGTATCCATCAGCGCGGCAAAGCAAAAACAAAGGGTGCTTGAGCGCAAAACCATGACCTCTGATCAGTTTGAACAAATTCTGGCGCGGCAAATGCCAATCAAAGAAAAATTGCAAAAGGCTGACTATGTCGTGACCACCGACACATTGGACCATGCCGAACAACAGGTGCAAATAATTATTCAAGATATAAGGGAAAACCGGTTAAATGCGTGAAGTTGTACTCGATACCGAAACGACAGGCCTTGATCCGGAACAAGGTGATCGCATTGTTGAAATCGGGGCGGTGGAATTAAAAAACCATCTTCCAACAGGTAAAACCTATCACAAATACATAAACCCAAAGCGCGCTATGCCAGCAGAGGCTTTTGCCGTGCATGGATTGGGGGATGATTTTTTACGGGATAAACCGGTCTTTTCCGAGATTGTAGATGGGTTTTTGAATTTTGTCGGTGATGCCAAGCTGATTATTCACAACGCATCTTTTGATATGAAATTTATCAACGCAGAGCTTCGCTGGGCCGAGCGCACCCAACTGCCAAAGGATCAGGCCCTGGACACATTGGTGATCGCGCGGCGGAAGTTCCCCGGATCGCCTGCCTCGCTTGATGCTTTATGCAGACGGTTCGGCATCAACAGCTTTGATCGAACGCTACACGGAGCGCTTCTTGATTCGGAAATCTTAGCGCAGGTTTATCTTGAACTTATCGGTGGACGTCAGCCGGACTTTGGACTGTCTCAAAGCTCTATCGACGTTAAAAAAGCATCTCAAGACCGCTCGGATACAAGCCCTGTTTTGAAAAGACCAGCAGCTTTGAAAAGCCGCTTAACCGACCAAGAAAAGGCAAGCCATTCAGAATTCGTCGATGCTTTGGGGCCAGACGCGCTTTGGCGTAAAGGTATCAAAGCCTAAGCCCATGGGCGCCGGCTTAATTCACCGGCTTGTCGTCTTTATCTTTTTCCGCTTGCGCGCGGCGGCGCTCTATTTCGTTTTTGTACAGCGATAGAAAATCTATAGTTTCCAAATTCAACGGCGGGAAACCGCCATCGCGTGTGATGTCGCTAACGATGCGGCGTAAAAATGGAAACAGCATGCGCGGGCATTCAATAAGCAAATAAGGGTGCAATTGATCCTCTGGGACACCAGACACCTGAAAAATTCCGCCGTATTCGATTTCAAGTAAAAACAGCTGATCTTTGCTTTCCTTGGATTTAGAATCGACCCGCAGTTTAATAACCAGTTCGTACTGGCCTTCAGTACCACGTTTTTTTGCATCAAGATTAACCCCAACTTGCACGTCTGGCGCCACTTCGCCGCCCACACCCTTTTGGGCAAGGATATTTTCAAACGACATATCGCGGATATATTGTGCTAAAACGCTCATCGTTGGCTGTGTAGGCTGAGTGGTCTCTTCGGCCATTTCAGGCTCCTTTTAATACCAGAATTTGGCGCTACCTATCAGGTTGCAAGAAAATGCTCAATCCTTGCTCTCGGTGTCCTCATAGAACTCACCCTCGATAATCCCGCCGGAAGAGTTTTGCTTATTGTATTTTGTGCTATTGGGATGAACAAACCCTGCCCTGCCATTTGAACCCACTGTTATGCGCGCCCGCAGATAGTCAAATGCAAAGTCCCTGAATCTGGGAACCAAAAGCAAAAATCCAAAACCATCGGTGAAAAAACCGGGCGTTAGCAATAAGGCCCCGGCAAATAATATCATCGCGCCATGGGCCAGCTGCTGGGTTGGGTTTTGAAAATTATCTACTTGGTTCTTAAGCGAAGAAAGCGTTGCAAGACCTTGACTGCGCACAAGCCATGTTCCCAGCGCCGCTGTTAATATCACAATCAATAAGGTCGGGAAAATCCCGATGGATCCCCCGATTTGAATAAAAAGAGCAATTTCAATTATCGGCACAGCGACAAATAAAATGAATAACCACATAAGAAAACGCTCCTAAGATCAGAGGGGTTGTGGACTTGTTGTCTTGTGTCCCCTACATAAGGGACAACTCTGTGAATTTCCATAGGTGGGCAAGAGGTCTTAATGAATCCTATGATGATAGAAATAATAGTTTTGGCAGGCATTGCTGTCTTTTTGGTGCTGCGTTTGAGAAGTGTTTTGGGAACACGCGAAGGGTTTGAAAAGCCCCGGACCAACGACGCTCAATCCGAAAAATCACCAGAATTAAAGGTGATTGAAGGCGGCCCTGATGCCGATATCACCGATCATGTTCCGGCTGGCTCTGCTCTAGCGGAAAAACTGGTCGAGATCAAAAATGTAGACCCCGATTTTTCGGTCACTGAATTTTTGACCGGTGCGCGCGGGGCTTATGAAATGATCTTAATGGCTTTTGAGCGTGGCGAGATGGAAGATATCCGGCCGCTTTTATCGCCTGAGGTTGCAGAAACCTTTGATGAAGTTATCAAAAACCGCAATGCACAAGGGCTTACAATTGAGGCGGAGTTTGTTGGAATTCGCGAATTAAAGCTGAGCAACGTGTATTTTGACAAGGCAACAGATATCGCGGACATTTCTGTTTCGATGACAGCGGAATTAATATCGGTTGTGAAAAATGCCGAAGGTGATGTTGTCGAAGGTGATGCAAAAAAGATCAAACGGCAAAAGGATATCTGGACATTTTCAAAAGATATGGGGCTTCAGGATCCAAACTGGCAGCTGGTGGCTACCGGCGAATAGCCATCTGATCGCATAGATTAAATTCGCGTGAAAAACGGACTTTTTCCTCAAACAGATGCGGCTTTGCCGAAAGCACCTAGAAAAGCTGCGTTTTTATTGGGAAGATAACGAAACGCAACTGTCGATAGGTTCGGGCAACAGCAATGAGCAGACGAAAGCTAAAACCTGAAGAAAAAGAACTTTGGCAACAGGTTGCGCAAACCGCCACACCGCTTTTTGGAGCGCAAACCCGGCCTTTGACAGCCGAGAAAAAATTCATAAAAAAACCACCAAAGACGCCCCAATTACCGCGCATAACTCCGTTTGAAATCGGATCCCAAACAACCGACACACGGCCCACGTTTGATCTAAAACCAGAGCTGCACAGGTCGCTTGAAATGTCGCGGGTCCAAATGGATAAGCGCGCCTTTGAAAAACTTAAGCGCGGCAAGATGAAGCCAGAGGCCACGATCGATCTTCATGGCTTAACGCTCGGGCAGGCACAGCCAGCTTTGGTTCAGTTTATTCTTGCTGCATCAACATCCGGAAAGCGATTGGTTTTGGTCATCACCGGAAAAGGCAAAGCCGCAGAGGATTATGGTCCTATCCCGAGGCAAAAAGGCATTTTACGTCACCACGTTCCCCGCTGGCTTGGCATTGCGCCCTTGGCGCCCTTTGTGCTTCAGGTTTCTGCGGCCCATATCAAACACGGTGGCGGCGGGGCCTATTACGTTTATCTCAAGCGCAAGAAACCAAGTTAGATTTGTAAAAATTATTTCCACCGGTTTTTCAGCCGATCAAAAAATTTGGCCAAAAACCTCAAACTTCATCATTGATTGAAAAAAGAACTACGCCTAAGGTTTGAGAGCACTATATTCTAGATTATTCCAAAAACATGAAAGTTTGTGGAGTATAAAAATGAAAATGACCGGTAGCAAGCAGATCACCGCTAGCAACGAAAAGGTTTGGCAAGCCATCCTTTCGGCTGAGGTATTGCAGCGCTGTGTCCCGGGTTGCCAAGAGATGTCGGGTTCGGCGTCAGAAGGGTTCGAAGCGACAGTTGTCCAAAAAGTCGGACCTGTCAAAGCCACCTTTAAGGGTCAGGTCACATTATCAGAAATGGTGCAAGGACAGGGCCTAAAGCTGTCGGGACAAGGCAAGGGCGGCGCGGCCGGCTTTGCCAAAGGCTCGGCAACGGTGACTTTGACAAGCACCGACGGCATCACGATTTTAAGCTATGATGTCGAGGCCAAAGTTGGCGGAAAGCTGGCCCAGTTGGGAAGCCGGATCATTGACGGATTCGCCAAAAAAATGGCGGATCAGTTCTTTGAACGTTTTCGCGATGCAGTCGAAAATCCAGAAGATCAATCCACCAACGAAACTACAGAAGACGACAAAAAAGGCTGGCTCACCAAATTGACCGGCTAAAAATATAAATAACGGGAGTAAATTAATGACAAAATTATCGATGACGGTGAACGGCAAACCGGTCTCGGGAAATGTCGAAGGGCGCACCCTTTTGGTTGATTTCCTAAGACAGGACTTGCATCTAACCGGTACTCATGTGGGCTGTGATACCAGCCAATGCGGTGCTTGCACTGTGCATGTTAATGGTGTTGCGGTTAAATCCTGCACCATGCTCGCGGCTGAAGCGGACGGCGCAGATGTTGCAACAATCGAAGGTCAGGCCAACGCAGACGGATCGCTTAATGTGATCCAGCAGGCATTTCAAGACCACCACGGACTTCAATGCGGATTTTGCACTCCCGGAATGGTTATGGCGACAGCGGATCTGTTGAAAAACAATCCCACACCAAACGAGGCCGATGTGCGACACCATTTAGATGGAAACATTTGTCGCTGCACTGGGTATCACAACATTGTCAAAGCGGTATTGGCCGCTTCAGGGCAAGACGTAGATGCGGTTGCAGCCGAATAATAATCACTGAATTTTACCCAGCTTTCAAAGCAAGGAGAAATAAATATGCCTAAAGATAGTGGCATCGGCGCCAGCCCAAAGCGGCGCGAAGACATCCGCTTCCTAACCGGATTAGGTCAATACACAGATGATATCTCTTTAACCGGCGAAACCCACGCGGTCTTCGCCCGCAGTCAGGTTGCAAACGGCATCATAAAATCCATCGACACCAGTGCAGCAGAAAATATGCCGGGTGTTTTGGCTGTCTTCACGGGCGATGATTTTGTGGATGTGGGGGGCAATCCGGCAGGATGGCTTATCAATAGTCGAGACGGCGAACCCATGAAAGAACCCAAGCGGCCGGTATTGGCCCATGGCAAAGTACGCCATGTCGGGGATGCCTATGCGGCGGTCATTGCTGAAACAGCCGAGCAGGCGCGTGATGCAGCAGAAGCCATTGAGGCAGATATCGACGAACAGCCCGCAGTGGTTGATATGAAAAGCGCCCTAGCGGGCGGCGCGTTGGTTCATGATGAAATTGGCACCAACCAGTGTTTTGACTGGGGCTGGATCGAAGACAATCGCGCAGCCACAGATGCGGCAATAAAAAGCGCACCCCATGTGACCACATTGGAACTGGTGAACAACCGCTTGGTTCCAAACGCGATGGAGCCGCGGGCCTCAACCGGGGTTTTTGATCCGGGCACGGGCGATTACACGCTTTATACCACATCGCAAAACCCGCACCTGACACGACTTTTGATCTGTGCATTTGTGCTGGGGATACCGGAAAACAAACTGCGGGTGGTTGCGCCTGATGTGGGTGGTGGTTTTGGGTCTAAAATATATCACTACGGGGAAGAGGCGCTGGTTCTGTCCGCGGCGAAAAAGCTTGGCCGGCCGGTGCGCTGGACCGCGTCGCGCAGTGAAAGCTTTTTGACCGATGCACATGGCCGTGATCATGTTACCAAAATTGAAATTGCCTGCGAAAAAGACGGCACATTTTTGGCGTTCCGGACAGAAACCATGGCCAATGTTGGCGCGTATCTGTCAAATTTCTCGACCGCGACACCGACCTTTTTGCATGGTACATTGATGGCGGGGAACTACACGGTTCCAACCCTTTATGTGAATGTCAAAGCGGTGTTCACCAATACAGCCCCGGTGGATGCATACCGCGGTGCAGGCCGCCCCGAGGCGACCTATTCGCTAGAACGGGCCATCGATAAATGCGCCCAAGAACTTGGGATGGATCCGCTTGCGCTGCGCCGCAAAAACTTTATCAAGCCCGATCAGTTTCCCTATGCGGCTGCGGCAGGGCTTGAATATGACACTGGCAATTATCACGCGCTGGTGGATAAGCTTGAAGAGCTTGCCGATCTTAGCGGGTTTGAGGCGCGCCGCGCGGCAACAAAAGCCACCGGTAAGCTGCGGGGTATAGGGGTCAATACCTATATCGAGGCCTGCGGAATTGCGCCCTCTAATTTGGTGGGTGTTCTGGGCAGCCGCGTGGGTCTTTATGATGCGGCCACCGTGCGCGTTAATGCCACCGGGAATATCTCGGTCATGGTGGGCGCGCATAGCCACGGGCAGGGTCATGAAACCGCGTTTCCTCAGGTTGTTGCCGATATGCTTGGCATTGATGAGGGCTCGATAGATATTGTTCATGGCGATACTTCAAAAATCCCTTTCGGCATGGGCACCTATGGCTCAAGAAGCCTGGCGGTTTGCGGCTCTGCCGTTGTTCGGGCGACTGAAAAAATCATCAATAAGGCTAAAAAGATTGCTGCCCATATGATGGAAGCGTCCGAACAGGATGTCGAATTTTCAGAGGGTCAGTTTAGTATTGCTGGAACGGATAAATCGGTTGGGTTCGGCGATGTTGCGCTAAAAGCCTATATTCCGCACAATTTTCCAATCGAGGATATTGAGCCGGGGCTTGAGGAAACAGCATTCTATGATCCAGCCAACTTTACCTATCCAGCAGGTGCATATGCCTGTGAGGTCGAAGTTGATCCTGACACTGGCAAAGTCACCATAGACCGGTTCACGGCGGTTGATGATTTTGGCAATGTGATCAACCCGATGATTGTCACTGGTCAGGTTCATGGTGGATTGGCACAAGGTATTGGGCAGGCGCTTTTAGAAAACTGCACATATGATGAAAACGGCCAAATCCTGAGCGCATCCTTTATGGATTACGCTATGCCGCGCGCCTCTGACCTGCCGCTTTATACGGTAGATCATTCATGCCAAACCCCTTGCACCCACAATCCACTGGGGGTGAAAGGATGCGGCGAAGCGGGGGCGATCGGATCACCCCCGGCCGTGGTCAATGCGGTGATTAACGCGCTGCACTCTGGCGGCCACACTGATGTAACCCATATCGATATGCCTGTGTCGCCCGCGCGCGTCTGGGCAGCGATGAACAGCTGATCGGAGGATATAGTATGTATGATTTTAGTTTCGTAAAACCGGGAACGGTTGCCGATGCGGTCACCGCGCTAGCTTCTGAGGATGCCCAAGCGCTGGGCGGGGGGCAAACATTGATCCCCACCATGAAGCAGCGACTGGCCAGTCCGGCAAAACTGGTCAGCCTGACCGGTATTGCCGATATGCAAGGCGTTAGCCAAAGCGGCGGTGTTTTGAGTATCGGCGGCGCCACAACCCATGCCGCTGTTTCAGCGCAAGCCGGCGGCTTCGCTGGCCTGGCAGCCCTGGCCGGCGGCATTGGCGATCCGGCGGTGCGCAACCGCGGAACGATTGGTGGTTCACTTGCCAACAACGATCCGGCGGCTTGTTATCCATCAGCCGCATTGGCCACTGGCGCAACAATCGTCACCAACACGCGTGAGATTGCAGCAGATGATTTTTTCCAAGGCCTGTTTGAAACGGCTTTGGACGAAGGCGAGATTATCACTGCGGTGCACATGCCCATTCCCGAGGCTTCAAACTATCAAAAGTTTGAACAGCCCGCATCGCGGTTTGCCTTGGTTGGGGTATTTGTTGCCAAATATGCCAGTGGCGTTCGCGTTGCCGTCACCGGCGCTTCTGAAGGCGGAGTATTTCGCTGGTCAGAGGCAGAAGCTGCGCTTGGGGCTAACTTTTCCCCCGATGCGGTATCGGGCCTAAGCGTTGCGCCCGGCGATATGATCGAAGACCTGCACGGATCAAAAGCCTACCGCGCGCATCTGGTAAAAGTGATGACCAGCCGCGCAGTGGCCGCGGCCGGATAAACTAAGATAAATGAAAGGTGAGTACCCTTTATAAAAAGGGGTGCTCACTCTATATGTGCGCACTTTAACACTTCAACTTCCTGCGTTCGCTCCTCAAACCATTTATAAATCACTCTGCTTAAGTCTTTGGGCAAGGCGTTTTGGCAATTTTACCAAACGCATTTATAAAAATGTGCCTATCTGATGAGGTGAAATTGAACTCAATCGAACATATCACGGCTGCTATTATTTCGCGCGAAGGCGGCTATGTAAATGATCCCGACGATCCGGGCGGGCCGACAAAATTTGGTGTCACTCTGGCCACGGCGCAGGGCCATAATCTGGATAAAAACGGCGATGGGCGGGTGACGGCAGAGGATGTCAAATGGCTTACCACAGATGATGCCGCACAGATTTTCATTCACTCATATTTCCGCAAACCTAAGATTGATAAACTGCCCAAAGCGCTGCATCCAACAGTGTTTGATATGCAGGTCAATGCCGGGGCAAATGCGATTAAAATTCTGCAAAGGCTTTTGGCGTCTTTCGATCAAACCGTCAGCGTGGATGGGGCGTTGGGGCCGCAGTCAATCGGTGCGACCAAAGCGGCCCATAAATCTGCCGGAATGCTGTTTGTGGATGCCTATGGGATTGCACGGCGAAATTATTATCTGGCGCTGGGCGATGCCAAACCGGGGCTGCGCAAATATGCCCGAACAAGGGCCGGCGGCAAGGGCGGCTGGATTATTCGGGCCGAAGAATTTATCAGGCCAAGGTTTCATTTATCATCTGCTGATTTTCAAAACAGGGTGGCGCAATGGGGATAATTGGAAATCTTTTTTCGATGCTGTTTGGCAGTGGGCGCAATGTTTTAAAAGAAACCGCCGAGGTGTTTCGCCCCAATGCTGAAAACGACGCTCAGCGCAATCATAACGCCAATGCCGCCGTACAAGCGCAGTTCACCGCCGAGTTTGGCCATAAGGGATGGTTTAACCAGCTTGTAGATGCCCTGAACAGATTGCCGCGCCCGATGATGGCCTTTGGCGTGATCGGGCTTTTTGTTAGCGCCATGTTTGATCCCATATGGTTTGCCGCACGGATGCAGGGCTTGGTTCTGGTGCCAGATGCGCTTTGGGCGCTTTGGGCGATCATCGTGACATTTTATTTTGGCGCCCGGTATCACGCCAAAGCGCTAGATTTTCAAAAAGACGCGGCGCGACTTCTGGCCCAAGCGCCGCAGGTGGCTGAAAACATCCGCAAGCTGCGCAATGCAAACACCCCC